>JAABUO010002204.1_pt1 | contig 24054 bp, 21 predicted proteins | sample 5559291 | NCBI WGS metagenome assembly JAABUO01 (sample SAMN10711878, study PRJNA513372) | rock metagenome | isolation source: Antarctica rocks | place: Antarctica: Victoria Land, Finger Mt sud
CGGACGTTGGACGGGGGGGGGGAAGGCGGTCAACAATTGCCTCAAACACTCCTATGGACTTGTCTACATGTACTGGAACTCGCGCCCCCGCCGCCGAATGCCGGGATGGGTGTGGTGTCGAGTTCCGCCAGTCCGAGGACCCGGCTTATTCTATCACATGTATACAGACGGTTTAGCATGGAGCTCTGCCACCGTTCACCAACCATGTGAACTCGTCCAATGGAGTAGAGTAGAAGAGAAAGAAGAGCAGCGTCTTTGAGTACTGCGTAAAGTGTCTACATGTCGGATTCTCCCGTCGCGGAAAGTGTTCAGAAGTGCAGCGTGTCCCATACGTAACAAGAAAGTGCCGGGACACTGTCTTCAAAGTCACACCGAGGGAGGCGGCAGTCCAGTCTCCCCAAGCGGCCCCAACTTGCGTCAGAGGTCAGAGCAGATGGTTCGTCGACAGGGAAAATGCGCGCCTCCCGGGAACTGTTCATTCAGCACGTTTCATCAGCCAAATCGTTGATCTGGAAGAATCAAAGAAACTCCCAGGGCTGGCAGCTCCCACTATTTATAGAGAAATTCCATAAACCAAAAGTAAACACCAGATGTCAGGGCGTCGCCTGCTCTGCACGTGCTGGAAGAGAAGGTTAAGAATAAATACACAGCCCATCGGCCGTCTAGGCAGGGTGTACCAAAGCACGAGCAGTGCTGTCGAGAATAAGTCAAAATTGAATGTTCGTAAAGACACGGAACTCGAAGAATCTGAAGTGGCAACTCCCACATCCCCTTTAAAACCAGCACTGTCGGTGTTTTCGGCTCACCATTCGTCAAAGACAACAGTCGAGGATGTATACCTCGAGGAATTGGGTAGCAAAGTCAAGCTCAATGGCTGGCTCTGTGACAGGCAACGAAAAGTTTCCTCAACTTTATTATTCTGCCAGCTGCGTGACTGCATTGGAGACTACATGCAGCTCATAGCCACAGACAAGCATGTGATTGAGGTACTGAGGAATATCAATCCTGAGAGCACCGTCTGCATTGAAGGAACGGTCCAGAAGCGTAGAGATTCGGAGCACAACGGCCGGGAAATCTTACTCTCCAGCGTGCACGTTGTGAATATGGCAGGCAAGTCGCTGCCCTTCTCAACATACGGGGCTCAAGTTGTGAAAGCCGATCTGCAATCCAAACACCGATACCTTTTATTAAGGAGCAGCCGGCTTGGAAAGGCGCTTCGCTTTCGATCGCGAGTCAGTTCCTTGTGTCGCACCGTGCTTGAAGGCGCCGACTTCACGGAAGTGGAGACGCCACTGCTATTCAAACCCACGGCCGAAGGGGCGCGTGAGTTTCTAGTGCCTACGCGGGACGGGAAGCATGCATACGCCTTGACTCAATCTCCACAGCAATACAAACAGATACTCATGGCCAGTGGCGTCTTCAGATACTACCAAATTGTGAAGTGCTTTCGAGACGAAGACTTGAGAGAAGATCGGCAACCCGAATTCACTCAACTCGACCTTGAAATGGCATTTGCAAGCCAAGAAGATGTCATCTCAGTCACCGAACATCTGATGAGGACTCTCTTGAAAACTCTCTTGAACATTGACCTCTCACCTGGCCCTTTCCGACGAATGACTTACCAAGACTCCATGGAGAAGTATGGCACCGACAAACCCGATTTGCGGTGCGCCGATCCAATACAGCAAATCACGAAGTTCGTCAATCCATCCGGTAGTAGATCGGAGGGAGAAATCGTTGAAGTTGTCGTCTTTAAGAGCAAGGAAGTAGAAGCTGCTACTCTACAGTCACACATACAATCGGACTTTCAAGCGTATGGGGATACAAAAGTAATTCCAATTTCCGGATCAAATCTACTTTCCTGGCTTGATGACTCATTTCGTGGCGCTGACGTGGAGTCATGCAATGCGTCCATTGGGGTTGAACTAGGGAATACAGTCCTCTTAGGTTCTCGTTCCTCACACGTCTTGGTAAGTTCTATGGTGGTTTGAATGTGCTAATAGGAAGCAGGACAGCACGCCGCTTGGAAAAGCTAGAGGCCTCGCAATTCGGCAATTCCTTGTCGCCGAAAGGAAAGCACCGACTGCTGATGCATTCAGTCTGCTTTGGGTAGTAGACTTCCCACTACTCGAACCAAATACGGCGAAGCACAAGCTTCTCAAGAGCAAACACCACCCATTCACCAGCCCACACCCTGACGATGTTGATCTTCTTGACCGTGAACCCTTAAGAGTTCGAGGGATGCATTACGATTTGGTGTTGAATGGTGTTGAATTAGGAGGAGGCAGCGTACGAGTTCACGATGCCGCATTCCAAGAATACATCTTCAGGGACATTCTCAAGCTTTCCGCAGCAGAGATTGAGGAGTTTCGCCATCTCCTTACTGCTCTCGCAAGTGGCTGTCCCCCACATGCTGGTATTGCTCTTGGCTTTGACCGGCTTGTTGCTACGCTTTTTGGAACGCACTCCATTCGGGACGTCATTGCCTTCCCCAAGACTGGCGCAGGCAAGGACCTGATGGTGAACTCTCCGGCGCCCTACCGACGATGATGGCTGTCTTGCATGTACATAACAGGCAGAACGCGATTCATGATCCCATATCTATTACTACGAAGATAGCTATCTTACTCCGCATTTAATACCCGAAGAGTATTTGTATGGCCGAGTCCTCCCATCCATCCTTGCACAGCAACGATGGAATCGCCCCTCTTGATGAGCCCCAGATTAATTGCCTCTTTCATCACCCAGCGCATTCTTTTATCGACATCGGCCTGCCACTCGCTAGCCCCATCCATCTTGGGCTCAGCGTAGACAAACGGGTACACACCGCGGTAGAGGTGCGAGTATTTTGCCGACTTTTCATTCCTAGTCACCATCAATACTGGGCAGTTCGGTCGATATTTGGAAATCAATCGTGCGGTAGTGCCCGAAGTTGACATGACAATGATTGCTTTGGCCTCCTGTTCCATGGCAGCGCTCACAGCAGAGATTGCGACGGTCTCTGCAGTCTCTGTAGGGCGCTTGGTCATAGTTCGAAGCTCGTTGAAGAGGGGTGGATAGGCAATGGCAGTCTCTGCAATAAGACACGTCTCATGCATCATGGAGACTGCTTCCACCGGATACATCCCTTTGGCTGTCTCCCCAGAAAGCATCACACAATCTGCTCCATCCAGAACGGCATTTCCGACATCACTAATTTCTGCACGAGTAGGTCGAGGGTTGTAGGTCATGGACTCCAGCATCTGTGTCGCGCAGATAACAGGCTTCCCTGCAATATTACACTTCGCCATGAGCATCTTCTGGACCAAGAACACTTGGCTCGCTGGAATCTCAATACCTAGATCGCCTCGAGCCACCATAACCCCATCCGTCTGACGAAGGATCTCGTCAAAGTTATTCACGCCCTGTTGGTTTTCGATCTTTGCAATGACCTGAATTTCCTTGCCATCACTCCCCAAGACTTCTCGAATGGCCTTGATATCATTGCCGCTACGAATAAACGAAGCAAAGACCATGTCGACTTTGTTCTTCACGCCAAATCTGAGATCAGCCTTGTCCTTTTCAGACAAGGCCGGAAGATCGACGTTTGTCTTTGGCAAATTGACACCCTTGCGGGAGGAAATCTTGCCATTGTTCAAGCATTTGACCTTGAGATTCTTGTCGTCGATTATTTCCAAGACTTCAAACGACAGCACACCATCATCTACGTATATCACTCGCCCTTTCTCTATGACCTTTGTAATATTTTTGTAGTCAACATACATTGTCTTGTCGTCACATTTGGTGCTAAACGAGTCGTCGGTGGTGATGGTGAGGACGTGTCCCATAGCAATGGGAATATCTGCATCACCTACAGTATTTCCTGTTCGAATCTCAGGACCCTTGGTATCAAGGGCAATAGCCAAAGGCCGACGGTTTGACTCTTTCTCTGATGCCCTAGCATTGTCGACAACGCTCTGATGATATTCATACGACCCATGGCTAAAGTTCATGCGGACGATGCTCAATCCGGCATTTCGTAGTTTGGTCATCATCTCTTTACTGTTTGTCTTGGGTCCAATGGTCCCGATAATGCTTGTTTTCCGCAAGTTGGGGCAAGGGACATAGGACTGGTCGAGTTGTGAAAGCCATTGCAGACTGCTCTTAACACTGGCAGTTAGCTCATGTAGTGATTGGGCACCAATACTTTTCGTTATATATCATTCTGGACTCCGAATTGAGCTTGGATTCCTACTTGGTAAGTTCTCTTCACGTTGGGGGTTTTGGTTAGGGAGAAAATTGGCATTCTTCCCACCAATCACTCGGATGCAATTTACAAAAGCTACGCGATCTTTGGGGAGAAGGAAGTGACAAGGGCCAAACCCTCATGCACCGCTGCCAGCTCAGCGCTGACGATGGCCTCGATCAATCCCCACTGCGAGTCCTGTGCAACTTGGAGATGCCGTTCCAGCTGCTCCTGACCCGTTACAAACGCTTCCTTCAGTTCTGACACTTTCAACTTCCCTACTCGTATAGACCGCTCGAGATGCCGCAGGATGGAAAGCACCTCCTTCCACATATGCAGACCGTTTTCTAGAGCCGCCTTTTCCCTTTGAATCCTTTCAGATCGATCTCGCAAGGCATCGATTTCTCCTGCCAAAATCTCTTTTGCCACGACTCGTGAACGTGGAGTCATTCCCCTGGATGTCGAAAGGAAGTCTGCTTGTTGTGAGTTGACTTGGTTGAGCTTGCGAACAAACGGTGCTTTACTAGCTTCAATTCTGCTGCTCAGCGAATCGATCGCGTTACAAACAAGTCGGTGGCTCTGCTCAAGTTCATGTAGGTTAGCTTTAACTTGCCGTATTTGCTCCTATACAAAGTCACTATTTGTCTCGGGGTGCCTTACGTCAAGTTGCAACTGCTCGTTCTGCTTGTCTTTTAACTCGGTCATGAGGCTGCTGTTTTGCACTTTTGCAATCTCTTTGTCTGCATCACTTCGCTCATCGTCCCAGCTGTTGATCGCCTCAATCTTGCTTTCGCGCTCCTCGACTTCCAAGCCCACCATTTCCACCATTTCATTGCGGATCTTGAGAAGCTCGGTTATGGATCTTGTCAGATCGCGTCTTGAAGCACCCAACTTTTGCGCATCCTTCTCCAAGATGCCTTCGGACTGCAGATCTATAAGTGCTTGAAATCCACCAGCGATAGCCGCCGCTCTACGCTCGTATATCATGAGGTCTTCATCATCCATCCATCAAGAGGTGTCGCTTGAGACAAGTTTCCCGTCACGAATGTAGTACCGGTACTACTCTCAAAACCCCGGATGGTCATTATTAATTATGGATAATAAATACAAGAGTCGTAAACGTCGTTGCGAGGCGAATACCGAGTAACAGCTTTCGTTAAACTTCTTGAAGGGTGTATAGCAAAACCCCATTATATTTGAGTAAGACGCCACGCCAAGCAGACCAATAAATTTGCAGCCAAAGTCTTTGCAATATTCATTCTGAAGTGCTCCCGACGTAACTTCGCGATTGAATCAAGACCGCACCTCGATGATCCACTTGGTTTTTGCTCGTATACCCCAATGCATGAATGAGTATCCGCCTAAGCCCCTTGAACAAATGAGGCGCTGGAGATTGTTCAAACTTGCTGAATACCTGTTAGCAAAGGAGGAAACCCCATGGCACGAATATCTCGCTCTTTCTCAGCTTTTAATTTCAGACCTTGCTCACTCTTCGGCATAAATTCGTCCTTGCAAATAATTTTGCTGAGAGGAGCTGAGTGATGCTGTCCGTGGTATGACGGAGGCCGTGGAACCGAGGTTGGGACTGATGAATGCGGTCGCATGAATTGCTGGTTCATAGGGAACAAAAGATCGCTTCGGCCAACGTCCATAAGCCCACTTGTTCCAGCTCTATTCCTCATCACGTTGGAGGCGGAAGTGCTGTTCTCTAGCATCCCATTGGGCAAGTTACTGTTTCCCTGCAAAATATTACTAACGGCTGCCACCAAGCTATCTTCTGGCTGTCCATCACCGCCAAGTAGAGAATTATAGGCATCCATTTCAACCTTTACAGCATGGTTGCTCTTGTGGGTCGGCAGATTTTGCTTCAAATTCCCCTGTATTAAGCTAGTCAGATTCTGTACCAGATCCGGGTCGGCTGTCAGGGTTGTAAGCGCTTGGTTAAATGTCGTACTATCAACGGCGGCAAGAGTTGAAATACTAGCTGACAAATTTCCAGCATCCAAGGAATTGAAAAAGTCAACGCTGGTATCGTCTTGACCATTAGAGGGTCGACCCCTTTCCTTGTCTTTCCTCTTGGACCTCCTCTTTGCAAACTCTTCGTCTGTCCATCTCTGTTTTTCCATGGTGTCATCCCTGCCAAACATCTTACTTGCCCTCTTATTGACTCTGCAACGCAAATCATTGTCCTTGTTACGATCCTCGTTTTGCTGCCGCCATCTCTTTTTCCGCTCCCGATTTTCCAGTCTCACTTTCTCTGTCTCTATGACTCTTTTGGAATCGTTCCCTGAATCCCCAGAGTCTAGGTCTCTAATCCCATCTGTATTCTTCTGTTGTTCACTCTGCTGCGCGAGTATTTGCTGCGCAATGAAGGACGCCGCTGCCTGCGGGTCGTGGGCATCGAACGGCAGCTTGGCATTGCTCAGTAACACCGGGTCCAATTCCATCACTCGACTTTCGCTAAAATAATAAACAGCCGCAATCGGCTAATTTTGGTGCGCTTATTCGAGCCCTAGGAATGCGCTTAGGGGGATTTGAAGTGTAGTTTTGGGACTGCTGGTGGACTGCTCTTGAGACAAACTCTTATTTTTTATTCGATTGTTTTGGGTGGGGTTAATGGTGAGGAGGTTGCAATGCACGACACAGCACCACCAACGGAGCTTACAATATTGTTATGCAATAGTTATATATACAACAGATTTATACCGGGATAGACTTGCTCCGGCCCAGTCTCTCCATCGATTGATGTCGGCGCAATATCATGGTTCGTGTCCCTGATCGGTCTGGAGTCAATGAAGAGCGCGATTCATAAAATGATGAACGCGGGGATCTAAGAGTCCGTGGACGACTCTCCTTATTCGAAGTATCAGAAGGACCCATGCTCCTATGCTTTGTAGGGCTTGCTGGTTCACTGCTAGAAATGTTTCCTTTACCAATGTCGGAAGACTTGGAAGGGCTACCGCGAGTCCTTGGGAACTCAGGACCCTTGTAAACGGATAAATTGGAAGAGATTCTCTGAGCTTGTTTCCGCGATGGTTGAGAGGGTATTTTCAACGTGATAGTAGAGAAATCCAAACTGTTTCCATCTCCACCTATGTGGTCGCTGAACAGTACTTTGGATCGCAATTCGTGTATCACGTTGTCGATTGCAAGTTCGATTGCGCAGTGATTTTGTATGACTGGTAGCTTCGGCCATGTTGCCCTTTCGCCTCTTAAGATTGCAGCTAGTAAAAACTCAGTAGTAGGATTGGCCAGAATCTTTGGAAAGTCTACTAGGTTGACTTCTGGTAGTATAGTGATATCGCCACTGTATTTTTGGGATAATACTGACTTGAAATGCGTGAAGAAGGTGCGAAACAGATTCATTTCTGTCAACATGTTTAGTCCGTGCATCACTTCACCAATAATCAGGTCACTGGCTGTATGAATTATAGATCCGGAACGTGGAGATCCTGTTCTGAGAAATGGTACCACATGGGGATTGACTTGTGAAACGATAAAGTGATTGACGTTGAATAACTCAGAGAGACGTGCCATGGGTAGGTCGTTCTCCACAGAACCATCAATCCAACTTTGAGGACTTGGGTTCCACGGCTGTCTCTCTCCCGTCAAAGGATCCTTGACAAGCAGATTCTGACCAGAGAATAGAAGTGGAGCAGAGCATGACGCTGCTACTGCTGACCAGACTAGGACATTTGGCGCAGTCAAGTAGTTGAGTAGCCTGGGCATTTCATAAAGCCCAGAACTTGACACACAAATATTGAGTATCCGCCGAGTACGATTGTAAGCTTCGGCAAAAGTAAGTTCTCCCAACAAGTCTTGCATCACCTTGTTGAGGTAAGTTATATCAATCCAATTGCCGTATTTGAGGAATCTGCCCATTCGAAACAGAATCGTTTCTGGGTTTTGGCCATCCTCAAAAACGTTCATGTCACCGTATGGAAATTCCACCAAAGTTTGCGGGATCTCCTGGTCAGTTTTGGTGCAGAGCACGCTCGCAATAATAGCTCCCGCACTGGACCCAGAGATGATTCGCGGTAATAAGCTCATCTCGAATAAGGCTTTGAGTACGCCCACATGATTCATACCGAACGTTGCACCGCCAGACAATAACAAGGCTGTACGGCCGAACGCTCTTCGCAGCTTTACAAACGTCTCTAATTTCAGCGTATCGGGCAGAACCGAGTTATCGGCGTCGACGACGGCCTGGAAACACTTCAGAACCTCCGCGATATAAACCTCGATAAGCAGTTTTGTCCCGCTGTGAGTGTATCTATATAGTTCTAGATTTCCCATGTCGCCAAAGTTCCGGCTAAGAGTTGAGCGTAGTAAGAACAAGAGTTGGCGGACATGTTCGCCTTTGCGGAGGTCGCGCAACTGCGCCAGACGGGTCTGGATTAGTTTGTAGTCATACAAGTCGGATTCAATTTGCAACTTCCAGGCGAGATTTCCGTCTTTCTCATCTAGTTGTTCGGCACAACTCAAGTACTCCGAATATGTGCTGGCAGTATCTATCGACATGGTGGAGAACTTGACACCAAGCAAGCCATCAGCCTAAACACATTGCATGTGACAACATTCGCATATTCGAAGGGTCACGTGCTACAGAAATGGAGTGCTTGTCCAATCTGGAAGAACAAATTCCAATAGACCAGGGCTTTTAAGGAGACTTTGGCATGCGGCCCACACTCGCTCAATGCTATGCTTAGTCACTTACGTCAACGTGGCCTGGTTGCGGCGTTGACACATCAAAGCCTGGAGAAGATCTTGTTACATGAAAAAATAACACTTTACGCTGGAATTGACCCATCAGCACCATCGTTGCATGTGGGCCATTTGCTTCCTTTAATGGTTCTTCTTCATTTCTATCTTCACGGCCACAAGTCGATAGCATTGATTGGCAATTCAACTGTGCAGCTTGGAGACCCGTCAGGTCGAGCAACACAGAGAAATGAAATGGATCAACTGACGCAGACAAGCAATGCGAACAAAATATCAAACCAAGTGAGTCAGTTTTTCGAAAATGGACGGCGATACGCATTCAGCCATGGTTTTGAGAAAGCGAGAATAGGTGAAATACAAACAAAATCCAACCAAGAATGGCTTGGAGACTTAAAAATGCTAGATTTTATGAGTCATGTTGGAAAAAATACGCGGCTCAGCCATATGTTAGCCAGGGAAAGGTAATTTCTTCTTGTTTCCTCTAATTTTAAAGTGTCAAAGCACGACTTGCTTCAGAACAAGGAATGAGTTTTGCAGAATTTTCCTATCAACTGCTCCAAGCCTATGACTTTTACTTCCTCAACAAAACCGAAAGTTGTACGTTGCAAATTGGTGGCAGCGATCAGTGGGGAAACATCACCGCTGGGATCGATTTGATATCGCGCACTCATAAAAACGACCTTCGAATCGAACCACGTGCATTTGGTCTCACGGTACCTCTTCTCACTGCGGCTAATGGAGAAAAGTTTGGAAAATCTGCCGGTAATGCGATTTGGCTGGACCCAGGCATGTCAACACCTCTCGAATTATATCAATATTTCACTAGATCTCTAGATACCTCCCTTGAAGACCATTTCAAGATGTTTACACTTCTACCACTCGAAAATGTCTCTGAGATAATGAAGATCTTCCAGTCCAATACTGCCTCTAAAGCGGCTCCATATATCCTAGCCAAAGAAATTACAACGCTGATTCACGGGAAAGACGCTGCTACAAAGGCTGAGCTAGCCACAAGAATACTCTTTGATGACGACCACGTTGCTAACTCAAAGGAGATCCTAAATACTTTCAAGAACGATCCATTATTAATTCGCGTCAGTCGACATGAAGTGATTGGTGAATTAATCTCGAAAGTTCTCCGAGATCTTGCAATTCTCCATAGTCGCGCTGAAGCGGAAAGCTTAATAAAAGGCGGCGGACTGTATATAAACACGCACAAGCGCCAAGTACGAGATCAATTCGCCAGAGTCGAAAATGACTGGCTGATCAATGATCGAGTCCTTATTTTGCGGTGCGGCAAATGGAGGTATAATGTGCTCGAGATAATTTAAGCAATCAATGCTTCAAGAAGATTCTTCCTCTAAAATTGCATACTCGTCTGGCTCCTCACTCTCATTCTCGTCATTTTCTGGGAATAATAAATCAATGTGTCTCTCTACGAGCTGTTCTTGCGCGGCGTCCTCGTGAGTACCTTCAGTCGAGGAAGCCTGTCGCGATAGCGGCAATTTTTTATCTTCAGTACTGGGTTCGGGAGTTCTCCTTTCCAATAGTGGAACAAAATCGATATCGTTGGGTATCTTGCCTTCTCGAATAATGCGTATTTTCTGGCGGAGGATCTGCTTTATCTTCATCATTGTAGAAGTCCGGTACCACCCATGTTGAATCTCCAAATCAGTATAGATTTCTCACTACTTACGTCGGGTTCATCTCGTACTGCTTCCTCATTCAGCAGTTTTTGCATCAATGGGTCCGTAATATCACATAGTTGTAGAAGTCGTGTAGAAGAATGAATACGTCTCCCGTCAAAAATATGCCAATTCGAATCGGCTTCACCCTCTTCATTGTAATCTCTTTTGTTCGGTAATTGAAAGGTGAGCGTTTGGTAATATCGGTATTTTGGGTCTGACCTTGGATCCTCTCCTAATTTCGTGTAGCCATCTTTCCATGGGCCATTGCCCCATAAGTAACAAACCTTTGGTAAATTGTATCTGAGAGCTGTGTGGAAGCGCTTCGGAAGCTGACTTTGGATAGCTCGCTTACTCCAAATTGGTCGTTCCGTGAACAAGCTATCCAATTTACGCGTGAGTGCGTCAGAAAACTCATGTTCATCACTTGCTCCGGCAGGAGTCGTCTGAGGAACATGAGCAGCATTCCAATAAATTGTGTCCAAGAGTGCCTTTTCTACCCTCCTTGTAGTATTCTGATCGACCACAGTGGTTTTTCCTACTGTCGTTGATTGGTTCGCATGTTTGTAACTAAAATTAGAGGAAACTCCTTAGAAGAGTACTTGTAGGAATGCGGGATTGTACTTCTTGTAAATACCGGTGGAGGCAACGATTCAAAACGCCCATTCTCGTCTTCACAAGATATAGCAAACTCTTTAATTTGGTTAACTTGGTTTAGCAATTTCCGCATACTACGAACAATCCATCGAACCCATCATTGCATGTAAGTTCTTGCCAAATGAATCCTCTTGCTTGAGCCATTGAAAGTCCACCAGGTCTCTAAAACGCACCACGTTTTGGATCTTTCCAATCAAGGAAAATTCGGGGGCATGATCCAATTTCTTGAGTCGTTGAGACAATGGCAAATCAGCTGTTCTCTTTGGTAATCTCAATTTAACAAGCCAATCATTCGATTTAACGCAGCAAGAGTGCACAGGATGAGAAAACGGGTCCGAAGGACGAAAGTTTAGATTGAGTGAGCCTTCTTCCGGCGAAATTGAGAACTTTTTCACTGCGTCTCTACCTCCCAGTCTTTCAACAGCATTAGCAATTGAGGACTGCGAAACCGCAAATGGAACCTCAATTGCGATAACGGGGCTGCTCTCCGTTGTACTCAGTTCCATTGTAAGTTATATGAGCCAAAGCCGCCAGACATAGGCTTTTCATCGCACATATAGCGAGCGCCTTGCAGAATCGAATCGGCTACTCGGAATTCTAGTTCGTGTTCCCACGTGACTTTGCTTTGGCATAATGCGATGTTATGAAGAGATAAATTGACAAAATATAAACCTGTAAGCTCTTACGCCGAGTCCTGATGCCTAGTCCTGATGCAATGCAAATCCACCAACCTCCTTAGAAGTGCCTCAAAATTGCGACTCTAGGCGCTGGAGCGAGCCAAGTTGACGTTCACAGGTTCCAACCACTGAACATCCAATCGATGCCAGCAAGACGGGCTCATGACGACATACTGCTCCATAGCTTCCCTGAAGCGGTTTTTATACTGTCGAGGTGTTATTACAGTGGGTTCCTTTGTCCCGTTTCCCACGAAGCCGCGCTCTTTTACCCAGCTTTCCAGCTTTTTGTCCCATGTGAACGTGCGAATATAATCAATGATGCCAACGACAAGTTCCTTTCCTTGTTCATCAAGTCCTATGACAAGAGAATAATCCATGACGTTCATCTTGGCGAGAAATAAAGTATCGTTCCAAAGGGATGCTCGGAGAAGCTTCTTAGCGTGCTCAAAAACGAACAAAGGGGATTCGTAGATAACTTCTATTAGCCTCCAGTCGGAATTGACACCTACATTCGACCATGTTTTCATCCAAGAGCACCTTGTTGTCGTTACCTGTCGAATCGACATGTCGGTTTCTCATAGAGCCTTTCAAATCAAAAATGCGAGACGGTGTGACGTCGAAAAACAAGTTCTCCATAACAAGAACGTCTAATTTCAATGCTTTTCCAGTCACGGGATTCCTCATGCTGATCTGGTAAAATCCTAGCATTTTTGCAAGAACGGTAGGCAAATCGTGAAAAAACGCCTGTGACATATACTCAAAATAAGCTGGCGCAAACTTAAGCAAAGCATCCGTCTCGAGTCGTGAGAGTTGTTTGAGAATCAAGCGTCCATCCAAAGTCTTCAGAAATGCAGCTCCAGATTTACCTCCATTGGAATCGAACTTCATGCACCTTGATAGGGATTGAATAAACCCATCACTACAACCACATGTCCGGCGAAATGCATCGAACTGCTCGGCGAAGAAGATTTTACAACTGAACTTAGCCTGGGCGTCTTGAAATTCTATATTGTAAGTTTTCCGATGCAAAAGCTGACTTACGGTATTTGACGTGGCAACCTACTGAATTTAGAAGGTTGCTCTCAAGATTTTGCCGAATCTCATCCTTAGAGTCATTTGCTGTCGCTTCATTAATACTCTCAGTTTGAGGAACCTTCGCTTGTTGCAGTTTTTGTAGTTTTTCTTGGTAGTCTGTGGAGCTCAAAGTGAAGGCAATCAACGAGCTTGGCTCATCTTCATGGACAATGACATCTGAATCAGCAAAGACATGTTCGACAGCACCCCTTCACATTAGTCAGTTAATCTTTTGGCTTACAGTGGGTACTCAAGTGGCGCCCATCCCGTTGAAGAACGATCCGCCCAGAAGTTGCTCAAGCTTTTAATCAGCGACATCCTTTCCGGGCCATGTTGCACAAAATCATCTACTGAAATGTTTTCTGCTTCTTTAGGCAACGAAAAACCAGCTAGATCATCCTGCGTAACTGAAAGACTTTTCCTATCGTCCTGAAGTTCTCCGGTATGCCCTTGTTGCGAAGAATGTGCCAAATCATGGCCCACGGGAGGGGGGGTCTTATCGTCCTCGTGATTCCTTATCCAAGAATCATTGAGTCCTGATGTCGGGCCATCATTCTCTCCATCATCAGAATGCTCTGATACCGCATCTTGTAGGTTGCTATAAATCTCCACAACGGGCCGTGACGACGAAACTGGTTTGACAGTGCTTCTCCGCCTTGAAAGTGCCTGTTCATGTTGTGACTGTCTGCTTCTCGCATGCTCACGAGTAATGCTGTCAAATCTTGACGCGAGTCTACTCATATTGGCCATGACGCCGTTCTTAGCTGTGTCTTCTTCTTTGCTTTTTTGGCGTTCCACAGGATCCTTAGATGCTTCAGCCTCGGAATCAGCGAGATTTTGAGAGCTACTCGTCAATTGGTAGTCTTTCGGAAATTCTATATCCTCTTCATCAAGTGGCGAAGTATTCTTTTGTTTTTCTCGTGTGTCATGCTCCTTGCCATTAGCCCATAGATGCTTCTTTGAAGTCTTGTTAACGGCCTTTGGGTCTGATGTTTGCATTCTTGGATCCTCAGCGACTGGATCCCCGGCTTTGCCACTTTGTGATGCTCGCGTGGACGTCAGTGATGTTTTGGGGAAGCCTTGATTGGAGCTTTTTGCTTCTGGATGGTCTTCCGCTTCAACTGAGGGCAAGTCGCTTTGTTCCGATGACGCTTGAATCATCGATGGGGTCATCTCAACCATTTCTTGACCATGGACATCACTCGTGTTATCTCGATCCATGAAAAATTTCTTCAATTGCATGGCTGTCAGACGACGAATATCTTTTTCAGAAAGGAGCACGTTTTTCTCCATGTCACTAAATGAGGTTTCCCAGAGTACGACTCTTCCTTGCAAAGCTCTTAGTGCGCGATTAAGCGGCAAGATTTCTGAGAAGCGTGAGTCTGTGTAAATTTGCCTTAAATGGTGGATAAAATCAGCTTTTTCCTCGTCAGCCCGGACCATAAGTTCCATTGTCGACAACTTCAACTCGTGAGCCTTCTCGGATGTACTCAAACTTGCTTGGACACTCTGCAGACGAGTCTTGACCGAGTCAAAGAATCTCTTCCCTCTTCTTTCGATGATGAAAAAATCGTCATTTTTCCGCCGAAGAATCGTCTCTGGAGCCCAGGTTATCTTCATTCGTGGAACGCTGATTTGCAATACATCAATAGGATCGTACTGAAAACGAACAGCACAATCCTGTAAGCCAAAGTACCTGACGTGATCTCGATGAATGTTATGGGGGCAAAATGAAGCACGGCATGATATCTCCGTGCTCCAAAATGCCAATTCTAAATATTTTCCGAAACTGTACCTCCACGAAGTTTCGCTCATAGGTATGACAGGCGTAGTCTTTTTGCACAATTTGCAAAAGCTCCACATAAGAATGGTATTTTGCATTCCAGGAAGTGGACATGGAAAATCTTCTACTGTGGTACTGATACGAGCCGATCCATGAACATAAGAGTAGTGGTGTTCATTAATCTTCTTATCACACTCGCTGGCATTGCACAGATTGTAGCAATTGGCGCAGAGATCCTCCACATATTGACCTAGCGCAAAATCAGTCTCACGATAGTACTCAATCACAAAGAGTTCCGGAACATGGCAAGGGATCGTACTTTGAGTGCACACCATTGAAAAGAGGACAACAACGTTTTGATGTGAGGCAGGATCAAAAAGGTTGGAATCATCCGCAAGAAATGATTCCCAGTTCTTCTTTCCTGTCTCATACACTTCCAATGTCATCTGATATTCTCTAGCCAGTATCGCTCTGGCAACTTCTCGAACGAGTTTGTTGGACGCATCTACTTGACCTCTCAAATGGGCAGGATTTGCCATTTCAAATTTTAAGTCCTTTTCATTCGCGATCTTATCGTCTGGATGGAAGGTTTTTGTCATCTTCTCGTACATCGTCAATTGAGTTTCTAGATGCCGTGACCGCAGGAGAAGTTGAGGAGCAGGAAATTTAACAAAAGGGCTGGAGCTCAGTATTCTTGTTTTTAATTGGCTGATCATGTCGCTATAGTATGTTGATTGTCCCTCATGGACAAGTCGTTCCTCCACACCTCCATCCGATTCAACGTTGTCTGATGGGATTAAAGCAAACTCGTCCCTCATTAGGCTAGTTTCCAATTTGAGATTGTATACAACGAAAATCATTTCTTCGACAATTTGCTTGATGCGTTTCAAAGTGTCGCAACTAGATCCGCGTAAAACCACAGTACAGCCCATTTCTGCAGGACAACCAGCGAAAAACATGAATGTCTTCTTCTGGCCGGGAAAGGCGCTATGCATGATTGTTTGGACATGAAAATCTGCGCAACGTCCCACTCTTGGGCTCAAAGAGAGTTTATCTACCGATTTCAGTATATCAGCCTGAGCACATCTGCTTATAGCTTGTATGACCGAAGCTTTAACTCCGTAGACAACAGCAATATTGGCGTCCGCAAGATGTTGTAGAGCGATACCAGAAACAGACTTGCCGACAACGACAATATTTGGTCGCAATGCAATAACTCTACGCGATAAATTCCGAATGTACTCCTTCTCTTGTGCAATTACTGCCTCGAGTGATAGGAATTGCCGCTGCCCTCGTTGATATTCGATCGGAAAATCGAGAATTACAATACGTGGGTTGGCGATTGCTCTGCTCATACTCTTAAGAGCCAAGTTTTTGCTGAAAACAACGCCTGATATATACTGGCAATTTTCGGGCTTTCCTCCCATGATATTCTTAATCTTAACGTAATGACGGATATCGAAGTCGTCGCCGTGTCTCACATCGATTTTCAGGTCATCAGAGGCTCTCAATAGAAGCGGTAATATAACCTCTTCCCATCGCCCACAATTCCCAATATTTGCATCATTGAGCATCTGACGGAATAGACGCTTCACGTGATGCATGCTCGCAGCATTTAGCTCAACATGGTCAGACTCCTGCTGAATCGAAACACTCCTACCAAGTCGCGTAGGCACTTGGAGAATGGACTGATCCTGTAAGTTGCGTAACTGTTTGAAAGCCACACTTCGGCTTCTACTTCGTTTTCTTCGTCTGGATTCACTGGCAAAGCTTGGACGACGATTGCGATACCCAGTATTGTCGCTTCCAGACTTAGTAGATGATCTCGACCTCGTGGGGTGTCCAGCATTCTGCACAGCGTTTGAGGGCCGAGGTGCTAGTGTGGCAAAAATACTTCCGCTATGATAATCTCCAGCACTTTCTTCATCAGAAATGTAAGGTGCCAGTTCAGGATCGATAGACGCATCACCAAAATCAGTTTTTGACTCATTATCTGGCGAGAAACTGATTCCGCTATCCAGTGCATCACGACTACGTCTGCCTCTTATGCCGATGTTATGAGAGCTACTTGAACGTGATCCATTGGGGAACGCTTCGACAACTACTTGAGTGCGGTTGGCTGCCGGAGTACGTGTCGCTTGAATGCCCATTAGCGGTGGCTGTTTAGGACGACTTTCTGAAGGAATTGCGAATTCCAGCTGATGTGATTCGAAATTACGCACAAGCACAGGAGGCTCGGGGTCTGAGTCTGCCTCGTGGGAAGCACGTTCCTCCACTATTTTTAAGCAATCGACGCATATCCGCATTGGGCCATCATGATCCAGGTGCTTGCCATCATGTAAACTTGTACACCGTGAACAGAAAATTTGTCCGCATAAGCCTTGATGTTAGGTAAACTGTAAGAACTTACGACAATGATGCTTCCGACGAAACGGGTTGAAAGTCGCATTGCAAGAAAAGCACTGCGTACAATTTTCATCTTTCATCCAAAAGTCCTTACTTAAGCCTCCAGGCTGCAAGCGACGTAGGTTATTACTGAAAGTCCGTTTATCATTTACTGTATCCGAAGATTGAAAGCTAGCTGAATCGCTTGATGGCTCCCGGCTTATTTTGAAGCCCGGTAAATGATTATGCTCAGCCTCATGCGTCACAGTGGACGTTGATAAGCTCTTTTGATGACCATGACCAATCTTCTTTGAAGAAAAGTGATAATCTTGCTCGACGAAAGAAGAATTTGAAGACAGCACGGGAGAACGGCTGTCCTGATTTCGAAAGATGGTGACTGGGGCCAAAGATGGTGCAGTCGCTCTAACGGACAGAAGGCTCGGAGTTATAGACGCAATAGACGCAGCTTGCTTCCTGTGGCCTCTTGCTTCCACTCGATTGACAGAAGGCCGTTCTCCCTGCTGCTTTGAGCTGGCGTTTGATACGTCAGATGTCCAAGGCACCGATTCCAATGTTTGGTCGACTGTGCCGAGTGGCGCAGTAGCACGACCACGACTGGTTTTGGGCTGCACGCTATCCATAAGCCCTGAAGCAGCAGCACTAGTGACAGATCTGACCTTATTGTAGAAGCCTCCCAGCGCCGATATATCCTGAGTCTCATCTTCAGGGCGTTGGTCGAACGAAAAGGAAGTGAACGACGACCCTTTCTGTGAGGGTTGTGGAAATGCACTGTTTACATCGCGGGCTGCTGCTGCACTTTCATGCGGACACATTACATTGCTCAAGGCATCATCCTGGCGGTTGTTTACGCACGTGTATCTTTTTGTGGCTGTGTGGGGTAGTCGGGCCCGACTTACTGCAACCTCGACGACCAAATACCAATCAAGATGACGATTATCCTAGATGGCGACGTCGTTTCAGTATTGTATGAGAATGCCCGCGCTCAAATAACTCTGCATGGGGCGACCGTTACAACATGGAAGACCAATGGCCGCGAGCGCTTGTGGCTGAGTGAGGATGCAGCATTAGACGGTTCGAAGGCAATCCGAGGTGGTATACCGGTGGTATTCCCTGTCTTTGGGAGAAGCGATGTCCATAGCGTGGCGGCGCTGCCGCAACACGGTTTTGCTCGAATCTCAACATGGCAGCTTGTCGGCGAATCAAAGCTCAACGACGGCGTCGCGGTTACCTTGACGCTTAGTGCTGATAATCTTGCCGATGAGTCAAGACGACAATGGCCATTCGGCTTTCATTTAACGTACACGGTGTCGTTGCGGAACAACTCAATGGAAACGTCATTACGCGTGGAGAATATTGGTGACAAGCCTTTTGATTTCCAGGCGCTGTTCCACTCTTATCTACATGTTGACGATATTGACCAGGTCAGCATTGAGGGCCTTCAGCACTGCAACTTTTACAATAAAATAGAAGGTGCTGAAAACCAAGGATCTGACGAAGTTATTCGGATAAATTCTCCCTGCGATCGCATATACCGAAACGTGCAAAATGAGGTCTCATTGATGCAAGACGGAGCAACTATGTATACGGTCGAGCGAACCGGCCTTCCCGATGTTGTTGTGTGGAATCCGTGGCAATCCGGGGCGCAATCAATATCTGATTTCGCTCCCGAGGATGGGTACAAACAGATGGTGTGCATTGAACCTGGTTCGGTATCGGGCTGGAGTTCCTTGAATCCAAAAAGCGTGTGGACTGGCTCGCAAATTATTCATGCGGTCATGTAGTTTTTGAGTCAGTAGTGTGGCAGGTTACACGATAATTTTTTCGTGAGTCTTCCACAGCAAGCTTGGCATCCTCCCCAATGAAAGAGGCTGGAGACGCGCAGATAGACTACCAAAATGCAATCCATTGTACCATTATATCGTCTGATTATTCGCTAACAGTAGACTGGAATGGCGTTCCAGCCACCATGGATGGCATTATGGGAGGCTTTGGCGAAGGAAAAGTTCCCACAGTGGACGTCGAAAGTTCGTTACAATTTCTTGCTAAGATCAAATCTCTTCTGCCAGCTAATTACCGAGCTGCAGATTGCGGGGCTGGTATTGGTAGAGTCACTAGAGATGTACTACTAAAGGTTGCCGACGTCGTTGATCTGATCGAGCCAGTTGAAAAGTTTGCTTCAGAGATTAAGCACTGCGACTCTTTGGCTCATGCTCGTGCTCAAGGGAGGATTGGCACAGTTTATGAATTCGGTCTACAGCACTGGAAGCCCAAAGGCAATCTTTATGGGCTTATTTGGTGCCAGTGGTGCATCGGACATCTCAAAAACGATGCTTTTGTCGATTTCTTAAAACTGGCATCCACAGCTCTTGTACCAAACGGTTTGATTGTAGTCAAGGAAAACGTTACGGAGGTTGATACATTTGACAGTCTCGATAGCAGCGTAACTCGAAGCGAGCAGTCATTCAAAAAGATTTTCCAGGAGGCTGGCCTGAAAATATTAGCACAGTAAGTCTCTTTTTATTACTTATTAACAGACAGAGAGCGAGTAAAAGGCATGCCCAGGGAGCTGTATGGTGTTATTATATATGCTATACGCGGCTGAATTGCATTCCTTGCTCTCTGTCCTCTAAAACGACAAGGGCACCGCCAACTAGATGTAGCGACCCACTAATAAGAACAGTTTGTGGAAAGTCATCCTTCTCAAATATTTTGAGGGCTCCCTCGATTGTAGAAGCAACTTCAACACTCGTCGTTGGGTCAAGCTCGGACCACTTCTTTGCTAATGCTTTTTGAACCGTCAGTTGTTCCACAGCATTTGAGTCAGCATTGGCGCTCACTAAATCCGCCTTGTATCCAGATTGTTGATAAGTTTTGTTTGTACAGAATACTGCACGATCGCAATGAATATTGCTCCGCTGCAGTTCATTGTACAAAATCTCTAAAAGTGCTGGCGCATCACGAGTTTGTTGATTGAAGATAAGCGCGGTTTTTTTACCTTCCATTGGGAGCGAGGTAAACCACTCAGCAGCAGACAGGATACTTTCTTTGGTATGTGCTCCATCTAGACACCATTCAATCTGCCCTACTTTGCGCAGATCGCACCTACCCGGCCACTTAGCTGTCTGCAAGCCATCTACGAATTCGTCAGGAAGTCCTATAGACAACTCTGGCAGTTTGAACCCCATCTTTTCAAGATGGGCTGCGGCCAAGCTGATCGCGAGGGATGCGTTGTCTTTTTGGAATTTTGCCGCGAGTCCAAGACGGATACCGTCTAATTGAGGAAAAACAGACACGAAAGTCACGGTTGTATTGCGTGCCATCGCTCGCTCCTTTATTACGGGTACAGCGGATGCTGGCTGTGCAACCGAAAACGCTGGTGCATGAGGTTTAAAGATGCCAGCTTTGTGCCATGCAATTTTGTCAACCGTGTCTCCTAGGACGCCAACATGATCTATACCCAGCGCTGATATACCAGTACAGGTGGGAGCTTGAATGATGTTTGTAGAATCGTATTCGCCACCTACCCCCACCTCTATGATTGCCGTGTCCACGTCTTCCGCCATAAATATATGCCAACATAGCAGAGTCAGAAATCGAAAATAGACAGGCTTGTTGGCAAGAAGCTCACTATCATCGTCCGAAGGAGTATTCATTCTATCCCAAACTTCGTAAAAATACTTGGCAAAGAGTTCCTCGCTTACAGGACTTCCATTAATTTGTATTCTCTCTCGTACCGCTTTCAAATGTGGTGAAGTATACAGACCAATCTTTTTAGGAAACCCATGTCGCTTCTGGTATTGTAACAATATCGATTGAACAAATGCACACGTTGAACCTTTTCCTTTAGTTCCAGTGACGTGTATTATGTTAAGTCGATTCAAATCGGACTGCTAGATCATTTCAGTATTGCTCACTACAGCACAACGATACCACATAACCAATTTTTTTCGTCCAAGCAACCATCTCGGGTATGGCTAGCTCATTCATTTTGCGTCCCGACTTGCGGATGGCCTCGAGCACACCAAAATTGGTCTGCAGCGAATTGAGTAAGCCAATGGCACCCTGCAAGGTTAATTACATCGGGACTCACACAATACTTACATTATAGTCACGAGTAGATGACATGGCCCGTACTACTGAACAGATTCTTAGTATTTTGTTAGCAGGCAAGTTACAGGGCATGCAATGTGCATCCGCTTTCGTGTGATCGCCAAAAAATATCCGAATTGGCTGCCGATCCTTTCCGTACTACTATTTGTGTGACTAAGCTACGCGAACTTAAGATTAACCGCCCGAATTCTAGACTTCATGTGTTCGCGAGAGAGTCTTATGTATATGTCTAATTCTATTTATTGACAGACTTTCCTGTCCTTTGCATGTATTCCGCAATGATCTCCTTTTGCAGATGAGGAGGAGTAGGAGCGTACTCTTTAAACTCCAACGAGAACTCACCCTTGCCCTGCGTACTCGCTCGCAACTGACTCGCAAATCCAAACATCCCGTTCAAGGAGCATTCTGCCGTAATAGTGAAATCATCAGCAGCAATATCAGTGTCAGAAATTGTCGCACCCCGTTTGTTCATCATGCCAACCACCGAGCCTTGGAACTCCATCGGCGCAGTTACAGATACACCCATGATGGGTTCTAGTACTTGTGGTTGGCCTTTCAGAAAACCTTCCCGGAATGCCTGAATAGTACAAGTCCGAAATGCCAATTCGTTGGAATCAACAGCGTGAGTAGCTCCATCCTCCAATATCATTTGACAGTTCAAAATAGGGTGGCCAACAAGGGGGCCCTTTTCCAAAACTTCTTTGAAACCTTTCTCGCATGCGCTGAGAAGCTTTTCAGGGATACTTCCACCAACCACCCTCGACTCGAACGCGCTGGTTTCAGCAGGCGCAAGGTGACCCATGATTCTAGCGAATTGGCCCGCACCGCCAGTCTGTTTCTTTAAAGTGTGATCAAATTTGACCTCGTTGGACAAACGTTCTCTGTACGCAACTTGAGGCTTTCCGGTGATACAACTGACATTGTACTCTCTACGCATTCGTTCCACGTAAATTTCAAGATGCAGCTCACCCATCCCGGAAATAATCGTCTCTTTACTTTCAGAGTCGATATGCACCCTAAATGTGGGATCCTCTCGCTGGAAACGGTTCAAAGCTCTCGAAAAATTTGGACTTTCCTTTCCGACTGCTTTGATTGATAATGAGATGACAGGCTCTGGAACGAACATAGACGTCATGGTGTATGCACAAGCTCCATCTGTAAATGTGTCGCCAGAAGAACAATCAACGCCAAAAGTAGCGCATATTTCGCCGGCTCCAGCTTCTTCCACATCCTCCATCTCATTGGAATGCATTCGTACTAATCGTGGCAATTTGACTTTCTTACCAGTCTTGACGTTTATAATATTGCTTCCTTTGCGTAATTTTCCCTGGTATACGCGAATGTAAGTAAGTTGGCCATAACGGCCTTCCTCAAGTTTAAATGCTAACCCGACGAATGGTTCTGAATTATAAGGCAATAACCTGACAGGAGTCTCGTGCTGCCGTCTGTCCAAAGCCATGTTTTCGACTTCGGCCGGAGTAGGTAGAAAGTCACAAACAGCATCCAAAACCGGCTGCACAGAAGTGTCGCCCAGGGCAGATCCCATCAGCACAGGTGTGAATTTACGAGCTATCGTTGCTCTTCGGATGGCTTCAGTGATCTCCAAGGGGGAAGGGATTTCCTCGTCGAGAAATTTTTCAGCAATGACATCGTCAACGTCGGCTAGCGTTTCAATGAGCTTTGATCTGCGCTCTTGTACCAGATCGATCAGATCTGGAGGAATCTCTGACTTCTGCACAACAGTCTCACCCCTCGATCCTTCATTGTAGATAGACTTCATGTTTATCAGATCGACAACACCTTTGAAGGTATCTTCAATTCCGATTGGAACTTGCAGAGCAGCAGCAGGTAGCTTAAGCTTCTTTGAGATTTGATCAACCACACGCCATGGATTCGCTCCGAGTCTGTCCATTTTATTTATAAATGATATGCGTGGGACATTGTAACGTCTCATTTGTCGGTCAACAGTGATTGTTTGGGACTGAACACCGGAGACAGCACACAGCACTAGCACAGCTCCATCCAAGACCCTCAAAGCTCTCTCCACTTCTATTGTGAAATCTATGTGCCCAGGAGTATCGATTACGTTGAAGTGATAGGTATGTTCTTTGGCATCTGCCTCCTTCTTTATCCAGTCACAGTAAGTTGCAGCTGACTGAATAGTTATTCCCTTCTCCCGCTCCAACTCCATAAAGTCCATAGCAGCCCCTACGTTGTCTCGCCCTCGGACTTCATGGATTGCTTTTATCCGACCTGTGTAATAAAGGACTCTTTCCGTGAATGTAGTCTTTCCGGAATCAATATGAGCAGATATGCCAATATTCCTCATTCTTGATAAGCGTTGCCCATCATCACTTTCTTGAAAGGTAGGAGAAAGGTCATCTGAAGCAAGAGCGACAGCTGCCGAGCTATTTCTACAGCATAAAGATGTAGAGAAAGCAGACCTTTTGCTATTTAAAACACGATTAAGCGACAAATTCAGTCTGAAATTCTGCTTGATCGCTGAATGAACCCTATGAGATGCAATGATCATTGGGATTGTGCGGGTTCATGTTTAAAAAATTCGGTCCAGCCAACAACCGACGTCAGGACCCAGCACCTCACCCCCATACCCTCCTCTCGATAGCATGGAGTGACAATTTCGTCTCACTGTACATGCCAAGAGCCATAAAAGGTGAGTGTTATGACTGATCGAATGGAAAGTAATGAGAGGTG
>JAABUO010002206.1_pt1 | contig 24038 bp, 28 predicted proteins | sample 5559291 | NCBI WGS metagenome assembly JAABUO01 (sample SAMN10711878, study PRJNA513372) | rock metagenome | isolation source: Antarctica rocks | place: Antarctica: Victoria Land, Finger Mt sud
TGCGAAATTGTGTCGGGGTACAAAAGGAAGTAGCAACAATGCCTAGGGACCTAGAGCCTTTGGCGTTGCGCAAACCTTGTTTGTAGCTCACTTGATGGACACATCCTGCTAGACAAGCTGGCAATGCATCATCGGTGCTTCAAAGCAGACCGTTCCATGCCAGAAGCACTACACTCAACAGGATCCTACTGCTATAATGCACCTTGAGCTGATCTTGGGTTGTCAGTCTGTAAAGCAAGACTGAGGGATCATGCATTGACACATCATTTTCAGGCTGGAGCAGTACCTTCTGACCACCTAGTTATGGTGCCAAAAGCATCTGACCCACTAAGAGACTCTGAGCACAACAGGTATGCATGCCAAATACATATGTCAGACGTCGCACTGGGGCCTTGTAGTCAGGAGACATTACTCGCAATAAGTCATTTGTCACTAAGCAGAGGTGACCTCAAGCGCTTTCGCAGTGGGCTGTGTTCAGCTTATTCTTGCGTCTTCAACGCTGCAAGCAAGTCTTCCAAAACCTTGGTGACCTGCTTCACAAAGATGCGCTGTGCATAACCACCTGCAGAAGACCATGTTCAATGTGGGAAAAGCTTGTGATGCGGTACGCGCTTGAGCTGATGGGTATGAGCCCTAATGCCAGAGCACACATGTCTTCAACACTCGGATCTGCGCTGCTGCATTGCTGTATAGAAGTGCCATTATGTGGCGTGCACTGATAGCTGAGGCAAATTCTGGCAGTAAGGCATGGTAGCTTGTGCTACATCCTATCACGCATGAATATACAGCCAGGCTGCTCAAGCACACAGCAGTAGCAACAGTACAAATCAGCTGTGTTTAAGCTTCACTACCGTGAGACTGCTGTCAAGACCTGCTGTGGACAGGTTGGCATAGGCACGTGAACAGCAAGAGTTTCCAGCATTAGATGCAACAGGAACATGAGCAAAGTAACAGAGCAGACTTACTGAACAAGGCAGGCGCATCCAAGACAGGCTGTACTTTTAGCTTGTGCTCTACATGGCAACCACCATCTGGTGTACCTGTCAACTGCATCACACATTGGCAATGTGAGGTTGACAGGTCACATAGGTGATGACTTGCTGACACTTTGCAAGATGGACACTGCCAGCCCAACCGCACAATGTCACAGGCATGCAAAGCACCTCGAGACACAGCAGTTGGCTTGAGTGTCATGCCAGATTGTCAGTTGAGGTATCCAGTCGCTGTTGATTTGCAAGAAAGCGCTTGTATGAGCCCAGATGTACATGCAAGCTGTTGAAAAAAAGAAGCGGTCACAGTCATGAAGCAACAACGCAGCATGCAAGACTGCTTGCACAGCTGAACGCAATTTCATGCATGCATACATGGTGCAGGTCAGCAATTGGCTGCAGTGCTAATCTGTCTGCAAAGGCATCATATGCAATGCATGCAACCAGTTTTCGTTGCTTATCACCTGCCACTGGCCTTCAAAGTCTTTCATAAACGATGACTTGATGAGCGAAAACACGACACGACCAGCGTCCCTCTCCTCATGCACATTTAGTAATGTCTTGAACGTGCCTGAGAAAGCCAAAAACTCCCACCGACATATCTGCACATGCCACTCACCTTTGCATATGCATTATGACAGCTTGTGGAGCAATGCCACAAATGGCATGGGTTCTGCAATGTGCATACCTGCAACAGCTGCAAAGCTGACTGCTCGCTCAGCGTATGACATTCATCAATACTGCTGAAGACCCTATTCAGGTTGGGGTAGTCTATCAGCATGTCATAGACATGACTGGTGCTGACTGGAGTCTGTATGCTGCCGCCGACAGTATACACTCCGTTCTGCACAGACATTGCAGCTCATGGTCACTCTATCAGTTCATTTTGCCTGAGCAAGCACAGCAAAGGAGTGCAGCACAGCAAAATTCACCTGGTGACTGAGCAGTGCTACATCATTAATTCGACTGCTATGTGAGTTCCTGTAAACGACAACAACATGGGTCACTCTGGTCCCGGGGGCATGTTCGTTTATCTTACAGCTCACACCTGTCAGTGGTTGCTGCCGGTACAACCGGGCGATAGCTTATACGTTGTCGAAAAAGGCGCGAGCTCGTCAAGGCACTTAGGTGTCTGCTGGTCAAGTGATGGCAACAGGCAGGGCTGTTTCGGTGGGAGGACAGGTTCAGCTGCTGGCGTTGCATGTCGATCTATAAGTTTGTTTAGTGACACATCACCGCCTGTGAGAGGCCACTGCCCGCGGGTCAAGCTTAGCCCTGCTCTGCAAAAGGGCGTGTAGCGCTTCTAGGTTGAGTGAGAATGCGCTGCAACCAAGTCCACGATTTGACTTCAGCAAGATCATCGGGACAATGTCCGTATGACTGTGATCGTTTGGTTGCCAAAACAGGCATCCTACTGAAACGTCGTAAGGCTGTTTTGTTGTCGGGGCTTGTTGGCTGGTCTGTCAGCGATCTCGCGCTGCTCAGCTGCTTGCTGTAGCGCGATACATTATGGCGCTGCGTATGGCATCGCGTCGCGCAGCTGGCCAGCTGCGCTACAGTCCGGCAGTTTTCAGCAGCAATCGCTTGTTTCAAAGCAGTGGTCCCGATGCTCAGCAAGGAGCGCCTAAGCCTGTGCCAATGAGCAAGCTTAAGGACTCATTCCTTGATGGTACAAGCAGCACGTACTTGGAGGACATGGAGGAAAAGTATCGCCAAGATCCCAACAGCGTTGACAAATCTTGGGCCAGTTTTTTCCGCAGTCTTGGTACGCACTTCCTCCGGCTTTATCGTGTGGAGATGTATGTTGCATTGGGCCTCATGGTTAGCGCAGAGCGTGTGAAAGCGCTGGCGCCACTCGTTGTCGTGACAGTGATCTTGACACAAGCTTTGTCATCAGTCTCACAGTACAAGCTCTGCAGAATCTGGTGTCGCACCTGAGGCAGTAGCAGAGGCATACCACAAATTCGAGCAAGGAGGCAAAGTCGAGCCACTCAAGGCAGCAGCCATGTCCAACCAGGGCATACAGGAGTCTATGCGTCTATTGCTCCTTGTTAGGGCATACCAGGTAGGCATGCACCCAGTGACAGGCCCTCTCAGGCATTGCAGCATGTCACTGCTGATGCTGGCATGTTTGCTCAGGTCAATGGACATTACATTGCCAAGCTAGACCCCCTGGGTTTGGACCAGCGACCCATGCCAGTGGAGTTGGACATCGCTTTGTATGGATTTTCACAGAAAGACATGGACAGAGAGTAAGCCCAGCAAAATGCGTTATTACACCGTGTTGTAGCCTCCCCAACCAAGCGCATTGTTGATCCATCAAAGTTGCAGCTATGCAGGACATTGCAGACCTGTGTCTTGACGCAGCAGCCTCCACCTCTCCATGTCTTCTGCTGCATTGTGTCTGTGCTATGTCAGCATGTCAGCAGCTGCATTCCATGCCTAACTTCATCGTGACGGTCCTGACTTTCTTCAGTAACACACCCACAGCTGTACAAAGTAAGTCCTCCTGTTAATAGGCACCATAAGAGCTTTCATTGCATTCACCACCCTGCCAAGCCCGGTGCCCAAACCCATGCATTGTCTCAGCACAAACTGCTGCTATGCAGATTCTTTGTGGGCACTTGGAACATGTCTGGCTTCCTGAACGAGGACCGCGAGACTCGCACCCTCAGAGAAATCGTCACTCGTCTGCGCGAATCCTACTGTGGTTCAATTGGGTATGAGTACATGCACATTCCAGACAGGGACCGCTGCAACTGGCTGCGTGAGCGCATCGAAACCCCCAACAAGCAGAAGTTCTCAGTCGAGAAGCAGCTGCATACCTATGATCGTTTGGCCTGGAGTGAGATCTTTGAGAGCTTCCTGGCCAACAAGTATGCTGCTGCCAAGAGGTTTGGACTGGAGGGATGTGAGACGCTGGTCCCTGGGATGAAGGCCATGATTGACACATCAGCTGACTTGGGCGTGGAGACTATCTGTCTGGGCATGCCTCACAGAGGTGACTCATCCTCATCAACTTCACTCACACATCCATTCATCCCTTCGATGCTGCTTGCAATCACACACTGATTCGCTTAATATCTCACTCACCTGCTCATTCTGTCACCTGCCTTTCACCGCTTGATCCCCCTTTCACTTGTTCAGCATGTTCCATGGAAGTCAAGTCAGGTTACAACAGCAAGGCACCCTCATGGGCTTGCAGCATCATGGCAGCAGCAGCACAGCAAGGGCACTGACTCCTGAGCAGCTAGACGCTGTACTGCTGCCTACTGTTGCAGTATCAGAGCATGGCTATGGTAGTCATGGGACTTGCAGTCGTCACACACACCTCAGATGTTACAGTTGCCTTGTCTTCAGTACATAGCATTTTGTCATTGCATTGACCTGCAGCTGTGGCACAGCCCTTTGGACCGTGTTGCTGCCAGCCTACATACATGTCACAGCCAGCACATGATTAGGAATTGGTTGTGTGTGTCAGGCAGGCAAGCTTCCAGCTTTGAGCTGGATAGCTTCAGCAGCAAGAAAGGTATAGCTTTGCCAGCAGCTGCATTTTGTTTTTTGACACAGAAGCTGATTTAGCGGTGTGGAGAGCTGCTCTGGTCAGCAATGCAAACCAATATTCATGCCCATACATATTGGTTTGCATTGCTGACCAGAGCAGCTCTCCACACCGCTAACTCAGCTTCTGTGTGAAAATTAAAAATGGAAACAGGGTCCCATACCATACGCATACAGGGCGCTATTCAGGACTGTATGACCCTAAGGCAAGACACGTGGAATGAATGAATGAATGAATGATTGAATGAATGCAGGGCGGCTGAATGTGCTGGCCAATGTGGTGCGTAAGCCCATGCAGCAGATCTTCAGCGAGTTCACTGGGATCAAGTCTGGGGACCAGGGCACTTTCACCGGGACTGGAGACGTGAAGTACCACCTGGGCACCTCATACGACAGGCCAACCATCACTGGCAAGCGGGTGCACTTGTCTCTGTTGGCCAACCCTTCTCATCTGGAGGTAAAGACAGTTGGCGTGCTGCAACTATACCATCTCACATGCCTGCTCAGTTCTGGTTGCATAGACTTGCATTGCATGCAGGGCATAGTAGGTACCTTTTGCATTGCCATGCACAGAGTCTTTGGACGATTCCAGTGTGCACATTGTCAATTTGCAGGATTTTAGATAGCTACATTGACAACAATCAAAACCTGTGCCAGCATAAGCTAGGTAGGTGCAAGCTCAGTCTTGCTTTAGTCATGCAAGGTCTGGGTCTGCACCCAAGGCTTTGCTGCAAATTATGAGTTGATGAGCAACGTATCAATAATGCACTGCATTTCTCAACTCGCTCGAGGGCTCTGCTTGAGAGCCAGGACGCTTTGCTGTTGCTTGGGCACAAAAGTCATTGTACATATCTCAACAGATCTGTGCCAAAACCACCAGCATGCCGATGCATGTAGGATGCAAGATCTGTCCAGTATGATCATGCTTGCAGGCCGTCGACCCAATCGTTTTGGGCAAGGTGCGCGCCAAGCAGTACTACTCAGAGGACGCTGAGAGGTCCAGGAACATGGGCATCCTCATGCATGGTGATGGCTCCTTTGCTGGACAGGGTGTGGTGTACGAGACCCTTGACATGAGTGCTCTGCCTGACTATACAGTCGGAGGCACCATTCATGTCATTGTCAACAACCAGGTACTTGTTCCTTTCCCCAAACCACACAAGCACTCAACCGTGTGTTGAGATGCCCATTTCATGCGCAGCCCACCTTGATGGCGGAATCCTGGCCCTGCGTGTCCAATCAGAATGATGCACGCACCTATCATGTCACTGTGGCGGTCAGGTCAATTCATACGCATGTGCGCCCTGATCCTTGCCACCGTTTACTAAGCTCTCATGCCATGTCCTCTGTATCACACCACTGAGCTAAACATAGGAGCATGCGCAAAGAGCACAATGCACTGACATTTGATTCCATTAGACCCACCTCCACTCAGCAAGTGTGAGACCTCCTGTGTTGCCATTCCAAATTGCCAGTGCTTTAGACCATGTCCTGCAATCATGCCTGACTACCTTGGTCACAGCTGTCATGCACACCCATTAGTCCTCTGGTTGACTGAAAGGGCGACAGCACCCTCCATTGTACCCGTTGGCCCTCTGCCTTTGACTCAAAAGGGAAACAGAACCCCCCACTGCACTCATCTCCCCTCTGCCTTTGACCAAAAAGGAAACAGCACCCTCCACCGCACCCAGCTGCCCTCTGCCTTTGACTGAAATGGAAACAGCACCCCCCACCGCACCCATCTGCCCTCTGCCTTTGACCAAAAGGGGAATGAAACTCCCTTCTCAGCATGTTGGATGAGGAGTCATGCTGCCAGTGTGCTTCCTTTTCTCAGGTGGCGTTCACCACAGACCCCAAGAAGAGCCGCAGCTCCCCTTACTGCACAGATGTAGCCAAGGCCCTGAATGCTCCCATCCTGCACGTCAATGGAGATGATGTGGAGTCTGTGGTAAGCACTGCTTCTTCACTGTTCACCCTCACCTTCTCATCACGTTTATGTTTGCAATGGTTGACACAGTCTCTCAGCCATATAGCCCAAATGAATGGCATGTAACATAACACAAGGTAAGTGCAATACCAGGTGAATGCATGCACCAAGCGTGTGATTGGTATACTGCTAAGACTCATCAGTCTGTGTCGTGATATAGTAGAACGACCCATCTGTTACAGATCTAGGCAAAATTTCTCTGCACAGTTTGAAACTGACGCTGCAATATTTTGTATATACTGGTGGCTAGCAAAGCGTGACCTACTAAGCAAATCATGATCCAAATGCACATGCTCTACATGGAAAGCATGGCGTATCTATCGGCACACCGTACACCTCACCTTTCGAATTTTGCCAAATCATGGTCTAATTAATAATAATCATAATCATAATAATAATAATCATAATAATAGTAATAATAATAATAACAATAATAATAATAATAATAATAATAATAACAACAACAATAATAATAATAATAATAATTAAAACGCTTTCCAGCTCATGATGAGCTAGGTACGCGCAGGACAAGTCTTCATGGTCTAATTGGTGTCTTGAATTATAGGTGTATGCGTGTGAGCTGGCAGCCCAATGGCGCCAGCAGTGGAAGAGCGACGTGGTGGTAGACATTGTGTGCTACCGAAAGCATGGCCACAACGAAATTGATGAGCCCTCCTTCACACAGCCCCTCATGTACCAGGTATGCATTTGCTGCCCGTTTGACAACTGGTTTTGTCTGTGCGTACCAAGGCAGGCCTTGCAGCTCCACCACCAAATTGGCAGTAAACCCTAAGCTCCGACCCTTGCAGCCGTAGTACAGTGTGATGATGTTGCTGACTCGCTGTCATGAGAAGCAGCAGAGCCTGGTCGCAGTTGTTTTTGTTTCGTTGTTGCTTGTGTTTTGTTCTGGTTTTGCCTGTGGTTTGTTTTGCGACAGTGCAACCAGTGTCAGGAGGTCAGGACTCCCACAACCAGTACATGGTGATTCTTTGAAGAATCAACAGGAAAAACAGCGGAGTGTGTTCCTTATATTTGAAACCAAGAGGGTGCTACGACATTGACGACTACTTGCTGATCAAGTACTGATATTTGATTTCCTGACAGTAATTTAAAAACCAAGTGGATGGATGCAGGCAATCAGCGTGCACTGGAACTCCCACACGCCATATGCCCAACATGTCACCTTCTGACCATGACACGAAATCGTTCATGCAGGCAATCAAAGCGCATGAGGACTCCCACAAGCAGTATGCCTAGTACTTTACTCCCTGACTAAGACACACACCCAGCTAAGCAGGCAACTGAAGCGCATAAAGACTCCCACAATGTGTATGCCCAATACGCTACTTCCTGACCATGACTCAAAACCCATGTATGCAGGCGATCAGGGCGCACGAGGACTCCCACAATGTGTGCCCAATACGCTACTTCCTGACCATGACAACAAAACCCGTGTATGCAGGCAATCAGGGCGCATGAGGACTCCCACAAGCAGTATGCCAAGCGTCTGCTGAAGGAGGGCAACATCAAGCAGGACCAGCTGGACAAGATTGACAAGAACGTCCACAACATCCTGCAGAAGGCCTTCGAGGAAGCTAAGGTACTGTTGTGTATACAGCATCTGCATTCTGGGTGCCAAGTCATGGCTTGATGTTGCCTGGCTGGCTGCAGAAGTGCAGTGACAGACATTTGCACAGAGCCCATGTTGTTCCTCCCCTCCCCTCCCCTGCCCTGCCCTCCCCTCCCGTCCCCTGTCAGCAGACTGTGTGAAGCCACTCGGGGTCATTGCAAAGCATATGTGCAGGATTACAAGCCCAATGCCAGGGATTGGCTGAGCAGCTACTGGAAGGGCTTCATGTCCCCGGATCAGATGGCACGCATCAGGAACACCGGTGTCCCCATGGACTTCCTCAAAGAGGTGCGCCCAACCTCACATGTTGTTTATGTGCATTGCTGCGACTACTTCCATACCTGCGACCGTCTCCACATCTGCTTCTGCACTGTTCCTGTCTGTCTGCGTGCATGCCTGCACCTGGGCCTGTGCGTGTCCCTGTGCGTGCAGGGGGGCAGTGGTGCTTCGCAAACTGGCAACTAAGCAAAACACACACAGAATAAAGCAGATTACACACGAAACTTGAAAGTACGTACACATCAGTGAGCGGTAAACGTGAGCACGACATCTTGACTTGACAGTCCATGGGGGGCAGCACTGCTGCTGATTGTGCAATGGAATCACTTGACAGATTCTGCAAGACTTGAGCGTCAGCACAAGTTATGAGTGGCATCAAACACCAGTGATCCAAGTATATCACCCATATGCTGCCTATCATTTACGCAAACTGCACATGTTGCGCACTGCCTTTCGTGCATGTAAGGGGTATCATCATCCTGACCTTGCCAGGCCCAAACAAGAGTAGCTGTACCCGAGGGTCTCTGACATGGTCAATGAAAACCTGAAGTCCAGTGCATGCTTGTCTGAGCGTATTCCTTTTGCACTCACTGTCTGTTGACAACTCCCCTGATGAATTGCCAATGCAAAAAGGTGCCAAATTGATTGATTGATTGGTTTATTTATTGATTTGGCAACTTCACAGGTTGGCATGTCCATCAGCGGCCTGCCAGAGGGGTTCAACCCCCACAAGGGTATCAAGAGGGTCTTTGACGGGCGCCGCAAGGCTATAGAGACCGGTGAGGGCGTGGATTGGGGTTTTGCTGAGGCCCTGGCTTTCGGAACCCTGGTCAGCGAAGGTAGGCCGGCAGAACCTGCACCTGGTTTTAGGGTTATGATTCATACTGGCGGGACCTGCACCCAAACATTGACTGCTGTACTTGTGTTCAAAGCATTTCTGTGTGCAAAAAGCTCTTTGGGATACAGAAACATCACTTGTTTTAGAGATATGTCCCATGCAAATGTATACTAAACAATGCCTGGGCACAGTTTACAACGCGCTGTTAGATTGGGGAGCTCTTTTCAATCCCGAAACGTCTATTGTAAATTCAGAAACGTCATCCTTACACTGGAAATCTAAACTCAGAAACGCCTGGGGACAGTAAAAACGCGTTTTTACATTGGGGAGATGTTTTAGATATCTTAGGTTGTCCATTGCTTTGGCTGTGGCTTTTGCCTTGCTGCATAGATCACAATCATTTGGATCACAGGTGGTGCACAAATTTGTAAACCTGAGCATTGTTCACGAATCTGTGCACCAATTGTGGCCCAAATGGTACACAATGCTGAGGATCAGCAAAATCTGGAGGAACATGCCATTTACATTGCCCCATGGCAGGGATATGCACCATGCTGTTGCTGACACACTTCTTGCTTATACCACTGGCAGGCAGCTTGCAGGCAGCAATGTGCCCAGTCACAGGCAGAGAAGGATGCATACTGTGTTTTGCCCCTTTTCTCCTCAGGTATTCAAAATCCGAGAGGAGGGTCCAGTCAGAGGAGCCAACGTGACCTGGCTGCTGTTTTTAGGGTTTGCCCTACACCACATTGAGAAGTTCATGCCTGGATGACCTGGCAGCCGCATTTGCCTTGGTGATGTAGACATTGAGGCAGACAGTGCTGACAACCTCACTGTGTTTTGCAGGCAGTCTATATTTAGAGTTCCTAAACACTAAGTCCTCGTTGTATTTTGCAGGCAGTCTATATTTAGGGTTCCTATACCCTCAATCCTCAATGTGTTTTGCAGGCAGTCATGTGCATGTGCGTGGGCAGGTTGTAGATCAGCGCACTTCCAAATGTGATTCATCACCCAGGCATGTTGAGCTCCCAGTGCGTGCAGAAACACTCAACATCTATTTGCAGAAGTCTTCTTCGCTCAAAAGAGGACGACAAAGGATTTCAAGACTGAATTTTGGACAAAAACAAAAAGACGATGAAAACGAAACAAAAGGAAAAGGAGAAACAGCACCTGCCTGCACTGTGCAGGCAGCCATGTGCGCATGAGTGGTCAGGATGTAGAGAGGGGCACCTTTAGTCACAGGCACGCAGTGGTGCATGACCAGAAGACAGGGGAGCGCTATTTCCCATTGGGGAATGTCTTTGATGGGCAGAAGCCCTACCAGTTCACCATCTGCAACAGCAGTCTGTCAGAGTTTGGCATCCTAGGGTTTGAGCTGGGGTACAGCATGGAAAACCCTAACAGTTTGATCCTGTGGGAAGCCCAGTTTGGCGATTTCGCCAATGGCGCACAGGTGAATGGCCGCAACTCGAGACGAATTCCTCAATGCAGAATGATATCCGTCAGTGATCATGATGCTACCAGCAATCAGAGGAATGATGACTGTATGCTTGTGTGTTGTGCTTACAAATGGCCCTCTCAAAAAAGCTTGTGCTGCTTTGCCACAAGACGAGAAACAGATCTTCTGATGACGCCAATCTGTGGCTTGCTTGGAGTCAACCTCAATTGCATGAGACTGCACAGGACAGTGTCAAGTTTCCCACATTGTTCCATTCATTTGTTTTTCAATTCATTCATTAAAGATGTGTCCTCCCCTAGGGTCAGGTACGTACAGTACTGAGCAGCTCCCTGTATGAGGTCTTGTTATGTGGTTGCTTGCGTGCATTCCATAGATGGTTATACAGTCAGAGAGGCTACAACCATATTTCCACAAATCATCGATTCTCATAGCCGGTGTGGGACTCTGCGTGGTTGACGCTGACAGCATTCAGCTCAACTTTCCGGTGGGGTTGCTGGCACTCTGGTGGTTGTGATGGTCCTACAGGCACCTAGGTCTCGGGGATTCCAAATCGCCACTGTTGTACCAGCTTGCATCAAGTTGCATTACAGCTTGTGTGTCTTTGGACTGATGGCAGGATCTGACTACCAGCACTGGACATCAACAGCACGCAGCTTGCTCACAAGGTGCTTGCGCTTTGGTAGCTGTGCTGGCCTTAGCAGCCAAGAGTAGGTCATCTTTGGTGGTGCAGGTTGTGTTTGACCAGTTCCTGTCCAGTGGAGAGTCCAAGTGGCTCAGACAGACCGGCCTGGTGGTCTTGTTGCCCCACGGTTATGACGGCCAGGTACGCCCTGCTCTCACTCCATGCTGACTGTTTCGCAGTCGCTGCATCTAACCCAGTGTGAAGGTCATTTGTCAACTTGCTGTGTTTGCATGTACTGCTGGATGTGTAATTGGGTCTTTTACATGCATGTCGTGGTGTATCTTCTTCGTGAACACGCTTGTTTGCTTGGTGATCAAGGAGTATTGCCCAATTTACTCCTTGAAACCCTGAGTCTGAAAACCCTAAAAGCCTAAGGAGAGCAGCCTGCACACTGTGGTTCTGCAGCTCTGCTTAGTGACCAATCATGGATGGTCAAATCAAATCTGCGTTCTCAGTTGTCTGAACCGCTGTTGCATATGGAGCGAGGCATCGTCTACTGTCCCTTCTTTTGTTGCTGCTCTCTTGTAGCGTTCAGTGGACAGCCGCTGCAGGATATAGATGACTCTCACAGATGGCTGCAACAGATCCCACTCATCCTTGTCCATCAAAAGTATGGGTCCAGTCACAACCCTGAGCTGTATGACCTGCTGTCGCAGGGTCCGGAGCACAGCAGCTGTAGGATAGAGAGGTTCTTGCAGATGGCTGATGAGGACCCCTACAATGCACCCCCCATTGATGAGAGCAAGTGGTTCACGGGGGGTCACCTGGGGTCTGCAACACAGCGCATCAACTGGCAAGTGGTCAACTGCACCACCCCGGCAAACTACTTCCATGTCCTCAGACGCCAGGTACGCCCTTGACCACATCAGAAAGTAATCTTGAGAAGATCAGCATGCTTTGATGGTCCTCAGAAGGCACTTTTGAAAGAGGTTCATGGAAAATTATAATTATTGTGTGTAAGTACAGAGCTGACATATACAATGTTGAATGATGCATCTTGTTGTGACTGCTGGTCTGTCTGGTAGTCTGTGACCTACACATCCAGAAGCACTCCCACATGTTCCAAGACAAGTCAAGCTTCTAAAGGGAGAAAAAAGAATTGCATCTGCAAATTCTTTGGATCTCTATTGTCACACGCCTTAAACATTTAGTGCTTAGTGATTGTTCATTTCCCAGTCATGGTCTGTTGACTCCCCTGATGAGTCCTACAGACAGCAAATGTAAATTGACTGATTGATGAAAGGGAGGAAAAGCATTAGTGTTGGTTAATGGGTCTCCAAAGCCTGATCAGGCTTCCAGATGCTCCCACCAGGGGACAACAGCGCTGTGAAGCTTGAAAAGACAACCCTTCTTGAGAACACCAGTGATGCTAGAGAGGCTGGCACAATGCAGGTTCACAGGCAGATCAGGAGCAGCCTTGTGGTGATCACTCCCAGTAACCTGCTAATGTGCCCATGTCCAAGGCAGCTGCTGGGAAGTGAAAAGACTCAATGCTTGCATGAGCCTGGAACAGTGGCACAAAAACGTGTTGTGTTGCAGATTCATAGGCAGTTCAGGAAGCCCCTGTTGGTGGTGGCCCCCAAGAACCTGCTGAGGCATCCTGATGCCAAGTCAGGGCTGTGGGAGTTTGACGACAAGGCTGATGACAAGGGGATCCTGGGAGTGCGATTCAAGCGCCTCATCATGGACGCCTCAGCAGAGGACAGGTCAGAGCACACCTTAGTCATCGCCTCACTTTCACAGGCGTGGCTCATGTCTGATGGTGCAGGGCTCTGCTAAGAGGCTTGTATTGTTTCTTAATTATCAAGGCCTACTTGGCAGCAAGAGTGAGATGGCAGATAGAGTGTTGCATGTTTGGTTGCTGCTGTGCAATGCTCAGCCACAAGCTTGTTTCGTTTATTCGGTCAAGTTGACAGAGACAATGTGGTCATCACTGCATCAAGCAGCAGCTGTTTTGTGCATAAGGCGACAGAGAGCTGTGTGTTGGCAAGACAAGGTAGGCAAGAGTTGAAGTGAGTGGTGGCTGCAGGTCGCCCCACCCCCCCCAGGAGGAGGGCTTCAAGAGGGTTGTCATGTGCAGCGGCAAGGTGTACTATGAGCTGGCAAAGAAGCGTGCTGAGCTGAAGAAGGAGAAGGAAGTTGCCATCATCCGTCTGGAGCAGGTCCTGCTCTTCTTCTTCTTTGTATGCTGGTTAATAACAGCTGATTCGGCTGTTTTGTCTTCTTGTGTCCCATTTCTTGAGTAGAAGAAGAAGAGATTTGCCAGCATGTATCATCTGCGGCAGGTCCTGGTGCTCTTCATCTGTTTGCCTCCCATCTCTGACCTGATATCTGCAAAACCCTTGCCTTCGCAGCTCCTCACCCTCTTCTTCTCGTGCTCCACGCCTCTTGACATGCCTTTGCTTAATTGATGCACCAAGCCTGTAGCTCTTGACTGCAACAAGAATTTCCTGAGCAGATGGTAATTGGCCACCTGGTACATTGCATCTGACAACGTCTGTACATGCACATAGATATGTGTGTGCATGTATGTGTGTCTGTGTCTGTTTGTCTGTCTTCGTGTCTGTGCGTCTGCTGCTGGTGCCCTTCCCTTTGACCTGGTACAGAGTTTGTACAAAGACATGTATTTGAGACATGTGTGTGTTTTTGTGTGTCCGTGTGTGTATCTATGTGCAGTTGATGCCCTTCCCTTATGACCTGGTACAGAGTGTGTACACAACGACATACATTCCAAGACATGTGCATGTGTGTGTGTGTGTGCAGCTGGTGCCCTTCCCCTTTGACCTCGTACAGAGGGAGCTGAGGCGGTACCCCAATGCTGAGTTCCTGTGGTGTCAGGAGGAGCCCATGAACATGGGGGGCTACACCCACATCTGCCCCCGCCTGGAGACCTGCATGAGGAACGAGGACCGCGAGGTTAGTTGCTCACACTCACTTGAAACCTGCTGCATGTTGTTACTATATCTATGCTTCAGGGGTCACTCATCGACGCTGTTTTCTGGACCTGCTGCACGTCGTTACTACATTCAGGGTTGAGGGTTTTGTTTGTTGACACCTTTTTTAGATTTGCTGCATGTGGTTACTATGTTTTAGGGTTGAGGGCTCTGTTCATCAACACTGTCTCCAAAACTGCTGCACGCTGTCCGGTCCTGTGCTGGGACTGCCAGTTTTTTGTTTTAGATAGACAACTCCAAGGCAGGGAGGATTGCAAGGGACCAGGCATGAGGCCTTTGCCATCATGTCGTTTCTTCAACCTGCCCGTAAAGCAAAGATGCATGCTTGCTTCTGTTTGGGTTTATGCACGACCAAGGGGAGATCAGGTTTTTTTGCTTCTGAACAGAGCTGCACTATGGTTCAGCACTCAGGTTACCTGTTGCATTTACACTTTTTCGCATCACTGCTGCCGCTGTTTTTGCTCACAATACAAGGGGTAAGATTGCGGATGCGATACTCTATTGAAGCTTGCATTGCTGGGCACTATGTATGAGGACTTTTTGTTTCCCTGAAGTTGTTCCCAATACATGGCTGATGCAGGCCTGCTTGCCTCGCCATTCCTCTTCTGCACTGTTCTCCATTATCAAATTTGCCTGCCAGCAAAGGTGTAGCCTCAATACATGCAATGATGATGCCATCTTGATGCGACTTTGTTGTGTTGTCATGAGTTGAATTCACATACATTGCAGGACTCTAAATCATGGATTCCAGGGGTGTCATGTTGATGCAGGTGCCTGCCCATGTACCCTATGCTGGACGTCAGCCCAGCGCTTCGCCAGCCACTGGCTTTTCAGATGTACACAAGCGGGAACAGGATGAGCTCTGCACACATGCTATGGACCTCGAATATGCTTTGTAGCACAATATAGTCAGACCGCAGGTTGCCTGCCTTCTGTAAAAGTGTGTTGACTCAGACTACTGTCAGCCCAGCTGAAGCCCTCTGAGTCTAGTCGAAAGGGCTTGTCTGTGTCACCTGATCTTGTTCGTGAAACAAACAACATACAAACACGTGTTTTGGGCCTTGACAAAGCTTGGTGCAAGTGATGGCATGGCGAATCGTACACATTCGTCTGTTTGAACCATCCATCGCAGTAGTACTGTTTTGGTATGTCATGAATAGCAGAGAGCAGCATGTTGTCCTCTAAATGGGGAGCATGACTCCCAGCAGCAGCAGCAGCAAGGATGCCAGGCTTCCTTAGGAGATCGTGTTTTGCGTCTGCTTGGCGTTACCACGCAATGATCCGCCGCAGGGGCGGCAAGTAATGTATACGTGCCGCCCCTGGAAAAGCAGGGATGCAGCTGTGTCATAAACAATTAGGCACCAGGCAGTGTGTAATCTTGCCGCATGTTGCATGCAGTATCAACAAACTACCATGTTCAAAAACTGTCCACAAGCAAAGGTCAACATAAACATTGAGTGTGAGCATGGACTTACTTCATTGGCAGAGCATGCTGCACCTAGAATTGCTCAACGTTGACCAGTAGTTGCTATCAACAGGGTACAGTATACAAGGCTTGAACAAAAGTGCTTGACAGAATCAAAACTGAATGGGCTTAAGCTAACAAGCATACACATACATGATGTTTCATACATGATGGTCCTCAAATACGCCAGGCGTATGCCTCTGTCTGAACTTAAGACCCTAGACATGCAAGTGCAGGAGGCAAAAAGATTTGTACCAAGCAAACTGGACAGGGTATAACCAAAAGCGTTTATTTGTTGAGCCTTGGCATCATCAGACAACATAACCAACACTAAAGAATTCAAGCTACAGTATTGACATTCAACCCCTGGCACCACACCAGCTACCAAAACAAAAGCCCTTTCAATAGGTTCACACCGGGCACCTTCCAATGGGAGTAGCCAGATCATATAAAGCCCCTCTTTTGACAGGTTTCCCACTCCTTTTTGCCCTTGCGGCATCCCTTGTGTCTGGATCAGTCAACCAGGTCAAAAGTTTGGTCCACTTCTTGCCTTTGCCCGCAGCGCTCTGCCCATCAAGAGACGATCTGCTGGAAGGAGTAACAGCATAATTGCCTGGCAGATCAACAGATGTCTTACTAGTGCGAGCAAGTGCTGGTCTGTTGGCAGCAGCAACAGGCTCCCTGATCTGAGTACGGGAAGGAGATCTAGTGGTGGTTTCCAGGGAGAGTCTACTAGGACTGTCAATGGATGGTTTGGAAATGTTATCGATTGTAGCCACAGAATGGTTTCCTGTGTGAGTGCATGTGTCACAAGACGTTGCAGATTCCAGCCGTGGGGTGGTGACCAAGGAGCTGCCTGATGCGCTCCAGGCGACCTGGGGATCAAAAGATCCCCAAGCGGAGTCCTCATGAGCAGGATTTGAATCTTTGCTCAGCTTGCGCTTCCTCAGATATGCATCCTCCAAAGATGGTATCTTGCCTGTGTGGAAAACACTAAATATCAGACAAAGCATCGGAGCAGCTGCAGATTGCAGTACAGGGGTGTGAGTTGAAATGCTTTGTGATCAAGTGCAATACGTGGATGACAATATGGTGTGTGATTGACAACACGGTATGTGGAAAATAATACGGTATGTGAGTTGCAGTACTATGTGTCTGTGTCAGTTGCAATACGGTGTGTACCTTGGTGACTTACAATACAGTGTGTGAAGTGCTTCATATTCAGGTGTGTCAGCACAGCAAGGTCAGCAATGCCCAAATATGGCTGCTTACAGTGTTGCCAGCACCTGTGAAAGACTCTCTGGCAGTCTATCCAAGACTATGAATGTCAGTAAAGACAAAGTAAGCATAGCACTTTGCATGCAAGGCTCACACGTTTCTGTAGCAAATTTTGTTTTTTGTGTGTGTTGACTTTTGTTTTACTACATAGATTATACAAAGGCAAACAGTCAATAAACAAGTTTTATAGAGCTTACCCAGGTTGGCATGCATCACTTCTGCTCCAGGCTGTGTCACTGACATAGGGCTGAACTGCAGAGCCCTCTGGGCTGGCCTTTTGGCCTCTGGCGTTGAAGGAAGCTGTTGGGCAGGCGTTTGCCTTTCCAGCCCTTCAGGCTGTGACTTGACTGGGGAAGGCTGATGGGAGAAGGGGAAAGGCGACCATTGGCCTTCAGGATTGGTGTCCAGCCAGGACTGGATATACTCGAGGGAGTCCGTCCGCCTGGGTTCTGAGCTCTGTGAAGAGGAGGAAGGGGCAGGGGGCCGGGAGGGCGGTGCCTGGCTAGGCTGGTCACCAGAGCCCTCTGCAGGGGCATTGCCAAGGGCTCTGAAGGCTTCTGCCTCAGCCTGAGGCTCCATGAGACTGATGACCTGCGCTGATGTAGAAGAAGGTGTCTGTGCCTCAGCGCTTGCAGGTGCACATTTGTCATGACCCAACGCCTGTGGCTGCAACTGTGAGACACATATTGGCTGCGGCTGGTGGTATGATATGTATGTGGATCTGAAAGGTGCCAAAAGTGAGCTGAAGCTGCGGCGGGAATCAGGATTTGACATGCTGTGTCTCCTGGCCTGCTGGAGCCATGTGTCAGTACTGGAAGCTGCTGTGGAAGCTGAGAAGGAGCTCTGCTGTAAAGACTGTCTCGACAGGGCAGCAGGGCTGGATTTGGCAGGGGCGCTGATCTCGGCAGCAGGGTATGGGTATGAATGAGTGCTGAAGCCAGGGTTTAGGACACTTCTGCGCACAATATCTTGGGCAGAGCTAATGTGCTGTTGGGTCACAGAAGAAGAGGGGCCATGCTTGCTTCCAGGGCTTGCCAGGAAGTGCCCTCCAACTACGGGGCTGGAGGAGGGAAGGGGTGCTATTGGCACCTCTGAAGAAGAGGAATGCTCAGACACGATTGACTCCAGAGGGGCAGCTTCTGCTTCAGCCCTGAAGCTGACAGGGCTGGCTGTGGACCCTGCGGATACCCTAGATTGATCACGAGTAGGTGGAGGGAGGGCTCTTTGAGGCAGCAGGGCAGATCTGGAGGGGTTTGGGAGGAGCTCTGGATCAGCCCTAGGGTCACTTGCTGGGGTACTGTCAAGCCGCTGCTGCTGTGAGAGCAGGGCTGGGGCAGTTCCTGGCTGCGCATGAGGGCTGTTCAGAGCAGCCCTCTCAAACGCAAAGTCTATCACTGGCTCCACAGACCACAGTTGCGAGGCATCCCTGGCCACCGCTGTATTGGAGGGCGCCACAGCTGTGCCAGTGGCCACTCCAGCTGTAACAGGGCCTGCCACAGCTGTGGAGGCCTCAAGCGCTGCCTGCCGCTGTACTTCAGCAAGCACGCCACCATCAGAGACAGAAGTGGACAAGATCCCCTTTGGAAGGAAGCAGCTCATCTGAGTGAGGGAAAAGGACGCCGAGGGGCTTTTTCGAAGGTACCATTGCCAGATCAGGACCAGGCAGTCTATGGCAGGCTTTGACACAGTGTCAACCCCAGATTTGGCACAAATGAAACACAGCTCCAGCGCTTCACTGCTCTTCAGCTCTTGCAAGACTGCAGCCTGTAACCACAAGCACCTCATGTTGATTCACCCAGCTTAGAGTTAGCAGAGAGCGGTCTGTACAAAGACACTCTTTGGTGGAACGCATCAGCATGAGTAGCTAGTGCAAGCAGGTGGCGTTTGGGGTTTAGGTCAAGCTTCTGGTGAATGTCAGGTTTGGGCATAACAGCAACACAAATGGCTGAGCCGGTACTGTGTACCAACAGCTGGTCAAGGCAAAGAGGAGACACAGAACAACTGACTGTGTCATATGTGGCTGTAAAACGCTGCAGCTGCTGTCTCACAGGAAATGATCAAAAGGATTTGTCAAATGCCATGTAGACATGCCAGGTAGACATGCCAGGTAGAAAATCACCATGCCATTGCAAATGTGCATGATGCATCCGCTGATGAATACTGCTCAGGCTACAAAGACTGTACTAAAAGGCTGGGAACCCTAAGATTGTATTGACAGCCCTGGAACCCCTAGAACTGCATCAACAGCCTGCAGACTGGAGATGTGTACACTGTCAGCTGTAACAAATCGGACAAAAAACAACCTGATCAAGCAATGAGACCAGACCCCTGGCCAACCTCTCTTTCAGCCTAATGCCCTAAATCATATACAAGTGTGACGCTATTATGTTACTCTATCAGGTCTATACGACAGGGATACTGAGAAGCACTAAACCTAAATATAATCATGCAAAGGCCCATTCACGCGCTACTCTTGCACAACAGCGCAGTCACTGTTCAAACATCATGCACTGCCTGCAGCTCAGACCGTCATACATTTCGCAGCTGTGTGGTCGCCTATAGAACTAAACATTGCAGAGTGCGTACACGTTCCTTATTCAACACAAGCCTGTCCTTAGGGTATGTACGGTGCACTTGTCAAGAGCCACTGTTGTTTTTGCAATGCGATTACAACATGTTTGATGGTGATAACATGTTGGAAAGGTTCAAGCACAGAGTGCAGAGTGCAGAGTGCAGAGTGCAGAGTGCAGAGTGCAGAGTGCAGAGTGCAGAGTGCACTGTGGTCAACCCAAAAGCACACCTGGTTGTGTGGATTTAGGATTCTGACTACTGCAAGCACGCTTGATTGTGTGTATGTAAGGGTTTGAGTACTGCAAGCACACCCGTTTGCGTGGATTGAGGGTTTTGAGTACAGCAAGCACACCTGGTTGTGTGGATGCTGTATTAGCTTGTGGAGGCCCCTGATGAGCCTGCTCAACGCCGTCAGGCCTGCTTCGTTGTGCAGATCAAAAGCCTTCGTCTGGTCCACCAACTTGGTCAAGCCTGGAGTGCAGCACAGAAGGGCATGAAAAGGAAAAGCTAATCCTGTCAGTGGTTTTGTCTCATTGCTTTGACTTTTTGTTTTAGAACGCACCATATGTTCGCTAACTACCTTGCTGTTCACACGCTTGCACCCTACCACATCCTCCTCCATCCTATCCTCTTCACTATCCAAACAGTTGCATGGGTTGCAATGTAAGTTGTGCAAGAAAGAGCGATGTGGTTTCACAGTATTCATTCATTCATGCATTCATTGGACTTGGGCTTTCCCTAGGTACAAAGCCCTGAGTAACTCCCTGTATCTGGTCCCATGCTTGCATGTCACAATGTGAGTCTTAGCGTGTCCACAAATGTCCCTGGTTTTAGTACTAACATGTCAAGCATGCAACTGTACAGGCTCAAAATGACCTTATGTTCAACAAGACAGCTGCATGAGCTCAACTGTATGGAGTATGTCAAACGCTGACCCCCAGTCAAGAATGCAGCCTTTGCACAGCAGTCAACTGGCTCAACAGAACAGTCCAAGCACAACCAAGACAAGAAGGGACCATATGACCATCATGGCACCTTTGCTGTCATATACTGCAAGCAAACAGCAAAGAAGAGGACGCAAACATGCCTGAGAATGTCAGCAAGGAGTCCCACACTAAGTCAGCATGCAACTCTGCCATACTGCCAAGACCCTCTAGGGCTTCCAAGGGTTGGTACTGCAGCTGATTCACCAACACACTGCTGCCACCTGCAGATTTTCCAATCAGGGCGTGTGTGGGTGCCCTCAACATAGACAGCCCAGCCAGCAGCATGCAGCCAGACAGGTCAAACAGCAGACCAAACAATCAAAGCCTACATACACGACTAAATGACTGGAGCAGCAGAATGCACTCTGACCGGGTCAGAATCACCGAGATTTTCCGGGCCCTCAGAAACACAACAGCCGGTTGTGTGCATCTTTGTGTTCTGTACAGCAGACACATAACAAGAAGACAGAAAACTCACATATGTGCATGCAAACACATAGGCTGTGTGTTGCACATTGCTCATCATACACGCAAGCTTTGTTGCTTGCACCGACTCACCATGCACAGCTGATCTGCATCAAGACTTACAGCATGCAATCATGTGAAAGGACAGACAGGCAACACAGCAGACCTAGTCGGCACCAAAGACACAAGACCACAGCTGCATTGTGTCTGCCAAAGATCCAAAGACAATGTTTTGCAACCCACAGTACCTGCAAGTGCTATGGTGTTACAGTCAGCTCTGCTTCTAAAGGCAAGGCTTGTGATTGCCCAAGCAGCCAGTTGACTAACGCTGGATCTGTTCTTGCCCAAGCTGTATGCTGCCTCTTTGGTCACAGCCTGGATCCAACACATTGTGAGACTGCCAGTGATAATAGTATGATATTAATTTTAACGCTTTCCGGCTCATGATGAGCTAGGTACGTGCAGGACTGCAAGTAAGACACCGCAGAAGCACCGTAAGTTACACACCTCTCTGGTCTTAACTGGACACAAAATAGCATTTGAAACTGTTGGTCCTTCACAACTCTTCATCCATCACCGCCCACATTGCTTGTGCGTGTGTGTGAGCCAAATCAGTGTGTGAGGCAGCCGTGAAAGCAAAGAGGTGCTGTATGGTCAGCTCGCAAATGCTCACCGCACTTGACAGGACAGCAAAGCGTATGAAAGGTCTCAGCCAACCTGTAGAGCTGCAGCGTCATCAGCAAAGATCTGCAAGGCCACCAGGCAGATGATAGCTGCAAGCACAGCTTGCTGTCCCTCTGAGGTCAGGCAAAACCTGAGGCATCTTAACAGCGTTGACATGGCTCTGCAGGGCAACATGAGCTGCTGTGGGTGCTGTCAACCTGGCATGGCATTATCACTGCGTGGAGAGGCAGTGCAAGAAAACGGGCTACAGCATTTGTTGATAATATGCAATGTGCACTGCAGCCTTTGCATAGCTGTGGGGCCTTGTGCCTTTGATAGCCTGATACAATGAGCCAGACTGGTTCTGATGCACTGAGACTGATTTCAGCATGCGTGAGTAGTATGCTACCAGCTATGACATGTCACACATTGGTTCCAAATGTCAGACTCGACGCATGAAGCGTGTGTGAGGCATTGCAGTGTAAGCTGGGCGTATGGTACGGAGCTCCTGGGGCTAGGAATGCTTTCAGTGTACATACATATGCCAGCAAGCTGCATGATGCACCATCAGGTGTGCAAACATGCCTACTGCGGCGGCCCTGTGACGCCTTTGTGTGTCATTTCCGATGGGCTGTATGACTAGTGACAATCGATGTGCAGGGTGTACGGCGCTGTGCTGACAGAGCAGGTCCTGCAGCTCAGAATTCAGACCTGCGAGAGTGCTGAAGTTGGTTTCTCTGATACCCAGGCAAGAACATTTGCATCAGCTGGCTTGAAGCTGTCTTCAAATCCTCTGCCTGTGACTCTGCACCACCATCTTTGTGTTTGGCCAGCTACAGAGTCAAGGGGGGATAGAGGGGTCTGGCCCCTTGGGGTTCAGATATGTACACTAAATGCAGACTGTGCAAAGCCTGCAGAATCCTTGAAGCTGACGCTCACCAAACACTCTTGCAGCTGCCAGGGACGCGACTGCCTGAGCATGCCAGTGGACGAAATCAAAATCAGGCAACTGCTCTGCTCCACCGTTGCGCCTGTGCACTGCTATGGTACACAGCAGTGGCCCAGACCTGAGCGCGTCTGCGCGTACAACGGGTAGGAATCAGGGCTGTCTGATGTGTTGTAACTATTGTGCGCACGCAGACGAAATTCTTCTCGCTGCTTGGATGTTAGCTTAGCCGCATATATGCATACCCTCAAACTGCTTCAGCACGGTGTCAGCTGCAGAACCCATTTGCAGACTTTGTGTCGCGTCCTGGAGTGCATTGCGTATTTGCTGGATCGTCGACAACGAACATAATGCCGGATCCTGGTCAAATTCTCGGACCCGTGTGAGGGTCCTGTTCGCAGCTGTCATCACTGATCAAGTTTGCACAGAGAGCAACTTGCGCTTGCCAAGGTCCAACGTCCGTGTTCTTGTCGGCCTATGCAACAAAAGCATCGTCGGCGCGATTGCCAGCCCACTTGTTTTCCCTCGTTCATGTGCACATATTCTGCTGAACGCTTAAGGGGTTGCAATCACATGCAACTAGTTGGCCACATGGGACACCTCGCTTGCACGTGCCTGTTGTCAGCCCTTCGGTTACGGTATAATCTTCACGTATCTGCCCTCTGCCAGAATCAAAGTCAAACCTCAACAAACTTTCCCGCCCTTAGCATTTTACGCTTGCCATGGCAGTTGCCAGGGATGCTCTTTGGTAAAGATTTTTGCCACTTGTGTGATTCTGAACACTGGGCATCACAGCATTTTGCAGGTTCTAGACTGAGAGCAACGTGTCAGAATGTACCTGTAAGTTCTGACTTTAAACGTGTGCTACACGTTGTTTAGTTGCAACACAGTATTGCAGATTGCATGAGTGTCAGCAAAAATTATGGTGGTAAAGCTGTATTTTCAGTGTCACTATGCAAATGCCCTGCGCAATTCTGCACAGTGGGTCAGAGTCTGACACTGGCCCTCAAACGAGGCTAGCTGTCAAAGTATAAAGGGTTCAGGCGAGTTGTGCAAAATCTGCTCGTCATGACAACTGTCGTTTGGACCAGTGCCAACATGCAAAGCCTGATGGTGGCGTAGGGGAGACAGCAGTTCACTGGCAAAAGGTAAGCAGTGTTTTGCTGTGCACGGTGTGACTTATGACTGTGTGACTGACCAGCATCGAGCGCGTCACTTGCAGAACTTCAGGAATGCTGCTTCTCAGCTCAAAATCATACAGTCCAGACCGTTCAAAGGTTACAGG
>JAABUO010002207.1_pt1 | contig 24036 bp, 18 predicted proteins | sample 5559291 | NCBI WGS metagenome assembly JAABUO01 (sample SAMN10711878, study PRJNA513372) | rock metagenome | isolation source: Antarctica rocks | place: Antarctica: Victoria Land, Finger Mt sud
ATGGTGAATGGTAGGATCCTTCTAAAAAGGAATTTACATAAAGGATCATTGGAGCGAACGTTGAGAATGCTTCTTATCCTGCTGGGATCTGTGCAGAGCAAGTGCTTGTCACCAAAGCTGTCACAGAAGGGTACGCAACATTCCGGGCTATTGGAATCATCAGTGACTCTAAGCAATTCACCTCTCCATGTGGGATATGCCGACAAGTGTGAGTTGCTCACCAGTGGGTTATCTAATCAAGCATTCGAGAATTTGCGGAATCTGTCCCGATCTACATGTTCTCCGACAATGGAGATTACGAGATGAAGACTTTAGATCAGCTCCTACCGCTATCATTCGGTCCAACATCGTTGCCGAAGGGGTAAGACAAAGTACACTTGGTCATCTTTCCGAATTCATGCAGCTAGGCTGGCTGATCGTTCGAGTCAAAGCCTTCAATAATCTAAATGAAATCCGTCATTCATGGACGCCATTTGAATTTGAAATCTTTGGAATCTATCCAGCGTTTCTCGACTGCTCTGAGCTTCCGGTAAACCATCTCTCGCCAGTGAGATTTATGGCCGGTGCAACTTCTCTTTGACAGGCATATGGCTACGTATTTATTTGCTTAAGCTGAGGGGCGAGTATGATAGCACCTGCTCGGCACACTGCCTTTGGTGTCCTTGCTTCGCAAATTCCCATGCCTGTACAGAGTTTATTTGTAGGAAGTGTATGTGCACGTGCCGATGCAGCTGACCTTCCGTTCCGATCGTCGCCGATTTCGGGAACCGCGGATCAGCTGATCCGGCACGGATATTTATAATGACCGAGGCGCAGAGCAATTACGAATTCAGATGTTACGGTCTATACGCCCAATCGTAACTATTAGCCCCATGAGGCTTGTTCAGCCAAGCCAGAAGCTTCGCGCATGCGGACCTAGCATATGTCGATTTTATAACGTTCCGAATAAGAGGAATATAATCGCATCTTCTCCAATTCAGAGCCGGCAAAGAAGTTCTATAATGAATTGGAATTCGATCCGATCAAATAATCGGCCATTGGCTACCGCCTCATCCACGTCGAGCGTGCAGGGTCGTGGTTACATAAGCGAGCAGGCAGAAGCCACGACTATAAGACAGAGAAAAGAAAGAGCAGAGATGCGCAAAGTTAAGATGAGGATGAGCAAGCGAGCGAATGCGACCGCAACGTAGGCTGAAGAGATTGGAAAATTATGGAGTTTGATTTTGCTTACTTAAAGCGGCAGGTAGAAATCACTTTGACAAATGCTCTCTGTCATGCAAAGTCACCGCCAAAATTCTAAATCAATAGAGTGCTAAATTTGTAGCAAGATTACCGTCTTTCAAATAATCTTCCTTCGATTTGACCTTTCGCTAGCTCCATTGCTTCATTGGACATTAGCGCAATTGGGTGCCGTTTATAGAATAAAGACTTCCCGGCAATCTCTATTTTGATAACGCCGATAAGCTACATTAATTCCGTATGGTCAACTACTCCGTAGAACGAAATACGTTGCACAAACATGGTCGGCGTTCGACGTAGTGCCGGATGTAAGACCTGCATCAAGCGCAAGGTTCGTTGCGATAAGGCGAAGCCTCATTGTCAGCGATGTTTAAATTCTGGTCGAAAATGCGCTGGCTAACGATCTTTCTTTCAACTCGTTGCGGGAGAGCATCGGTCTTCCAGCTCCACTTCATTGAGTAACCCGGAGTTGATATCAAGAAGGCCTACCGGCTACAATGAATCTATCAATTACAATATCTTTGGAATTCAAGATTCCATGCAATTTTTCCTAAGCTTCGTGCAAAGGACCGGAGGAAATAGTCATCTCTTGAGGCTCCAATCCTACGTGGAGGATAAGTCCTTACATCATTCAGACACGTTCCTCTACTGTTATGATGCTCTTACTGTTGCAATTTGTGCTAAACGCTATGATCTGACACGAGGCAAGGATTATGGCCGTCTATTATACACAGAATGCGTTACAAAAGTACAGTCAGCCTTAAATGACCCATTGTATGTCCTGGAGGATGATACTCTTGCAAGTGTCCTGCTTCTCGCTGTGTGTGAGGTTACCACTTTTACAGTCGATATTGCTACCATGTGGCAAACGCATGTAAGTCGGGCGGCAAAACCTTGATGAGATTGCGCGGCTCACCGCGGCATAGACGTATTCCACGAGACCTTTATGACACTTTTCGGACGTTCGTTATTCTGAAAGCAAGTGTTTTGGGCAGACACACCTTCATCGAACGAGATGAATGGGTGGGCCAATTCTCAGATGTCTACTCACACCTCTTGGATCTTATAAGCGAGGTGCCTGGGATTTTAGAGCACAGAAACAGGCTAGTTAAGCGGCCGAATGCGGACTTTTCCGATCTTCACGCAAGGGCATTCGATGTGTACAAAAAATTGATCACTTGGCGAGAGAATATCGACCTCGATTTTGACTTAGTGCCTGGCGACGAAAACGGTGATGTTTTTCCAATTGTGCGTGAATTCAAGAATCATGATACTCCTGTTCGGATGACAAACCTCTTCTGTGCCTCCATGATCCATCTGGTTGATTGCATGCCGGGAGACATGGTTGACGAAGAGTACCGCACAGAAGTATGTCTCGGGCGTATATTCGCGAAGTAGGGATCGCTGCGTCCACCACTTATGAATATCGCCAGATCAAAATCTGACCGCCCTAGCCGCCAAGACTTGACTTGTCCGAGCGTCATTCATTGAGATAAAGACACACTCTTTATAAGAAATGCGACAGAATTTGTACACCCCTCCTCAGACAAGCTCTTCAAATTTCTCCCGGTACAAATCCAGAGGATTCAAGACAGGAGCGACTACACTAGGGTACGGATTGTCTTTACCGCCACTTACTGCCATTGCCAGATCGCTGTCAGACTCTCCTAACTGTCTAAGCTGAGAGAAAGCCCAGTTGCGCTTGATGCCTTGCAGATGATAAGCGGCAATACTCAACGGAAAGAGTAGTGTGTTATGACCATATGTTGTCTTCGTGACAAACCTCACGCTCATGCAAATGTTGTCACACAGACAGATGTTCTGTACGGGAAATTTGAGGAGCTTTATTAAAAATCGTTTTCCTTCTGCTGGCTGTAGCTTGCGTGAATGCAGTCAGGAGCTTGAGGAGCTGAAGGGACCCGGATTATTTCACCGATTTGAAAATACTCACTGTACAACGATCACCTCGGGAGAAAGCTGGACCTGTCGACGACTGTGAAGCATGAGAATCAAAAAACCTGACGGCCAAATTAGTTGGCTAAATGGTGATCACTAATCACATATTCTTTTAATGTCGCTGGCAATACACCAAAAAGAACTTCTCAATCTTACTGAGTTACATTGATTGCATCCAGTATTGATAGAGTTGCATCAACAGTAGTCTTAGTTGGATCTATGTTTTCTGGAATGCTTTGATTATTGTTTTGGTTACTGTTGGAAATATGGAGGCGTTGGAAGGGGTCAGGAGGGGCAATCCAGATCCAGAATGTATCAGCCTTTATATACGATGGGATCCCAATTTTCCGTTAAGTGCTTTTGGAATCTTGACTTGCGCCGCACACTATGCTGGCTCTCACTCTTTTATACTCTCTTTTACTCTCGGCAAATACTTTTGCGTCCTCACACTCTCTTAACAAAGACCCCAAGGAAAGCGACATACATTCTAGACAAACCGATGACATTGTCCAACCAAGAAATGGCAGTCTGGGAACACACAATGGTACTTTTCCTCAATACAATGGCACGCTCTTTCCTTCAAACTACTCTTCAAATGCAACAAATTCCACTGCTCACAAGAAACCTGGACGTCACAATCCATTAGGTGGGCCGAATTCATATTTCAATGGAACTCTTAATGGAACTGAGGCAAATGGTACCACAAATGCAAACAGCACCACACGTCCACCTTTGAACTATAAGCCAACCACCACTGTTGAAATACCTGTTGCAACTTTTACGGCCGTTCCACACCCCAAAATCAATGTTTCAGATGTCAAGAACGTCGTTCCTGAAGCATCACTTAATCTGGCTTTTGCCAATCCCGGAGACGAAAAGTATCACCGTGCTCCACAGGTTATTGACATCAAAACAAAATTGAAGGGGAATGCCGTGGCTCTGGATAATGTTGGGGGTATCAACTCAGTGCATTGCAAGGATCACACCATACTAATCGACTTTGAAAATAAAGCCATGGCTGAAAATGCCAAATCTACCTGGGACCCAAACAATCCTTTCTACATTTTGACTGAAAGACCAGGGTGTCAAGATTCTGAAGATGCGCTGGCTCATCGTGTCAGAGCAATGAATTGGTCCAATGATGGCAAACGTGTATCATTGGAGAAAGATACAGTCTTTCTGCACGAAATTGTCGACGAAATGGACGGAGACTTCGGCATTGAGAAAGACCCCACAGCCAATTTGACTCCCGTGGGTGATATACCTGCTGAGCGGCCAGCACCAGTTGACAATGAGCTTTTATCTGCCAATAGAAATTGGACAGAGCAGCAACGAAATGAGATTGAGGATTTACTGCTTTTCGATCCCAAACTTGATGCTGAGCTCGGCCGAGCTTACATTGCTAATTCTGGGAACCCGCAGTCTCAGAACAATTCTTCGTCACAAGAGTTCAAACGCAACATACTTCGCCGTTCGTCCGTAGACGAGAAGACGACAGCTTACTCCCACAATCGATTGCAGCGGAGAGGCTGGTTATCCGATATTGAAGATTTTTTCACTAAAAAGATTCCAAATTTCTTCACCAAAACCATACCCGATGCTTTCAAGAGTGTGGGGAAATTTGTAGTAGACTTAAGCAAAGGCATCTATCAATTTGGAAAGGCAGTTGTGGATTTGATTGTTTCAGGAAATACTGAATATTCCAAGGAATATAAAGATCATTTTGCGGCAAATGACATGCTAAAAAAGACATTATCCCCTTGGGGCGACGCAGTGGAGCTCATCACACTTGAATATAATGGCAATGTCTTACAGGCTTATTGCGTGGACTGTTACCTGAAGTACTCTTTGAAATTTGCAGGGCATTTCGAAGTAAGTGTCCTACGAAATAAGTACGGTGCAGCAGTCACTATTGATGGGGATTTGGATTTCAACTTGTTGCTGGGTATTCACGCCAGAACCAAAGGATTGGACGCCGAGACATCAATGACCTTATTCGACATACCGCTCGGACCAATCTCTATTGCTGGTATATTCAATCTGGGCCCCAGTATTCGTCTTGATGTAGGTGTCAACTTCAATGTAGAAGCCATAGGCAATCTTCTGATCGGTGCAAATGTACGCTGGGACGAAGTGCATGTGGGTGTCGGTGTCGGCTCTCTTGAACATCTGACCAGTACTGAATTAGATTGGATTCCAAAGATTAACCCTACCCTCGATGTTCAAGCCCGAGTGGAAATATCAAGTGGAATCTTTGCAGATATTATTCCCAGCTTTAACATCAGAATTTTATTTTGGACAAAGGGTGCTGGTATCAAACAAAGAATCTCCATTGACGTCACAGCAGTGGCTTCATTGGACTTCAAAGACGATAAGGACGATCTCTTGGATAATGGCAAAATCGGGAATAATACGGTCGGGAACGGAAACAATACGGTCGGGAACGAGAACGATACGGTCGGGAAGGACATGGAGTTTAGTGATGCACAAGTTCGATACCGCCCTGAAGATATAATAACGAACTCGCCTGAATCACGAAATCCAGCTGATATGGAGTTAGATGATTCGCAGGCTAGAATTGCAAAACGTGCTGAGAAAAAAAAACCATCTGAATTCGAAGTGGATACGAAGGATGACCTCTGTCAAAACGGGGTCCAGTTCTCAGTCTCCTTAAACTTTGAAACCTTTGTGTTTATTTTCAACTGGGAGAAATCACTGTTCAAATATGAAGTACCAATCTACGAATCGCAATGTTTCCCTATCCTTGGCGACCTGGCAAAGCGAGCAGAAGACATAAAGTTTGAAGTGTCCGTCGATCAGGCTCCAGAACTGCGTTTATACGTCACCGAGTTGGGTAACGTTCACTTAGTCGACGCTAAAGACACGAATCAGACGTTTGCTTTTGGAGGTTCCCAAATGCCGGAGGATTTTAGTCAAGGAATTGAGAAAGATGACTCGAACCGATACTTTACAATGTTTGACACAATCGCAGAGCAAGGGGTTTCTCGTCTACGAATGGTCAAGAATGACTACCACCTTTTTGCAGCGCAACGTGTTACTTTCGTGCATATCGGCAACTCTACCGCTGCTGTGGACTTTCAGAACGAGAAAATTTATATTCCAGTTGCTTGTGAAACCGAGATCGGTGTCCCTCAATTGTTCTTAATGTCACCAGATTTCCAAATTGATCTAGATAAGATCAACGATGTCATCAACCAAGCAAGAAACCCGCCGCTTGTTCCTCATGCTGGAGTTGGCGAGTGCGCACCCGTCAACTTAGTCTTGACTCCTGTTTAACTTTGAATTGGAAGGCCTTGGTGTTAAGCTGCATTGCCGTTTGCTTACATTCTCTTTCATCGTCTTATTTTTACATACTATTACACTGCCTTAAATTTGCGGACCATTATCGTATGCAATTGCTAGTACTCGTACCAGTGTAACAAACACACTTTGTCGAAATATCGTTCGGTGGGGTAGCCTACAAAAACATGCATAAATTTAGATTACTGAAAAATACTAATGGCTGCCTGCCATCTTTGAATAGCAAGCCAATCATTGGCATGAGACTGTATCAATCGAATGAACAATCAGAACTTTAATCACTACGCATTCGGCGGTCTAGTGCATAACAGCGCATTCCTGCTTTCGTTCTGAAAACCTCATAATGCTCACTAGATCAGTAAGATGTTTCTTTGAAGAATGTTTCAATTGCTATTGTTCAAATGACTCATAGAAGTAATTGTATCAATTCATTGGAGAGAAATTGCCAAGGTCGTGATGTTTCATCATATAAAACATGACGAATGATATCATGTTTGTCATTTGACACTTTTTTGATTATGTTCCTTGGCGCTAAGAACTTTCTTATCGGGATGTTTTGTCAACAAGAGTTGGCGACTGTACGCTATCGAGCCACATGTGACAATGCGCTATGCTAAGAAATAATATCAAGCTAGCAAATGAGGATTTGTTTTCTCAATAGAATGTGGAGTGCTTCGCAAACCAGCATTGGCGTCGCTGCTTTTAACGCGATGAGGAAACTCGAGTCGCAAACATAGGAAACATGATGATTCTGAGATGAAGTTCTCGGGCCAACTGGGGCAGGGCAAAATAAATCATCAGCAGAGGTCGGACCAAAGCTCTTGCGCTACAGCCTTTTGTCGGAGGATAAAAGAAAGTGCGTCAATGCTTTACGAGGTCGGCTATGTCTCCTCTTATTCAAAGTCTCTTGCTTGCCTCTGCAATAACAACAGCACACTCGTATTCAAAGCGGGACATTACAGATACCGCACTGAAGATGTCCAGAGGAAGGTCACTAAGGCCCACAAATACTTGGAATTTTGGCAATGTTACTTCTGTACAAAGTTCCCCGACTGGTGAAAGGACCCAGATCAAGTCACCAATATCCGGTATACCGACTGCAGTGTTCACCGCAATCCCGCATCATTCCGTCAATCTAGGGGACGTGGCAAATGTTGAGCCTGAGCAATTACTTCAACTTGCTTATCAAAATCCTCGGGTTGATGGACCTCAAACAATCGAAATAAGCACCAAACTGAGAGGTAATGCAATTGCTTTGGACCACATAGGTGCACTTCAGTCTATCCATTGCTCTCAAGATACAATACGGCTTCATTTTGACTCCAGCAAACCCAAAATTCCTGAACGTATCGCGAAGGTGTGGCCTAATGCATTTCCTTTCTTTCTTCTCACAAACCATGCAGGATGTCAAGACCCAAATAAAGCGCAGGCTCATGAGGTCAAATCTATAATTTGGTCAAATGACAGAACTGAGGCAATTTTGGAAAAGACAACAGTGCCGTTGCTTGAAGCTTTGGAGGAGATGAAAGGACAATTTGGTGGTCAAGGGAAGACGTCTTATCAACAACATGATGTGACAGACATACCATTACAAAGACCCCCGCCTATCAATGTTGGTGATTTGAAATATAAGAAACAATGGACCGCCGAGGACGTACAAAACATCGAAGACATATTGACATTCGACAAGACTCTTGATGCCAAATTTGGGATTTCTACTCTTGTTGGTACGGGCCCACAGGGAGAAAGTGATTCGAAAAAGCCTGGGCGCATACTGTCACGGAGAAGTGGACGATATAGCAGCTTTCGAGGAATTAACCTTCAGCGAAGAAGCTTTTGGGATTTTATTAAAGACTTCTTCTCCAACCCACTCGAAGAATATGAGAAGATAAAAGGGTTTGTCGAAAGACTCGTGGAGATCGCGGAAAAGGTTTACGATGCCCTAAAGCTCGGATATGAAATCTACGAAAACGGCGGCTATGATAAAGATTTGACATTTGTAGCGTCAGCAAACGACTACGTTGCCGTAGTAAACTCTCCCTGGGGGAAGGCAGTGGATCTAATAAAATTAGAGAAAAATGACAATTTGTTGGAAATCTACTGTGTCGACTGTGAAGCTCGAACCAATATGAAGCTGTCCGGTCACTTTGAATTTGATAAAAAGAAGGAAAGGTATGGCGCAGCATTGACGTTTGATGGAGATCTTTCCGTCAGTCTGTTGATCGGAGCTCATGCGCGAACAAAGTCGATTGATGCAAAGCGGGCACTAATAATGTTTGACATCGCAATCGGTCCTATCGAAATCCCAGGAATTTTAGGTCTCGGCCCAAATTTGCGCTTAGATGTTGGGACTAGTCTGCATATCGAGGCTGCCGGGAATCTCTTGGTTGGTGGAGTTGCAAGTTTTGGGCATATACATGTTGGACTGGGTTTAGGATCGCTCAGCAACGAAACGCTCCATATTCCCGACTGGAACCCAAAGATTGACCCAAAGTTCAACATGAAGGCTCGTGTCCAAGTTTCGTGCAGTGTTTACGCGGATTTATTGCTTGGCGTTGAGTTCAGAATCTTTGATTGGTCGGCTATGGCTGGCATGAAAGGGCAAGTAAAGGTTTTAGCAGGAACTGTGGGTTCTATCGACTACACTCCATCTGGTTGGCAAAATTATACAACACTGCCTCGAACAATGAAGAAGTCTGCATCCGAATCTACTTCAGCGTCCTCCATAAAGGATAAGGATGATGTGAAAAACAAGAAGATGGACAGGAGGACAAGACTTCCATCTGATTCTCGGAAGCCAATTCAGCAGAGAGAAGTTAAGGCAATTGAGCCAACCACAGCTACAGAAAATCCGATGAGTAAAAGCAGCAGCTCGAGTCCGTCTTCTGTTCCCACTGCAGCATATGATTTTTCAATAAACACCTTCAACGATCGTTGCCAAAACGGCATCGAGTTCTCTCTTGCCGTGGAATTTGGCTTCTCTTTCTTTGCAGATGAATCCAAAAGCTCTGAAGCTAAACTTTCGCTTCCAATTCACAATGCGACCTGCTTTCCACTTCTTGGGGGCCCATCGAAGCGAAGCTTAGAACAGCATTTCCAGGTATCCGTGGACCGGGCGCAAGACATTCGCATGCACTCTGCAGAGGGCAACCTGCACCTAGTGTATGCGAACGAGACAAACCAGACATTCTCCATCGACACATTAGAGATACCAGACGACATTTCCGAGTATGTGGTTAAAGACGAATTTAATCAGTATTTCACTATCTTCGACAGTGTCAAAGAGCAGGGAGTATCTCGTATTCGTATGATTGACCGGGACCAGTACCCATTCGGATCTGAGAGAGTTATATTTGCCCATTCAGATAACGTCACTGCAGCACTGAATGTTCAGACTGGAGACTTCTACGTCCCTGTGAGCTGTATGAACGAACTCGGTGGACTTCAGTTATTCGTCATGTCTCCCAGTCACAATGTCAGCCCAAACAATGTGACAGAAGTCATCAACAGTGCAAGGAATCCTCCGCTTGTACCGCGTGCTGGTGTAACAGACTGTGTTCCTATCAACCTTGTGTTCATGTAAGCCTCAATTTCCTGTCACCTTGTATTCATGTGATCTCACGTACATTAGTCTAATTTTAAATAATCCTAATAACAACATCCTTTGAGAGTGGTGTTTGATATGAGTGTGGGGTAGAACCCGCCAATCCCGACGTTCATACAACGATAGAACTTGCATCAAGGTAACAAAGCGGCAATGTCTTTACCAGCACCAGCATCTAGTGTTGTTCCGCTGCGTCCTCTAGATATCTTTCCTGCCTGGGTGTATATCGCCAATTGGATGACCTTTTCCATCACTATAATCATGTTTAACAAGTACATCCTGACGACACGAGACTTTCAGTACCCGTTGTTCTTGACAACTTGGCACCTTGTCTTTGCTTCTATTGCAACGCAGATTCTTGCTAGGTGCACCGGGCTTCTTAGCAAAAAAATCGATATGAAGCCATCTCTCTACATAAGGGCAATCGTCCCCATTGGGATCTTTTTCTCTGCAAGTCTGGTATGCAGTAATCAAGCCCTCATGCACATATCTGTGTCCTTCTCACAGATGATCAAAGCTACGATGCCGGTCGTGGTGCTTATCGTCACCTGGATCTTCCGAATCGAGAGTCCGAATTTCACGGTCTTGGGTAAGGTGAGCTTCATCGTACTCGGAGTCATGATTGCGTCCTACGGGGAGCTGGAATTTCATTTGCTTGGGTTTATATTTCAATCGTCTGGAATACTTGCTGAGGCATTTCGTCTTGTGCTTATGCAAAGCTTATTGGCAGGCTTCAAGATGGATCCACTTGTCAGTCTGTACTACTTTGCACCCATATGTGCGGTGATGAATGCCTTCTTGTGTTTAGTACTTGAAGGACCGCGTCTATCTCTTGCAATCATTCAGGCGCTTGGAATGTGGACACTCCTTTTGAATGGTATGGTTTCGTTTGGTCTAAATGTGGCTGTGGTTTTTGTAATTGGACGAACGTCATCACTCGCACTTTGCCTCTCGGGTATCCTCAAGGATATCATTCTTGTAGTGGCTTCAACCCTGATTTTCAGGTCACCAATCACATTTATCCAACTCGTAGGCTATGGTACGGCACTTGGCGGCCTGACATGGTATAAGGCAGGTGATGATTTGGCCAAAATGCAGATTTCGCAACAATATTTGAATCGAAGATGGCTGATTGCAATTCTTGGCATCTCGTCGACTCTAGGCGTTGTGTATATGTTCTTTCCTCAACAACCCATCAAAGAAGAAATTAGTGCATACGACATAATGAGGCAATACCTTCCTTGGAAATAACATGCTTTTCGCAGTACTAGACTCAAATCAGACACAGATGGGCTGTATAACTTTTGCGGCGCTGGAAGGAAGTACGTGTCAGCTAACGTCTTGCTTGGAGCAAGTATGACCGACTTAACCCCCGAATCGGAGAGTTTACGGTGGTCGAATGATGTACTCGAGTGCTCATGTAGCAGAATATGAATCAATAATTGTTGTCCTTTACTACATGCTAGATCGTGTATTTACTCGAGTGCCATGATACTGCTGGTCACACTTGCCGCGCTCGACTGTATCACTTCCAGCCTCTTTCTCTGTTCTTCTCGTTTCCCCTGCCGCCAGCGGTTGAGTTTTGCCCATTCATGCACCTTGAATCCGAACATTCTGGGTTCGTACAAGGTCTGTGATTTGTTGGGCCATAGAAGAGGGTAGACTTGGAATAGAATATGAGGAAAAGAGGCCCCAAAGTAGGCTCCGTCGATAGCGACGTGTCGACTACTCTTTGGGGAGTAGACATCTTCACAACGTGCACAGTATAGCTTGACGCTCTTTGTCCGTGGTGTGTCAGTCAGCCCGACCGGGAGCAGGGCCTGGTTATTACACAGCACCCGAGGGCATCTGCCAAAGTCGTACTTCTTGTACTTCTCCAGCATTTTGGCCAGTCCGCGTGTCGTGATGATGTACCGAGCGTGAATCAAGCCATACAGATGTCGAGCACTCTTGTCGATCTGTTCACGCAAGTCGTCGTCGCAGTCCTGGTCGAACTGGTCGGTCATCAGGTCGACCGCATACTGGTAGTACTGGACCTCGTTGTTCAGCCCGGTCAGATTGAACCTGTCGACAATGTACTCATCGTCAATCTCGCAAAAGTACTCGTTGCCCTTTGTGCCCAAGAACCAGTCCACCCAGTACTTTGTGAAGTCGGAATCGCTGCCCGACGTGTAGTCGTCCATGGCTGGTTGTCTCCTACCACGCAACACAGCCAGCCATCCAGCCAGCCATGTTCAAGAAATTTGGCAAAGAGGACATTCACTCGCGCACAGCGCTGAAGTCGTCGCTCACGCGGCAGCTACGCACAAAGGTGGCCGACGAGTTCCCGGCACTGGCGCCGTACGTGGAGGAGATCCTGCCAAAGAAGCAGCAGGTCACCATCTTCAAGTGCGAAAACAGAGTCACCCTCTACCTCCTGGCAAGCGAGCTGCTTTTCTTTCAAAGATACGACGAGAACCTCTTCCCCAGTCTGCGGTTGGCGCTCAAGTACCCCGAATGTCTCACCAAAGTCCAGGTGGATCGGGGAGCGATCAAATTTTTACTCTCCGGAGCCAATTGCATGTCGCCGGGCTTGACCTCTGCCGGAGCCTGGCTGCCCGAGCAGAATGTCCCAAAGGGCGCGGTCGTCTTGATCCACGCCCAAGGAAAAGACGATGCGTGTAGTATAGGAAAGTTGGAAATGAGTACCGACGATATCAAGAAGATTAATAAAGGTATGGCGAATTCTGGCCATCGCTAATGGAAAGGCATTGGAGTGGAGAATGTGCATTACCTCGGGGACGATCTGGTATGACTCTAAAACACTGAAATCTAACATTACAAGTGGAAAAGTCGATTTGACTGAATCAAGCCTCAACTATTCATAATGTGACTATTATCAGGGAGGCAAAAGGGTGGCTCATTTCAGACAGCGGCAATTCATTTCAATCCGCTGTTGCTGGAATAGCTCGCTGTGTACATTGTACATAATTGTACATAATTCACACCAGTCTTGTACTGCTCCATCATTCTCAGCGCTGCAGTGCATGCTGCAAAGTTTGAGACTTTCGTGCGAAACGTCGTCAAACAGTCACGTGCATTGTCTAGGTCCAACACTGGTACTGTCGTTGAGAGTTGGAATCGCAGAAATGATTAGTGATACGAAGCACGTCGAGCTTCTCCTGATTAGTTCATCAGTTATCCGTATTGCAGCAACCGCTGAAACGCGATGATGTAAGGTGCCATACGCGTATTCTTTCCCAATATACTCACAAGCTTGCTTAACGTTTTACGCGATCCTGCAGTATTCTCTAGAGCCAAAGAATTCATAACATCGACAATTTTGTCATTTTCCCCCATATCAGACATTTTGATGACGTACGCTTGCACAGTCTCTTGAAATTCGTCTGTGCAACCCAGTAGCTTGGCAGCCGCAATGCGGGTCTCAAGGTACCTAATCGAAGTCTCCTCATTCGCGAGGAATGAAGGATTGTGACCCTCGCTACGTGTATTTTGGCTCGTCTGCATCTCCACACTCTTCAATGTTCCATGACCAAAAGTACCCCAATTCTCTGCTACTTGCCACGCTGGCTCAGTGATGCGGGTCCAACAAGACAAGTTGGGTACATAGGCAAACGCTTCGTCTGTATTTATGCAGATGATAGCAAAACCTTGTATTGTAATTCCCGCTGAGGAAATGGCTGGCTGCTTTTCCGGCGGAAGGCTCCTTTTCGCTGAAAGAATGATCGGTTCTATCGATATCCGGTTGAAAAGTGCTTTTTGGTCTAGAATATCCCAAGCGTATAAGAAGTGATTTTTGGTTATAAGCATTAAATGCCGCGAATTGAAAGTCTCGAGAAAGGAAGGTGTAGATTCGACTATGAGTGGGGGCAAAATTCTCGTCCCAGAGTCCGAGTATACAATAAGCGAACTGTCTTCACAACACACAGCAGAAAAGATGCTATTGCCAGTAGAAGTAAGACAGCGTCTTTGCAATGTGTCTGTCCAAATCAACTCCCCATGTCTAGTCATCGACACAGTACAAGGTAAACCCTGGCCCACGCTGTTCCGTATTGTAAAGGTGAGATCTTCATCGAGCTTGGCGGTGACAATAGACTGTACGTCAGATGGGGTTTGTCGATCAAATTTTCTATGGTTGATCGCCGGCGTGGTGTTGACTTGACGAAGTGTAACCTGGTTCTTTTTCTCAACTTGCCGCCGTTTTGGGGAGGATTGCACGGACGGCCCCGACGACTTTCGCTTGTTTATACCGTTGACTTCTGGAGTACGCGAATGATTAGTAAATGGCGCACTTGAAGATATAGGAGTAGATGCCTCAATCATTGGAACGGAAATGAGCTGAGGGGCTACTCTTTTCCTTCCGTCTTTGGTTACGGTAACTTTGTTCGTAAATGGTTTGCTTTCAATGCGTTTAGTAGGTGCCTGTGAATTGCGTTTGCTATTGCCGAGGATGCTAATTGGCACTGGTATTCCTTCAGTAATCTTCATGGGTCTACCATATCCGTACTTTTCGAGAAGTTTGTTATTTGCCTCAAGTGGCACGGCGAATCCAAGGTCCCCTTCTTCAAAAACACATGCAAACAACGTTCCATCCATACTGCATCCAAACAAAGCCATACCATCAGGGGACCATGCAAGGTCTGAGATTTGCTTTGTTGCAACATTTTGAGCAATCACCAGTGGCCGCGGGCTGCTAGTGTTCCAAACCGACAGCATCCGGTCTTGGCCACTGCATGCAATCACTGTTACGGCACCCTTCTCATTTCCTTTACTACTAGCCCACAATCGTGGGTTGAATAACGAAACTTCAGTTGGCATCTCATGCCCCACAAGGCTTATCCGACAATCCCAAGTAATGCGATTTATTATTGCCACACAAGGCACTGGGCCATTAGTGGCATTTGGTGCGGCAATATGAGCCCCATCGGGACTCCAGGAACATCTTCGAAAGTAACTTGTCAGCGGTGAACTTGCAAGAGGGGCTTTGACGGACTTTTGTACCGTCAGTGAGTCGGTGGAAAACACCTTTATCGTACGGTCATCAGAAGCAGTAGAAAAATAACGGCCGGCAGGATCAAAGGACACCCCTTTGATGTGAGACTGGTGTGTTGTCAGACGATTCAATCGCTCAAACGTTGTTCCGGACCATATAAAAATATGGCTATCTAGACCGACAGAGACCAGAATGGCAGAATCAGGGGACCAAGCAACATCTTGAACATCGTTCTCATGGCCAGCCAGCCGCTTAATGCTTCTCCAGTTTTCAATGTGTGTTTCAGTAGAACCAAATGTCTGACCAGCATTCTGTGTGTCGATCTCCCAGATCAGCACGATCTTGTCATCTGATCCAGACGCCAAGTATCGTCCACTTCCACTGAACCGTACACAGAGTACGGCTCCGTTATGATTGGTCATGGAGCATAATTGGCGTGGATCTGTAGAATCTGAGGCTAATGCCTCGTATATAGCATTCGTATCCCATACGCGCACATTGCCATCTTGTCCTCCGGTTGCAATTCGTGATCCATCTGGATGAACATGACAGCTGTAAATGCTAAGTCCGAGCGAAGTTGGCTTTTCATCCGCTGCATGCCGCAGCCAAGGGCATCGTATGAAGTGCATCAGGAAATCCCTTAGCTCTGCAAGCAGTTGCAAGCTCGCCGCAGAGTCTTGGCTGGTGTGGTTTAATTTCTCCACATGTTGATTAGGACGGTCTACACGATCTTAATGATAACGAGGGTCGAACATCAAGTCGCATACTTGATGACATAGCAGCTAGCTCTATGCAGTCCGGGTCCAATGAGATGTCTACGCCGACAGATGTGAGTCTCTATGATCAGTTGCAAGAGAGCAAGGCCAAGAAGCAAGAGTACTACGATCAATTACACCGGCCTTCGAATTACGTCCGCGGTTTGAATGAATACGATGTCAAATACATTGAAGAGGAAGAGAAGCAGCAGAAGATAGAGCAAGATGCGAAAACGAAGCAGGAGGAACTAGAACTGGAGGAATTCAAACAAGCACAAAGCCTGCAAAGTTCAAAGACGTTGAAAGCGCCTGACGCTGAAGTTCCAGCCCAACCCAGGAAAAAAAGGAAAGCAGAGTCACGCATGCAGAATTTGGTTGTGAAAAAGGGAAAGACACCGTCCAAGGGGGAAGCAAACTTAGAGAAACCGAGACCAAAATTACTGGGGACATCATACTCCAACACTGATTCAGATGCATAAGTTAATGGTGGATGCGTTATCAATATACATATATTATTTGGTGTCAAGCTCCATGTCGCTACCTTTCAGCTTTTTTGGCGCAGTCATGAATGAAGCCGAAGAGAACCACCGATCTTCGTCTGCCTTACGTTTTATTGCATTGCCGGCTTTGGCACCAGGATCAACCAGCTGCATTCCCTGGGAAGGATTGAAAGTCAGTGAGTTTTCTAAGGAATTTGCCGCATTCGTACTAATTGGAGCCTCCCAGCCCAAATTTCGCTTCGACAATTTTGCTTTTGTTCTGGCATCTGTCGTGAATCCTCGTATTTTACCTGTTTCCTGACCAATCATGCCCAAGCCCATGCTCTCGTCATAGGCATCCACAGATTGCTCAGGTGTACCAAAGGCCATTCTGTTCTGAGCTTTTCTCAATTCAGTCATTGCCCATTTCTCTTTCTCTTTACGGGCTCTCCTGCCACCACGGCGCTTGGATCGAACCTCGTCGGGTACGGGTAGTGCCTTGGTGACGGTGTTTGGTGCCGGCTCAATTAATCTGTCCATCTGCTTTTCACAATACTGCCTCCATTCTTTACCATTCTCGCCTTCCAGGGAAGCGTGGACAGCGTCCATTCGTGCGGCAAGAATGACTTTTGCAGACATGATACGCATAACCTTCTTGCGCAAGTCAGGCGGCGTTCGCTGTACCAGATCGCAGTAATATATAAATCCTTGTTGGCGAATGCCTACACCAGTCGACATGCCGCTCTGTATTGACTTTTTGGAACCCAGTGCCGGCAGATTGCAGCTAACATAGCCTGCCAGATGGCGTATACCTCCAGCAACTCCAATTAACTGCGCAGTACATCGGCTTCCAACAATTTCGGACACATTAGGTGCAAAGACATTCATACGCATCTGTACAAAGTCAATGATTCGTTTCTTCGCGCTGTCCAGATCTAAGACATTCTGACAGGCATTGAATACCATTTCCAGGATGCTAGGATCGAGTTTCACTCCATCTGACTGCGACGCCGAGATGAGAATAACCATTTCCGTATCTTTTGATACGACTCCAGTCAGTTTTTTGAGCCTCAGAGAAGCAGGGGCCGCATCATTTCCAACGAGGCTAACAACTTTTGCATAGTCTAGCGGGTTTTTGACCAGCTTGTCTAGCTCCGGAAAGCGATGAGAGTATTGAGTGCGTATCCATGAATCCACTTGAATTATTTCCTCGTCAATTTCGACAGAGTAGGCGTTTGCTTGCACAATCAGCTGGTATTCCGGGTCGTCTTCCACATTTCCATCTACGGACGTGCGTATAATCAACTTCGACCTTTCCACAGCTTCCAATATAGGCGATAATTTCTGCCAGAGATCTTGAAATGACTGAAAATCTCGGTGTTGTTTGGCAAGTCCATTCGGCTTTTGGCCACTGTCCGACTCATCAACTACGAATTCATCCTCTCCCTCTTCCTGCTTGACCTCGTTTCCATCCAGCTCCTCCAAATCAGCAAGTAATTCATCTGCATGAGACATCCAAGCAAATAAACTTACTTTTTCCCGGAAGATCTCGTCACCGCTTGGGGAAGGGTGGTCGTTGACCGCAGATTATTTTTCGGATCTTTTTCGTCAACCACCGGCAGAGAGTATCGGCATCGGATTGTTGGGTTGGAGCAGAAAGCCAGCGCACTAGAGAAGAGCGCGCTATTAGCCTATGACTGCTCTGCTGAACATAGATGACCTGAATGATTTTATTGCGCCAGGCCAGGATTGCATTCTTCCGTTCAGCACGAAGAAGACAACAGAGTCGACAGGGTATGAGGTATCCAAGGAGCCACAAGCTTCGACGCAGATCAGTCTGAATGACTGTCTGGCCTGCTCAGGGTGTATTACTAGCGCCGAGAGTGTTTTGATATCACAACAGTCTCATTTAGAAGTGCTGCATGCCATGAAGATGCACCCCGAAAAGACGTTTGTGATGTCAATAGCCCCACAAACGATTGCTAGTTTTGCCACATACTTTGGTATATCTTACGAATCTGCTTGGAGTAAGATGTGCGCCCTCTGGAAAGGACTGGGGTTTACTTATGTATTGGACACGAATCTTGCACGAGAGCTAGTCCTTAGCCAGGTACTGTCGGAGTTTAAAACGCGCAGACAGCCTTTGCTGTCATCAGCCTGTCCTGGCTTTATATGTTATGCAGAGAAATCACATCCTCACTTACTGCCCTTTATAAGCAAAACAAAGTCGCCACAGTCCATCACTGGCCGCATGATTAAAAGTCGGATTGAGAATGTCTACCATGTCGCTTGCATGCCGTGTTTTGACAAAAAGCTAGAGGCAGCTCGCGATGATGACGTCGATTGCGTCATCACACCGATCGAGATCTTATCGCTTCTAGAGGAAAAGGCTACTGAGTTCTCATCGCTGCCTGAAGAGTCTGCCAAGCTGCCGAATTGGTGGAAGACAATACCGCAACACCCAGGATCTTCTTCCGGCGGCTACGCTCACCATGTTTTGACTTCTCAGCCTGGATCAGCCGTGGAAAAACCATCTCGTAACACAGATATGAAAGAATGGACTACTGAAAATGGCATTCGAGTAGCACAATGTTTTGGTTTTCGAAACATCCAAAACCTGGTCAGGAAACTGAAGAGAGGAAATTGCTCTTGGGACTACGTTGAAGTTATGGCTTGTCCGAGCGGGTGCGTCAATGGTGGAGGACAGCTTCGAGCTCCTCTAGCAAACACTAGCACCAATGGCAAAGAGTGGGCGAAAAAAGTCGACAGCATGTACCGCCAACCTCCTACAAAACCGGGGGAAGCTGAGTGGGCAGAAGTGTTTTTAGACGATTGGGCTACTCATTGCCATGTCTCCCGGGACATTGTAGACGACTGGTGCAGGGTGGATGGCTATAAGGCTGTCGAAGGAGTTGTTGGTGGTGGTGTGAGTCTGGCTGGGGTCAAGTGGTGAACTTGTATATAACAGGGCCAGGACGAAATGGCAAACGAATTTATGAACAAAAATATAGATATACAAAGATGCGCATCGCGTTTCATCTGATTATGTTTACTTTCCACTATCTCAGTAATGGGCGAGGCTATTGAGAAAAAACTTTGCCAGTCCCATCTGCAGACTCAAAGATCGAATGCGTAGCGCAACCACAAATGGTGAGGTCAACTCCAATGGGTCCACATGGATTTAAATCTCGTATCCGATAGTATGATTCGTTGCAAACATCTTGGAAGTAGTGGTGGCTGAATGGGCGTCTATCTGCTTGCAGTATTGCTCTGTGAATTAGTATACTGAGAGTCAGGAAAATAGATACCAATTTGTCCAGCTGCCAACAGACCGTCCAGCCGGCTTGGCTCAGTGGGCATCTTGAACAAACGAGTCCACTCATCTTCAGGCAATAGAGGTTGGTTCAATGTCTGCCTAGTAGCATTTTCAGCTTTGCGCTTCGAAATCCATCCTTGAATTTTGCTCTGTTCCCTGCCAACCTGTCTCTGCCAATAGCCCCAATTGCCGAGCTCATAATTGTAGTCATCTACACTGTCCAGCATATACTCAACATTCTTCTCCAGATACGGATCAATCGATAGATCAAGGTCATCGTAGCTAGGTTGTACGGGAACATTGTGTAGGAAGGATGAGAGTAGATGAGAGTGATGAATGGTGATCGGAAGTTCCTCAAAAATAGTGCTCGGGTTCAGGTGGTTTTGAGCCAGGCTTTCGGCTATGATCCTACCCGAGTTGCCTCCATCGCGGTACGCCTTTACAAAAGAATCGGAGAGTCGGAATGCGTGCAGTGACAAGACTCCCTGTGTTGAACGGGAAACGTCATATACAAGGAAAACATTATTCTGGTCAGCGTGCTGCTGGGACTGCATCTGCGTCTCTATGACCTCCTTGGTGACGAAGCTACCGAGATATGCAGACTGGTACCAGCCCACGGCATTGGCATCGACGTTGACCTCCTTCAGAGATCGCATCATTTCCTGCATATACTTTTGATTGGCTTTGCTCTTCGGCATCGTGGCATCGTCGGCAACCTGGCCGCCGGGGAAAGCAAACGAGTTCGTTACCTGCAGCGTGTCGTCAAAGGCCATGCCCAACAGCTGACCGGTCACGGCGCTGGGGAAACTCGTGCGGCAATGCTTGATTATTTTCAGGACCACCAATGCATCAATCTGCACCCGTTCCGCCTGCCCCGGGCTCTCAAAGTCGCGCGTGTCGGTGTTTAGTCCCATTGGTAGTTTGGTAGAATCTGGTGAAGCGACAAAATTTTCCGCCCTATTTCGTACCGTACCTCGCGATACGAATGAGAGAGAGCACATGCAGCAACGGCGTCGAGTCTTCCTTTTCTGCCGAAGTGCACAGAGACAGACGCAGCAGCAGCAGCAGTGTCTGTTGCACCACCGGAGATGCTTTGTCTCGAATCACGCCGACAGCCAGCAGCAGAAGTCCCCCTTCCAGGTCTTTGTAGACACCTTCAAGCAGGAGCTCAAGAAGAGCCAGGAGTTTCAGGAGAGTGTGAAGGCGCTGCAGGATGAGGGCGGCAAGATCGGTGAGAGCGAGGCCTTCCGAAGGGCCAAGGGTGCTTACTCAAAGGCAAAGGAAGGAAGCGATGCAGCAAGCACCCGGGGGGGTGAGGCCGTGCGACGGGCTGCAAGCTCCATCGGCACAGGTGCAGCCGCTGCTTGGGACTCGAAAGCTGGCAAACTAAGTAGGCAGGCAATTACCAAGACAGGCACTGCACTGCACAGTGCCACAGAACCGATACGGCAGAACAAGGTCTACAAGAGCGTCAGCGGGAGCGTGAAAGAGGTCATAGACGAGGGTAGTTCGTCAAGATACGGCGGCTATCTGGAAAAAGAAGAACGGAAAATGGCGCGGCAGAAGTATGAGGAAAGACAGAGTAAATCACCGGCTGCCAACAAACCGACTGTGGAGAATCAAGAGGCAGGCGAGAGTGTTGTGCTTCACAAGGACTCCGCTTGGAGGGAGTCATGGTCAAAGTTCAAGGACAACAACTCCCTCATGCAATCGCTCTTTTCGATGAAGCGCTCCTTGGACGATTCCGACAATCCTTTGGTAAATGCAACCCGAACCATAGCCGACAAAGTTTCCGGCTTCTTTGCCGAGAATGAAACGGCTCAAGTCGTTCGCTTGTTTCGAGAAATGGACCCGAATTTTCAGATCGAACCATTCCTTCGTGAACTGCGAGAGTACGTCTTCCCTGAAATTGTTGATGCCTACGTCAAGGGAGACCAGCACGTCCTGAAGTTATGGCTGGGAGAGGCCCCATTTCAGGTATGGTCGGCCATGAGCAAGCAGTACACGGAGCAGGGGCTGGTGCCGGACGGCAAAGTACTGGATATCCGTGGCGTCGACATTGTATCTGCTCGCATCATCCCGGAAACTGAAGTACCAGTTTTTGTCGTGGCCTGTCGCTCCCAAGAAGTTCATCTCTACCGTCATGCAAAAACAGGGGAACTAGCCGCCGGCGTGGAGGACAGGATTCAGCAGTGCACTTATGCGGCTGTAATAACTCGCATTGCAGATGAGGTTCAGAATCAAGAGACAAAGGGCTATCGCATCATCGACTTTGCTCGTGGCCACACAAGAGATTACCACTAGCACCCAGTTACATCCATGTCCCTATGTACATATCACCACCCCTCATGTAGCCATCATGTAGCATTAGACATCAAAAAAAGCTTCATACTTAAGCACTGTCACTATCCGTGTCGTCTTCTGATGTCACTGGAGCCAGACCGGGTGTCAGGTTCACTTGAGCGGAACTGTTGAGTGTTGAGTTCTTCTCTTTTTGAGGGGGATTTTGCGTAACGCTTTGATCAGTCCACTTTGGGCAGGTTGAAAGGCGTTCAAGTATCGTAGGTTGCTGCTGAGTCTGCTGTTGGCAGTTGTATTTGCGTGTATGTGTTTGAGACGGTCTTGCACCTTCCTCCTAAAGCGTTTCCTTTCTCTCAAAACAGACGCATCTTTCTCCTCAGGGCCCAACAAGCTGCTAAGCCCCTTCTTCGCTATCCTCCTCATGTCATTCTTTTTGTCTTTCCGTTTCGGATTTGGCATGTCAAATCTGCGGTCCACAACGTCCAAATTCGCCCTGGCGATAAGGGCGACCAAGTTAACTGGTAAGCTGGATAATAAATCAGTGCTTCTGGGCATCTGGCGAGCTCAACAGTATGGTAAGGAACTTTGTGACATTACTGGCAGAATGATGGGCGGAGTGCTAACTAGTAGCAAATTATAGACAAGATAAGATTTAGCCAACTCATTGCTTCAAGGCCTTAATAACATCCTCCTTCATATGGTCTTCATTGAGAGTCGCATTTTTGCGACCTTTTCGCGGCGACGAAGAGTTCTGAATCCCCACTTGCGTGTTTGTATTCTGTTCTTCAGAGAACGGTGGTGGTAATGCCTGCTTGTGCGTTTCACCGGCGACCTGCTTGTATATGGTCATTGCTTGTGCAATCATTCCTCCCATATCTCCCAGACCAGCTGGTATGACCAAGGTGTTTGATTCCTTAGCCAGTTTGCCAAACGCTGCAACATATTGCTCTGCAACAGACAGTGCTACAGCATCTCGGCCCGTAGCATTGGCAGCGATACTAGATGCAACCGCCTCGATACCCTGTGCTGTTGCCTTCGCTCTCACCAAAATAGCCTCAGCTTCTCCCTCGGCTTTGTTGATGTTTTCAGACTTAATTGCCTCAGATGCAAGGATTGTGGATTGCTTCTGACCTTCCGCTATATTTATGGCCGATTGACGCTGTCCTTCCGAATCCAGGATTTCAGCGCGTTTTGATCTTTCCGCAGAAACTTGTCGGTGCATTGCTTCCAGTACATTCTGCGGAGGATGAATATCTCGTATCTCATACCGTAAACACTTCACGCCCCAATCTTGTGCCGCGTCATTGATAGCCTCGGAAATATTTACATTCAAGGCTTGTCGTTCTTTCAACACATGGTCTAATGACAGTTGCCCTATTTCACTTCTCATAGTAGTCTGTGCAAGCTGTGCAACTGCATATTCTGCATCTTCGACTCCGTAGCTCGCCTTGTAGGCATCGAAAATACGTATGTAAAGAACCCCATCGATATCCAAGGTGACATTATCTGCAGTGATAGCACTTTGAGACGGTATTTCCATGGCTGTCTCTTTCATACTTTTGACGTACTTTATTCGATCCAAGACAGGTATTAAAATCGCAAGACCAGGTTCGAGAATCCGATGAAATCTACCCATTCGTTCGACAATCCACGCCTCTTGCTGAGGTACAAACTTTACCACCGTATTTACGGGTAAATCTGCTTTCTGAAAGAATGATAGAGGTGCCGTGCTCGACGAGACAGGTGAACGATTTTCATAGTGATGAACAGATTTTGTGGAAAATGAGCACGAGACAGGAGGCCTCGAGAGAAAATGCCTTAATATGCTTTCATTAGACCACGTGGAACGTAGCACCACGGAGCTTCTGACACGAATAGCACCTCTCATCATTTGATTCGACGACTCGATTCTTCTTGCCACGTGATTGCAAATGCGAAATTTGATAATACTCGCGGAACCGTAAGAATGAGATTGCGAAAGAAAGGAGACAGTGATCAAGCTTAGAATGAATGACTAGAGCCAGTTTGAGGTACTGTTGAACAATGTATTGGCCAGTTGGAGCGGCAAGTTC
>JAABUO010002209.1_pt1 | contig 24020 bp, 30 predicted proteins | sample 5559291 | NCBI WGS metagenome assembly JAABUO01 (sample SAMN10711878, study PRJNA513372) | rock metagenome | isolation source: Antarctica rocks | place: Antarctica: Victoria Land, Finger Mt sud
GTAACTGGCCGTAGATGATGAACTCATAGGTGATTCAGCACCAGAGAGGGGAGCAACACCAGACGTGAGGCTTTCTGCGAAGGGGGTTGAGGGAGTGCCACCGATGCCTAACCCCAGAGGAGATCTCGCCTGCAGACATAGCACCAAATCAGCTTTCAAAGATGTAGTGATGCTGCAAGGGCACGATTTTGAGGTGTAGTTGTGCAAAAGCTGCACTGCAGTGTTGGGTGTTGCTGCAAGACACCCAACACATGTGCCTTGTTATCACCAAAAATGGAACTGCGGCTTGCCTGCAGCACCAAGAATGCACACGCAGCGCACCGGTTTGCATGCACCTGCAATGCATGACATCAAGAGCTGCTGCAATACTAGTCAAGGAGTCTAAAGGTTTGCTTATAGCAAGGCTTATAGCAACTGCCTGGGACGTCCCTAGCCACTTGTTGACCACCACCCGGGAATTTAAGTAATTGTGTCATGACTGCAATTGGGGTTGGGCAAAGGGGCATGGGGATGGGGGTAATCGGTGGAAAAATAGGGGGATGATACAGGCAGGGAAGCGAAGGTACACAACCAACAGTCTTCAGGCTATGACAGCTGGCAGTTGTGACAAAAAGCAGACCCCCACCATGTTTCCAGGACCGGTTGGTGTAGCCCGGCTGCTCTGGACAATGTCAAGTTGGCGCCGCAGGCTTGACACCTCTTTGGTCAAAGCTGCCTTGTCCTGTAGAAAAAGGTTTTGTTAGCTTTCAAGAGACCTAGCGCAGTGTCCTACACATTGGCACAAATCAGCATAGTGGTAGCACTTTGTGGTGCTCAGCATCATCAACTTGATGACCACAACATGCTGCAAATGAAGCAAACATGCTTGCAGTAGGCGTACAAGACTGTGAAACACATGCTGTCATGTGAGCCGAGATTCTGTATTGCAAGCCTCAGTGCATGTTCAGTGATGGCAAAGTGTGGACAAGACAGAACAGAAAGGCTGACAAAATGATGTGCAACCTGGCACTCATAGGCAGAGGACTAATGGCCATGGAACAGCTCTACCAGCTCTAGAAGGCAGCATCACAACTGACCTCCATCAGATAGCCGTTCTCCTTGCGGAGCTCTGCAACAAAGCCCTGTTGCTCGTGCAGCTGTTCTTTGTAGCCCTGCTGCATCTTGGACCTTAGCATGTCTGCGGCCTCAATTTCCTGCAGCACCAAGAAATGATTGTTGATACAGGCACCAAAATGCTGTTATTGATTGGCCAGCAGTACTGCAGATTCTGGAGCTGTGCAATCGGTACGAGGCAGTCACTTGAGTAGAGCACAGGGGCTTGCTGGACAGACAGCATGTGCTGCTATGACAGCATCACAATTTGCTTACATTTACTGCTAAAACCTATGAGCCATGAATACTACCTGTCTGAGCTGTCTTTCGATGTTCAATGATGAGTCTTCCACGTTTCCATAAGCACGCACAAATTCCTTGTGTTCTTTATTCAGAGCCTCGAGCTCCTGCAACATAAGCAGAGTCAATTTGCTATTGAAGTAAGGGTCTTGCACAAGCTAAAACAGCTTGGTGTTGTTCTATTCATTTTGGGACAGCCCAGGAACTGCTTACCTTCTCAAGAACACGAAGCTTTCGCGCACTCCGCTGCAGCTCTGACTGCAGCTCTGCGTGAGCGGTAGACACCTGCAACCACGAGTCAGAAGTTCGTGAGCGGATGGAAGCGAGGAAACCGGGATCAACTAGAGACACAAGAAACGCTCTGGTAGCGCACCTGTGTACATAGTCTACGGCTGTCTACCAGAGCTTCCCAATGACGAGCCGCAATGTATTTGGCGTTGGCGAGCTGGGCTCGCGTTTCAGCCACGTCCTGCACACAGCTCAGAAGCTTAACATCAATTTTAGACCCTCAGGTCTGCCGACAGAGGGCACAGCAGGGCCACCGGCGACCAAACGTCGGTGAATGACCGCAGAACCATATCATGGGGTACCTCTATGTCTTCAGGCTGTTGGACCGCTGCTATGACTGACAACGGTCTAGAAGCCATGTGTCTTGACCGCGAGACACCCTGAGCCAAACGCCTCAAGAAACTGCTCAAACGCTCTGTCACTAATGTGGACTTCTGCTAAGACGACAATATCGCAGGAGGATGATTGTGCTGGGCCAGTTGAGCCTAGGCCCTGGCCTAGATGTGTCAGGGTTGACCCTGGACCTAGTGGCCTGAGCGTAGAGGAGGCCTGCCAGGGGCTTTGTTTCACCTGCTCGTCAATGAACGCTTAGCAGACCCTGTATTGCAATTGCACAGGACATTTTGCGAAAAGACGTGTGCACAGCAGCTCACAAACTGTTGGCTGTCTCTGGCAAGGTTTGAGCTTCCTCCAATTGAGCATCCCGCACTCGACGTTCTCCGTAAGGGAGATGTAAAGGAGCGGCTTCCGTGACCGAAAGATCACTTCACAGTTGCTATCTGCGCTGCCATCAGTCCTAAACAAACACGAGCAAGTCAAAGCCTTGCAAGTCGACCAAAGTTACCAAGGGAATGGCTGAGCTGCATGGCTTCCAGCGTAAGCTGCTGCACCACATCAAGCAGGGAGGCATTGACTTCAGCGTTGCACCAACACGGCAGCGGGAGGACGCGCAAAGCCAAGGAGCTCAGTGCCCCATGGCTCGCCAAGAAGAGCACATCTCGCACGTTCTTGCTGATAAACACAGTGCCACTGGCTCACCAGCAAGCAGGTAATTCGCTCAAGATCAAGAGCTCAGGACCATCTTGGTCAAATTCAGTCTGTGAGGGCCACTGCTACATTGGCAATGTTTACTTGAGTGCTAGAACTTCCATGCCTGAGCTGGTTGAGCGGTGAAGATCGCTAACCAAGGCTAGTCTGCTTGACAGTGCCTCTGTCGCACAATTTGGCTGCTCAATGAATCCTGCATGCAATTGAGCATGCAGCCTATTGGGCTGCTTTTGAGTGTTTGGTATGTTGGAACTCCAGCCACCCTTGCGATTTTGATAGTCTATGCATATGCCTGGCAGGCTGATGTTGCTTGGATGTTTTGCAGGTGTCTTCAATGCCACACCTTGGATGCAAACTCTCTCCAGGAGCTGTAGCCTGCTTCTCTAGTGAGAACAGCATCAAGCCAGAGATGTGGACGCTGCCATCAAGTGCAGCAAGCTGCTGGTCATGACAGCTCAGATCTTCCTAAAAATGCTTGATGCTGGTGTCGCTAAGCCCTAACACTTCAGCCTCATGGTGAGCTGAAACGCCATAGTGACGGTGTTTTGCCTTTGTGCTATGCTCGGTATTGCAGAGCTGATGCTTGCGCCTCAAGCACGTGTCTGTCATAGTATTGCAGCTGCACCTGCATCAGCAAGCTCGAGGTGCACTGTCCATCTAGGCTAGGCATGGAGTACATGCTGCACTCCAGACTCCTACATGCGAGACAAGCAACAAGGTGCAGCAGATGCACTGCAGCTGTGACAAATCTGTTTTGTTGGTACAGCACATTCTGCCGAACAGGTCAAGTGGCAGCTTGACGATGATTCAGGTGCCAAGCATTGTTGGCAAGACATTGCACCTTGTTGCATTATGGCAAATTGACCTTGCCAGGGGAATCTGGCACAGTCAATCTGGACACACCAAGTGGCAACCAGGTTGTAGGCATGCCACGTGCCACACTGCTTGCAGGTTCAGGACTGACAGTATCCCCTGGTGAGGCTAGTCTGCTTAAGCAAGAACAGGAAAAGTTGAATCAATACTTTGACACTTCCTGTCTTTAGGACTCATCAGGGGAGTCAACAGACAATGACTGGGAAAATTTTGAGAGTGCTGGGTTTGAATGATACAAGTCATTCAATGTTGTTCTAGAAGACAGATTCGGGCCCCAAAAGGTCCAAATTTTGTAGTCAAAATCTGTGATGTCTGAAACAGCTCATAGCATGCTTGTGAAAAATACAAAAGTAAAAGAAAAAGTAGAACAACTCTGTTTTAGCTTATGATGCAAGACCCTTACTCCAATAGCACATTGACTCTGCTTGTGTTGCAGGAGCTTGTGGCTCTGGATAAATAACACAAGGAGTTTGTGCTTGCTTATGCAAGCCTGGAAACCTCATCTTGCAACATCGAAAGTCACCTCAGACAGGTGACTTTCAACATTGACTGTCTGAGGTGTCTTTCAATGTTGCAAGATGAGGTTTCCAGGCTTGCATCAGCAATCTTCACGGCTCATAGCATTGAGCAGTAAATGTAAGCAAATTGTGATGCTGTTACAGCAGCACATGCTGTCTGTCCAGCAAGCCCCTGCGCTCTACTCAAGTGACTGCTTCATACCGATCGCACAACTCCAGAATCTGCAGTACTGCTGGCCAATCAATAATACCACTTTGGTGCCTGTATCAACAATTATTTCTTGGTGCTGTAGGAGATTGAGGCTTCAGACATGCAAAAATCCAAGTTGCAGCAGGTCTATAAAGAACAGCTGCACAACAGCAGCACAAGTGACCTCTGTCAGACATTCATTTTCCTTGCGAAGCTCTGCAACAAGCTGTTTTAAAAATAAAAAAACAGCTGTTGCAGAGCTTCGCAAGGAGAATGAATGTCTGATAGAGGTCAGTTGTGCTGCTGCCATCTAGAGCTTGCAGAGCTGTGCCATGGTGAACTGTCATCCGCCAATGAGTGCCAGGTTCCACAGCATTCTGTCATCCTTTCTGTTCTGCCCTGTCCTCACTTTGCCATCAGTGAACAAGCACTGAGGCTTGCAGTGCAGAATCTATGCTCATATGACACCAAGTGTTTCACAGTCTTGTATGCTGTGCGCAAGCATGTTTGCTTCATCTGCAGCATATCTGGGTCATTGAGTTTACTACGCTAAGCATCACAGGGTGCTGTTATACTGTGTTGATCGGTGTTGAAGTGTAGAACACTGTGATAGGTCTCTCACAGCTGACAAAACCTTTTTGTTCAGGACAAGGCAGCATCGACCGAGGAGGTGGCAAGGCTGCGCCGCCAACTCAACATTGTCCAGAGCAGCCGGGCTACACCAGCCAGACCTGGAAACATGGTGGGTGTCTGCTTCTTGTCACAACTGCCAGCTGTCAAAGCCTGAAGACTGTTGCTTATGTACCTTCACTCTCGTGCTTGTTGTGTTCCATCAGTCTCCCCCCTCCCCATGCCCCTTTTCCTAACCCTGATTGCAGCCATGACACAATTGATGAAACTCCCAGGTGGTACTCAATAAGTGTCAGGCGACAGACCTGGCCTGTTGCCTTGCTACTTTGGACTCAGTGATGAGTATTGCAGCCGCTCTTGATGTCATGCATTGCAGGTGCATGGTGTGCTGCTTGTGCATTCTCGGGCTGTTGCCTTGCTACTTTTGACTCCGTGACGAGTATTGCAGCCGCTCTTGATGTCATGCATTGCAGGTGCATGGTGTGCTGCTTGTGCATTCTTGGTGCTGCAGGCAAGCTGCAGTTTCATTTTGGTGATAACAAGGCCCAAAGGCACATGTGCTGGGTGTTGCTGCAAGACACCCAACACTGCAGTGCAGCTTTTGCTCAACCATACCTCAAAGTCGTGCCCTTGCAGCGTCCATCCGCTTGTGGTGTATCTGAGATCTGATCTATCAAGGAAAGTAAAGTATTCAATACAGGCATGTTTAAAGCTTTCAAAACAGGCACGTGTCGACGTCATCAACTTTTAAGTAGCCTATCAACTCAACAGCCAGTTCTTTCTGGGGTGAGACACTGTACACATGCGCGTTGAACATCTTGAAGTACAGCGGTCTTTGTAGAGTGTTGTGAAATGCATCAAGCACAACTTTATATACAGCGAAAGTAAGACCATGCTTTGCAGAACTTGATACAGTGCATCCGATACACTATGCAGGTTGTTTCAGTAATACTAATCCACATGGGAGTATGACAGCTGTGTGTATAGATGTGCTACTAGTGCATGATGGGAAGCTGTGATGTTGCAGCCAGATGCAGGTTACAAACGTTGAAAGTTGCCCTGCCAAACAATTTGCACCATTACAAATGAGCACTTCTACAAAATGTTGCTGAAATCTGATAGATCGTATCATGCCGGGCAACTCAACACACTTTGGTGCGTCACTCATTAGTACAGGAAGAGCGTGCAGTCTGTGTGCATCAGACTACAGCTGTCATGTCAATCTCACACAAAACTTCAAGCAGGCCAGCAACATGTATGCATCAAAACAGCCTATACCACAGCACAGTGAGCCCACTCTAGGCTGCCTGAGGCTTGGGGGACTCCTTCTTGCTACCTGCCTCTGCATTTTGTTTCTTGTTGCCAGCAGCTGCTGACTTCTTCTTACCCTCAGCTGCAGGCTTCTTCTTGCCCTCTCCAGGATACGTCTCAACCTTGATCTGCATTTACAGGACATCACGACGTTAGTGATGCTTTGTTAGGGTGCAAGCCTTGACATTCAGCCTTCACACATGCTGTGCGCTGAAGTGCAATCGACACTTGTAAGCTGCAGACTTGACATTGGCAGCTTCTGACCCGCGAACATGTCAAGCAGGTATTAGAGCACCACACTGCAAAGCACTGTCATATTCAATGTTGCAACAAGTCAGCATACCCAGAGCTTGCTGAACAGTGGCCTCACCTGTCGCTTGTTTGCGTCAAATTTTAGCTTTGCCTTGCAGTCACCACACTGCACCTCATTCTTTTCCCGGTTGCCCTTGACAGTCAATATGTCCCCAAAGTATGTTGAATTTGGTGCATTGCAGTTAGGGCAGGTGCCCTGCACCAACACAATACATGTTTAGACCTGAATCCTTCAATTTGACACTGCTTTTGTGCGCGTGCATGAATGTGTGCCCGGTGCACATGCTAGCACACATTGCACACATCAAACAAGCCTACAACATTTAAGAAATGATGAAGCAAGTGAGTGGGAACCAGTCAAGAAGCTGACGATCTGGACTACCACACCTTGAGGATCAAGTTGTCCTTGAAGACAAAGTTTGTGATGCTTGCTACAAAGATGAAGAGGGCAGGGAAGACAGCGCCCCACAGGAAGATGATGCCATACGGCTCTGGCAGCTCCACCAGATTGGTTATTTGGAAGCCTGTGATGTCATCTACCGAGAACAAAGCCAGCAAAGTCTGCAAGCAGTGAGAGGCTCTCCTGAACACTGGTGATGCCATGTGACCCAAAACAATGCTAGTAGGGTCTGCAGACAATGTGTGCACCAGCGAGCCCAATTGGACAATGGCCATTGGCACACAGAGAGAGCAGGGCAACACTGCTGACAGGGCTTGAGATGCAGGCTGTTAATTCCCGAAGTGACAATGCAAAAATGAAGCCCTTTGTGCCAAAACCAAATGTATACAGCTTGGGTTGAGAAGACCATAGGGGCCTGTTCTGAAGCAGAGGGGGACACCTAGAGTGGCAATGCATCCACATACAATAATGCACACATCGCGCAATTGTGACGTTGTGCATGTTCCGTGTACACGGCAGTGCTTGGTGGACAACAGCTCTTGGTGGGTGCTGGCAGAGCTGTGCAAGTTTGTGGTTCATGAGGCATGCGGATGAAGAGCAGACAGCATACCACCAGAGCTGCAGGAATGTTCAAGGCAGTCATCTTGAGGTAGTCAGGAGTACAGTCACTGTACATTGCACGGCTCCTGAGACTGCATCTGGGACCCTGCATGTCACCAACAATGAGAATGTCACAGTCAGCGTATACAGTAGATCGCCTGTGGGAGCCTGTCAGAGACTGACGAGCAAATCAAGAAGTGCCATTGTCTCAGCAGCATGTTGTATATCGTTACTAGGTTACTACCATACAGCCTGAAAAGTTAGCAATAAAACCTCAACACCTGGTGCATCTCTGACAAACACGTGTTGTGGAGAGCATCTGCCTACCTGTTGTACAACTTTGCTGTTCTTGTTGCGCAGCTTTGCCTTGAGTTCATCATACTCCTCATCTGAGATGATGGGCTTGTTGACAGCAGCAGCCATTGATGCTTGCAAAAACCTTGACTCTGTTCCGCTGCATGCCATTGACATATTGCTGGGCGTGTTGTGTTGACAAATCGTTACAGATGCATGGAGGGTGCATAAAGCGTGTTCTGTTGGGTCATGTTACAACAACAATCTGTGTCTGGTGACAATGGGAAACAAGGTATGTCATGAGAGTTATTGCTGCCACATAGGATATCTGGTGAGCTATTACAGGGATGTCAGCATGGCACACACATGTTGTTCTGATGCCAAGGTGGGGTCACTGGCAGCAGTGACTCCACGCTCGCCTGATGCCGAAATAGAGTTGCCAACAACAGTAACAGCAGGCAAGCAGGCATATTGTGTGAACATGTGACTTTTGAAAGCCAGGTATTTTCTCACCTCAAAACTGCCACTTTGCTCCCCTGCCACAGCAGCTCCTCCTTCAGGTTGTCAAACTCCTCATTTGTCAAAGCTGGCCTGTCTTCAAAGTAGAAGGACTGCAGTTCATCAGGTACCTTAGCTGTGTACCTTAACTGTGCTGCTCATGGATCTCCATTGCACAACCATTGCACAAACAACAACAACAGTGACCTCCAGCATGCACGACACAGCATTGCACAACAACAGCTGAAATTCAGCTAGATCCAGAGTGCACAACGGCTTTGTAGCAAACAACTACATACCCTCAGGGCAGCTAAAAACTCTTGCTCCTTCTCTCCCATAGTCATTTTGGACATGCGTCTGCCTCCCTGCACCATGTCAAGATCGATGCAGCATGTTCACATGCTTGGAGATGCTTTGCGTGCAGGACCACAGCACAAGGAAATTACCTTGGCGTCAAGGCTACAGTATTCCAATAAGTTGTCATCTATCTCCGTGAAGGCGTCCCGTACACTACCTGCAGCCTTTGATACTGCACCTGAAGCTTTTTCTCCAAGTTGCTGAAGTTGTGACCCTCCACCTTCTGCACTCACACACAGTTAGCTATCAGGCAAAACAACCAGACACACCTTGCAGGCGTTGCTGAATATTGCCGTACAAACCTTGATCTTTCTTTTCTGCACGAACAAGGACAGCGGGTCGACTGCAGGCTTTCCGACCATTGAGTTTGGCACTGCAGCAACTGAACGTAGGTGATGACGACTGCCGGGCGCTATGCCCACAGTTCACAACAGCACAGCCTCGCATCTTGGCTTGCAGATGCACATGCATCATCTTTGGGCCGAACAAAACACCCTTTGCACTGGGATGTGTGCGATAAGGTGCAGCGTGTGCCCAACGACTTGTAATACCACCACTCCGGATTGCCAGATGCTTGTTCGTCGCAGAAGAATCTGAAGACAGGCTATGCATGCCGGTCTTCTTCCTCTTCTCCTGTGCGAGTACTGCATTGTAACTTGCAGGCAACGGCGGCTTCCTCTTCGGTCGAGCAGTCAGGAGCAATCTCGGCAAGGTACGCAAACATGTGGTAATCGTTATGCGCTGTAGCACAAGGGTCTGCTACGGCCGCCAGCCCTCTTCTTGTTGAGCTTTGACGTCGTCTGCGTGCACGATCCCAAGTAAGACTTGTTTGCGCAGATGGTGGACAAGAAAAGCCGTGTGAAGGATGCTGTCACACGGGAGTACACTATCAACCTTAACAAGAGGCTGCACAAGATCACCTTCAAAAAACGTGCCCCTAAGGCTATCAAGGAGATTAAGAAGTTTGCCACAAAGCACATGAGGACGTCTGACGTACGTGTGGATGTCAAGCTCAACAAGGCAGTCTGGAGCAGGGTACGGGGCAGCTTGGCTCATGTTCCATGTCATCACACATCACGGAATTCACCAGCTGTTCAGTGTGTGGAGCTGCTTTATTGCATAGTTTCGTGTGTCCAGCACAGCGAGGGTTGGTGTGCTCAATGGACACATCTGTTTGCAGGGAATCAGGAATGTCCCCACCAAGCTCAGGATACAGATCTCAAGGAAACGTAACGACGATGAGGACGCTAAGGTAAGCAAGCATGTTTGTGCTCACACTGTATGCAATATGTGTATTCAAGGTATGGAGGATATGGAATGACATAAGCCAGTGGGCTCACATGGTTGCTGACATTGCAGGAGGACATGTACTCATATGTGACAGTAGCAGACGACCAACAATACAAGGGCAAGGGCACAGAGGTTGTGGACGCTTAATCAAGTGTGAATAGCAGGCCTGCTGTAATACACAACCCTTATCTAGGCCAGGCCATGTTTTGCAACAAATGCATGCAAACATGCCATGATGCTTTGCCCGGTTGTTGTCCCGCCCCAAATGTTTGCGCCTTGGCCGTCTTCCACATTGGGATATATCACAATGCAAGTATTCAGTTGTTACACAAGAACACACTGGGACCTCATGCCTCAGCATAACAGGCTGCACCCATGTCAGCGGCTGTCAGTGGCAGCCCCAGCAGGTCTGAGCAACAGCAGCAATCATTGGAGGATGCCTGGTCTTGCCAGTTGGCTTTGTTGAGGCCGCAGCACACTCTATTTTGCCATGACCAACACAATCACCATTGTGAGCAAATTGCAGCAACATACTTTCAGCATGACTGCAACAGCAGCAACAGCAGCAGCAGTAGCAGCCACAAAACAGCAGCTTGTACAGCCTACACATGGGGCTGTCCTTATTTGACACCTGCTTGTCCACGCAGCTTAGCATGTAGGCACAGTTGCAGGCACAGTTGCAAGAAATGGCGTCAGCGTGTGTGCATGTCTGGTGGGGAAACCTCGTTGCCTAGGCAAGGAGCTGCTCTGCTGCACAAGCAATCACAGCTTGATTGAATTCATTGTGCTGCTTTGATGTGCATGGCTGCCAGGCACTTGAGGCTGCAGCCATCAGTTACAGCTCAGACAGCAGCACAGCCAAAAGCAAACTGCATGGCTTATGTTCTTTATTGCATCAGATGCCTTACTCTGAGCACAGCCAGAAGCAAACTGCATGGCTTATGTCACATTTTGTATCAGATGCCTTAGTCTGCACATCATGGCAGAATGCATCTGCATTGAGCATGACAGCACAGGTATACACGCACTGTGGAGGAGTTAGCTTGCATTATCTATGTCGATGGCAGTCAGTCATGTGCCATGAATGATGTGGTTGTTTGGGGAACAGTGGTTTTGGCACCATAGTTGTGTCACTTGGGCAGCGGACATGTGACATGATTCATGTGAACAGACACATGGTGGTCCTACTCAGAAACCTTGGTCCAGCCAGGTGATGTCAGGGCCAGGCAACTGTAAAGGCGTTGTCAAAAATGGATGCAGGCGCACTGTGGTGCGAATCTGATAAAGATTGTCGGCCCACATCCTGTCCCAGCAATTATGTCGTTCTTGCACGTATGACCGGCAGACGAGCAACCACAGGGCATTCCTTGATATATTGCTTCTCAGATACACTTTCCCAAGAGATGAGCTTGGTAAAGTACCTGAACCATAGGGCATTCAAGGCAGCAAAAACCTTCAAATTTATATCAAGCTGATGTAGGATAAACCGCAGAGTGAAGCACCTGATATTGCTAGACTTGGAACCCCACGAGTGTCCAATGAGTCCAAACTGCCTGTCCAAGATGTTGCACAATGCATGCAGAGCAGTATGGCAGTTCCTGGGGCAGTGCATGCAATGAGTTCATTGCGCTTTATGGCAGCCACAAAGAACATCAGCAGCCATCAGAAGTTACAGTTCTAGAATCGAAGCTTGCTGAAGAACCACTTGTTGGTTCCAGTCTTGAACTTCTCCTCCATCAACTTCTTAGCTTCCTACGACAAGTCGTTGTTGTCAAGCTTTGACACATTTTGTGAGGCCCACTTGAAAACACGGCACAGGCTATAGCTCTGACCATTGTAAAGAAGCGATAGTGCCATGCAGATACATGAAACAAATACACAGTTTGTTACGCAGGCAAGATACAGCTGTCACAATGGGCAGATCTGCGTGGCGCCAATAGTAAGCCACACCATTGAGATAGTGACATATTCAGCAGGCAATGTTGAAACATGAGCACTGACCTTGCGGGCCTCTGTCCTCTTGCTGCTGTTCTCCACAGCTTCGTTTGTGATAAGACTCTTTAGGTCTACATCTAGAGTATACCGTGTGGGCATCATGTGCTGGTAGTTGGCTACCTTGATGAAGGTCTGCAGCAGCAAGCAGTGAACAGGTGAGTGTGTGCAGCAGGCATGTATGCTGACTGCTGTAAGTGGATCATGCAATGATGCAAAATCACACTGCCACACTGTCAGGCTCTGAGTGTGCATGGAGTGATGCAGCCTATAATGCGCTGGGCATCACACGTAAGATGTCTCCACTACTGCCAGCAAACATGCAGAGCTCTCTCTGTTTGCTGGTTAAAGCACTATTACAATGCCCGCATGCGCACACAATGAGCACTACAGCCTAAACACAGAATGAACAACTATGCTGCTAACCTTCACACTAGACCTTCGCTTCTGCACCTTCTGGGACGACCTCTTGATCACCTGCACACCAAGCAGAGGGTATTTACAACTGTGTTATGAGTGCGTGTTTTGCACTCAGCAGCTTAGGTCTGATGATGATCTGATGCTGACCTTGCGAGGCTCCTTGGAGAGCCCACACACTACAGCGTGGCCATACTTCCTGCCTGTAGTGCCCTCATCGTAGTTCCTGACAATGACAGCCTTCTTTCCTGCATATCTGCCTGTCAACAGGATCACCACCTTCTGTGGCTGCAGAGCAGAGAACCGCACAATTCAGAAACGACTTCTAACAAGCAAACACTTGATTTGAGATGATCAGGCGCAAATTTATCGCTCTAGAGTCAAAACCGAAACCAGGCATTTGTACTTTGCTGCACGCAGAAAGCATAAGTCGTACTGATCAAAGGCGAGACTCTGCACGCCGTCGCTAGGATCTCACCTTCAAGAACTTCACCATGCTGACGATGACACGGGCTTCCGCACTGTCGCTTGTCAAAGGACTAAGTCAGAGGAGAAAGCCGCCGAAGTCGCTGTTGCGCACTCCGAGATTGCTCCGTGTTCATCGCACGTCGCGTATCAGTGTCGCATGCCGTGTACAAGTTCTGCCAAGCCTATACTTGCATCGCCCGATGCAGCATCGGACCTCCGCTTGTTGGGCATGGCAGAAACGCAAAGACACCAGGAATGCGTTGGGTATGTGGGGCTTGGTGAGTTTTGCGGATGTCCGTGCCTTTAGTCACTGAACTGCGTCGCAGCTCACCTGCAATATTCCGCGCAGGAAACATGGGACTCCCAATGGCTCAGCGTATTGCTGCAGAGCATCGTCTGGTGAGGTTTACGACTCCAAGTCCCGGAGCAGCAACAAGTCATTAATTCCTGTTCCTGTTCCTCTCCTCCTGATCTGATCAAGGGGTAACGCCTGCACCTAACTTGAGATGACCCTGACTTGCCGTGAACCTGATCATACAGGCAATATATACGAGGAGAAGAAACCAAGGCGAGCAACTATGTGCCTCCGGACAACTAGAAGGTAGCATCCAAGCGGACACACTGAAACAGTTGCTAACACTCTGTAAGGCAAGGTGCTCAGCAAGTTTATTCAGGCTTTTGTCCCACAGCTGTTTAGGCACGATTAGCCTTCAACCGCCCATCACAGTTGAACGCAGGTTGTCTTCTTCTGTCTCCCAAATGATGAAACTGCTCTGCAAGTCATCCTTGAACAAGCCCTTCCACACGCTCAACCTGGCCAAGTGCTTGTAGACATGTCTACTGTGCGGCAATCGACCAGTCTCAGGCTAGTGCTCCTGACTTGAAACTGCATATGCTGAGCTGCTTCCTTGCTGTGCAGAAATTGGTGACAACTCTTTCTGCTTTTGCATCTGATTATCAAAAGCTTGACCTGAATTTTGTCAACTGGAATGTCCACAAGAGGAACTGCTGTTTGTTGCATTCTCATGCATCCTGCGCTCAGATCACATGCATATGTTGGATGTACAGCCCCAACAGTACACATCAGACAATGGCGTGCAGGTGCGCAGAGGCTTGCATAGGACATGGTTTTGAGTTTTTGGATGCACCTATTTCAGGAGGTCCGCACAAAGCAAGGGATGGCAGCTTGACAATCATGTGTGGTGGCCCTCAGGCAACTTTTGCTAAAGTGGAGCCTGTGATGCAGTGCATGGGAACACATGTCAGGCTCATGGGCCCACATGGCTCTGGCACTGCTGCAAAGCTGGTGAGCATAAGCTTATTGATGTTCGTGTGCATGTTGCACACAATTTTGTCAACAGCTGCGCTGTGGACAAAGTATTGTTGCGCAATGAGTGCTGACAAGCATCGCAGTTTTGCAACATGCATACACAGATGCACACACACACACTCTGCAGTGTGTGCTGTTTGCATGAGACTGTGAAATGCCAGACTTACATATATTGCACACAGCATCAATGAGCATCTGGTGAGCAGCATTTGCATCAAGCTTGCAACTGTTGCCCTATGATATGATTCCAGGTATGTCTACTAGGAAGACAGCGTGCACACAACAGATTCGGTCCGCCAGCATTGCATGATTCAGAAGGCATGTTGCACCTTTGCCATACTGACATCGCTAAAAACTTGCATTCCATGCTGGGCCTTGATATCTTGATCAGGCCCAAGCTGCATGCAGCATTTGCCAAACATCTGCCGCTTTGAAAGCATTTGTCACCTGATCAGCATTGCAATTCTGCAGTGTATCACAGCAGAGGGTTGTGACTGAATGTCTTGGTCAATTCCTAGTTGGGTGCTGTGCATGACGCAACTGCCTGCGGGTCCTGCTAACGCGTCTGGGCACATGCCTGACTGTGCAGAATGGGCTGCAGGTCAACCAGTTGTTGGTGGGGGTGCATAGCACAGCTGCATGTGAAGCAATGCTTCTAGCCGAGAAGCTAGGCATTCAGGACCAGCAGGCCCTTCAAGATGTGCTTACCACATCTTTTGGTTGTTCAGAGGTGCTGAAACGCCATATGCCCATCATTGCAGCCAGGTACTCTTCACAGCTTGTTGGCACATGCATCGTAACATGTTCCCCATCAACCTTTGACAGACTCCTTGCTGCAGGTCAGGTCCTGTCATACACTAGCTGTCAGTTGGGCTTCCATGTTTCTTGTATTTCTAGCTTCAAGGCGTCCTGTCCTACATGGATCTGCCCATCATCAGATTCATCACCAGTTGCAGTTGACAACCTTTGATGGCTCTCTCACCCTTAACCATCAAGACCCAGTGTCCTTGCTATGAGAGCTTCAAGGGATGCTTTCACCGCATTGCCTGCCACATCTTGCAAGACGGTCAACAGGCACATTGACTTAGCTGATGTGAGGTGTTGCAATGCAGTGATTTCAATGGCAGTCAGATGCCTTTGCGAAACATGATGAAAGACTTGGACATCGTCCAGGCAGCTGCCAGAGAAGTTGACTTGTCATTGCCTGCTGCCAGTGCAGCCCAGAAGCTTCATGCCGATGCAGTACAAGAGGGATATGCCAATTGGGACATGGCTGTGCCGTATGTACTGCTTGGCAGGTCTGAAAAGGACAGGTGTGGGCCACGACTAGGTGTCAGCGACGACCAGTGGGGATTCTAGCAGCAGTGTGTATTGGCGCCCAGCAGACTGCTTGGCATTGTCACATTCACGACTCATGATGATCTAGTGTAGATTCAGGCTATGGCGTGCATCATCAACTATCAATTGCTGAAGGCGTTCACAATAGCACAGTGCACCAATGCAACTTTTGTTGCCAGATGTTGCAGAGCTGAGAGTTACAGTCTAATGCTAACATGTCATTTCTTGCATTGTCACACCATATGCCCATCTTGCTAGCAGCCTGGGTGCAGGAGCTTCACAAATGTCTGGAAACAGTATGACGACAAGTGACATGATCATCAAAAAATTTGAGACATCTGCATGACAGCAATGTTCTAGTGTTGCATTGCAAGCTCCAAAAGTACAATCACGTGCCAAGAGCAGGAGGCACGCTTTGACTCGAGTTTCTCATCAACATATCGCAGCTGCACGTATGATTATGCTTCCAATTGGGTTCTGCAGCCACACTGTTCGGCACTTGTTGCGGTATGTAAAGCTTACTGCTTTTGCAGAATGTACACATAGAAAGTGGCTGTGTTCTTCTGTACCTCCACATGCTCCACAAGCTTCCAGGAATAGGCAGGACCAGTCAATATATGTATTCTGTCCTCTGGTTCGCTGTAGGAGATGCATATGAACCTGCATCATCGTTTGTATGAAACACATAGCAGTCCAGTTTATGTTAGCAACTGTTTGAGGTTAAGCTTGAGGTTTTTGACATCTTGCATCACCAGCACCTTATGTGTGTTCAGCAAAGTACCATGTCCAAGCTTGATTTGACTGCCACAGCTGGCCTTCAAAAGCCACAGCTGTACCAGGTGCAAAAGGCACTCAGAAAGATGGTCAGACAGCATGTTGTGTATGCTGAAATTGACAGAGAGAGACACAAGGGGTAGGCGCATCAGGACAGCACGCATCTTCGAGGACACGCCGTGTCACTTGATGCACTATCTTGAAGCATGATGTAGCAGCTTACTTCCCATTTGGCTTGAGCACACGTGCAGCCTGTCCAAGCATGCGCTGGACTTGCGCTTGCCAGTCATCACAATTCATCAAGCAGTCCAAGGTAGCCTTGTCAATGACTGTGTCAATGCTGCTGTCCTGTGCTGCCAGCTTATAACATTGTAGCGATACATTGTGCAGCAATGCTTGGTACAATACGCACTTTGGCAGGCCGAAAGGTGCCACTCTTGCATGTTACGATCAGTCACCTGAAGCTGTAGAGCTGTCACATCCATGACTGCATATGCAACAGCCTGTTTTGGCTTGTGAGTACCTCTTGCATGCATCGTCTGCACCAAAGTTGGCTTTGATGACACTTGCATAATGCAAAGCTAGCTGGAAGCCAATAGCTCAAGCTAGCACACAATGTGCAAAGCACTTGCCTGAATGCAGTGTTCAGAGTAGTCTATGGCTAACAAAGATTGGTAGCCATCATCCAACATGTGTTCAGCCAGCAAGGACAGGCCACAGCCTGATCATATCAACGTCCAAGTACCAATTTGTGAAACAGGCATACGTCCGATTAGGCCAGCTAGAGCCTGACTCACCTAAGACTAATGTCTGATGATGTCTGCGGGTGTGCTGATGCAGGATCGTTTGCAGTGCTGGGTATTGCAGGTACCTGGTTCACAACAAAGCGACAGTGTGCAACCTGTGGTAGCCACTGACTGTAATCAATTCAAACGCGCCGCTGCTGGCGCACCACTCGTTTGAGACCACGCCCTTCTGCTGGCAGTAGCCTACAACGCCGCCTTGATATCTGTCCTCCCAATACTGTCGATCCCCATACATCTCAGGTGATCAAGCTCAATCTGCGGTTTCTTATTGCAAGGCGGTCAACGCCAGATGCACGCACAAAGTGTCACAAACATGTCACAGTATCGCTGGAGGAATAGCCTTTCGCACATTCACATCAACTGTGAGAGAGAGAGCATATCACAGTGTATGCCAGCTCAACTACACTGATCAAACAGTAGCCTAAATATATTAGCACTTTGCTGACCACTGACTCTGATCAACAAGCCATGGCAGTCTAGGACAAACCAAAAGACCCTCATCGTCCTCTTGAAGCAAAAGTTGTGTGCATGATGTTAGTGTTTGGCGCAAAAAGATTGGTATTACTGACTGAATGGCAAAACAGAAAAAAATCATGTGCATCTCATCCCCAGCCGCATGATCATGACCACCACATTAGGTGCTGTCCAAGCCCTTTGGCACTGCACCAACATCAATGTTAGGGACGACAACCAGTGTCATGAAGGTCTCATAACCTACGGTGTGCAGGGTATCAGCAACAGCAGATGCAAAATTGCAAGCACAATGCTGGAAAACATCCATCATGTTGTTCTGTAAGATGATGTGAGTCATGCAGCAATGCAGCAAGCTTGATCCAAAAGTTCAAGAATGATTTCCAGCAAAATAAATGCAAAGGCTTCACACCAAGGTCAGCAAGTCAAATGGCAACAGCTTGACACCACAAATGATCCACAAATTCTTCTCACACAGCTGTTGCATGCCAGACTGCGCCTGATTGTCAACAGTCACAGCTGGACCGCTGCCCACACCACTGTGCATCCCCCAGACCTCACACCCATGATGTATAGCAGGAATGAAGATGCTTTGGAATAGCATTAATTGTGTCATTGCACTGCAGCTAGGCATGCCTTTGCTGCACCACCCCCTCAAGAGCTGGCAGCCTTGACACGTGCAATGGAGTGAGCACCATTGCCAGAGGAATGAGCTTGTAGCCCACTTGGTGAATGTCACAGCCATTGCATGTGAAGGAATGATGAGTTGCACCACAGAGGACACCATCCCAACTTGGGTCTTGGAGACGCTGATCCCCATGTGCAGCAGTGCTCGACACAAAGTCAACACGAGCAGCGCTTGCAGATGCTTTGTGCTGCTTGCCATAATGCAGATGTCATCTGCATACACAAGCTCACACAGGCAGCTGCTGGACCTGCAAGCCTGCACCTGGAGCATGGGCCTCCAGTAGTTGTGCAGGCCATCAATGAAGGAGCCAAACAGGGTGGCACTCAGGCAGCACCTTTTCCATAAGCCTACAGCTGGCGTCCAGCCCTCGCCAGAAGTTTCACTGGTGCTCACAGACAGCAGACAGCCGTCACAAAGAGACTGAATGGCCCCACGCATGGGTCCCTGAACCCCCAGCCCCTCCAGCATCTGCCAGAGCAGCGGCCGCTCAACCTGGTCATAGGCAGCCTTGATCTCCGCAAAGCACAGGTACAGGGGGCGCTTGGCGTGCTTGTGCTTGGCTCTTCATGCTGTAAACGAATGCCTGGTGAATGGTGCCAGGCTGTGGCCAGCAGGCAGTCCTAGTGATGGGACGCAGTTGCTGCTGCTCGGTAGATTGGACCAGACGCGGAGCAAGGATGCTGGTATACAGCCTTTTGACGGGCTCACCAACTGCAGTGTGCCTATGGTTGGCTGAACCTGTGGCATCACCTCTTTCTATAGGGGTGACCAGAGAGGTCCGCCAGAATCAGGGAAACTGCCCGCTGGCGAATGCCGCATTGAATAAGGGGTGTAGGTAAGGAACCAACAAGTTTTGAGGAGCCAGATCCTCAGCTGGGAGCCAGCTTGGCATCCCACAGTAACTCTGATGTATGGCCCAATAGAGCTCCTGACATGCCACTGTGAACGGCTTGCAATGCAGTCCATATCTCTGCAACCGAGATGTGTTGGTTGAGGGTGTGTGCAGGTACTGGTGGCTGTGCTGTGTGAGGCGGTGGCAGTCATTGTGCTGCAGCAAAAGGAGCCGCTGTAAGGGTGTCAAGGAAGCTGCTCCAAGCTATTGGAAGGCATGTGGCAAGCTGGCCTGGCGCCAAGAGCGTCTGGGTTCGGTGGGCAGAAGTTGGACATGTGCAGATCCTCCTGTCGACTACACTTCGCCCTGCAACGTCGCAATGGCCTCTAAAAGCGTCCTGCAGCAAATTGACCTGGGTCCTGCGAGGGGTGAGGCGTCTGGCTCTGCGCAGTGCCGATTTGAATGTGGCGCAGCGGGAAGAGTACCATGGCTAGACAGACAGGCGGAAGGCTGGGCGGAAGGGCTGCGCACCACGCCGCTGCTTCAAAGGCGTCGCCAGCAATACCAACACTGCACGAGAGAATCTCTCGGAGATTACGACGGTACTTATTACGAGCTTATTTCACGATGATCCAGACCGACTAAACTTGCAAGCTAGACGCGCTTCTGGGTTTGACGATGAGAGCACGAACACCAGGTGTTCTCACCGCAGGCAGTGCATCATTCATAGCGGGCAGCGGTAGCCGTGCGCCCAGCCTCATGACTTGGCTTTACCCCTGATTGTTTTTGCCGAAGTCCGGCCCTGCCGTGATTTACTGACAGCAGGCTAAGAGCAACCTGAATGTGGTCTGACCGTTTTCGACCCATCAAAAAGGCTCGTGAACGCTGGAACGCACCTTGAGCAGTCTTCAGACGTGAACGGACACAAAACAACCTTTCTGAACAGACGGAGCCCGAATATTATGCCATGAGCTCTCTGCACAAAATCCCCTCAACCGAAAAGTCCGATCAGGTGTGCAAATGATGCCATCCACCCTACAAATTCAAAGCCTAGCCAAGGAACTGCTATGTTGGTTTTAGCACTTGTATTCCTCTACCTGCAAATACATTTCAGCTGACACTGTTTGCAAGGTGGCTTGTGCTTTTGTGGGATACCAAACGCCTCGATGGGTTGTGGCAACCTACACAGCACTGGTCATCATGACAGGAGGCTTGGCCTGGATTTTGATGCAGTGCTTGCCCCAGAGACCACTTTGGTCACTGCAGCAGTGCCCACTCAAGGAGGCACACCACGTACTCGTGAAGGTTTGACATCACTTGTTCCCATGTTTTGTAAGCAGTATCCATTCCTGTAAGCTGTCGTTGCGTGGATCAGCTTTGGCTGATGTAGCATTTGTGGCTGTGCAGATGCTGGATGGAGAACGCAAGCTGGTGAAGGTTTTCCAGCACACGCATGTCCCCAATGCCACACAGGTGGAATTAATGCCCTCACAATGCTCCTCTTGCAACCGTGACTCTGAGAGTTGTTGTACGCTGCACTGCTCCTGATGCACACTGCTTGCATGTGTTTTTTGGGTCAAGACTGTGAATGTTGCTGGTTTGAAACGCAAACGATACTGTGATAGGCAACCACATGACAAGGTGGTTGCACACACAGATCAGCTCAGCCCCTTGTGGTACACTGAAAGAAGCACATGATCACTATTCATGTGTGCCTGCAGAGATTAGGGCACTCTCAGCAGCCCGCCCAGAAGTTCCTTGTGCTGAATCTGCTGGTATATATCTACGATGCACAAGGCAACATATTCAAGCCGCTGCCAGATATGCCTTGGGACCTCCCACGACAGATCTTGGATGCAAATGAAGCTTTGCAAAGAATCAGTGCAGGTCACCCTCTCCTCATGCTATGTCATGCTGTGACTCAAAATGCAATATTGGTTTCAGACATATGCCAGATGTTTCATGACAGATGTCATGGGCATACTGTTACAAGACACCTGCAGTGTCTTGTCTGCATATCTGCACTGGGAATGCCAAACAGCGCGCAGCAGGGCGTCTAAGGCTGCAGGCATGGTCCACATAGGGGTGTGCCATGCTGGGTGTACCAAGGGATTAGCGTCCTGTACTAATGTTCTACACATGGGGCATATCTGAGGGCACAGTTTGTATCTAAAGCCCTGAAACTTCCAGACAGCAAATTAGCACCCCTCTGTTTATGCCACAGCCTATGTCCAGGATCTTGCAAGAAACCATCACAGGCTCCTGGGGTGTGACCAGCGTTCTTGCTTGAGCAAGCTTGACACCATTGCAGCCGGAGTCATATCTGGATTGTGGCAAAGCAACTCACAATGCTACATGCTAGCATGCACACACTCTGTGTGTGGACTACGTGTGGGCACCCATCAGTCCAGTGGGCGATTTTTAGCATGAGTGCAGGTGGCGACTGGTCAACATTCAATGCACTAAGCATCTGGCCAAGGAGGGATCGGGCAAGTCTATATGGCAGCAATGATGTTGCAGCAGGCCGCCCAGACTTGCTGAGAATGGTTGCAGCTTACCTCTGTCAGCCTATTTACATTGTGCAGGTACGCATCAAGTGTTTTTATATGCTGTATATATGCTGTTGGTACATATAGGCAGGCAATGCAGTCTGGATAGCATCAATCAAAGGTCGCTGAGGATGACAGTGTGTTGAACTTTTCCGTCCTCTTTATGCTGGCTTTGACAACAGCTTCAGGCCCTTGTATATTCACACATTCATGCCGCCAAGTCAGCAAGTTGTGAAATGATTGATGGGCTCAAGGCAAAGCCTTGCCAAGCAGTTGTTACTGATAGGCCGAGATATATGCTTTTTGTCCAAACCACTCCTCAGCCAACAATGCGCCATGACCAGAAGCCTTGAATGAATTTCGCAAACTGCATTCACAGCACTGCATATTCTGGCTCTGGGTCCTTTTGCAGCACAGCAGCAGCAACTACAATTGGCAACGTAGTAGCAGCTTGTCTATCATGATTCAGGGAAGCGCTGATGTGGTATGGTCCATATCTGCTGAAGCTGCCCCTACTGTTACTGTTACTGTTACGCATCTGCTGCAGTTTGCAGAAATCATCTTCATAACCTATGAGCAGGACTACAAGCTTGCAGGCCTTCTGACCTTTTTCACAATCAGCTCCTGTTTCATCAGCGTCTACAAGCTGTATCAAAGCCGGATGGGACTGTACCAGTCAGTGTCGCAGCAGCGCCTTGTTGCCATTGTCCAAGCAGGGCGTGTCAGGTGATCCCGGCTGTCATTCAGTCACTCTGCTTTCCCTGTTTCACTCTGTTTAGCATACGGCGCAGCAATCTCAGCACAGCTTGATGCAAGACCACTTGTGCTTGGCCAGGGGCAGTCGTTCTTTGGTGGCAATTTGAGGCATGATCCAGCACTCTTGTCAATCCATCGGTCAAACATGATTGATCCATACACCAAACAATGGATCAATCATCAGTCAGTCAGCCAATTGATCCATACAGCAATCAATGGATCAATCAATCAGTCAGTCAACGAATTGATCTACACACCAAACAATGGATCCATCAATCAGTCAGTCAGTCAGCCAGTCAGTCCATCAACCAATCACTCAACCAATCAATCAATCAACATGCGGTTTTTTGGCTCGGGGGCTCATCAGGGGAATCAGCAGACAATCACTGGAAATCAACATACACCAAGCACCGAATGTTCAAAGGTGGTCAACATGATGACCAACTTCTGTTCGGAACCCCCTTGTGTATCACACAGCCTATGGTTTGACTGCTGGACACCTTGGCACTGCAGGCACGCTTTAACCTACGCTGATGCTGCATGCTGGGCTGCATGCAGGCACTGTTCTGCAGAGCTTGCTAAGTGATTGCAAACAAGTACATGAGCATGATACGATACATTGCTAGTGTGTCTGCTGACATTGATGAACACTGCCCCTTCAGACTTGCCTTGTGACTCATGTGCTGTGGGCCTGTTAGACTCTAAACCTTGAATCTTGAAGTAGCCTCCCATGGGCTGCAGGAACCCAATCACTGCCTCTGCATGGACTGGCACAGCGCCTCTGCCATCATGCAGCATGGGGCAAGCCTGGGAGATGTATCAGCATTATTGCATTAGCAATGCAGCACCTTTATTATTTAGTCGTGATAGACCTATTGGACAAGGCATTACCCGATGGTTGCCGGCATAAATTACAAATCCTGCCGAGACTAAGGCCCTACCCCATGAGGGGGCATTGGCCCTTGTAGCAATGCAGCAGTGCTACTGCAGCAATGCACAGTTTATTTCCTCCCCTTAGACGGTATCCACAGGCATGTGCGTATGTCAAGGTGCTCAAGCTGTATCTGCCCTGCAGGGCTGTGTCATCACGTCGGCTGGTGCCAGGGGATGTGGTGGTGTTGCTGCCAGGCAAAGCCACATGTGACATGGTGCTGCTGAGAGGCAGCTGCCTTGTGGAGGAGTCCCTGCTGTCTGGCGAGGTATGCTTTCCACCATCCGGCATGAGAATGCAACCACAGAAGTCTACGTCGTTTGGCCAACGTGACTTTGAGGCAGCAGCCCAGAGCCCATCTGGCGTAATACATCATGGTATTACGGCCTACCAGTCAGGAAACTGATGCTAGCGCTTCTGCACATGTGTGTTCATGAGTCCGGGACACCTATTTATTGGGGGGTGTGTTGCCTGTTCTTGCAATGGGTCTGGACTGTAAAGCTGCTGTGCACAGGCGCAGCGCAAAACACTGTGGAACATGAGCATGCTGTTGTTGCTATGCAAGGTCACCTCAGGGTCTGTGTTGGCTGCCAAGCACAGCGTTGCATGCAGTACTTGTGCTGTGTATTGTCTTGTCATGCACATTTTGCATGAAACATCTAGAATCT
>JAABUO010002211.1_pt1 | contig 24007 bp, 36 predicted proteins | sample 5559291 | NCBI WGS metagenome assembly JAABUO01 (sample SAMN10711878, study PRJNA513372) | rock metagenome | isolation source: Antarctica rocks | place: Antarctica: Victoria Land, Finger Mt sud
CTGTCATGATGGAGAAGTCTAAGCAGAGTAGTTGCAACTGTGAAGTGGCTTGTAGGGTGGCCGGGTGGTGGGGCCTGACATGCCGCATTGCATTGCAGTGGTGCGTCGCTATGTTCAGGAAGCGTAATTCATCCTCCAAGTCATTTTCTGATCTTTTATCCATTGCCTGCATGGCATGCGCATGAGCTACAAGCCTGTGATGCACATGCTTATTTAGACCTATGACACATTTTTTGGGGCGTGCAACACGTGGCAAGACGCATAGTCATGGCATATGCTGCTGGACACGCATGCAACATGATGTGCTGGGAAGTGGGTTTGGTAAAGTGGTCAGCCCCTGATTTCACTACATTTTGAAATTGCCTGATGACTGAGTCTGACAAAGCCTAGAAACCAATGACATGATAAGAATGTGCTTCGTGTGGGGCATGAGTCATGCAGCAAGCGACGAGTAGGCACTATGCCTTACCAGACGGTAGGCAGTTCTGAAAGAGCCCAAAGAGATGATCCACAAGAGGTCTGGATGCTTCAGTTGGTGCACTATCATGAGGATATGAAAGTCAGGCATTGGATCAGCTGCCTGTGCAATGAGGCGATGGATATCCTGGTCCTCTTCTGGGGCATATGTCAATTGATATCCGACCAGTATCACCTTTACAGCTTTGCTGCAGCAGCACAAAGCATGCCCTCAGCATGTATGTTGTGTGCTGTGTTGTGTGATTGTCTGTAGCAACGCAAAGCAGGCGCTTGTTGTGAAAGGATATTGTGAGTAAAATGGACGGTGCATGACTGCACTTTTGTGGTTGCATAAGAGATGCGCGCAGCATCGAAGCAAAAGATGATGAGCTATGTTGTAGCTGCCCATGTTCATGACACACCAAGCACAAGCAAAGGCAACGCTAGTGCACATCTGCGCTTTGTGCGCCACATTCAAGATGCAATACAGCAGGGGCAATGACAGGGATCTTACACTGTGAAGCTGAGGTTACAAGGAAGGGGCATGAATAGCTTACTGAAGAAGTGGCAAGCCTCGATCCAATTTCTTGAGCTTGTCCTCAGCATGTTTCAGAACTGCTACCAGGGTTGGGACTGCACCTTCTAATATATCCAGGCAGGATAGGGAGGCAGCACAAGTCTTGACAAAAAAGATAAGGGCTTCATCATGTTTTCCTTGAGCGATGAGAGTCTGCAGGCAAGCACTGTCCATAAGAGCACTCAAGGGTGTGCAGCTAGAAAAGTATGTCAATTCTTGACTGTAGCTATACAACCCGTAACCTCTTCACCGTTGCAGTGTGAACATGAGCTGCATGCAGCATTGCAGATCCTGCAGCAGGTGAGAAGCACTGCTCTCAAGCTTTGTACCTTGAAGCGTTGGGCGTGATGGTATGCCGTAAACAGCCCTCTGTCGTGTTCAATGCCGTCAATTTGTGTCTCGCTGTCATCTGACAAGATCTCGTACACGGTAGGACCGCTCCCTTCAGATCCTAACCCAAATTGGTTCAGCATCACAGCCGAATCCATTCCTGTTGCTGCAACTGGGAACGGACGCGAGGCAAGAAGCAAACTTTGCGACAAGATTCCGCCGAGCGAGCACTCTGGTGGCTGTTTGTGGTCGTTCAGCGCAGTGCCGCGCTGTCAAAGCAAAGCAGCAATTCTGACCACAAGCCGCCTCACACCTTCAGAGTACTTGCGTTTCGCACTTAAGCTTGACCTAAGGTGTGATTAGGGACAGGCGAACCACTGGCAAGGTGCAAGCTGCGCTCCGATATCCCTCAACAACAAGAAGTCAGTTGCTGAACAAGCTTGTTTGATATGGTTTCGGAGCTTGCCAAGATTTCACCTTCACACCTGTGCCCAGCATGTTTGCCATACAACAATTACAGAGTCAATGCAAACGGCCGTACCGAACAGCATACGACGTGGACTGGCAGAGTTACACCTTCTTTTGATATTGCGAATTCGCAGGAGGGAGTATTATGGACACTCAGATAATGTAAAAGAAGCAGATGCTGGCATTTTCAAACAAAATACAACCACCAAGGGTGAAAGCAGAGGAATCCTGCAGCAGTGCTGGTATATTCACAAAAACGCTGTTTCACAGCTGCAAATCGTTCAAGCCTTGAAGGGTGCTCCTACACATGAATTTCAGAGCATCACAAACATACAGCACACTTTGACATGTGATGCGCAGCCCTTGCATGCAACACAGCACTCAAAGCAATCGAATTGCCTGAAATTTGGCCTGAGCCTTTTGATAGGCAGCAATCTGATCCTCAGCCCTGGCAAAATTGTTTTCCATATCCAGAAGGTTGTCGACATGTTGCGACACACTGTCAAAGTCAGCATTCAGCTGGCCCAACATGCCAGGGCTACAGCACTCTAGATCTACAGCTTGATGAGCTCGTTTCAAAGCCTCCAATCCAGCCATCACTGACTTCCTTCTTGCTGTATCGAGCTTCGCTTCGACTTTGGCTCGCTCAATTGTTGGTGCAGCAGCAACTTCAGATTCAGGTTCAGTTTCTGCTGCAGATATGCTTTTTGTCATCAAACTCTTGACTGCCTCCCATGCTGCGTTGAACGCTGCTGTTCTGGTGGCATTGTTGTTTGGGCAGCTGCTCTGGGCAATGAGGCTGCCCCCTGTGCTGCCGGGGATGCCTTGGGGCGACAACCTTTGTCACCGCTTTTGCAAAGTCAAATGTGGATGCCTTAGCTGCCTCAAAAGCGGCTGTGTGAGCAGGCGCTGGGCGCAAGCTAGTTGCCTGTTTTGCTGCCGCTGTTGCTGAGCATGAGCCACAAGCCGGTGAAGTTATTGATAGCTCTGCAGGAGTCATTGGTGCTCCCAGTCCCTTGTCTGCCTGCTCTGTGGATGCCGCTGGCCTTGGAGATGGTAACGGCGCTTCTGTGGCCTGTTTTGGTAATGGTGGTGTCTGTGCGTTTTTTGGGAAGGCAGCTGATGGCTGGGATGCTGCTTGGACTGCTGGTGGGTGGTATGGTGGAAGTGCTGGTTGCGGCTGCAGCAGGGGGGCTGTTAGGGGAGCTGATTGGGGTGCCTGAGATGGGGCATCTGGAGGTTGAGGTAATGACTGGGGTGCTACTTGGGTTGCAGCAGATGAATGGGGCTCCAGTCTGGGTGTGTCTGCTGCTCCAGCAATTGCCTCTGAGGCTGATGGCAGAGCAAGACTTGCCGATGATTTGTCTTGTGGTGTCACTGATGATACACAAGCTGCTGCTGCAGCTGCTGCCTGAACTGCTTCCAATGAAGGTACATGTACAGTGGCTGCTGCTATAGGTGATGCCTTGGCTGAGGCTGATGCTTTGGATGTGCTGCGTGACGCTACCATGGCAGCTGCTCTGAAGTCAAATTTTGAGGCCCGCGATGTTTTCTTGGGAGCTGTGTGGGTATTTGACTGTTGGAACCCACCTTTGGAAGCTCCTGTCATGCCTGCAGTGAAGGGCAGAGAAGATGACAAGGCCTGTGTAATGGGTGTTGGGTGTTCCAACAACTGGGCTGCTGCTGCTGCTGCCAAGGGAGTTGATGCTTCCGAGGCACTGCTCAAAGCATGCAGCATGTCCAAGGCCTTTGATGCATGCTCCTGCTGATATGACATGTCCGAGGCCACCATGTGGGATACACAAGTCACTGCAGCGTGACCTTCTGACCAGTCAGATGCTTCTCGCAGTGCTGACTCAGCTGGGCTGATTGCTTCTGTGGTGGCCTTTGCACTTGCATGGGTTGTTCTTGACGCCGCAGCTGCTGCTGTAACTGTCGATGCTGTGGCTGCTGTCGGTGATGCAGCACAAGCAGAAGGCAATGCTCTTGGTGGCAGTGAGGGTGCTGACCTAGGTGCATTGAGTGACTTGGCTGCAGTTGCAGGTGCATCTGGTGCGAGGCGCTTGTTTGAACTGTCTGTCTGTGCGTATGCTTCGTATGTATCAGATGCTGACGCTGACACGCGTGCATTTCCTGCGGCTGCAGCTGTATCTGTTGCCTGACACACAGCTAAGCCAGCTGCCTGTGCCGCCTTTGTGGGTGGAGCATCTGACTCTGACTCACGGCACGCTGACAACTGCAGTGTGGGTGCCTGTGTGGGCGATGCTTGAGCTGCCATCTGTGCATCCTCGATGAAGGACGACCTGGAGGGCGCTTTCTGTGCTACTGAAGCCTGTGGCGCTGTGCTACAGCCTGCCTGTCCAGCTGCTGCAGCCTGTCCTGATGCCAACAAACCACGGTCGGACGGTACATCCCGTGGTGCAGATCCCTTTGGTAATGACTCACTTGCCTCAGCAGTGACTTGTGCCGCTGATTTGCTTGCACTGGATGTTCTACCAGCTGATATACCCTGCTGTAGTGCCAGCTGAACCCCCCGGAATGGCTCTGACACTGGCTCAGGTACCCCTGCCAAGTTCTGGGGTACCCCTGCCCTGCATTTGGGAAGCCTTTGGAGTGAGGGTGCCGGTTGTTTGCGTAGTGTGGTCACTGATGACTGGAGAGCAGCTGCTACAGAACCTGTGGATGGATTTGCTGGAGAGTCTGCTGCTACGGAAGCTACTGTCTCAGCTGATGATGCAGTGGCAGCTGATGTGATGGCAGCTGCTGCAGCTATTGGTGAAGCTGCTGGAGAAGCTGCTGCTGCTTTTGCTGCCTTTGCAGGCAGCAACACTGGTGTGACAATGCCTTGCAAAGCAGCTGCGGCTGCTGCATCTGCTGCTGTGAGTGCCTCACAGGAAAGCTTGACAGATCCTGTTGCATTCCTGCAGCGTGCATCAGCCACAGCTTCTGCTGGTTTGCCTGTCCACTGAACAATGGGTTTGGTCATGATGTTGCTGGTTTCTCCATTGTTGGAGCTGCTGTCATTGCTGCTGTCTGTCTCTGCGACAGCCTTGCAGTCTGTGGCAGATGCCATGGAAGCGCTGAAGCAGTCCTGTGTGTGAGAAGCATGAGCAGAGAAGCCCTCAGCAGCACGATCACTGCTGACAGCACACTGATCATGCAGGCTACGGTAAGCAGCCCGAAGCCCTGGCATGCTCTTGACAGCATCTCTGAAGCTGCCCTGGTCAAGGGCGTTCCCTGAACTGCCCTCATGGAGGACGCTGCCTGAACTGCCCTGGCGAGGCCTGGGTCTTTTGCTGCGGTCATGGTCACCACTGTCCATTCTGCTTCTTGAGCTGCTGCGGTATGACCTCAGCTTCAGCACAAGGGGACTCAGGCACTTGCCGCTGAGTCTGCTTGCCTCAAGCATCGTGATCTGGGTGCTCAGGCTGCTCAAATACTCAAGCTTGGAGCCAAGTACTGCTGACACTCCTGAGTTAGCACAAGCAGCTGCTTCTGCTGGCCTGGCAGAGGGCAAGGCGCTGATGGCATTGGCATGGTGAGTGTCATCGCCGCTGTTGGCTGCTGCAGCTGTCTGCTGGTCAAGCTGACTCAGGGATGCCTGGGTTTGCTTGAGCACAGTCTTTGGTGAGGGAGACAGGCAGGAATTCAGGTAGTCCAAGAGGGCACATGGCATCTCTTCAGGCATGGAGCGGGCAAGCTGCTTCAGTTCCAGTCTGCCATTCTGCAAGCGCCGCCTAGCAAGGCTTTGCCAGCTGCGTGTGGCCTTGGTGGGGATGTGTGCAGTTTTTGCACAGCCACTAGATAGATTGTGCCTTGTGCAACTGCTGTCAGCATCGCCACTGTCAGTGGATCCAGCATGCAGCCTGCATAGCATGAACAGAGGAAATCAGTGCTTAGTACGCAGCACTTGCAAATTGATGATCAAGCCTGAGCCAGCCGGTGAAACAAGGAGGTTGTGTAGCAGCAAGTTGCATACTGAGGCATGCTCATCTCAACACAGCAAGTTGCACGGCTACTACACATATCAACCAACAGCATCTGAGCTGAATGGTTGAACGTGCCAGAGCTCAGGGGAGGACATGTCAATGAATCAATGAATAAATGCACGCATGAATGATGCATGAATCAAAGCATGAATGAATGAATGCGTAAATGAGTGAATGAATACATGAATGAGTATATGAATAAACAAAGAAATCAGAAGTGACCATGCACATACTGTGTTGCAATGGGTATAAGCAAACAGAGACAGAGATGTACGTTCCAACATGAATGTAAACAATCATGCAAATGTAGATGTGGATGTGAAGTGAAGCACAATGTGCAGGGCAGTCAAAAGTGAAACTTACCCAGAGTGAGTTTCTGCTGATTGAGCAGCCTCCAGCAGAGGCTGTATCTCTTGCTTCAGCTCAGCTCTCTGCTCTACACTGTCTGGCTTCATGCTGTGCATCTGCATGCACAATAATCTTCAGCCATGGGCATGGCCACCACAGAAAATGGCGAGAATGCAAGCTACAGCATGCATGCATCTGATTGCAGATCTGAACAAGGTAGGAAGAGGCGCTGCACAGCACTGCAGCCACAGAGAGTGGCCAGAATCTAGGCTGTAGTATGCAACAATTTGCAAGGTGTGTATATCAGGTGGAACAAGGGGCTGCTGAAAGCACATGCACATGCGTCATGCAGACAGTGGCTGTGCAATGCGCATGTGCATCTGCCAATGCTACATGGTGAGTCAGCCGTTCAGATGATCTTGTACTCCTCAGCATTTTTACTATGGGATTTTCTGATTTTCTTACTGATTGAAATAGTGCAGCTGCAGAAAAGACAGAGGCTCACAATGGGAACACATGCACAGCCCCAGCATATGGTCAGATTCAGGCGCAGAAAAACATACCCACAGCATGAAGTACATGCACTGCAGAGCATACTGCACCACACCCGTATCGTCACCATTTGCTCTGGCAGCTCTCATGGCTTTGCGCATGTTCCTGCAGAGTAACCAGTGACCTGATAAATGTGTACAGGCTGTAGATGTGCACCTCCTGATTGCAGGTCTAATGTAGGTTAAGGTCTATGCTCTTTATTTGCATCTGTCTTCAGCGCAGACCAGTGGTGGTGTTTCTGAAACAGCGTCTCAGAAGCATGGCTCAAAGTCAAATCTATTTCAAGTCACAGTGGGAATAAAGCGCCATGCCATGGATTACAAAGCTTCTGGCATTGGACTCAGATGAGGGATATATGTAGGCTACATTCACAGTCGGGTTCTGGGCTGACACAATGCAAGACTCAGCGTGTCATGAACTCACATGGCGGCTTCCTGTAATGTACTGGTGTTCTTCATCAGCACATAGGACATCATCTCATAGCCGGCAGGGTTGTCTGGCGCCAAGGCAATCATCCTCTTCACATGTCTTGTCAGGTTCTTTGTCAGGTCTGCGCTCATGTCCTTGCCTGCTTGCTTGTACTCCTGTCCAGCAAGAACAAGCAACAATTTATTGGCTTTTGAGACCACAGACCCGCACTTGTCACATTGCATTGCACAAGTACTTTTGAGGCTGTTGTGAACATGCACACGCCTGTCTATCAGCTGGGCTGGCGTCTTTGGTGGTGCTGCAAAATTGGATCCAGGCAAAACAGCTGATGTTCAAGTGGGATCATGGGAGTAGCTACATGATGCAAACTGCATACAACATGGCTGAGTGCTTGACATCAGCCTCAGATCCTGACGCAGGTCTGTCTCATGAAGGCCAAAACTGATCCATGCTGGAATGGTCACAAGTTCTGCATGACCTTTCACCGCGTAAGGCTTAACTAAAGAACATATGGAGACCAGTAGTCAAGTTGCTGCATTGAGGAGACATGCTGCAATCACCCAGGCTACTCACCTTGAGCACAGCACTGACCATGGCTGCTCTGGAGAACCATTCCAGATCTTGATACTGTAGTCCATAAGCAGCCAGGCCAGATGTGATGTCTGTCAGGCCCTTGTTCAGAAGTGAGATACAGTGCTTCTGCAGAAGGATGGACAAGCATATGCGGTTGTGAAAGCTCTTCAGCCATTTGACCATGTGCTTCTCTGTGCCATGCTGTTCTTGAGTGGTTTCATGAAGCAGTTCTGCACAAAGCCTGCAATTCACAGTTCTCTTGTGTTTTTTGTTGAACGCCAAAGCTCGTTAGGTTGCCCCAGTACGGCTGGCAATGCAGTATCAATGACATGCAGGCAGGCGTAATACAAACTCAGCACAGACAAGATCAATGAGCCATCAATTCTGTAAATCATATACAGCATTCGATACCAACAAAGTGTGCAATGCAGTCATATCACTCTTCGAAAGTCTCACATTAGCACCAAGCTGCTTTTTCCAACCGGTTCTGGTCCCTGCTGAATGAAGACCTCCATCTGCTCATTGCACGTCTTTGCTGCCCCACATGTTCCATCGTGTATGCTTGGACAGGCAATAAATGCTTGTACAAGCTTGGCTGTGCAGAATCTTGGATCGACAGCCTGCATACGGCTTATAATTGCGTACTGTACTTTGTGCACATGCTGAGTACATTCCTTGCAGTTAAGACCTTGCTGAGCTACCTTGAGCGTGTCATAAGAGGGGCATCTGCTCTGGTCTAACAAGCTTACGGCAGCTGGCAGTCCTGGGACGTACGCTCTTGGCGAAGGGTCGTGCACTTTGAACATTTCAATGCCAACACCTTCCCACTTTATAGGCATAGGCAACTGGTCGCCAGCATCTGCAAAGTCTTGCTTGATGTTCCGGCGTGTTGCAGAAGGGGACAAAGAGTGGTTCATAACAACCCGATCCCGTTTGATCAGAAGCCTTCAGATTGCCTATGTAGACTTGCGGCGCTCTGCGCAGACGCTCAAGCAGCATCTATGAGGTTGTGCGCAGTGACCCCGATACATAGGTGCTACGCTGCTGCTCGGGCCTTGCAACACCCAATTGCTCATGTAAAACACTCTCTTTCTGAGTCTGGTTTCGCCATAGCAATTTCAATTTCGCTGATTTCCACAGCTGGTGAAGCAAAGTCACTTGTGCTTGCTTGTAACATTTCTCTGTTTCTCTCTCTGCTATATTTTGCAAGCCAGATGAGGGCTGCACTTCCTGCACTGCAAGTCTGTATGCAAGACTTTGCAAGCTGTGCAAGCCAATTTGGTGGCGGTGAGGGCCTTGACCAATCAGTGCTGCATGCATCACAAAGTTTGACGTGGAAAAGCTGATTGCGTCCTGGCAGTGTGACCTTCGCCAACTTTTTATTCGTTCTGAGTGTGCAACGTTTGAGTGCATGACCCCAGACACAGTTTCATTTAATCAGTCAAGTGCCCTTAATTATGTACCAGCCTCCCTCATTGCTTTTAAAAACCCTTCCATTTCCTTGGCAGCTGCCCTCACGTAGACAGATGACTCAGACCGTACTGCTCTACCATATAGCGCACTGGCATCACTGAACACCTTTTCTTTGGCAGCCACACGCTTAGCCTTTGTTTGACGTGGCAACTGTGACTTTGCCTTCAAGACACACTTGGAGAGACCTGCCAGCGAGTTTTTCATGACAATAAGGCTTGCTGCACTGGAACTGGCACTAATGCCTGCTTCTGCTTCTTTGTCTGTTATTGGCACAGCTTTCGCTCTGGGCTCTGCCAATGGTGTTGTCATCTTTGCTGCTAGAACAGCTGCTGGTGAAGCTGTCTGCAATGGTGGCTTTTGGGGTCTCCTTGCAGATGGTGCTGCTGCTGCTGCTGGCTCTGCTGCTGAAGCTGCATTGGAGGTTGGCTCTGCAGGCGCAGCTGCAGCAGCTACTGCTGCTGGGAAGGTTGCTGCTGAAGCTCTCTTGGAAGCTGCCCTGGCCGCAACCAGTGCAGCAGCTGCTGCTGCTACAGCATTGCCTGAAGCTGTGGCAGCCTGAGATGCAGACTTGCACTGGGCAGTATTGGCAGCCTGTAGTGCAATACTGCTTTTTACGCAGTCTCCTTGCACATGCCCCGAGCCTGCTTTACTGGCAGCATGCATTGCAACTAAAGGGTTGTATTGGGGTGCTGCTGGTGCTGCTGCAGCTTTCTTGATATCAGCTGTGCTTTGTGGGCGTGCTTTGTAGACAGCTTGGCTGCTGTTGTAGTTGCAGCAGCTGCTATTGTCGCTGTCACTGCTGTCTGTCTCCGCAACTTTTGTGACCTGGCTGGTTGAGAGTGGTTCAGTGCTGCTGCGGCGGGAATGCCTGTCTGATCGGAGGTTGGCAATGGTGTCTAGGGATGGCTTCAGGCTTGCTTGAAGCAATTCATACTCTGATTCTGCCTGAGCAAGGCCCCCACAATTCTTGCCTAGCTGTGTGGTTTTAGTCGGAAAGTCGGCACTGGAAATGACTCTTTCTCGCTCTGTGACTCTGGCTGTAGCTTTTGCTAGCATCTCAGAGACTTCACTGCTGGTGACTGACCGTGTGTGCCAGTCAGCTGAAAGTGCGTCTGAGTCCTGTGAGCATGCGTCTGAGTCCTGCAGGTGTGCTTCTGAGTCATGACTGGCAAGCTGGGCATCATCCATATTGTCACTGCCACCGTCAGGCTTGGTGTCACTATTGGCTGAGGTGTCTGTCTGAGTCTCAAGATAACTTGTGGAAGCCTGAACTTGCTTATTCAGAGAGCTTAGCAAGGGAGGCGCAGAGGGACTCAGGTACTCCAGGAGAATGCCTGGCATCTCTTTGGACATGGACAAGGCAAGGTATTTCAGCTTCAGCCTGGCACCATGCAAGTGCCGCCTGGCAATGCTTTGCCAGCTGTTCTGGGTCTCAATGTTGTCATGAAAGTTTAACTCATTAGATCTTGCATACAGCCTGCATGCCATGAAAATGCAGTAGACATCACAAGCATGAGAGATTGTCATCCAGTGCGCCCGGTGCAGACATGTGCAGCACCCAATTATCCTTTTCCCAAAGATTGTCTTTGTTCTTGTTTGTCCTTTTTTAATTCTTTTCTTTCTGTGTAATAAAATCATTTTTTTGGGAAGATGTTAAAAAGCAAAGCATGTAATTGATGGTGCAGAAAAGACACCAGCGCGTGCATAATGTATTGCATTTTTCATTTGCTGTCAGAGACAGCTTACTGACAGAGCATAGCCAACAACATCATGTGCTGATTGGTGCCTGGAAGCATCACAGGGGCAAAGCTTACCTGGATTGGGCTTCTGCAGACTGCACATGCTCAAGAACAGGCTGCACCTCATGCTGCTTGTTCAGCTCTGTTGTCTTCACTGTTGGCTTTCATGCTGTGCATCTGCAGCAGCCATGCCATCAGTCACTTATGCCATGTAGCAAATGTGGATTGACAGGTAACTTGAGAATGCCTGCTGTCAACCAGCCAATTGTGCATCTGCCGAGTTGATTTGTAAACGTTGCCTTGCAGGCACTGACAGTATCGAGGTCCCTATTTGACATTAGAGAGTCAGTGTGACCCCACATATAGCAAATGAGTCATGGTCTGCTTGCAGTAGTTGCCTTGCAGGCACTGACTTCAAGCAGACAGTGACTCATTTCCTGCATTCAAGGTCACACAAACTCTACTATCACCTCATTATATGCAGACATTTGCTGGAAAGACTGGCTTGCCAGAAATGATTTTGCAGGTAAACGACACGTCAAGCTGTAAGAGAGACATACCCACAGCAGAAAGTACAAGCTCTGCAATCCGTACCGCACCACACCCACATGATCACCATTTGTCGCAGCTGTTGATTTTGCCTTCAGCATGTATCTGCATAATCAGCAGTGGGGCAATAAAGCATACTGGCAAGCTGCATACTGCCAAAGAAGTGCCGTGCACAGGAGTTTGTCAGGACAGATGGTTGCTGACAGGACCACCGAAGAAGTTGGCATGGTCATTTTATGAATAGACAGTGATAATAGACAGTGTCATCTCACAGTCAAACAAACAGAATTCAATACAGCAGCTGGTTGCATGTCAGAAACCCATGCAGATCAGACAGCGTGTCAACCAAATCCCCAGCATACTTTACGGGCGCAGGGCTTACTTTGCAGCATCAGGAAGCGTTTCTGTGTTCTTCATTTGCACATAGGACAGCATTTCAAAGCTGGCAGGGTTGTTTGGGGCCAAAGCAATCAGCCTTTGCGCATGCCTGGTTATCTTTCTTGTCAGATCTGAGCTCATCACCATGCCAGGCTGTTTGTATGCCTGTCAACATTGCACAGCGTGAGTTGTGTGAACTCTCAGCAAGCCAGCAAGCAATCAAGCAGACTACATGCTGATCAAGATCACACAACACTGCTGTGCAACTTGTGGGCTTTAGCAAGCAAGCAGAAACAGTGTGTGCTGTGAACACCCAATCTCTGACAATCATCAGCCATATGAGCTTCTACAAGACATATTGTTCTTTGAAAAATCCTTTGTTGGCATCATCTTTGTGAACAAACACAGCACAACACATGTGATTTGGGTACCTTGAGGACTGCTGTCACCAGGACTCCTCTAGAGAACCACTCTAGGTCGTGATAAGACAGCCCATATGTCAGCAGCCCTGATGTGGTGCAAGACGACTTGCATGACAAACCTGGCCTGTAGTCCTTGTGATTCAGGAAAGTGCTGACAATGTGAATGTGGTATTTGTCCATCCATCTTTTGACTTGGTCATCTGTCACATTGTCTGCTGACCATGTCTCAGTATAAAGCCCCACGCACAACCTGCAAAGCATGATGAGGATGAGCTGTGCCAAGGGAGACACCTGCTGACGTTTGGGGTCATATGCCATGCTATGCCTGCCAAGCTTCACCCTGTCAAAGGATGCTAACGGTATAGAACAACTAAAGGCACCTTGCAGACAATGCAGCATGCAGAAGCAGCTGACAATGCAGCATGCAGAACAGCTGATCAGGTTGAACACACTGTAACTCATCCATCAGCGACTCAGGGCCAATTCGACTGGAATACACAGCAGGAATGGCTGTTTACCTCAAAATCAGCTCAGTGGGTGTTTCTGGCACAGTGTTGTCCTGGACAGCAACAGAAATTTGCTCCAGAAGGGTTTTTGACATCTCAGAGGTAGTCTCTTGTACGCTAGGTGAAGCAGCAAAAGCTTGCATGAGCTTTGCTATGCCGATCCTGGGGTCACCGCCCTGCATGCAGCATCCAGTCGTTCAGACCCCGCTTTAGCATTCTCTTTGTAGCTGCCGAGAGTGGTGTTGCGGCAACGCGGGCTACAGCGGAGCTGTTCACCTTACGTAAGTCGCAATCGGAGCATCTGCACCGAGCTAGCAACCTCAGTGCAGCTTGCAGACCCAGCTGCTGCGTTGTTGGAGATTGTTGCGGGACATCAAGCAATCTGAGACGGCAGAAATTGTACGGGGCATTGCGCCCCACGTCTCTGAAATCTTGGCTCACGTGCCACCACAACGCGGAGTGATCCATACCACCAGGGTGACACAAGTTGAGGAGGTGATCCTGTCAAGTCAGATGACCTCTTGCCATTGCCTGATTGCGAGAAGCACTGATGATGGGAACATTGCAGGTCTGCCAGCATGCGACGCCTCGTCCGAAGAGTCGCGCTGTGTCAAAGGTGCGCTTTCGCTTCAATGCAAATAGTCACAGGCCCTCGCTTCATTTCATTTCGTCTCTCCTCTGCTCCCAGTCTGACCGCCATAGCAATCACGAGGCTCTGCAGTCTCCAGAGCGATGGTACGTAGCACGCACCAAAATCCCTTCCCATAGCGCATCTACAGCAGAAGGGCGGGCCTCGGGTTGCTTTACCACAAGTCCGTCTGTAGGCGTGCAGGGCATTCCGGATCCCTATACAACGAAGCATGGACCTCAAGCAGCAGGTGATACCCAGTCTGCGCGTGTTTAATTACCGCTGCTTGCGATTGCAATTGCCGACCGCATTGCTACAAAATGCTTCTCCGTGTTCTTCTTCTTATCGACCAGCACACTCCAGACACCAGAGCTCACGGCTTGGTCTGTGCTGATGCTGGTGCGACACGTGTCGTTGACTGTTGCAGGTGAAGAACAGCTATGCTACTGAGGAGTACATGAAGCCCACCAGGGTAAATTCACACGTTCACAGCTACCTGCATGTATGGTTGAAAGCCTGCAACCTTGCCTATTTCTGCCATCTCCCAAATTTGAATGCCACACCTAGCTGAGTTCAAGCAGTGAGTGTTCAAGCCAGGCAACGAGTTCAAGCCTGTCTGAGCAGCGCCTGCAAGCTCAGTCATGCTTGGCTTTGTTTTTGTCCTAGCAAGCTGATCAATCATGCACAATTGTGCATTTTTAGCTGAAGGAAGATAAATTCGAAGACAAACAAAGCAGTGATTGTGTTCAATGCAGCCTGCCTCAGGAGAGCAGAACTGCACAATACCCGAGCATCACCAGGCCTTGCAGAGATTGAGCAACGGGCAGAGCACATCTTATCATGACACACTGAGGATTGTAAACCACCACTGCACAAAATTTCCATGGCAGGATTTGACTCCAAGGCACAAAGCACCTGGTTACATCAGAAACCAGCTTGGAGGCTTCTTTACTTCCTGAGCTCAGTGTCTGCCCGTTACATGTCACACCAGTGTAAATGTCATTAGTGTATCTGTTCCAACTAAGCTAAAAGATTGAGCAGCTTTCAACCTAGCCTATCATAAGATTGGTTACATAGTTCCAGTGCTTGTCACACTGTATGTCTTGCATTGACCTAACTGACAAGTACCTTGTCAGCGTATATGCAATGGAGCAGTAAGCTTACTTACATCTTACATCTTAAGATGTGTTTGATGGCCACTTTGAGTCATTGTAAATAGGCTTAAACAAGCAGCCGCAGCTGATCTCCTAGGTCGCTCAACCACATATCTGGCTTGTCAGGTAGCTCAGATTGCTACATATTCAGCTGACAATTCTGTTTGCCACGTCATTACTCCAATTGCTCTGTATCTGGGCTAAAGCTGTGAGTGTTTGCAGAAACTTCAGGTGTCGTACGCATTGCATGTGCAGGCATGGTAGTTTAACCTCCAATGTAGGTGTTTGATCATCATAGCATTTATGCACTGGTGATAATGAGCCTGCGGCGCCGGCACTTATCTTTCTGGTAGCGCAGGAATGCGCGCTGCACCACAGCATGCAAGTGTACATGCAGGCATTAGCCCATTTGTAAGAACTGTCATGACAGACCTTCTCCGCTCTGGGTACAGCTGAAGTCGCCGCAGATCTTCCGGGAAATGTTTGGGTGCAGTGTTTCAAGCACATTGCAGGTTGTTCGTATTGACACAACGTGGGCAAAAGGGCGGGCTTCACACGGTAGCCGTGAGAGGACAAGCCAGCTTGATCTTCAATAGTCTTGCAAGGCAGCAAAGAAACCATGAATGAATTCCGCGCGATGGTTTGCGCTTTTGGGCGCGACTGCGATGTAGGCGGTGTGGGGCTAGTGATGCAATTTGAGAGTATCGATTGGTTTCCTGTTGATCACAAAGCAACAGCCACTGGTTGGGAGGCGGGATTAGCACTCTACAAAGAGAGTCACCGTCTGCAGCAAACTCAAGCAAGTACTTCAGTGGTGGCAGCTAGTAGATGCATGCACGGCAGTCGTCACCGGTACTCACCCGCTTCCTACTTATATGCAGGATGCCAATGAGAGGTGTAGTGCTCTGGCCAAGCTTGTGCAGGCTTATGTGGCATGCCCCAGTGCAGCAGAGAGCATGTTTGAGGCATCATCACCGTGGCAGCTCTTTGCTTATGAAGCTGAGAGCAGCAGTTCAGATGCGTTGCTCCTACAGTCGCTGGCGTACGTGTCTGCTAAGTCACCTTGCACGCTTGCAGCTCCAAGCAAGAAGATGTGCAGTTTCTGCGCAAGTTTTACATTCAGCTATCCAAGACTGAGATTGAGCCCCATATATGTGCCAACATGCTGGTGTGATGCAGGCTCTGTGCTGGACTTCTAAGACGTGTGTCTGAAACTAATGTGAAAGGCACAACAGCAGCTGACCCAGCAACAGACCCAGGAGCAGAGCTGATCTACATCCTCAACAGCTTCCACATCCCATTGTTTGGACAGTTCCTGTATGCTCAGAGTACACTGCCAGCGTTCAGGGACAAGACTGAGGCTTTGGGTATACAGTGTCAAGACATAGAATGGTTTTCGCATGCTGCCATGCTCAAGATCACCCTCCAGGTTTGTACTATGTGTACATCATATTCCCTACTATGTCAGCCTCAGCATCCTACCACACCAGCCCCTCACCGCCGGCTTGCAATTGCTTATGTTTAGAGAGAGTGTTATATCAACTTGAGACAAATCTCTTAGCAACTCATATGTTTGTGAGCATGCTAGAGGTTTTGTTGACGTGCAATTGACCGTATGCCATGCTCCTGGACTTCATGGGTCAAGTCACCCAAGCAAAGCACATTGTACACGCATTGATGTAGATGAGGTGATGCTTGTGGTGACAAGTTGACCTGTGCTGCTACAGATGTGCACCAAGCAAGGATTCATGCCAGCAGATGTGCTGTCTGAAGCCACCAGGCATGCTGAGAGACTGGTGGAGTTGGCACCAGGCAATCCTGCCAGCCATGAACTCAGGTCCTATGTACACATGCATGATGCTCAGCAAGATCTTGATGTAGCTTGCAGGTATGCAATCCCCTGTGATTGTCATCTTTGTTTAGCAACATCGAATCACATCACTGTCTGCAAAAGGCTGCCACAAGGCCCAAGCATGTGGCTGAAACATGCATCACACAAGCTGCATGCCACAAACGTACAGACTGTACTTCACAATGAAGGTTGTACACAGCCAAAAGGTGACAGTGACAGCACCAATGACACATTCCCGCTGGACTGGTGATAAAATGTTGATCTGAATGTGCCAGCAAAACTTTCAAGATCTTTGTCTGCCATCTCTATCTCTCAACAGCGTTTCTTTGCTGCAGGAGCATGCAAGTAGCCATGCATATTGCTGAAGCTGCCACAGATGATGTGGGTGTGCTACTATATGCTCAACAAGTCATGTACTTTATGCTGTGGGTATGTTCTCGGCTGATGGGCCTTTTGTGTTGCAACTGACACTTGCCGTTCATTTGCAACATTTAACCTTCAGCCATATGCTTGGCAAGTCGCCAGCTGCACACCCATCTCAAGATTGCGCAATCTCAGCAGAATACACATGCAACTGATGTTTGGACACAGCAGTCCAGTGCTTGCTGTCTGCCTAGCATGTCACCCTCATGCTAGAAGGTTTTGAAAATCTTCTGGCATCTGTTCATCTTCGTTGATGCCATTGTCTTCCCGACTTATTTCATTTTCATGCACGGCCCGCGGGTGCCAGCATGTCATGAACAGACCAAGGCTCATCACATTCTAAGATACATGATATCTGTGATCATCATGCTTCCTGCAATAGTTGTCTTGGCTAACTGTAAATGTATGGAATGCAGAAGTTCAACAGCACTCCAAGTAAGACCAGGGATGCACTATCATTGGAAAAGTCACTGAGTGGTGTGTTGCACACTGTCAAAGAAGCTGAGGAGCACATCAGGTACAGCAGGCCTAGAATGCAGGTTATCAATAAGCTTAGTTTTTCTTGTTTCAAATTTGATTTCCACAAACTAACATTTTGATTTGTCACCATATTGCATACTGTTGGCTACAATGTATTTACATTCGAGAGTTACAAGGGATCATGATTGTCTTGACAGCCGCAGTGTGCCTGTCAAGAAAATATGGCTCACATTGCACCATGTTTCCACCTTAGTCAAGTAGTTGCATCAGGACCCAGAGTACAATGCCAGTACATGCTGCATAACATCTGCAAATTTGGTTTCTTGGATGCAGTGCTTGCTAGTCAGCCCACAGCATAGACAATGAAAGCGATTTGCAGGGAGGCAAGGACTCCTGAGTCTGTCTGTGATGCTGTGCAATCCATGGCAAGCAGCCGCTTGACGGCAGCCAAACGAAGGTTAGCTAGGTTGGCTTTCACCATATCTGGGACCCCACAGGCATTGCTGGATTACCTGCAACCTTATAGACCACAAGCTCGCCATACTCAGCCTCAGCATACAGCTCCTGTCAGGCTTTCCTGCCCACAGCGAGCACATTCTAGTGGGAACTGTGTAAAGCTGGGCTTGAGGCTGCCCAGCATGTCGAGAAGAGCAAGTCCAGCTCAGGGCCAAAATTTTCATGGCAGGTCAAGCAGCATCTCTGTGCCAGCTTCAGCAACCCACAAAACCACCTCAAACAGCGAAAGCACTACCAGCAAGGTCAAAGTCAGCACAGCAGGTACCAGTAACAGGTCTGCAAACACTCAACTCACAGCCATTCGCACCAACAGGGTCAGCAGTCAGACACCTGAGCCAGCAGAGGCCTGCACAGCTGGCAGAGCCCTGAATCCAGGCAGGGCAGCTTGCACAAACAAGGCATCTACACGAAGCAAAGCCTCATTCACTGTTTTGAGGAACACAGGTGGAGATGAAGCCTGCACCGCCTCTGTTGCAATGGTTGCAGATGCGGGAGTCAGTGAACCTGCAAAGCCCCGCAAGCTTTGTGCTGCTGATGTTCTCCCTGCTCCCACTGCTGCAAAGGGTCAGCAGTCCAGCTGGGATGAGTCAGGCAGCCAAGCATTGGGTGCTAGTGATGACCCTGACTTCTGCAGGAGCGCCAGCAGCAGCAGCACTGGCAGCATGTTCAGTGCCTCATCCTTCTGGGATGCACCTTTCTGGTTCATGCCAGAACCTGATGAGCTCTGCCGTGATGCTGACAGGTCGTCTTGCACAGCTACGGCAGCAGACACATCCAACACGCCCATCTCCAGGTGTGCGTGACCTTCAGGCAAGACACTCGTGCAAGTGAGCAGATGCACGACAAGCATCTTCTGGCGAGCATTAGCCAGTACCTACAAGCCAAGCAGATGACACACGCTCTTCAGCAAGATCAACACGGCTTGTACGGATGTCTAGCCTGCAAGACAGCTCCAATATGTCCATCAGCGTCCAAATTAGGCAAAGCAGCTACCTGGCGTGTGCTGCTCAATTTCCCTTCAAAATTCACTACAAAGCATGCAGCCCAACCAGAGGCTTCCCTTTCTGACCTCACAAGAGGCAAATTAGCCAGCCTTTTTGCCAATGTCTACTTATAGTCAATGCCTTGTCACTGTTTCTTATTCTTCCGTCTGAGTGCAGCTTTGATAAGCCAGGCTAGGCCTAGGGCAGCACACGATTTGAACTCATCTGACTATCATCTATGCTGCAAGGCAAGAATGTATTGCATCTTGCACTGCAAGCAATGGCTTACATGCACAGTCTTGCCTGAAGTTTCGCCAAGCATTGAAGACATGATAGGCAATGTGAGCTGCCACTAGTGGTAAGCTGCAGCTGCATATCATCCATGTCCGAACTTCTTTTCCTAGTGGTATGTCCGAACTTCTTTGCAGGGGCATTTGGAGAGGAAAGCTCAGAGGCGAGTTCTCTGGATTAAAAATGTTTGTCTAAAGGATTCCTCTAGTAGAAACGTGAGTGCGCAGGGGTCATGCGCCTTTGTCTCAGGTTGGCTGGGCGGGCGCACGATAGCTTCATGTGAATACTGTGCAGGAGCAAAAGGTCGAGCACAGCCACGCCGCCCGCACACCATCCTGGCACACCGTTGGTCTCACAGCGTGATCGCTGCTGTCAGCTCTGACCCAAGCGGACCTTGAAAGCAAACCACACATGTCTGGTCTACAAGCTTTGATTGCCACTATCATCGCCGATCACAAATGGGCTGCACACAAGCTTGGTTTAAAGGTGAATCAAGAACTCGACTATGATTATCCTGAGCGTCCCTTCAAGTTGGGAGCAGCAACAGGGCTGACCTTGTACGTGAACTCACGCAAGCTCCAGCGATGCCAAGTAAGCTTGCGATTGTGATGACGCCCAAAATTTATCCAAAAGCGATCAAGGCTTGATCCAGCAGGGAATCTCTGCAGGATCCTACTTTGGTCTGTAAAGGCATGGTAAAGCTTGTGCAAGCCTACATTGCGAGCCCCAGTGCCGTTGAATTGCAGCTTGCCCATCGACCAGACATCATGATACCTGGGCTGCCCTCCAAGAAGTCAGAAACTGCGCTGTCTGCCTTGACGCGCATCCTTCAGTAAGTCTGCGCAACGTAGTTTGTGCTTCAGCACGCTTACAGCTGATGTCTGATGTTGTGCTGCTGATCTGTCTTTTGTTAAGGACTGTAATTGTTGTTGCAGCCTTTGTATGAGGCTGATGAATCTCCTTGCTGAGACCCTGACAAACTCAAACAGAGCAGACCCAACTGCAGAAATGGCAATGATCATGCGCAGTCTTCACAACCCGCTTCTTACAACAATTGTGACAGCCAGCTGCACCTCTTCCGAATTCAGGCAAATTACAGAGGACCTTGACTTACGCTGTCAAGATGTGGAATGGTTTGCACGAGCAGCAACACTGAAAATAATTTTGCAGGTCAGCACATAACTGCGTACTCCAATGATATGTCTCCCAGATCTGCTGTCCCACGCATGCATGGCGTAGCCTGGCATCCATTCTGCTGATTTGTCGTCAGCATTTATCATATGCATAACCTGACTAGTCTGGCGCAGGTGATCGTCAGTATGCATTATGTTCACAACTGTCCCTGAGCAATTTCCCAGTGATAGTTTGGACATGATGTATGCAGCAGCCACACGCCTGCTCAGCTTGAGCCTTACAATGGCCTATTTGTCATTTTGGGCCAGTTTGTCATACAACACTGACCCCATGCTAGCACTGCAGAGATGCACCAAGCAAGGGTCCATGCCACCAGAGATTCTGTCAGAAGCTCAGAGGCATGCAGAGAGACTAGTACGCATAGCACCAGACAATCCTGCCAGCCATGAGCTCAAGTCATACGTGCTCATGCATGATGTCGAAACGGACCTCCAGGAGGCCTGCAGGTGATCTTGAGCAGCACAAGTAGCTGCACACAATCCAACGCAACACATGTCATGTCACACATCTTGGCCTGCGCAAGCACATACCCAAGGAGCTGCATTGCTTGTAACTTGCATCTGCTGTCCGTCAGCCTATTCAAGATCATGATATGATGCTGCCCAGGTCACAATTGCTGCATTTTAAGTCTGTTGCACAATGCACGACAAAACATCTCTATCTAGCCTTGAATCTGCTGACTATGTTCAGTGTTTTAGGTGGTTGCCCTACAGCTTTGCACATGCACACTGAGGTGTCACTCTATGTGATGTAGCGTCATGAAGGATGCCATGCATGTTGCTGAAGTTGCTGGTGATGATGTGGGCGTCGCGCAGTATGCCCAGCAGGCCATGTACTTCACCCTCTGGGTGAGACTCAACACAAGTGCCATGTTCACAGTGCACAAGCTACACAATGGGACAGTGTTACCCATGCTGGTTGTGTGGCCAGACTAGTCATGTTGTAGCTTTAGTATCAAGTGCATGTGTGATTGCATAGTGCATGCTATTATGCAGCATGCAGCATGCGCAAATCAATGGTGCATCTGATTAGCACACTTTGATTCAAAGTCAGAATTCCTGTGCAGTCTTCACAGCTGTACCCACATGCATGCATTTCACACCCCTTGAGCGCTGGTTGTTTTGATACATGCAGAAGAGCACATGCTGTTTGCAGGGCTTCAAGACCAGCCCTGATAGAGCCGCTCAGGCTGAATTCTTGGACTGCTTGGTGTTGAACCTCTTATGCCAGGCTTTATTGGCTGAGGAGAACAGCAGGTGATCATACAGTGTACAAATTGAATGAATTGATTGATTGATTGATTGATGATTGATTGATTGGTTGATCGAAAGTCAAAATTGCAGCAGCCCTCAAGCTGCAAGTCAAAATTGTATTGCTTGTACTTCCTTGAAACAAGCCAGATGCCTTCACTTCTTTCTCTCCCGCTTGCGCCTCTCCTGTCCTTTCTCGTATTGCACCTCTTCTTTGTGCCCTTGTTCTTCTTGTCCACCAGCTGCAGCTGCTTCTTGCATCCTGGGCACAGTCTCACTCAGAGCTGCTGCTTCTTGCTGTTGACTTATTGACATGGTCACTGCCATGCAGTTTGGCGCCAATCTCATACAGTCCCGAGGCCTCATTTCGTCAGGCTTGCATTCTCTGTCAGCTGAATGCTGCCAAGACAAAATTGGCAGCGCTAGCATTCTGCATCCCTGAAGCACCCAGGGCTCTGCTAGACTACCTGCAACCATTCAGAGTTGAGAAACCAAAAGTCAGCCCAGATCCACTCTCTCCTCCTTTGCGCTGCTCACAACTCAGGAGGCAGACAGCATCCCGCAGCAGCAATGTTGGGACGGCAACCCCCAGCAAGCGCAGCATGACACAACAGGCTTTGACAAAGCCTGTTGGTGTGCACAGCTCACCCCTGATGAGAACAGATGCTGACATTGGCCCCTCAAAAAGCAACAGCAGCAGTACTGCAGCTACAACAGGCCATGGAGCAGACACTGACAGGAATTGTACTAGCAAGCAGGCAGATTACTTCCATGCTAGCACAGGCAGACGCCAGGCCAGCAATACCAAAACCCCCCGGAAAGCCCGACAGCCAAGCCAGCCTGTATCTTTGCCAAAAACTCCTGACGTCTGTGATGTGCTTGCTGGCCTCAAAGCCAACAAAGCTGTTCCATCATGTGACGCACATTCAGCATGCAATGCAGACCTAACAGGCAAAGCATTGGCTGCAGATGCTGCACAGCCCCCAACAGCCTCTACACATACAAAGGCCACAGTGCTTGCTGCTCTTGCAGCTGCAGAGGTTGATAACGCACATAGCACTGTGTGTCCAGCTGTGGGCTCTTCTGCCCGCCAAGCAGGTCAAGCCAAACACTTCACCAAGTCAACTTCAGCTGACAGGGCTTCTGCCTCAAAGCATGACAATTCTGCCAACACCGCTGTCAGAGCAGCCCCCAAGCCAAGCCAATCAGCATTAGCAGGACAAGCCTCAGATGCTGCTGATGCATTTGCTGCGCCAGTTATTATCAGCGCAGCCACCAAGGCTGAAACGCCAAAACAACAGCCAGAGTGCACAGACCAAGCTTCTGCTTCTTGCACTGTGTCTGCTGCTGCTGAGCCAAACCGGTCAGTTTCCACAGGCAAAGCTTCACATGCTGCTGCATTTTCACTGCTGGACACAGTCAGCAAAGCCAACACAGTTCAAAAGACAGCCCACCAGTCAGCATGCACAGATGACAGCGCCATTGCCAATGTCAGCATCAGACTAGACGTAACCAAGCAGGCACGCAAAGGGAAGCCTTCAGCGTCCAGGAAGACCAGTGCCTCAGCTGCTAAGCAGGTCAGCAAGCTTGAAGGCCTGAGCCGCTTAGCTTAGATGGATGAGCTGCTTGCACCGCAGCCTATCTGGCAGGTCCAAAGCATCACATGGAAGCAGTACAGCTGTCACCTGCCAATCATTGCTCAGCTTCATTGCAGGCAGCAACAGCAAGCCAACCATGAAGGCTGACACCAGCAGTGCTGACCATGCTACACCGCGCCCTCTTTTGAGGGCACCTCTAGAGACCACAGCGGTAGAGTCCTCCCAATTTCGACCCTAGCTTGGCTAGCACTAAAGCTTTCACACCAATGCTGGTGCCTGTTGACTGGTTTGCCGTCCAATATGGCTTGCCTCAACCGCTGCACAATAGGAACAAGCACTATCTGCCTGGCTGAATGACATAAAGTAACAGCAGTATGGGACTTTCAAGATCGTTTGAGTAGCACTAGTGGTCCACAAACATCTTCAGACTGCAGTTCAGCTGATCTTGCAACTGCTTTTGATTTCTTGCCAGCACTTGGAATGAAAGGCATATGTTGGTGACACCGCCATTCACCAGGTACCATACATCAGTAGCAGTGCATACTGCACTTCTTGTTACACCACCTGCAATGTGTCACGATGCTGGTAGCACTTCCCCATGCTGTATTTCGATTCGATTCGATATGTTTAATGTCCTGGGGGGCAACTGGGACCCAACAGACCACAAAAAAAACAGTTCAGTGAATTCTGAGAATGCTGAGTTTGAATGAAAGAAGTCATTCAATGCCATTCTGGGCCACATCACGGTCCAAATTTGGTAGTACAAACAAGCCACATCTGCATGCATTTCACTGCAAAAGAAGTCCTAGCACAGTACATCTAGATCTAACAAGTTGCAAGTTGTGTTTG
>JAABUO010002212.1_pt1 | contig 24003 bp, 20 predicted proteins | sample 5559291 | NCBI WGS metagenome assembly JAABUO01 (sample SAMN10711878, study PRJNA513372) | rock metagenome | isolation source: Antarctica rocks | place: Antarctica: Victoria Land, Finger Mt sud
GACTGTTGTTCTACCGGTTGCTGCAACAGGCGGTCAACACGGACCCGCATCCGTTGGATGAGCTGCGCAATCCCGTTGGGAAAGTGGAGGTTCCGTTCTGAACTTGACTCAAGCAGCTACCCAGTACGGGCGTTCTATCGAACGCATGGCCTATTTCTACAGGGCATCACCGACAGTGGGAAGATTCCCCGGCGTGTCGATCGAACGCATGTTTGAATTGTTATCCCGGTCGTCGTACGGTTGCTCGGGGTCAAAAGCTGAAATCGTACGACGTGCGCCGGTCCTCACGGCTTCACGTCAGTCAACAGAGCCCGATCCGGGTTCGACAGAAAGGCATCGAACGTGGCGACGCGACGAACATCCACCACCGGTACCACTTCAGGTCGGCAGCGCGACTCGGCGCACGCGATCGCTCCGGCTGCCGACGAGGACACCGTGACCGAGTTTCCGGACGTGGACGACGGCAGAGCGCTGACCGTTCGACAGCGCAAGGTTCTCGAAGTCATCAGGGATTCCGTGCAGCGGCGCGGTTATCCGCCCAGCGTGCGAGAGATCGGCGAGGCTGTCGGGCTGAAGTCGCCGTCGTCGGTCGCTCACCAACTGAGCGTGCTGCAACGCAAGGGCCTGCTGCGTAAGGATCCCAATCGACCGAGGGCCGTCGATGTGCGATCGGCCGATGAGATGGCCGACGACGCTGCCGGCCATCCGGCGCCCGCCTACGTGCCGCTGGTCGGCCGAATCGCCGCCGGTGGACCCATCCTGGCCGAGCAGGCGATCGAGGAATTTTTTCCGCTTCCCAAGGACCTCGTCGGCGAGGGAACCCTCTTTCTACTTCGAGTCGTCGGCGATTCGATGGTCGACGCGGCCATCACCGACGGCGACTGGGTCGTGGTGCGCCAGCAGCAGGTGGCGGAGAACGGCGACATCGTCGCCGCGATGATCGACGGTGAGGCCACCGTGAAAACCTACAAGCGCAAGGACGGTCACCTCTGGCTGATGCCGCACAACCCGGCCTACGCTCCGATCCCAGGAGATGACGCGGTGATCCTGGGCCGAGTCGTGGCTGTACTGCGGAAGCTCTGACGTCGCGTCGAATCAACAACGAAGATGGGCCCCTCCCGCGTGGGAGGGGCCCATCTTCGAATCGTGCAACCACCAAGTCAGGACACATCCGACCGGACACATCCAAACGGGGCTATCTCAGCTGGCGGGGGGCCCGGCCACAGGGGTGCTCGACACCGGCTGTGCGACAGGCGCCGCTGCCGGAGCAGCGGTGGCGCCATAGGTAGGTGCCGCAACCGGCGCTGCACCAGGGACCTGAACGGTGGGCTGGTAGAGCGGCGCGGGAGCGATTTGTGAAGGCGGTGTCGCCACTGCGGCAGTGTTCTCGGTCTCCGTGGCCGGCTTCGGCTTGCCGTCTTCCTCATGCATGGCGCCGACCTCCGACTTCAGGATCCGCAGGGACCGTCCGAGGCCCCGGGCTGCGTCAGGAAGTTTCTTGCCACCGAACAACAGTAGAAAAACGACGACCACCAGAATGATGTGCCATGGCTGAATGCCGCCCATCTTCCCACCTCCGAATGCTCAAGGGATATCTCCGACAACCAGACTCGTTCCGTCAATGACAGATCACCGACGGCAACGTACTTTCGAGGGTACTCCCCCACATCGGCGACGGCGAAGACCTCGAGCGCGCCCCGCACCCATTTCCGCTCCGTCAGCGTCGTCGCGATCAGCGGCCGCTGGCGACCACCCGATAGTCCTGCAGCAGCCCGGCCAGGTCTGGTTGGACCTTGGCCGATAGCAGGGTGCCTTCCCCGGTGTGCTCTTCGGAGAGCACCGTGCCTTCTGCGTGCACACGCGAGACGAGCTTACCCAGGCTGAACGGCACCAACACCTCGATGCGCATGGCCGGGTCGGGCAGGGCGCCGGCGATGGCTGCCCGGAGCGCGGATATGCCTTCTCCCGTCCGCGCCGACACGAATATCGCGGTGGGCAACAGGTGACGCAATCGGCCGAGGGTAATTTCGTCGGCCGCGTCGATCTTGTTGACCACCATGATCTCCGGGACCGTTGACGCGTCGATCTCTCTGAGAACCTCGCGTACCGCAACAACCTGATCTTCTGGGTGGGAGTCGGAGCCGTCGATCACGTGCACCACCAGATCGGCGTCCGCGACCTCCTCCAAGGTGGACCGAAACGACTCGACCAGCTGGTGAGGCAGATGGCGGACGAAGCCGACTGTGTCGGTCAGGGTGTAGACCCGCCCATCCGTCGTGGTGGTCTTACGGGTTGTCGGGTCCAGCGTGGCGAACAGTGCGTCGTCGACCAGCACGCCGGCTTCGGTGAGGGAGTTGAGCAGGGACGACTTGCCCGCATTGGTGTACCCGGCGATCGCGACCGCCGGCACCGCGTTGGCGCGACGCTGCGATCGCTTCGTGTCGCGCACCTGGCGCATGGCGGCCAGTTCACTCTTCAACTGTGCGATGCGGCGGTGGATCCGCCGACGGTCGATCTCCAGCTTGGTCTCACCGGGCCCGCGAGAACCGATGCCCGCACCAGAAGCCACCCGCCCGCCGCGTTGCCGCGAGAGCGCAACACCCCACCCGCGCAGGCGCGGCAGGAAGTACCTGAGTTGCGCGAGTTCAACCTGTGACTTTCCCTCCTTGGACTTGGCATGTTGCGCAAAGATGTCCAGGATCAGGGCGGTTCGGTCGACGACCTTCACCTTCAGCTGCTCTTCCAGATTGCGCAACTGTCCCGGCGACAATTCGCCGTCACAGATAACTGTGTCCGCGCCCGACATCTGAACTATTTCGTTCAGCTCCTTGACCTTGCCGGAGCCGATGTAGGTGGCCGCATCAGGATGGCTACGCCGCTGGGACAGCGCGTCGAGCACCACCGAACCGGCGGTTTCCGCCAGCCTGGCAAGTTCGGTCATCGACGCTTCGGCATCGGCTGCCGAACCGGTGGACCACACTCCCACCAGTACCACCTGCTCGAGTTGCAGGTCGCGATACTCCACCTCGGTGATGTCGGTGAGCTGCGTGGACAGGCTGCCGACGCGGCGTAGCGCGGCGCGGTCAGCCAGATCTCGAGCTCCGCGCGTCTCGTCGTCAGTGACTCCGCCCTGCTCGGGCAGTTCGAAGAATTCGTCGTGGTTCGTCATATGGCTTCCAGAGTGCCCGAGAACGTGTGCTCTTTGCTACTGAATTCCCTGACGACAGGCCCGAAGCCCGGCGAACCGGGCGAAACTCCGACAGAGCCGAAACCCGAACGAACGGATCAGCGGTGCTGTGCCCAGAACTGCGGATCGATGACACCAGCAGCCACCATGACCGCCGGACCGGTCAGAATCGCGCCCGACGCAGAGACCTCGACCAGCACCGAGCCACCGGGCACGTGTACGGTCACCCTCCCGAGGGCGCTGCCCTTCGTCGCCAGAAAAGCTGCGGCTGCCGCAATCGTTCCCGTTCCGCAGGAACGGGTTTCACCGACGCCACGCTCGAACACCCGCATTCGGATGTGACCGTTGCCGTCGGTGCAGCTGTGGCCGTCGGGCAGGGGCACGACGAATTCGACGTTCACACCCGTCGGAAACAGCGCAACGTCGACGAGCGGCGCGGTCGTCAGATCGAGATCGTCCAGCAGATCCGCAGAGCTCACCATGCAGACGAGATGAGGGTTACCGACGTCGACCGCGGTGCCCACGTACGCCGTCCCGGCCAGCACGGCCTCCGACGTTCGACCCAAGGTCGCGGAGCCCATTGCGATGCTGATGTCGCTCTGCGAGTCGACAGCGGCGGCGCAAAGGCCACCACGAGTCGCGAAGTCGAACGACCCGTTCCGTTCCCAGCCTGCGTCGACGAGGAATCGAGCGAATACTCTGGCGCCATTGCCACACATCTCGGCGAGCGAACCATCCGCATTTCGGTAGTCCATGAAGAAGTGTGCGCCGGATCTTGCCGGAGCCACCCGGATGACACCGTCGGCGCCCAGGCCGGCCCTGCGGTCACAGAGTGCCCTGACCTGAGACCCGGTGACCTCGAGGGTGTCCGCTGCGTCAGGCAGGAGGATGAAGTCGTTCTCAGTTCCGTGGCCCTTGACGAAGGGCACCCCAGCGGTGCTCATGCGCGGAAGCCTACTTGTCGCTCGGCGGGGGTCAGCCGGCCACCGGTTCCGTCTGCACCAGCCGGGACACGCGAGCGAGAAGGTCAGGCGACTGTGCATCCAGCCGTTGCATGCGCGAGTCACGCCGGAACCAGGAGCGCTGACGACGGACGAACCGACGAGTCAACCGCACCGTTTCGTCGATGGCCGCCTCGAGGCCGGTCAGGCCGTCGAGAACCTCGAGCATCTGCGGATATCCCAGCGCCTTCGAGGCCGTGACGCCGGCGCGCAGGCCGAGCGCGTCCAGCCGCGCCACCTCGTCGACAAGCCCGGCGGCCACCATCTGCCGTACCCGCCGCGCGAGTCGCTCGTCCAGGACGGCTGTCTCCATGTCCAGACGGATGAGCGCGGCGTCGAACCGGGGCGGTCCCGGTACCGGCATAGTCGCGGTGAACGGGCGGCCGGTGACTGCCATCACCTCGAGCGCCCTGACCAGCCGTCGGCCGTTGGCCGGTTCGATGGCAACAGCCGCGGCCGGATCGAGGCGTTCCAGTCGCCGGTGGAGCTCGCCCGGTCCATTCCGCGCCAGCTCTGCCTCCAGTTCGGCACGGACTGCGGCGTCGGTGCCCGGAAAATCGATGCCGTCGACAACTGCACTGATGTAGAGGCCCGAGCCGCCGACGAGCACCGGAGTCCGCCCCCGCCGCAGGATGTCCTGAACGTGCTGCCTGGCGGCGCCCTGATACGCGGCGACGCTGGCTCGTTGACTGATGTCCAGCACGTCCAACAGGTGGTGGGCAATGCCGCGACGCTCCTGTGATGGCAACTTCGCCGTGCCGATGTCCATCCCCCGGTACAACTGCATCGAGTCGGCATTGATCACCTCCCCGTCGAATCGCTCGGCAAGTCGCAGCGCCAAATCCGACTTTCCGGTTCCGGTAGGCCCGGCCACCACGATCAACCGGTTCAGCCCCATGACCACCTCGCCACGACGTAACCGACACCCAACGGCGCACCGGCGTACAGCAGTTCTGAGCGGGTCGGCGGTGCCGCGCTGGTGATGGCTGCGAGCGCGCCGAAGCTGGATCTGGAGGTGAAGACGAGTCGGGCTGCTTCTTCGGGCTCGACGTCGACGACGACGCCCAGCATCGCCGGGTCACCCGTCCGCAAAGCCGAGACGAGGGAGTCGTCGAATCGCTTCGCTCCAGGGCAGCCATCACCCGACGACTCCGCTCCACGACTGGCTGAGCCCTCGCCGACGACGAGGAGCCCGACCCGCTCGCCGGGCGCCTCGATTCCGGCCAGCACGCGGCCGGCCGGCGAACTCGGATCGGTCCACGAGCCGGAGCCGGAAGGTCCGGCCACCAGCTCGATCGCCGTGGTGGCGGCGGAGATCCCGGCTGAAACAGCGAGTGCCGCTCCGACAACAACACCGACACCCGGAGCTTCGCCGGTGTGCCGGCCGGTACCCGGTGTGCCGGCGAGGCTGCACCGGAAGTTACCCGGCAGCCGACTGTTCGTGAGGATGCCCGAGGTCACCGTGGCACCGGGTGGATGGAGCACCGTGGTCAGCGGGAACGAACGACTGCGGTCCAGTGCGCGGGGCCCGCTGGTCAGGAGCACAATCCGGTCCACAGCGACAAGCGTCGCAATCGCTTCGGCGCAGCTGTCGACAAGATCTCGAACGGACTCGGCCAGAGCCGGCGCCAGTCCGGGCACCAAAAAGGGCGCTCCGGGACATACGGCCGCTCCGACGATCACCCGTGCAGGCTAACCTTCGCGGAGTCCGCGGCGAATGCGGCCGCCGTCCGTCAGCCGGTCCGTCGCCGGCGCGGACTGGTGGACCGTCGGGCCCAGCGGGCACACTGGTGACCGTTGGTTCAGCGCGAACCCGAGCGATGTACAAGGGGCACCCAGGAGGTGCCCGGGAGTTCCTGGCTCCCCCGTTGAGCACCAGAAAGGCCACTCACCGATGACCGAGCACCTGCCCGCCGAGCACGGCGACGGCGAATCGACGAGAACTCCCGTACCTGCGGAAACGCCTTCGACGGACGCGGCACCCGCGTTGACCGACTCGACCGCTCCGGTCGAGGAGTCGGATAGTTCGAGCGCGGTCGGCGAGAGCTCGAGTCCGCAGCCGGGGATCGACCCTGAGTTATCCCGACTTTCGACGCTCGATGCCCGGGCCGCGGGGCTCGCGGCCGGCGAGCCCGGAACTGCCCAGTCGGACCCGCCCGCAACACCCGAGCCCCGAAGCTCCGAGGCCGGGCTGACAGTTCCGGCCGTGCCCGAGGCCGGAACGACGGAGCCGGAGAATGCGGCGCCGGTCGCCCCCACGCCGACTTCGCCGCCGACTTCGCCTGCCGGCCCCGGCCGACCGGGCGGCCGGCCAGGCGGCGCTCCCGGCCGCCGCAATTCTGCGCGCACGGGCGCGGCCACCGCGGTTCCCGGCGGAGAACAGGTGACCGAACCAACCGACCCGCACAAGTGGGGCCGCATCGACGAGGCCGGGTCCGTCTACGTCTACGGCCCGACCGGAGAGCGCACCGTCGGTAATTGGCAGGCAGGTGACGCTGAAGCCGGCCTGGCTCATTTCGCTCGACGATTCGATGACTTCGCGACTGAGATCGCCCTCTTGGAGACCCGGCTCGCGACCGGCTCCGGTGATCCGAAAGCCACCAAGACGCACGCCATCGAGCTTCGCGAGTCGGTCGATACTCTGGCCGCGATCGGCGACCTGGACTCAGCGGCCGCTCGACTCGAGATCGTTATCGGGGCCGCCGACGCTGCTATTGCGGGCGCTTCCACGGCCCGCGCTGCAGCTCGGGCAACCGCAGTGGCGGCCAAGGAGACGCTGTGCGTCGAGGCGGAGTCTCTCGCCGAGTCCGAGCAATGGAAAGCCACCGGTGATCGACTCAAGGAGATCGTGGACGAATGGCGGACGGTCAAAGGCATCGACCGCAAGACCGATGATGCGTTGTGGAAACGGTTCGCGAAAGCGCGCGACGCCTTCACGCGCCGTCGCGGCACGCATTTCGCCGACCTGGACAAGCAGCGCGGCGCGGCCCGGGAGGCGAAGGAGGTTCTGATAGCCAGGGCGGAGGCGCTGGCCGAGTCCACCGAGTGGGGAAGAACCGCCGGCGAGTACCGAACTCTGATGGAGGAATGGAAGGCTTCGGGCCGAGCGCCTCGCGAGGTCGAAGACGCCCTCTGGGGGCGCTTCCGGGCTGCGCAGGAGAAGTTCTTCTCGCATCGGAATCAGACCTTTTCCGAGCGCGACCACGAGTTCGAGGCGAACGCCGAGACCAAGGATCGATTGCTCGTCGAGGCAGAAAAGATCAACGCCGCCGACGGATTGGATTCTGCGAAGGCCGCGTTGCGATCCATCCAGGAGCGCTGGGAAGCAGCCGGCAAAGTGCCGCGTGAACGAATCAAAGAGTTCGACTCGCGACTGCGCGCCATCGAGGACCGGATCAGGTCGGCGGAGGACTCCTACTGGCGTCGAACGGACCCTGAGACCAGCGCACGGATCGAGCAATTCCGATCGCGCGCGCAGGGATACCGGGTGCAGGCGGACAAGGCCAGAGCGGCCGGCAACGAGCGCAAGGCCAAGGAGGCGGAGACCCAGGCCCTGCAGTGGGAGGAATGGTTGGCCGCGGCAGAAGGCGTCGTCGAAGGGTGACGGTGGCGCGCGGACAGAGCCGGCCGATTCCTTCGGCCGCTACAGCTCGGCTGGGCTTTTCGGTGGGTTCTAGCAAGTTTCCGGTGGGTTCGAGCGAGCTGGGCGGTGGGTCAGGAGGTGCCGGACCCGCCGTCGGCATGCCGCAGCAATTGAACCGCGGGTCGGCCGAAGGCAGGCATTCCTAGACCGACGCCTGGCGTCCGCGGCGTCAGCCCGTCGGCATGATGGTCACCTGCCCGCGTTCGGCGGTGGTGGAGCACATCGCCATCGGCGACGACGTGATGGGGTGCCGCTCCGGTCACGACGGTGGTGACCACGTCGCCCGGTCGGATCGAGCCCCCCACCTGCGAACCGGTGGGCGAGAAGTGCACCAGCCGACCCTCTCTCGAACGGCCGCTCAATCGCGCGGTTGCGCTGTCCTTGCGCCCCTCGCCCGCAGCGACCAGCACTTCCACCGTCCGGCCGATCTGATTGCGGTTGCCGCGAAGCGCGGAGGTGTCGACGATTTCTTTCAATCGCTGATACCGCTCGGTGACGACTGGAGGTGGCACCTGGTCGGGCATGGTCGCTGCCGGAGTTCCTGGCCGCGGCGAGTACTGGAACGTGAACGCTGTGGCGAACTCGGCGGACGCGGCCACTTCCAGTGTCTGTTGGAAATCGTCCTCGGTCTCACCGGGAAATCCGACGATGATGTCGGTGGTGATGGCAGCATCGGGCATCGCAGCTCTCACTTCGTCCAGAATGGACAGGTACCTCGCACTCCGGTACGAGCGCCGCATGGCCTTCAGGATGCGATCCGAACCGGACTGCAACGGCATGTGGAGCTGGTGACACACGTTGGGCGTCTCGGCCATCGCAGCGATGACGTCGGACGTGAAGTCCCGGGGATGCGGAGAGGTGAAGCGCACCCGCTCGATGCCTTCGATGCGGCCACAGGCCCGCAAGAGCTCTGCGAAGGCGCCGCGGTCACCAAATTCGGCGCCATAGGAATTCACGTTCTGCCCCAGCAGCGTCACTTCCAGGACACCTTCGGCAGCGAGCATGCCCACCTCGGCCAGGATGTCTCCGGGGCTGCGATCGGTTTCCTTGCCCCGCAGCGCCGGAACGATGCAGAAGGTACAGGTGTTGTTGCACCCCACCGATATCGACACCCAAGCCGACGATGACGAATCACGCTTCGCCGGCAGCGACGACGGGAAAACTTCCAGCGCGTCCAGAATCTCTACCTGTGCCGAAGCGTTGTGGCGTGCTCGTTCGAGGAGCGTCGGCAACGACCCGACATTGTGGGTACCGAAGACGACGTCGACCCAGGGCGCTCGCCGGACGATCTCACTGCGGTCCTTCTGCGCGAGGCAACCGCCGACCGCGATCTGCATACCGGGATTGGTCGTCTTCTTGGGCGCAAGCATTCCGAGGTTGCCGTACAACCGGTTGTCGGCATTCTCCCGAACTGCGCAGGTGTTGAACACGACTACGTCAGCGTCCTGGTTCTTTCCGACGCTCACGTACCCGGCCTGTTCCAGCAGGCCGGCCAGACGCTCGGAATCGTGCACGTTCATCTGGCAGCCGTACGTGCGCACCTGGTACGTGCGGGCCTGTTCACCGCCGACAATCGGCGCAGCGGCGACGACGGTAGCGGCTGCTGCGGCGGCGGCCGCTGCTGCGGTTGCGGTCGCAGTGGCAGCGGCAGTGGCTGCGGACGAATCGGCATGCACACAGCGCACCGCCGGATCGGTGACGGGCGGGCAGGTCACCGACCCACCAGCTGGTCGGTCCGGGGCACGATCATGGCGGTACTCACGCACATCAGGGTACGTCCGTCCGGGGCACCGGCCGTCCGCCGCGATGGAGTCCCGACCCACGGGGAATCCATCTGGGGGGTTCCGCTGCGGTCCCGCACACGGCGAGCTTGGAAGGCCGACTCCGCGCCTGGAGATGCTGGACCGCTTCGCACCCCGCGACGTCCCTCGCTGGGACCCGAGGCCGCGTTATAGTTCCCGGTCGCATCTGAAAGGCCCCGGTTGGTACTGCTGACGCGAGGCCGGCACCGGAAACCGCGCCAGGACACGAGTCCGGAAAGGCTTTGCGATGGAGGTCTCCCCTTTCGACCTGACCGGTAGGGCTGCCCTGGTCACCGGCGCCAGTCGTGGTCTTGGTCGAGCCATTGCTCTCGATCTGGCTGCGGCAGGCGCAGACATTGCGCTGGGCGTTCGACGACGCGCGTCCGGTGAGGATTTGGCGGATGCGATCCGGCGACTTGGCCGCCGGGCGGTCGTCGTCGAGATGGACGTCACTGAGTTGGCTGGCAGCCGCTCCGCGATCGATCGAGCAATCAAGGAGTTCGATCGGCTCGACATTCTGGTCAACAACGCCGGCGGCGGTATCGGCGGTGCGGCGATCGACGTCACCGAAGATGATTTCGACGCAGTGTGGGAGTTGAACACGCGCTCCGTCTTCTTCCTCTCCCAGCACGCGGCGAAACACATGCGATCCCAGGGCGGTGGCGCAATTGTCAATGTCGCGTCACAGGCCGGCTTGGTCGCCCTGTCCGGCGAGTCGTCGTACTGCATCAGCAAGGCCGCGGTCATCCACCTGACCAAGGTGCAGGCCGTCGAGTGGGGCCAATACGGCATCCGAGTCAACGCCGTCGCCCCGACCTTCATCGAGACTGACGGCACACGCGCGGCGCTCTCGGATCCTGCGTTTCTCGCCGACACCAAAGAGCGCATCGCGGCCCTCCACCGGATTGGCACCCCCCGGGAGGTCTCCGGAGCCGTGGTCTTTCTGGCGTCGGCCGCCGCGTCGCTCATCACCGGTACGACGCTGGCCGTCGACGGCGGTTGGACAGCCCGATGAGTTCTCGACCGGCGTCGGAAGCGAGTTCGCAGACCGCGGCGGAGGATGCCGACTGTCACCGACAGCAGCAGCGACGTACCCCACGCGTCGAGCGGCGGGCTGAAAAGTAGCCCTCGAGCGGGAGCAGGAGCAGCACCTCGACCACCGCGAATAGGCGAAGATTCTCGTCCTTCTGGCCTCGCGCACCCAACTTTCTTCAGCGCGACTCCGAACCGGTCCTGAAAAGGTTTCGCCCGGCCGACCGACGCCGGACGGGAGCACAGTAGAGAACCCGGGGTCATGGCCGACGCAACCGACGAGCTGACAGCTACTTTCGCCGACCTCCGGGCGGAAGGCGACGCCCTGGACAGCGTGACGAGCAACGGGATCGATTTCAGCCTGCCAACGCCAGCCACCGGATGGAGCATCGGGCAACAGATCGGCCACCTGCTCTGGACCGATCGCGTCAGCACGTTGGCCTGTCGTAATCCGGCCGGCTTTGCCAGGCAGGTGGAGGCGTTCGGGGCTGACCCGGACAAGACCGTTCACGATGGCGCCGCCCTGGAAGCGGCGAGACCCGCCGACGAGCTCATTTCGGCGTGGCGGCAGGCCCGGGCGGACCTACTCGCCGCCTTGTCGGAGCTCCCCAGGGGCGCCAAGCTTCCGTGGTTCGGGCCGGCGATGGGCGTCGGCTCCATGGCTGCAGCCAGAATCATGGAGACCTGGGCTCACGGCGTCGATATCACCGATGCATTGGGTCTCGACGTCATGGCCACCTCGCGGCTTCGTCACATCGCGGACCTCGGCGTTCGAACCAGAGACTTCGCGTTCTCCGTTCACGGACGGCGAAGCCCTAGATCACCATTTCGAGTCGAGTTGACCGCTCCGGACGGGTCCTGGTGGACGTGGGGAGCTGCCGACGCCGAAGACCGGATCACCGGCCCCGCAGAAGACTTCTGCCTTCTCATCACGCAACGTCGGCATCGTGACGACCTGGCGTTGGTGGCTTCTGCCGGCCATGCGGACCTTTGGATGGACATCGCGCAGGTCTTTGCCGGGCCGCCCGGCACCGGCCGGGAGCCGCGACCCGCTGGCCGGACACCGGAGGACCGGTTCTGAAGCCTCGAGGCCGGACGCGACTGAACGTCAAGGCGCGAACCACGAACGTCCGGTATTCCAAGCTGCAGCGTCAGCGGGCGATCTCGGTGGCACGGGACTCCCGGATGACGGTGACCCGAACCTGGCCGGGATAGGTCAGCTCCTCCTCGATCTGTTTGGCAACCTCCCGGGCGAGCACGTGTGCCTCCAGGTCGTCGACGATTTCCGGCTTGACCATGACCCGGAGTTCGCGTCCGGCCTGCATCGCGAACACCTTCTCGACGCCCTTCTTCGCCCCCGCGATGGCCTCGATGCGCTCGAGCCGCTGCACGTAGGATTCGAGCGACTCCCGGCGCGCACCTGGCCGGCCCCCCGAGCACGAGTCCGCAGCCTGGGTGAGCACCGCCTCGACGGTCGCCGGCAGCACCTCGTCGTGGTGAGCCTCGATGCAGTGCGCAATCGCTTCCGACTCGCCGTACTTACGAGCCAATTCCGCGCCCACAATCGCGTGCGAGCCCTGCGCCTCATGGGTCAGTGCCTTGCCGATATCGTGCAGGAAAGCACCCCGAGCCACGACGGCCGCATCGATACCCATCTCTGCTGCCATGATCCGGCCGATGTGCGAGGTCTCCACCAGGTGTCCGAGCACATTCTGTCCATAGGACGTGCGGTACTTGAGACGCCCGACGAGCTTGACCAGTTCTGGATGCAGATCGGAGATCCCGACGTCGAGCATCGCGTCCTCGGCCGCACGTCTGCACAGTGCCTCGACCTCGTCGCCCGCGCGCTCGAACGCTTCCTCGATGCGATGCGGATGGATCCTCCCGTCGTCGATCAGCATCTGCAAGGTGATGCGGCCGATCTCGCGCCGGACCGGATCAAAGCAGGACAGCAATACCGCTTCCGGTGTGTCGTCGATGATGACGTTGACACCGGTGATCGTCTCGAAGGTTCGAATGTTGCGACCTTCGCGCCCGATGATGCGTCCCTTGACCTCATCGGCCGGCAGGTGCACGACGGAGACGACGGTCTGGGCCGTCTGGTCGGAAGCGACTCGCTGCACGGCCTCGGCGACGATGGCCCTGGCCTTGGTCTTCGCGGTGGCCTCCGCCTCGCTCTCCACCCGGCGAATCATGAACGCCGCATCGCGACGCACAGCCTGTTCCTGCGAGGCCAGCAGTTCGTCGCGAGCCGCGGCGACCGTCAGTCCGGAGATCCGGATCAGCTCGGCCTCCTGGATACCGAGACGGTTCTCGATCTCTTGTGCCTTCTGCTCCATATCCGCTGCACGGGCTGCGAGTTCGGTGCTGAGCCGACGGAGATCGCCTTCTCGATCGTCGACTGCCGACCGCGATCTGCCCAGGTCCTGCCGTTCGACCCGCACCCGCTCCTGCTCGTCGGTCAACGCCTTCTGATCGTCGCCGAGCGACGCGGCCGCGGCGTGCAGCCGTTGCTGCGCCTTCTGCAGCTCGCTGCGCTCGGCCGCAAGTGCGTCGATCGCTTCGCTGGCCAATCTCTGGCGCTCCGTCTGGATGCCCGCCTGAACTGCAGCCGCTTCCGCCCGGGCAGATTCCACGGTTTTGTCCGCTTCTGCCCGGGCCGCGGCGCGCAAACCGGCGGCGTCGAACAACGAGCGTTCTCGGACAGCGTCGGCCGCGTCGGCCGCAACCCGGCGAATCTCCACCGCAGCCGCCGAAGCCTCCTGCCGCAGCAAATTGAGGGCGCTTACCTCTTCAGAACGCTGCAGTGCTGTTACGGCCGGGTTCGGCGCGGTCGACTCCGAGTACTCGACAGACTGCGCGCCTGCCTCATCCGACGCGTCTGGAGAACCTGCAACGACGGCAGTGCCGTGCTGCGATCCCGCGGCAATGCTCTCGGTCAAAAGCCTGCGAATGACGTTCTCGTCGAGAGCCGGGGCGGCCGATTGCCGCCGCAGTATGACTGTCAAAGCGACCAGAGCCAACACCAGAAGCACTACGAGAACGACGATCAAGACGATCGGCATGACACCTCCCTCGTTGTCGCCGTCCATGGACGGAGGGAGGACCACTGGCATGCACCATGAGGATGCCAACCATCACCGGGTCGGCCCTTCGGAGGCCCGATCCGCTTGGCCCAGACCAGCTGAGCAAATGCGGCAAATTTCGCCGCTATCGATCGCGCACCCGACTCCAGTACACGCTTCGTGATTCTCCTGTGACCTTGAGGTTAAAGACGTCCCCTTGACGGGTCAAGCCGACCCGCGCAGCGGACGGCGATCGATCCGTTCGACCCGTTGTTCGGCGCTCAGCCGTGGTCGTTCGTGCAGTAGCTGTCAAGAGCTTGCTCGACCACGGACACGGCGACCGCCGACGGGTAGCCACGGCGCGATAGCAGCCCCAGCAAACGCCGCTTCGCCGCTATTGGACCGGCCTCCATTGCCGCATCCACCCGCTTCGCGATGAGTTCCGTGGCCCTTGATCGCTCTGCATCGGTATCCACCGTCTCAACTGCTGAGGCCATCGATTCTTCGTCGACGCCGAGCCTGCGCAGTTCCGTCCGCAACGCAGCCTGCCCGAGGCCGCGATCCCGGTGCTTCGTACGAACGAAACTTCCCGCGTACGCAACATCGTCGATCAGGCCAACGTCCGTGAGCCGATCCAAGACCGCCTCGGCGACCGCATCCGGAATCTCCTTCCGACGTAGGGCCTGCGCCAGGCCGGCGCGCGGCCGGGGAGCTACGGCCAGCAGGCGCAGGCAGATCGCCCTGGCCGCCGCCAGCTGCTGTCGGCCCTGGTCATCGTCCGAAAGCGACTCATCGTCCCGAACCCCCACCTGGCGCGAACGGGGACCGCCTTCGGGCTGCGCCTGCACCAGGGCGATCTGTTCAGCCAACAGCGCGAGGCGCGCGGTCCGATCCGGCTCTGAGTGGTCGGTCCCTGCCGCCCGTCCACCCGACTGTCGAGCGATCGGCAGAACGGGTGGCCGGGTGGGGGCGGGGTCGCGCTCACTTCTCGTGCTACCGAGTGACACCTGCACGAGTCCCTACCGTCAGAAGTCGACCGGCGCGGGAGCGACCGTGTCGTCGAGATGAGCGCCGACACCGAGCTTCTCCTTGATGCGCTTTTCGATCTCTTCGCCCACATCCGGATTCTCCCGCAGGAAGTTGCGGGCATTCTCCTTGCCCTGTCCCAACTGCTCTCCGTCGTACGTGTACCAGGCACCCGCCTTGCGGACCAGACCTTGCTCGACACCTACGTCGATCAGGGAACCCTCGCGGGAGATGCCCTGGCCGTAGATGATGTCGAATTCCGCCTGTTTGAACGGCGGAGCCATCTTGTTCTTGACGACCTTGACCCTGGTCCGGTTACCGACGATATCGGTGCCGTCCTTGAGTGCTTCGATGCGCCGGATGTCCAACCGAACCGAGGCGTAGAACTTCAACGCCTTACCGCCCGTGGTCGTCTCCGGCGAGCCGAACATGACGCCGATCTTCTCGCGCAACTGGTTGATGAAAATCATCGTCGTGTTGGTGTTGCTCAGGGCTCCGGCAATCTTGCGCAATGCCTGAGACATCAACCTGGCCTGCAGGCCGACGTGACTGTCACCCATTTCGCCCTCGATTTCGGCTCTTGGCACCAGCGCGGCCACCGAGTCCACCACGACCAGGTCGATGGCGCCGGAGCGAATCAGCATGTCCGCGATCTCCAGCGCCTGCTCCCCCGTGTCCGGCTGCGAAACCAGCAGCGAATCGGTGTCGACGCCGAGAGCCTTCGCGTACTCCGGATCAAGTGCGTGTTCCGCGTCGATGAATGCCGCAATGCCGCCTGCCGCCTGGACACTGGCCACTGCGTGCAACGTGACCGTCGTCTTACCCGAGGACTCAGGGCCGTAGATCTCGACCACGCGTCCCCGAGGTAGACCACCGATCCCCAGCGCCACGTCCAACGCGATGGATCCGGTGGGAATGACCTCGACCGGCGCACGACCCTCGTCGCCGAGTCGCATCACCGAGCCCTTGCCGAACTGCTTCTCAATCTGCGCTAGTGCGATTCCGAGTGCTTTTTCACGATCCGGTGCCGACATGGCCCAACCCCGTGCCTTTCGTTTTTTAAGTAGCCCGGCTCGTACTGCTCTGCCTGGCTCGATGTCGTTGTGCTGTCCTGACCGACGGTAGAACCACACACCGACAGTCACCTCGACGCCGCAGGGAATGTGGACGCCGAACGGGTATGGGGACAACTGTAGACGTACAGATGTTCGATGCGCCATCAACTGGACGGGCGTGTCGCGGCATCTGCACGTCCAGCGATAAGCAAGCCCTTGAACGGGGCGTGGCCCCGGCGTTTGTCGTGGGAGTCCGACGTTCTGCACAGTCGTTGTGTGCACAGTCGTTGTGTGCACAGTCGTGGTGTGCACAGTCGTTGTGTTCACGACGCAGCAGTTGGTTGCGGCTCCAGGTGCTGCGCCGTGAGGAAAGGGGCTGCGCGGTGAAGAAGAGGGCTGCGTAGACAAGAAAGGGGCTGCGCGGTGAAGAAAGGGGCTGCGCAGACAAGAAGGGTGTGGAGCGCAGGTCAGTCCGGTAGGCCGTGATGCAGAGCCGCCGGCACGTCGAACGTCTGGCAGACGACTGCCCAGACCTTCTTGGGATTCTCGCCGGCAGCAAGTGCCGCATCGGCGGTCAGTCCGCCCAAGGCCGAGAAAACGTGGTCTGCCGCCACCGAAGATGCCCGGTGCGATCCGAAATGCGCCGTCATCAGGGCTCGGAACTCGGTGAGACGCATGAGAAACGATGCTACCGGCAGCCCCTGGGCGTCAAATCGACGACCAGACCCCGTACCGATGTTCAGACCCGGTCCCGGCGACCAAACCCCGTACCGACGACCAACTCTCGAATCGACGTATCAGACCGCCGGAGCAGCCGGCCCCGGTTCACCAGCATGCTGGGCGATCTCACGCATGCCCATGGCGAGCGTGCTCAGCCGCTCGGCGGGGTCCCGAAGGTCGGCCAGAACTCCGGACAACTCAGCGGAGGCCGCAACGGTGTCCGTGGCGGCGGCAACGAGTCGGCCGTATTCCTGCACGCCAGACCGAATGCGCTGCGCCAACAGATCGGCCGTTGCCAGCAAGGTGGGTTGCGCGGGGCGAGGAGCGGCCGATGCCGCACGACGGATCTGGGTGTACTCACGGGCCTGCCGCCGCAGCAGCTCTTCCGCCACGTCAGCAGAAGCGATGACGTCATGGCGGAGGCCGGCGAAGCCGGAGTCGGCGACGGCCGGCAGCAATTCCGCCAGGCGGCGGAGCCCGTCCGAGTAGGAGTCGAGCCGTCCGATCTCCGGACGGATCTGCGGTGCCACAGCACGTCGACTGGGTTGCGGGGGCGGAATTCCCGCCACCTCCCGGCTACGACGCCGGAGGTCGGCTACCGAGCGGAACACGCCCAACAGGCACCAGAGGACAAGGGCCGCCACCAGCACCATGGAAAAGATCATCGAGGTGGCCAGACCGTCCGCCGCAGCGCTCACTGCCAACGCACCGCCGCTGGCCACGCCGACCACGACGCCGGCGCTCCAGATCTTGATCCGCCGGACGGCCGCCTGCCGGCGCCGGCGCGCGATTTCAGCCGGGTCGCGACGCACCCGGAGAAACTCCGTCGCGGTGGCGCCGACCTGCCCCGCTGCCTGGACCCCGCGGGTCATGGCAACGGCGGCTCCATTGCCGGCGGCGCCCTTGAGAACCGAGTTCTTGAGTAGCCGACCGGCAGCCCTTCCGCGCATCAGCCTTGCTTGTTGATGTCAATTCCGGGCGTGGCCGACGCCGCGGTGGCCGATTGGTCGATTGCCCTGGCCTGCTGTCCGGACAGCTCCGGGTGCAACTGCGCGCGCAGCTGGTCCAGTCTGGAGGCTCCGGCCATGTCGAGCGTCGACTTCTGCACCTCGATCATCCGGCCCTCCACCGAGTTCTGGCTGAGTTCGGCCGACCCGAGCGCATTGGCATACCGGCGTTCGATCTTGTCGCGAACCTCGTCGAGCGACGGCGTGTTACCGGGGGCCGACAACGAGGACATCGATTGCAGCGACGCAGAAACCTGCTCCTGCATCTTTGCCTGTTCCAGCTGCGACAGCAGTTTCGTGCGCTCGGCCAGCTTGGTCTGCAGCGCCATCGCGTTGTTCTCGACGGCCTTCTTCGCCTGCTCCGCCGACTGCAACGCCTGGTCGTGCATGGTCTTGAGGTCTTCCATCTGTTGCTCGCCCGCGACCAGTTGGGTCGCGAACGCCTGCGCCGTCTGTTCGTACTGGGCAGCTTTGGCGGCGTCACCCTTGGTCCTGGCTTCATCGGCGAGAACCAGAGCCTGTCGAGCCGAGGACTGCAGCCGTTCAACGTCACCCATCTGCCGGGTGAGCTTCATTTCCAGCTGGCGCTGGTTGCCGATCACGGCGGCTGCCTGTTGGGACAGAGCGGCGTGTTGGCGCTGAGCATCCTCTATCGCCTGTTGGATCTGTACCTTCGGATCCGCATACTCGTCGACCTTCGACGAGAACAGAGCCATCAGGTACTTCCATCCCTTGATGAATGGGTTGGCCATCAGTGGGGTCCTCTCGCGGTTGCGCATTGCTGGTCCGCCGAGCACGGCGACCGTTCTTGCACCATGGTGTCAGGTGATGCCGTCAGCTTCCACCTTCGGCCCCGTGCAATGAGTATTTTCGGATGCTCACCCATCTCGACCCGGAGATTCCGACCAGCTGACCCTGACTCCGCTGATTCCGGAGCGCGCCGCGCGACCGGAGGGGAACTGCTCAGCGACCCAGCGGCGTGGCGATGGCCTGCCGTTCGAAGGTCCGCCGTGGCTAGAGTTGAGTTCGGCTCCGCGGCCACCGGGGATGTTCGACGAATTGGAGAGATCCGCCTTTCCATTGACCATGAGGAATGAGGACCACCGATGGGGCGTCACGCCACTGGAAGTCGCCGACGACGGCGACCGGCGGCCTGGCTAGTGGTGGTAACCGTGACCGCTGTCGTGGTCGCCGCGCTCACGGTTGGATACTTCGTCATCATCAACCGGCACGACGATCCACTCGCGTGTACCGGTAGCGCGGTGCTGCCGGTGGTGGCGGCGCCGGGAGCGGCCGCGGCCGTGAACGACGTGGCCGCCGCCTTCAACTCCACCGGCCCGATCGCGCGGTCGACGTGCGTCTCCGTCTCCGTCAGCGCCATGTCCGGTGCCTCCACCGTCGCGGCCCTGGCAGCCGGATGGAGAGGCCGGCCGACGCCCGCCCCAGGGCTCTGGGTGGTCGATTCCGCCGCCGACGTTGCCGCGCTCGATGCTGACAACGCCGCGATGACTGCGGGTAATACGAATACCGATCTGGCGACGTCACCAGTGGTGCTGGCGGTCCGCAGCGCCCCTGGCGCCGCCGTCGGCAGCTGGCAGAACGTGGCCGATGGTGCGCCCGGACTGAAGATCGCCATGCCCGATCCAGGAGCCAACCGTGCTTCGCGGTACGCCCTCGAGTCGATCCTTGCGTCGTCGACCCCCGGCGGCGCAGGTGCGCCCATCGCGGCCGGGGCAGTGGCGGCAGCCGCACCCACCCTGCTCCGTCTCGCCCGGTCCGTGCCGACCGCGCCGACCACGACCGCGGCCGCACTCACCGAACTCTCCACCGGTACGAGCTCCTATTCCGCCGTTCCGGTGGTGGAATCGGAACTCGCTGACTTCAACGCGGCGAACCCTCCCGGCTTGACCGCTGTGTACCCCACCGGTGGCACAGCCGGAGACGCCATCCTGGCAATCCCGCTGACCGCACCATGGATCAACAGCGCGATCTCCGACGCTGCGGCCAAATTCGACGCCTTCCTCAGCGACTCGAAGGGTCTGGCCATTCTCGCCAAGGCAAGCCTGCGGACCGGTGGACGGCCGGGAACTGCTGCCGGCGTCAGCCTCTCGACGGCAGTGATCCGACTGCCCGAGACGAGCAAGAAGGCCCGCGACCTACTGAGCCGGGCATGGTCGGCGGCGCGTTCGTCCGCACCGCCCAGCACCTCGACCGCCTCGCCCTCTCCTTCGGTCGCAACGACGACCGTCCCTACGACAGCCCCGACCACAACGACAGCCGCGACGACGTCTGCACCAACGGCGACATCTGCACCCGCGGTGGTGTCCCTGCCCATCCCGACGGGATCATCGACGGGGTCATCGACAGCGCCGACCACCCAGCCGACGGCCACCCGACCGCCGGCCACATCGACCAGTAGGCCGAAGATCCAGCCCGCGCAGCAGACCCAGCCCGCGCAGCCGTCCGGCCCAGCCGTCACCCTGCTGTTGGACACCTCCAGCTCGATGAGCACCCCGCAGGGCAACCTGCAGCGGATCATGTGGGTCCAGTCGGCCGTCATCGCGGACATCCAGAAGAGCCCGACTGCGCTCTTCGGCTTGTGGGCGTTCTCGACGCACGAGGCCGCCACCGGGTATGCCCCCCGCATCTCCCTGGGCGCCTTGACCGACCCCGTCGACGGACAAACGAGGACGGTCGCACTCGCGGCGCAGATCAACGCGCTCAAACCCGGCGGGGACAGCTGGACCTACGGTGCGATTCGCGCGGCTTATGCGCAGGCGGTGTCGTCGGCGGTCGCCGGTCGGGCCAATCGGGTCGTGGTTCTGACCGATGGTCCCGACTCGACTCCCGGTGTTTCGCGGACTGCACTGATGGCTTCCATCGCGGCGTTGGCCGCGCAGAACCGCAGCGTGACCCTCGACATCATCGGTCTGTCCGGCGACGTCAACGCGGAGGCGCTGATCGAATTGGCGGGAGCCGGTGGCGGCTCGTTCACCCCGGTCGGCGACCTGACCGACCTGCAACCAACGCTGCTCCGCGTCCTGGGCAGTTGACCTGCAGGACAACTCCAGGCTGCGCGGCGAGTCGATCAGCGCCGGTACAGATCAGGGAACTCGACGCCGTGCGTTACGCGTAAGCCTCGACCGGTGGGCAGGAGCAGACCACGTTGCGATCCCCGAAGGCCCCGTCGATGCGACCGACCGGCGGAAAGTACTTGTGAGCCGGAACCACACCGGGTGGGAAGACAGCCTGGGCCCGGGAGTACGGATGTGACCAGTCCCCGGCCAGCGCCGCCGCTGTGTGCGGGGCACCGCGCAGGGGGTTGTCCGTCAGCGGCCAGACGCCGGCTCCCACCTGATCGATCTCGCCCTTGATCGCGATCATGGCGGCGCAGAACCGATTGATCTCGGCCAGATCCTCGCTCTCCGTCGGCTCGACCATCAGCGTTCCGGGCACCGGGAACGACATCGTCGGAGCGTGGAAACCGTAGTCCGCCAATCGCTTTGCCACGTCATCGACGGTCACCCCGGTCGCCGCAGTCAGAGGGCGAAGATCCAGGATGCATTCGTGCGCGACGAACCCGCCGGCATCGGTATAAAGGACCGGGAAGTGTTCGTCGAGCCGGCGGGCGATGTAGTTGGCCGAGGCGATCGCAGTCAGCGTGGCGCGGCGCAGCCCTTCGGCGCCCATCATCCGGATGTAGGCCCAGCTGATCGGCAGGATCGACGCCGAACCCCAGGGCGCGGCCGAGATCGCGCCGACCGACCCAAAGGTGCCCGGCACATCGAGCCCCAGCGGGTGGCTGGGCAGGAACGGCGCAAGGTGCGCGGCGACCGCCACCGGGCCGACGCCGGGGCCTCCGCCGCCGTGGGGAATGCAGAACGTCTTGTGCAGGTTCAGATGCGAGACGTCACCACCGAACTCGCCCGGCCTCGCCAAGCCGACCAGCGCGTTGAGGTTCGCTCCGTCGACGTAGACCTGGCCGCCCGCGGAATGTATCAACGCAGCCAATGCGGTGATGGTGTCTTCGAAGACGCCGTGGGTCGATGGATAGGTGACCATGATGGCGGCAAGGCTGTCGCCGTGCAGCGTCACCTTTGCTGCGAGATCGGTCATGTCGATGTTGCCGCCGGTGTCGGTTCCGACCACCACCACCTTCATTCCGGCCATCACGGCTGACGCGGCGTTGGTGCCGTGCGCAGACGCCGGGATCAGGCACACCGTTCGGTGCTCGTCGCCGCGGGATCGGTGATAGGCCCGGATCGCCAGCAGCCCGGCCAGTTCACCCTGCGAGCCGGCATTCGGCTGTAACGACACCGCCGCGTAGCCAGTGATCTCGACCAGCCAGGCTTCCAGCTGGTCGACCAGTTCGAGTAGTCCGGCAGCATCCTCGACCGGTGCGTAGGGGTGCAGACCCGAGAACTCCGGCCAGCTGATCGCCTCCATCTCGGTGGTGGCGTTGAGCTTCATCGTGCAGGAGCCGAGGGGGATCATGCTGCGGTCAAGAGCCAGGTCCATGTCGGACAACCGCCGCAGGTACCGCAGCATCGAGGTCTCCGAGCGATGTTCGTGGAACACCGGATGGATCAGGAAGGTGCTGCTGCGGGCGATCGGCGGGTTGACCCCGACCGTCACCGGCCCGGGCTCCGGTTCGATTCCGAAAGCGCTGACGACCGCGGCCAGGTGCGCCGCGCTGGTGGCTTCGGAGACGCTGATCTGAACCGCGTCGTCGCCGTCGCGCCAGAGGTTGATCCCCCGCTCCCGAGCGGCGGCAACGATGGCCCGTGCTCGGCCCGGCACGATGGCTCGGACGGTATCGAAGAAGGCGGTGTGCTCCACCGCTGTACCGCCGTCGACCAGGGTCCTGGCCAGCATCCGCGCCTGGACGTGGATCTTCGAAGCGATGCGCCGCAAGCCCTCCGGCCCGTGGTAGACGGTGTACATCGACGCCAGGACGGCAAGCAGCACCTGTGCGGTGCAGATGTTGGAGGTGGCCTTCTCCCGGCGGATGTGTTGCTCCCTGGTCTGCAGGGCGAGCCGATAGGCCGGATTCCCCGCGTCGTCGTGCGACACCCCGACGAGCCGACCGGGGAGCTGACGTTGCAGCTCGGTTCGAACGGCCAGGTAGCCAGCGTGCGGGCCTCCGAAACCGAGCGGTACGCCGAGGCGCTGCGTGCTGCCCACCGCGATGTCGGCGCCGATCTCGCCCGGCGGGCGGAGCAGCGTCAGGGCGAGCAGGTCGGCCGCGACCGCCACCTTTGCCTCGCGACTGTGCGCTTCTTCGACAAGCTTCAACTGGTCCCGGACCGCGCCGGATGCGCCGGGGTAGGCCAGCAGCAGCCCGAAGAAGTCGCCGATCGGCAAGCCGGCGTCCGCCGCGTACAGCTCACCGACGAAGACTTCGATGCCGAGCGGGTCCGCTCGGGTCCGAAGAACGGCGATCGTTTGCGGCAACGTGTCGGCATCGACGACGAAGCGGTTCGACTTCGACTTGGACGTCCTTCGCATCAACGTCATCGCCTCGGCGGCCGCGGTGGCCTCGTCCAGCATGGAGGCGTTGGCCAGGTCGAGGCCGGTGAGGTCCGCGACCGCCGTCTGGAAGTTGAGCAACGCCTCCAGCCTGCCCTGCGAGATCTCCGGCTGGTATGGCGTGTACGCCGTGTACCAGGCCGGATTCTCGAGCACGTTTCGCTTGATCACACCGGGCGTCAGGGTGTCGTGATAGCCCATGCCGATCATCTGCACCATCGGCGTGTTCTTCGCGGCGAAGGCTCTCAGCTCGGTCAAGGTCTGGGTCTCGGTCGCGGGCGTCGGCAGATCCAGCGCCCGGTCCAATCTGATCACCGGCGGAACGACCGCACGAGCCAGCGAGTCGAGATCGGTCTGATCCAGCGCTTCGAGCATCGCAGCCAGACCAGGAACGTCGACACCGATGTGCCGATCGGCGAAATTCTCCGGATTCAGCGGCGAGTGGGCGGCGAAGCTGGAATGCGCCGGCTGTGAATGCGGAAGGTGGGAGTGCGCGCTCATGTGCCCTGTCATTTCTCATCGACCTTGCGGTCGAGGTGCCGATTCGGATGCCTCAGGGGTGGCACCGTCGCGTCAGCGTTGGAATCGCTGGTCGATGCGGCGCTCTCCCCCTCTGTCATCGGTACCTGAGAGCTTCGCGCACCGAAGTGCGCTTGCCCCGTCGGCGAGGCCACCGGTGCAACGGTGTCCTGCTTTCCAGAGGTGTCTTTCCCTCACGGTTCGTTGGCCTGAGAGTTTGGCGGGGAGTTGCTCCTTCGGCGTCCGGTCAACAGCAGGCCCGGACTCTCCCGCGAGGGGTCTTCGACGCCGCCAACGCTACCAGCGCGAAGGCTCTACTCACCCGGAGTGCTTGATCAGGTTGACGTGGTGTGCGGCACCCCTGTGCAGGTCGACGCGCACCGAAATGCCGGTACTGCGGGCTGCCAGCAACGCGGC
>JAABUO010002215.1_pt1 | contig 23966 bp, 16 predicted proteins | sample 5559291 | NCBI WGS metagenome assembly JAABUO01 (sample SAMN10711878, study PRJNA513372) | rock metagenome | isolation source: Antarctica rocks | place: Antarctica: Victoria Land, Finger Mt sud
GCTGGTCACCAGCACGGTGAGCCGCGGGCACGCGGTGAGCAGGTCCGCCACCAGGACCGCCGCCGCCGCGACATGCTCGAAGTTATCCAGCACCAGCAGCATATGCCGCGCGCGCAGGCGCCTGCGTACGCTCTCACCGGCTGACCGGCCGCCCTCCTCCCGTACTCCCAGCGTCCCGGCGATAACCGAGGCGACCTGGTCGGGATCGGTGGCCGGGGCCAACGCGACGAAGAACGCGCCATCGGCAAACAGATCGAGGAGGCGCTCCGCCGCTCCGATACTCAGGCGGGTTTTGCCGACGCCAGGGGGACCGGTGAGGGTGAGCAGGCGTCCATCGTCACGGCGCAGGAGGGCGGCTACAACGGCCACATCGCGTTCCCGCCCAATCAGCCCTGTGAGCTGCGGTGGTAGGTTGTGCGGGTGGCCGGTCTGAGGCGCACTGGATAGGGGGGAACCGTGCCAGCGCAGTCCCGCGGCCTCGAACCCGACGCGGTCCCGCGCCGAGAGGTCCAGCGCCTGTACCAGGCGCGTGACCGTATCCCGTTGTGGGCTGTGAAACAGGCCGCGCTCGAGGTCGCTGATGGTGCGCCGACCGACGCGCGCGCGCGCGGCCAGCGCTTGCTGCGTCAGACCGGCCGCCACGCGGTACTGCCTCAGTAGATCCCCAAAGGCTGAGGATTGCCTCGCCATGCGCCAGCCCCCTCCTCAAACGTCGCTTATCGCGTCATGGCCTGCCTACCTGCTCGATGCCGGCCATGCTTCACGGCATAGTAACACGTCCTGCCTTTGCTCTGCCACGGGCAACTTCCGTGCATTATTCCGTGCATTCCTGAGCAGTTCCGGCCCCCCGCGTCGCGTGGAATCATGGAGAATAAGGAGAAGCGCCGAGGGTGAACGGGCGACAGGCTCGGCAGGCGCCGCCGAGCGTCCGAGAAAGGCGGTGGACCATGGTGGCCGAGCAACGCGAGCCCTACCTTGTCGTGATCGGCTCGTCGGCGGGGGGTGTCTCCGCGCTCTCGACGCTCGTGGCGACGCTACCGGCCGGCTTTCCCGCCTCGATCGTGCTGGCTCAGCACCTCAGCCCCGCGCATCCCAGCCATCTTGGCGACATCCTGACGCGGCGCAGCCCGCTCCCCGTGCGCACGATCGCCGAGCGCGAACCCTTGGAACCGGGCGTTGTGTTCGTCGTGCCGGCCGATCGGCACGTCGAGATTACGGATGGCCATGTGGGTGTGGCCGTCGAGGGCACCGGCCGTCCCAAGCCCTCGATCGATCTGCTCCTGAGCAGCGCCGCGCACGCGTACCGCGACCGACTGGTCGCCGTCGTGCTCACCGGCACGGGCTCGGATGGCGCGGCTGGCGCGCGCGCCGTCAAGCAGGCGGGCGGTACGGTGGTGATCCAGAACCCGGAGACCGCCAGTTACCCCGCGATGCCACGGTCGTTGGCGCCCACGACGGTGGACATCGTCGCCAACCTGGAGGACATCGGGCCGCTGCTGCACGACCTTGTGACCGACGCCCCTATACTGGGGCCGTCCCACGAAGAGGCGACGCTGCGGACGTTTCTCGAGGAGGTGCGCGCCCGCAGCGGCATTGACTTCACGAGCTACAAGGCGCCGACTATCGGGCGGCGGTTGCAACGCCGCATGGCCGCCACGCGTACGGGGACGCTGGCCGACTACAGCGCGTACCTGCAAGACCATCCCGAGGAGTACCAGCGTCTGATCAGCAGCTTCCTCATCAAAGTGACGGAGTTCTTCCGCGACCCGGAGTTGTTCTCCTATTTGCGGGAGCAGGCGCTGCCCCCTTTGATCGACGCGGCGCGGGTGCGCGGGAACGATGTGCGCCTGTGGTCGGCCGGTTGCGCGACAGGTGAGGAGGCGTACTCCCTCGCCATCGTGGTCGCCGAGATCCTGGGCGCCGACCTGGACCGGTTCACGGTGCGCATTTTCGCCACGGACCTGGATGCGACGGCCATCGATTTCGCGCGGCGGGGTGTCTACCCGGCCTCCGCCCTGTCGGCCCTCCCGGATGACCTGATCGCGCGCTACTTCGTGCGGGTCGACGGGGCGTACGAGGTCGTCAAGCGCGTGCGCGGCCTGGTCGTCTTCGGGCAGCATGACCTGGGGCAGCGCCCCGCCTTTCCGCGCATCGACCTGGCGCTGTGCCGCAACGTGCTGATCTATTTCACGCCAGAGTTGCAGCGGCGCGCCCTCCAGCTTTTCGCCTTCGCGCTGCGCGACGGCGGCCTCCTCGCGCTGGGCAAGGCCGAGGCGACGGGCTTGCTGGCCGAGTGGTTCGCACCCGTCCATCCGGAGCTCAACATCTACCGCCGCCAAGGTGAGCGCATCGTGGTCCCGCCGGCGCGGGCCGCGGCCACCACGCTATCGACGCCTGTGCGCTTGACGCTTGGCCGCCCTGGGGCCGCGAGGAGAGAGTTCCCCGGTGGGCCAGGGGACGCGCCAGGCGCGGAGAGTGTCGAAGCGGTGGAGGGCGCGCTGTCCGGGTTTCCGCTGGGCGCGGTGGTGGTGGACCGGCGTTACGACGTTCGGGCCATCAACGACGCCGCCCTCGACCTGTTGGCCATTCACCAGGCGGCGGTCGGCGAAGACATCATCCATCTGGCCCAAGGCGTGCCTTCCGCCCCGCTGCGCGCCGCCATCGACGCGGCCTTCGACGGCGCATCACCCGCCTCCATGGACGAGGCCGTGCGGCTGGATGCGGCTACGGGCGAGATGCGCTACATACGGATCGCCTGCTATCCCCATGATGTGGCCGCCGAAGGTGGGTCCGTCGCGTCCGTGATGGTCCTGGTGACCGACGTCACCACGATGGAGCAGGCGCACAGGCTCCAGGTGGGGGAGATAGAGCAGGCTCACGCGCGGCAGCAGGAGGAGATGGAGCGCCTGCGGGTGCAGGCGCGGCAGGTGGCTACGAGTAATCGTGAGCTTCTCGCCACAAACACGCGCCTGAACCGAGTGATCGCGGAGTTGCGCCGCGCCAACGAGACGTCCCAGGTCGGGACGCAAGAGGCCCAGGCCGCGACGGAGGAGGTCGAGACGCTCAACGAGGAACTGCAGGCGACCAACGAGGAGCTCGAGACGCTCAACGAGGAACTGCAGGCGACCATCGAGGAGCTACACACCACCAACGACGACGCCAGTGCCCGCGACGTGGAACTGCGGGAGGTGGCCACGGCGCTCGAGGCGCAGCGCGCGCGGCTGGCGGCGATCCTGGACAGCGTCGGGGATGCCGTGCTGGTCGTCGACCGCGCCGGTCGCCCTGTGCTCACCAACGCGGCCTACGAGCAGTTGTTCGGCGACGCCGTCGCCGTCGTGCTGGTCGATGAGCAGGGCCATCCGCTGCTTCCGGAGGCGACGCCGCAACAGCGGGCCGCGCGGGGCGAATCGTTCAGCATGCGCTTTGTCCTGATGACCACGGCCCCCCATGGGACGGGGGAGGGCGTCCGCCACTACCTGGAGGCGAACGGGCGGCCGATCGGCGCCCCCGCCGACGGGCAAGGGGACGTTGTCGTCATCCGTGATATCACCGCGCGTCACCCACTCCACCTCCGGGATACGCCGAGTTCTCCGTGATGGATTTTTACTCTATAACGACGCCAGGGTCTATGCACGTTCTGGGAGCGCCGCGCTCCCACTATCGTCCCCCGATAATGCACGAACCCTGGCGCCCTCGTAACGTCGCGGCGCCGTAAGACGCGCGTAAGATGTCTGTATTACCATGAAGATAGGCGCGACCAGGGTCGCGGGGATGCGGCGATAGTAGTGGCGGCACTGGATCTAACAGTGAAGAGCGAACGTGAAGGACGCCGCTTTAGGGCGCGCGTCGTGACATGGCCGTGCGAGCCCCGGCCCGGCGTAAGAGGCGGTTCCTGGAGAGGAGGGTGGAGCGGTGGGTATGAATGACGGTCCTGACGACGGTAGGGGGGTAGCGCGCTCCTGGCTGTCATCCATCATACGCCGGCGCGGAATCGACTCTCGGCGCCGGGGCGTCGACCGCACGACCCTCCCCCCCTTGCCGGACGATCTGACGCCTCTGCCCGATGGCAGCGGCGAACCGTGGGAGTGGGCCGGTCGGGACGGAGCGGGTGTAGATGCCAGCGCGCCGCCGCATCACCCGTCGCCGGATCGGCAACGCGACGCTGTCCCGGCCGCTGTCCCGGCCGCTGTCCCGGCCGCTGTCGCGGGCATGGCCGACGATGGGATCGTGCCCGCTTTCGGGGAGTCCCCGGATAGGGCTCCGAGCCCACCAGGCAGCAGCGCACACGAAACGGAGCGCGTGCATGCGCTCTACACGGACATGACCTGCGGCCTCGTCGTCCTGAATCGCAGGGGGGAGCTAGTGGATGCCAACGACGCGGCGCAACGGATCCTGGGTGTGCGCCTCGACGAGATGCGCGGGCAGCCGTCCTCGGTCGCGCTCTGGCGGGCGATCGAGGCGGACGGCGCGGACGGCGCGGACCCCCACGAGGGGGAGAAGTTGATCGGGACCGCGTTGCGCACGCGGCGGCCTATGCGCGCGACGATGGTCCACGCGACACGGCCGGACGGCCGGCCCCGCTGGCTCCAGGTGGACGCCGTCCCCGTGCGCGAGGACGGGGACGGGTCGCCGGGAGACGGGCAGGGGCCGGTCATCGTCAGTTTCATCGACATCACCGCGCATCGGGAGGCCACGGAGATCCTGCGGGTGAGAGTGGAGTGCGCGACGCTACAGAATACCGCAGCCACCATCCTGGCCACGTCGGCCACGCTCCGCGACGCCGTCCCACACCTGCTGCGGGCGATCTGCGACGGCGCCGGATGGGAGGTAGGCCGTTTCTGGAGTGTGGACTCCCGCGACAATGTCCTCCGCTGCGCCGCGCTCTGGCGCCGCCCGTCGAGCGAGGGCGCCGGGTTCGCGGCGCTTGCTCCAGGGGCCACCCGCGCCTCGGGTATCGGCGTTCCGGGTCGCGTCTGGGCCGACGGGGCGGCCGCCTGGGTGGCCGGCATGGGCGCGGCTACCCCCGGATCGGGCGCCCCGCTGGCCACCGTCGAGGGGCTATACGGGACCATCGGAATCCCTGTCCCGATCGCCGGCGCCGTCCAGGGGGTCATGGAGTTCGTCCGGCGGGACATCCGGCCGCCGCACGCCGACCTGGTGGGGGCGCTGGTCGCGATCGGAGCCCAAATCGGCCAGTTTATAGAACGCAAGGGGGTGGAGGAGGCGCTGCGACGCCAGGCCCTGCACGATGTCCTCACGGGTCTGCCTAACCGTGCCCTGCTCCACGACCGCCTGGAACAGGCCCTGCGCGTGGCGGGTCGCGATAACACAGCCCTGGCCCTGCTCCTGATCGATCTCGATGGTTTCAAGACGATCAACGACACGCTGGGCCACCACCAGGGCGATCTGCTCTTACGCGAGGTGGGGGCACGCCTACGAACTGTGCCGCGCCAACGCGACACGGTCGCGCGCCTCGGGGGCGACGAGTTCGCCGCGCTCTTGCCGGGCGACGACGAGGGCGGGGCGACACGGACCGCGCGCAAGATCCTGGCCGCATTGGCGGCGCCCGTGGTGGTGGAGGGACGCCGTCTCGTCGTGGGGGCCAGCATCGGCGTCGCGCTCTATCCCGCGCACGGCACGGATGCCGCGACCCTCCTGCGCCGCGCGGATGCGGCCATGTACGCGGCGAAGCGCTCCGCCGTGCGTCCCGGCGGTCCCGGCGGCAACCTCGCCGTCTATGCCGCGCCGGAGGGGCACAGTTCGGACCGCCAGGCCCTCGGCGACGTGTTGCGCCACGCCATCGCGCACGACGGGTTGCTGCTGCACTACCAGCCCACGGTCGACATCGCGACGGGTGATGTCCTGTGGGTGGAGGCCCTGGCGCGCTACCGGCGCCCGGAGCAAGGACTTCTCCCGGACGAGCAACTCATCCCGCGGGCCGAGCAGGCGGACCTGGGCGCGGCGCTGACGCGCTGGACACTGGACGCGGCACTCAGGCAATGCCGGCGCTGGGAGGAGGCGGGCCTTCCGCTTGGCGTGGCGGTGAACCTCTCCCAATTCACCCTGGGCGATCCACGCCTGCCGGACGCGATCATCGGGCTGCTGGCGCAACATGCCGTGCGGCCCTCCCGGCTGCATGTCGAGGTCAGGGGCGACGCCATCGCGGAGAGCATGACCACGGGGGACGCGGCGCGCGCCCGCGCGGCGCGCGCCCGCGCGGCGCTCACCCGCCTGCGCACGCTCGGCGTCCGCATCTCCGCGGACGCTAGTGATGCGGGGCGCGCGTCGCTGGCCGCGCTCGCGCGACTGCCCGTGGACGAGCTCAAGATTGACGCAGCGGTCGTGCGGCGGGCGACGGAGAACAGCGGCCGCCTGGCTATCGTTTCCGCGGCCATCGACGCGGGCCATGGGTTAGGCTTGCGCGTTGTGGCCGGGGGTGTCGAGGACGCGGACACGTGGGACCTGTTGGCGGACCTGGGCTGCGATGAGGCGCAGGGCGACTACCTGAGCCCTCCGCTGCCCGCGGGCGAGCTCATACGTCGGCTTGGCGTGCCGCAGGGGGTGATGGCCTAGGCAGGCTGTAAGGCTTTCGTAATCCTTGTCACGGATGCGTAAGATGGTGGCGTTATGCTGGAAGGATGAAGGATGCATGTGTCACCCATCGCGCGATGTCGATGTGGCACGGATGAGAGGGCGCCGTGACGCGGTCGGACGATCAACCAATCCTGGTGGTGGAAGACGAGGAGATCGTCAGCGAGGTCGTGGCGCGCTACCTGCGCCGCGAGGGTTTCCGCGTAAAGGTCGCCGCCGACGGCGCTTCGGCCCTGGCGCTCGCGGCGACCGAAGAGCCCCGGCTGGTGGTACTCGACTTGATGCTGCCCGATATGGACGGGCTGGAGGTCTGCCGCCGGCTGCGCGCCCAGAGCGTTGTGCCCATCCTCATCCTCACGGCCAAGGGGACGGAGGCTGACGAGGTGTTGGGGCTGGGACTGGGCGCCGACGACTACGTGAGCAAGCCCGTGCGTCCCGGCGCCCTCGTCGCACGGGTCAAGACCCTTCTGCGCCGGACAGCCCCGTCCCTCGGAGCCCCGGGCGGCGCTGTGCTACGATGCGACGGCCTCGCGCTCGACCCGCGTACGCGCCGCGTCACGCACGATGGTACGGCGCTGGCGCTCACGGCCAAGGAGTTCGATCTGCTGCTCTTCCTGGCCCGCCACCCGGGGGCGGTCTTCTCGCGCGCGCAGTTGCTCGACCAGGTGTGGGGCTACACCTATGTCGGCGACACCAGCACGGTCACGGTGCATGTGCGCCGGCTGCGCGAGAAGATCGAGCCTGATCCGCTACACCCGCGCTACGTCAAGACGGTCTGGGGCGTCGGCTACAAGCTTGAGGGTGACCAGTGACGGGCGGGGAAGCGCCCGACGCCACGCTCGCTCCGCCGCCACCGCGGGTGACACAGGTTCATCTCTGGGGACGCAGCTTGCTCTATAGCCTGGCTGGCATCGGCGTCCTGGTGGCCGGCGAGGGCGTCTTCCTCTGGTTCTACCACCCGCCCGGCCGTGAGCCCTTGGGCACGATTGCCCTGCTGTTCGTTACCGCGGCCCTGGCCCTGCTCCTGGGCACGCTGGCTCTGGCGGCCGGCCCGCGCGTGGGCCTGGGCGCCATCGGGCGTAAGATGGCCTTCAGCGTCGGTCTCGGCGCGCTGGTCGCCGTCGGCGATGTGCTGCTCACGGCGCGCCTGATGCTCGTGAGTACGCAGGACGCATACGTGATGCTGATGCTCCTATTCTTCGCGCTGCTGATCTCGCTGACGCTGGCGCTGTCCCTGGCCGACACGCTCCGCCGCGCCATCGCCGTCCTGATGCGCGCGGCCCAGCGCATGGCCGCCGGTTACCTCGACGCGCCGACGCCGGTCGAGAGCGGGGACGAACTGGGCGCACTCGCCGCCGACATGCGGCGCATGGCGGCCAGCGTCGCCGAGGCGCAACAGATGCAGCGCGCCCTCGAAGACGCACGCCGCGACCTGGTCAGCGGCATCTCGCACGATCTGCGCACGCCGCTCAACGCGCTGCAAGCGGTGGCCAGCGCCCTGGCCGACGGCGTGGTCGCCGAGGAACCGGCCGCGGTGGCGCACTACCTGCGGGCGCTAGACGTGCAGGTGGACCGGTTGGCCGCGCTGGTCGACGATCTATTCACGCTCGCTCGGCTGCAGGGGCCGACGCCGCGGCTAACCCTGGCGCCCTATCCCACGGCCGACCTACTCTCCGATCTGCTGGAGCGGGCCGCGCCCGTGGCCGCTGGGGCGGGGGTGCGCCTGGAGGTGACGGTCGCCTCACCGACGCCGGCCGTGCTGGTCGACGTGCGGCAGATCGATCGCGTCCTGGATAACCTGGCGCGGAACGCGCTGCAGCATACGCCCACGGGGGGAGAGATTACGGTCCAGGCCGCGCCGCGCGGCGAGCGGGGGGCCGAGGTCAGCATCACCGTCACCGACACGGGCGAGGGGATCGCACCCGCCGACCTGCCCCTGCTTTTCGAGATGTACTACCGGGGCAGCGGCCGGCCGCAAGTGAGCGGCGGCGCGGGGCTTGGCCTGGCCATCGTCAAGGCAGTGGTGCAGGCGCACGGCGGGCGTGTGTGGGTGGAGAGCCCTCCGTCAGGCAGGGAGCGCGGCACGCTTATCGGCGTCGTGCTGCCCGCCGCGACCACTATTCGGTAAGGCATAGCGACGGTAGCCCTTACGGCGATCTTCCCGAGTTATGACAGAATCGTGACGTTCCTGACGGCCGCACGGCCGCGATCGTCGACAACCTGAGCGCGCCGGGCTCTGACGTCGTGAGGCCTCGAGACAAGAAACGGGTAAGATACGAGTGGACACGCGGAGTTTTGAGGAGGGTATTCGTGGACGAGCCGATCCGGCTGACCAGTTTCGCGCGCCGCGCTGGTTGAGCCAGCAAGGTCAGCTCGACTGACCTGGCGTACGTGCTACGCCACTTGCCGCCGCCGAACGATCCCAACCTGCTCGTGGGCACGAACACAGCCGACGACGCGGGCGTCTACCGCTTGTCCGATGATTTGGCCCTCGTGCAGACGGTCGACTTCTTCACGCCCGTCGTCGACGAACCGTACTGGTTCGGCGCGATCGCCGCGGCCAATGCGCTCTCCGATGTCTATGCTATGGGTGGGCGGCCGCTGACCGCGCTCAATATAGTAGGGTTCCCTGTCGGCACACTCCCGCTCGACGTGCTGGCCGAGATCCTGCGCGGCGGCGGCGATAAGGCGCGCGAGGCGGGCGTCACGCTCGTCGGCGGCCATACCGTTGACGACACGGAGCCCAAGTACGGGCTCTCCGTGACCGGCCTCGTGCATCCCGACAAGATCTATACGAACGCCGGCGCGCGCGCCGGCGACCTGCTCGTGCTGACCAAGCCGCTGGGCTCGGGCATCGCCACGACCGCGATCAAGCAAGAGAAAGCCTCGCCCAGCCTCAAAGAGGCGGTGATCGTGGTGATGGCTACGCTCAACCGCGACGCGGCGGAGGCGATGGTCGAGTCCGGCGCGCACGCGGCCACGGACATCACCGGGTTCGGGCTGCTGGGCCACCTCGGCGAGATGGCCGCGGGCAGCGGGCTGGCCGCCACGGTGTTCGCGGCGGCGGCGCCTGTCCTGGCGGGTGTCCTGGATCTCGCGGAGCAGGGCGTCGTGCCGGGAGGCACGCGGCGCAACCTACAGTCGCTGGGCGATCGGCTCATCTTCGACGATGCGACGCCGGAGGCGATGCGTCTCGTCCTGGGTGACGCCCAGACGAGCGGCGGTCTGCTCATCGCCATCAACCCTGACGCCTGCCCCGCCTTGCTGGAGGGCTTGCGGCGACGTGGCGTGACAGGAGCCGTGATCGGTCGGCTGTCCGCGGGCACGGAGGGAACGATCACGGTTACGCCGTGAGGCGCGGCGGGATCGCCCCCGGCGCCGAACTCCGCGGCACGGCCGATCGGGAATCGGCGCGCCACACGCCTGGCGCGGAATCGGGCATGCTCTCTACGGTCGATCGTATCGCGTTTGAAACATATCGCGCTTTGGTATGGTGAACGTAGCATGGATCGTATCGAGGGGGTCATGAGTCGCTTTTCTCCCGGCGTACCCGCGGCGGCCGACGCCCCGCGCCCTCGATACCGCGTCGGCGGTCTTGGCTCGGGCGTGGGCCGGACCGTGGTCCCGGTGTTATGTGCGCTGCTGGTGCTCTTCCTTGCCCTCCCGTTGGCGGCGTTGGCCCTGCACGCGTCGCCCGCGCTCCTGCTGTCCAGCCTGAGCCAGCCGACGGCCGTGACGGCGCTGACCCTGAGCCTGGAAACGACGGGCATCACGTTGCTCCTCATCCTGATCCTTGGGACCCCGACGGCGTACGCGCTCGCGCGACGGCGGTTCCCCGGCAAACGGTTGGTGAACACCTTGATCGATTTGCCCATCGTCATGCCGCCCGCGGTCGCCGGGGTCGCGTTGTTGCTGGCGTTCGGCCGTGAGGGGGCGCTGGCGCCGGCGTTGGGCGCCGTCGGGGTTCACCTCTCTTTCAGCACGGCCGCCGTCGTGCTGGCCCAGTTCTTCGTCTCCTGTCCCTTCTACGTCCGGACGGCGCGCGCGGGTTTCCTGGGCGTCGACCAGGTTCTGGAGGACGCCTCGCGGACGCTGGGCTACGGCGGGTGGGGCACCTTCCGGCGCGTGACCGTTCCTCTCGCCCTGCCGTCGCTGATCAGCGGGTCGGTGCTCAGTTGGGCGCGCGCGCTCGGCGAATTCGGGGCGACGATCATGTTCGCCGGGAACTTGACCGGTGTGACGCAGACCATGCCTCTCGCCGTTTACCTCAACCTCGAGAGCGGCGACCTCGACGGCGCGGTGGCCCTCTCCATCCTCCTCGTCGTCCTCAGTATTTTCGTCCTCCTGCTCACGCGGATCATCGGTAGAGATTGATCGTCTATGCTCTCTATCACGGCCGCCAGGCAGTTGCGCGACATGACGGTGGCGGTGGATCTGACCCTGGACGCCGGGGTGACGACGCTGGTCGGCCCGAGCGGGGCCGGTAAGAGCACTCTCCTGCGGATGGTCATGGGGCTGGCGCGGCCGGACCAGGGCACGATCCGGCTCGGCGCAGAACTGCTCGACGATGCCGCGCGGGGCTACCATCTGGCGCCTGGCCGGCGACGCGTCGGCGTCGTCTTCCAGGAGTATGCGTTGTTCCCCCATCTCAGCGTCGCCGAGAACGTCGCCTTCGGGCTGCGCGCCCACAACGTGCCGCGGGATGAGCGGCGGCGGCGCGTCGAGGCGATGCTGGAGCGGCTGGGTCTCCGGGACCTCGCGCGCGCGCGGACGGGGCAGATCTCGGGGGGGCAGCGCCAGCGCGTCGCGCTCGCCCGCGCCCTGGTCCTCGATCCGCTGGCCCTGTTGCTCGACGAGCCCCTGTCGGCCCTGGACGTGCAGACGCGCGCGGCGGTGCGCCGGGAGTTGCGCGCTATCCTGCCGGACCTGCCGGTCCCCACGGTGCTGGTGACGCACGATGTCGCCGACGCGCTGGTCTTCCGCGAGCGTATCGTGATCATGGATGAGGGGCGGGTCGTGCGGGATGGACCGTACAGCGCGCTGCTGGCCCATCCGGGATCGCGGTTCGTGGCCGACTTCATCGGCGTGAACTACTTCGAGGGGACGCTCGAGCGGCGGCCGGGCGCGCTCGATGGGGACGCGCGGGTGCGGCTCGACGGCGGCGTCGACGTCGAGGTCGCCGCCGCGGGTGTCCCGCCGGGCCCCGTCGGCCTGTCGGTCGCCCCGTGGCAGGTCGCGCTGTCGCCGGAGGCGCCGGCGGCCTCGTCGCGCAACGTCGTGCGGGCGCGGGTGCGTGAGGTGTTGCCGCTCGGCGGCTACGTGCGCGTCGTCCTGGCGGCCGGCCCCGACGAGGGGCTCCCCGTGATCGCGGAACTTGGCGCCGGGGACTACGAACGGCTGCGCTACCAGGTGGGGCAATCGCTCTACGCCCTGTTCCAGGAGATAACGGTCGGCGGTCGAGGGGGGGCGCCGCCCTGGAAGGACGCCGGTTTGCCGGCCGACGACGGACCCCGAGGCCACGCCGCGACGGGCGGCGCGTGACGCCGGTCGATGCGCTTGTTGGCCGTGCTGCCTGCCCTCATCGCGCTCGGGTTCATCCTCACTACCAGGTTCATCCTCACTACCAGGTTCATCCTCACCACGTAGAGTAGAGTCGTCCTCCCGGTAGGGGGCGTGCCGCCCTACCGGGTTCGGGTTGGTCCGCGCCGCCTGACGATGCGCGCGCGGATGCGCCGGAAGCGCGTGGGGACCGTGTTGCGCTTGAGATCGGCCTCCGAATCCTGCTCCTCGTAGGAGAGCTCGAACGTGCGGGCCAGGTCGTAGGCCGTCTCTTTGAGCCCCATGGACACGGCGTTGATCTGCGCCCCGATGACGGTGATGAGCGCGAAGAACCACAGCCAGATGATGACGACGAGCAGCGCGGCCGCCGCGGCGCCGTAGCGCGTGTTCCCGTTGAGGAACACTTTGAAGTAGAGCGGAAAGAGCACCTGCAAAATCCCGAACAGGACCGCGGCGGTCAACGCGCCGGGCCAGGCTTGCCGGAAGCGTACCTCGAAATTGGGCACGACGATATAGATGACGAGGAAGAGCACCCACAGCACGCCGATCGCCGTTAGCGGTCCGACGACGGAGAGCGCGAGCGCCGCCTGTTTAGGCAGCAGCGAACGGAACGCGTCCGAGCCCGCCGTCACGAGGCTCGCCGCCCCGAGCGAGAGCGGGAGCAGGACGGCGAGCACGAGCACCATGCCGAGCGCCATGACCCGTTGCGGGACGAGGTCGCGCCCGCGGATACGGAAGATGATGCTGAACGCGTTCTCCATGTTGGCGAACAGGTTGGAGCCGAGCCATAGGAGACCGACGAGCGAGGCGACGCCGAGCGGGCCGGTGAGCTCGACGAGGCTGTGCAGCAGGGGCGCCAGGTCGATGCCGCCCTGTCTCGTCTCGGGGAAGGCGCGCGTGATGGCGTCGGCGACGTCGGCGATGTGGGCGGGCGCGATGACCTGCAGGACGATGCCGATGATGCTCAGGACAGCCAGCAGGATGGGGAAGATCGCGGTGATGAGGTTGTAGGCGATCATGCTGGCGAGGTTCATCGACCAGTCGTTGGCAAACTTCAGCACGAGCGTCTTGAGCGTCCTCGCGACGCGGCCCCGCGCCAGCCGCTGTAGTTTCGCCATTATTCCAGTCTACCGACTACCGACTACTGACGACGCCCGGGAGTCCTGGGAGGCTGCCCAACGCTCCGACGCTCCGACGCTCCGACGCTCCGCGACGTTAGTCGCGGGGGGGGTCCGCCCCGTTCGCGGGCGCGGGCTCGTCGGGCTGAGACCGCGCCGTGCCGGTCAGGACCGCGCCGGACCCCGCGAACGGCTCCTCGACCACGATCCCCCGCGCGGTGATCGCGAACGCGCGGATGGCGGGGTCGTAGTCGCTCTCGCGCGTCTTGATGATCGAGATGAGGCGCGAGAGCCGCGAATCGACCTCGACCGAGCGCAGGAAGATCATATTCTCGATGATCGGCGACACACCCTCGATCGGGACCTCCAACGAGGGGCCGACGATGGTGGGCAGCTCGATCGAGAATATGGTGGTCACGTCGCGGGCGCGTAACTCGTTCGTCAGCGCCGTGAAGAAGCGTCCGACGCGCTCGGGGTAGCCGGCGCTCGGCCAGCGCGTCCATGCCCTCTTCGAGCGGCGCCTGCCACACGATCTCGACGCGTCCCTCCCGGACGTACCGGCCCAGGTCGAGGCCGGCGCCGTCGGCCTTGCCGATGAGCCGGGCCGGCGGCTCGTAGAAGCCGAAGTGCAACCCCATCTCTCCCGCGCGCGCGCCGGCGGCGAGGAAGTGCAGACCCAGCATTGTCTTGCCGCTGCCGGGCGGTCCGAGCAGCATCGTCGTCGAGCCGGCGACCAAACCGCCGATCAGCATCCCGTCCAGGCCGGGGATCCCTAACGGCAGCCGCGCGCGCTCCTCGCCGGCGCCCGTCGCCGAGGCGGACAGGACGGCTTCGGTGCGCGGGTGGACGACGAGCCCCGCGTCCGTGATGTCGTAGACGTGCCCTCCCCGTAGGTAACCGCTGCCGCGGAACTTGCGCACGGTGAGTTCGCGGACGGCGCGCAGGCCGATATCCCGATCGTCGAGCTCGATCACCCCGTCGACCATCGTGGCCACGGGGACGAGCGCGGTGTCGTCCAGCGGCTGCGAGAGCAGGATGGTCGTACACCGGTAGGCCTCGGCGTAGGCCTGCAGCTCGGAGAGGAAGCGCCGGAAGGCGGGGTCCGAGGGGGCGATGTCCGCGGCCGGCCCGAGGCCGTCGAGGACGAGCAACGTCGCCGCGTGGTCGCGTATCACCCCGCGCAGGAGTTCCAGCAGCCCATCCAGCCCCCCTTCGGGCAGCGCGCTGTAGGCGCTCAAGTAGACGAGTTCGGTCCCGATCGGCGCGGGGTCGAAGAACGCCAACGGGCGCAGGTAGGCGAGCATGCGGCTGTGCGCCTCGGCCAGGAGGGTGACGTAGGCCGCCCGCCCGCCCGCGGCCACGCGATTGAAGCACACCTGGTTGGCCAGCACCGTCTTACCGGATCCGGGCGCGCCGACGACGAGATAGAGGCCGCCCTGGAGCAGGCCGCCGCGCAGGATCGTGTCGAGACCCGCGATCCCGGTGGGGACGCGCGCCAATGGTTGGATATCCTCGGTCGCGTTTGTCACGGACGCTTTCCTCCTCTCTCCTCACCATTATCGCGTATCGCGCGCAGTAGATGGTAGGCGCGTGCGCCAGACCCTGGTAGTATTCACGATGATGAAACAGAACGTCGTCGCGCTATCCCTCTGCTGCGCCCTGGCGGCCCTGGCCGCCGGAACGCCCTACGCTTCGGCCGCGTTCGCCGCGCCGGCCGCGCCGGCCGCGCTCGCCGCGACGGGCGCTGCCCCGCGCGACCCCTGTCGGGAGGTCGCCCTGGGCCTGGGCGCGTTCCCCCGCGGCTCCACGCCCTTTCGCTTGCGCCCGCTGCGCGCCGCGCGGGACCTTACCCTCTACTCGGTGCTCGACGACGGCGCGGAGTTCTCCCGCGACGGCTACGTCGAGGGCTGCAAGCGCGAGGTGGCGCTGCCGCCATTCTTCGGGACCGCCCGCGGCATCGTCGTCGAGACGAGCGTGTTCGCGACCGCGGCCGGCGCCCGCACGGCGTACGAGTCGATCGCCGACCTGCGCGGCTGGGGCAGTCCGGCCCCGCGCGTAGTGCGCGTCAACGCCTTCGGCGCGCCGTCCGTCGCGTTCACATTCCTCGATACGCTGCACGGCGAGACGAACACCTACGTCCTCGCGCTCAACGCCAACGTCATGACCACGGTCGCGGCGTACGCGCGCTCGACGCGGCCGACCGCGTCGACCCAGACGGAGCACGACGCCCTGACCCTCGCGCCGTCCGCCGTGGGGCACGTGCGCCACCTGCGCCGCGCGGGCGTGTTCCCGCCCCCTCAGCCCGCGCCGGCCGTGCCCCTTTATGCGCATAACGTCCCGCTCACCGTCTCGCTCGACCGGGTCGTCGCGGCGCATAGCCTCGGCGGCGCGACGGCGCACGGGGTCTACATCGTCGTCGTGGTACGGGCGCGGAATACGGGCGCGGCCCCGGCGCCGTTTGGCCTGAGCCTGGCGCTACAGGACGACCGTGGCCGCGTCTACGCGCAGGCCACCGGCGCGGCCGCGGCTGACGCGACGCGGCGGAACGCGACGCCCAACGGCTACCCCGGAGCCACGCTGCAGCCGTCGGCCGTGGCCCACGCCGCCGTCGTGTTCGACGCCGACCCCGCCGCCGTCGGCCTGCGCTTGCGCACGGGGACGACGGCCAGCGCGCGAGACCTCTTCCCCCTGGGACGGTAGGATCGCCCTCCTACCCATCGACCGGCGATCGTGTACCGCGACGGCATTGAGGCGTTGGCCGTGTCCAGGGCCGCGCGCTCGAATAGGGCTCATCTTGTTACAGCGTGTCTCCCGTCCGCAGCGGTATCCCCGGTGGGTCCGTCGGGTCGTCTATATCGACGAAGCGCGGCCCCGTCACCACGCGCAAGGCCTCGCCGGCCAGCGCGAAGTCGCCCGGGACGCGCCCCGCGATCTCGCCGTCGAGGCTGACCTCGACCGGCCGCTCCACATGGACGCGCAGGTGGCGCGGGTGGTACACGTGGACGCCGCCCACGCGCGGCTGGCGGCGCAGGAAGATGAGCAGCGCCGCTAGCGCCAGGCGCGCGAGGGGCACGTTCTCGATGGCCAGCACGTCGAGGCGGCGGTCGTCGACGTCGGAGCCGCGCAGGCGGAGGCCGAAGAAGCCGCCGAAGACGGGCGCGTTCATCACCGAGAGATGCACGAGGCAGAGGGACACCCCTTTGTCCGCCCCATCCGGGTACAACACGCACGAGAAGGCCTCGCGGCGCCGGAGCAGCGCGGACGCGGCGACCATGTAGGTGAGCCGGCCGAGGCGCTTGCGTACCGAGGCGCGCGTGGCCACACGGGCGAAAGCCACGTTGAGCCCGAGCGCCGCGGCGTGGATGAAGTGCCGGGGCGGCGCGTCGGGGGCCTCGAAGCGCCCCAGGTCCACCGTCGAGACCCTGCCGGTTGCCAGGAGCCGCGCGGCCGCGTCGATATCCAGGGGGATGTCGAGGGAGCGCGCCACGTCGTTGGATGTTCCCAGGGGCAGGATGCCGAGCGTGGCGCCGCTATGGGCGAGGGCGTCGGCGACGGCCCCCACCGTACCGTCGCCGCCCGCCGCGACGATGAGCGGGTGGTCACGGGCCGGCGTGTCCAGCCAGGGGCGCAGGCGGCCCAGTTCCTGGATCGGGATGGTCTCCCGCGTGACGAGGCCCGCGCGGGCGATGGCGGCATGCGCGCGCGGCAGCCCGCCTTTGGCCCTCCCCGCGTTCGGGCTTACCACCAGCACGAGTTCGGGCGGGGACACGAGCGGGGGCGGGGATGGGGATGGGGACGGGCTATCGGGCGCGATCATGGGCGGCCTCTAATTTAACCTATTCTACACCGCCGCCGTGGGTCGCGCCCGCAGCGCATAAAGGCCTTGACGATGGGTCATACGTTCTATTATCATGGCTTGGGTACGAGGCCTACCCGTATCCCGACCGGCCCGCTCCGTCCAGGCCGGCGCTTCCGAGAAGATGACGGTAACACAAGGAGCACACCGTGAGCGAACAAGATGTCTTCATTCTCGCCGAACACGCTCTGAAGCGCGTCGTCGATGGGATACGCGCCGACCAATGGGCCATGGAGATGCCGCCGACGTTTGCCCGGCGCGATCAGCGCCCGGTGACGCTGCGCGAGGTTATCAATTATCACGCCTATGACGACGCCTGGGTCCCGACTATGCTGGCCGGCAAGACCATGGATGACGCGGGGAAGACGCTGTTCGAGGGCGACCTCCTGGACGATGATCCGAAGGGGAACTTTGCCGCGATCGTCGAGAAGGCTTGTGCGGCCGCGCGCGATCTCGACGATCTCGACCGCATCGTCCACTGCTCGTTCGGCGATTTCACCGCCCGCGAGTACTTCTGGCAAATCAACTCCTTCCGCGGCCTGCGCGCGCACGACATCGCGCGTGTGATCGGCGTCGACAGTGAGTTGCCCGCCCCGCTTGTCCAGGGATTGTGGGACGAGGTGAGCCCGCACGCGGAGGAGTGGCGCGCCATGGGCGTGTTCGGCCCCGCGGTCGCGGTCCCCGACGCCGCGGGCCTCCAGGCGAAACTCCTCGGCTTAACCGGCCGGCAGCCCTGACTCAGCGGGGCGGCAGGGGTGGCAGGCGCGACGGGCGCGGACTCCGTGCTCGGCGCCGTTTCAGAAGAGCGCGTGCGCCGTCCCGTTCCCTGTCATGTGAATAGGGGGCGACGAGCGCTCACAGGTCGTCGCGCAGGCCCGACTCCTGGCCGGCGTCTGATAGGTTGTGCGCGTCGACGGCGTCGCGCACGCGTTGATCCTTGAGCTGGGGGAGTTCCGCCAGCGCGTCGTCTTGCGGGGCGTAGCCGACCAGGGCGCGCGCCTCTGAGATGTCGAGCCGCTTGAAGCGATTGTCGCTGAGCCCGTGCAGGACGGCGAAGCGGACGTCCTCGACCTCGATGCATCGCTCGATGAGCTGGCGCAGGTCGCGCCGCGAGACGAAGGCGTCGAGATACGGCAGGCCGCTCTCCTGCTGGATGGCCTCCAAGGGCTGAAAGGCCCCGATCCGCAGCGCGATGAGCGAGAGGCCTTCCTGCTCGGCCATGTAGCGTCCCAGCGCCTCGCCGAAGCACTTGGAGACGCCGTAGAGGTCGCCCGGATTGACCGGGTCGCCGGCCTTGACCTGCACATCGGCGGGGTAGCCGGAGACGGCGTGGATGGAGGATGCGTACACGACACGCCGGCACCCCGCGGCCTTGGCGGCCACGAAGGTATGGTAGGTTCCGATGATGTTGGTCTGGAGGAGGTTATGCCAGGTGGCGTCGGGGCTGGGGTCGCCGGCCAGGTGGACGACGGTATCGATGCCCTGGCAGAGGCTCTTCAGGCGCTCCAGGTCATCCAGGCCGGCCACGACGACCTCCCCATACCCCTCCAGTGCCGCGGCCTGCGCTGGGTCCTGGACCATCAGACGGAGGCGGTAGGTGCCGTGCGTGTGTGCGGCGAAATAGGATCCGATGCGGCCGGCGGCGCCGGTGACCAGGACACGCCGCGTCCGGCTATCGGCGTGGGCTGGCGTCCCGGTCGCGGTGAAAGACCCCCTCATCATATCCTCCTCGTCGTCTCGTCATCCTGCTACAACCAGCCCTGCCGCTCGGCGATGCGCGCGGCCTCGACGCGGTTCGCCGCGCCCAGTTTCTGGATGGCCTCAGAGAGGTAGTTGCGCACTGTCCCCTCGGAGAGGTAGAGCGTCCCGGCGATCGCGGCGACGCCCTCGCCGCGCGCCGTCGCCGCCAATACCTCGCGCTCCCGCTCGGTGAGGGGGCTGTCGCCCTCGCCGAGCGCGGCCGCGGCCAGCGCCGGGTCGACGATGCGCTCCCCGGCGACGGCGCGGCGGATGGCCACCGCCAACTGCGCGGCCGGGGCCTCTTTGACCAGGAAGCCCACGGCCCCGCTCGCCATGGCCCGGCGCAGGTAGCCGGGCCGCCCGAAGGTGGTCAGGATGAGCGTCTTGCACGCCGGCAGGCGCTCATGCAAGCGCGCTGCGGCCTCCAGGCCGTCGAGTCCCGGCATCTCGATGTCCAGCACGGCCACGTCCGGCCGCGCCGCCATGGCGGCCCCGACGACCTCGTCGCCCCGCGCCACCGCCGCGACGATCTCGATGTCGGGCTGCAACCCCAGCAGGGTCGCCAGGGCGTCGCGCACCGTGCCCTGGTCCTCGGCCAGCAATACCCGGATCATAGACGGCCTCCCGCGTCGATGGCGACGGCGCGCTCGGGGGCCGCGCGCTCCGCGCCGTTCTCTGTCCCGAGCGGCAGTGTGACGGAGAGGTGGAACCCTCCCCCTGGACGGGGGCCGGCGTCGCACCGGCCGCCGAGCGCGGCCGCCCGTTCGGCCAGCCCCGCCAGCCCGCTGCCACCGCCCGACGCGGTGAACAGGACGGCGCCCGCGGCGCCGCGGCCGGGACCATCGTCGCCGACCTCGACGCCGACGTACCCCACATCCTGCGTCACGCGGATCGTGCAGCGTCGCGCGCGGCTGTGCTTGACCGCGTTCGTCACCCCCTCGCGGACGGCCCAGGCCAGCGCCGCCTCGACGGCGGGGGGCACGGCGACGCGCTCGCCCTCGCACCGGTAGGAGATCCCGGCCGCGGCCAGGATCTCCCCCGCGCCGCGCAACTCGCTCGCCAGCGTCGGCTGCCGGTAGCCGGCCACGGCCGCCCGCACCTCTTGCAGCGCCGTGCGGGCGGCCTCCCCCATCTCGCGCGCCGTGGCGATGGCCCGCTCGGGGGCCGTAGGGACGAGGGCCTCGACGACCTCGCTCTGGAGCGCGATGCGCGCGAGGTCGTGCCCCAGCAGGTCGTGCAGATCGCGCGCGAAGCGCAGCCGCTCCGCCTCGACGGCCAGGCGGGCCACCTCCGCACGCGCGACCCGCAGCGCACGATTTGTCCGGCGGAGGTAGGCCATCAGGATTACGGAGGCGCCCGTGATGCCGACCCAGAACGGCGCCAGCGCGAGGTCGGACCAGGCGTCGTGGGTCAGCCAGCCCAGGGCGATGGTGAGGAGCATCAGCGCGGCGACCGCCCGTACGGCTAGGCCCTGCGGGAGGCGTCCCGTCGCGCAGGCGCAGGTGTAGATAAGCAGCCCCAGCCAGCGCGGCCCATCGCCCAGGATAAAGGCGCCGCTTAGGGTCGCGAGCACGGCGATCGGAACCCAGCGCCACATCCCCGACGCCGGCGGCAGGGGCGCCAGAGAGGCGTCACGCGTCACGTCGCTGTGCCAGGCGGCCCACAGATAGAGCGCGATGAAGAGCGCGAGGCCGGCCAGAACCGCGATCAGCCGGGGCGGGGCGGGACGCGCCTGAAGAAACGCCGTGATGGGCTGGACGAGGGCCGGCAGCCACACGAGCCACAGCAGCGGCCAGAAGCGGGCGAAGCGGCCCTCGTCCGGCGCGGAGTCGCGCGCATCGGCCGAGTCCATCATCTCCACCATCTCCATGTTCCCTCCATGGATGGTTACGTCGGGGAAGCCCGCCGGCCCAGGCGGCCACAGGCCGGGACGCGGATAGGAGTTCCGCCGGCGGTACCCAGCGCCGCTGTCCCCTCTCTCCCCAGTCCTGCTCCATTGTACAGCGCGCATGACCCCTCCTTTGTCTTCCTCTGCCTTCCCCGTTCGTTTGTCTTCCCCTGTCTTCCCCGTTCGATCGTCAGGGTCTGCAATAATCGTCGGCGCGCATAAAGCGTGGGGAGCGCCAACGATCATTCATGGGCGTTGGCGCTCCCAGTGGGTTACCCGCTGGGTTACCGCGCCGCGCTTGCCGCGGGCGCGCCCTCCATACCCGTACCCGTACCCGTGGGGCCCGTATGGAGGGGCGACGGCTGGACGCGCAGCAGGCGCGCCGGGAGCGCCGGCAGCCACCAGTTCCAGCGCCCGAACAGCGAGACCAGCGCCGGGACCAGCAGCATGCGCACCACCGTGGCGTCGAGCAGGATGCCCGCGGCCAGCCCCGTGGCCATGACCTTGAGGTCGGTCATGGGGATCGCGGCCAGGGCGACGAAGGCCAGCGTCAGGATCAGCGCCGCGCAGGTCACCAGGCGGCCGGTGTGCCCGATGCCCCCGATCACCGCCGCCGTGGTCGAGCCGGTCCGGTCGTACTCCTCGCGCATGCGCGAGAGGATGAACACCTCGTAGTCCATCGACAGCCCGAACAGGAAGGCGAAGACCATCAGCGGGATCCAGGCGGTGAGCGAGCCCGTGGCCGCGATGCCCCACAACGGCTTGGAGCCATAGCCGAACTGCCACACCAACGCCATGACGCCCCAGGCCGCGCCGACCGAGACCACGTTGAGCAGGATCGCCTTGAGCGGCAGCAGCAGCGAGCGGAAGGCGCGCGCCAGCAGGACGAAGGTGACCAGCGCGATCAGGCCGACCATCAGCGGGAAGTTGCCGTAGACTGCCGCGACGAAATCGGCGTCGTCGGCGGCCTGCCCGCCCACCCGCGCCGGCGCAGGGCCGGTGTGCGCCGCCTGCCGGACGGCGTCGAGCGTGGCGCGTCCGGCCGCCGACGCGCTGCCGGCCGCGGGCAGCACGTCGACCAGCGCCGTCCCGCCCCGCCGCCAGGCCGGGTCCGCCGGGGCCACCGCGCCGCGCACACCCTCCACGCGGCCCAGTCGGACGGCCAGCGCGGCGCCGTCGCGCGAGGTGGCCAGCGCCTCGATGGGGTCGAGCACGCCGGAGCCGATGCCGCTTGTCTCCAGCGCCCGCAGGCCCTGGTAGGCGGGGCCGGACGTGGTCAGCGCGTCGGGGGAGGGGCTTCCGAGCACGAGGCCGCTGAGCGGGAACAGCAGCGCGCCCAGGACCAGCGCGGCGGCCGCCGCGGCGAGCCAGCGGCGGCGGACGACGCCGCGCGCCCAGGCCGCCCACAGCAGGCTGGGCCGCTCGTTATGCGCGTGGCGGGGCCAGTCGAGGGCCGGCCCGACGGTGGACAGCAGCGCCGGCAGCAGCGTGCAGGCCACGACGACCGATACCAGAGGGATGAGCAGGCCACCGTAGCCGACGCTGCGCAGGAAGGGGACGGGCAGCGCGACCAGGGCGAGGAGGGAGATGCTCACCGTGGCGCCGCTGAAGACGACCGCGCGGCCGGCCGTAGCCATGGCGCGCCGCACGGCCTCCTGGTTCTCGTGGCCGCGGGCGCGCTCCTCGCGCCAGCGGGTGACGATGAGCAGCGAGTAGTCGATGGCCACGCCCAGGCCGATCAGCGCGATCAGGAACTCTACGATGAAGGAGACGGCGGTGAGGGTGGTCAGGCCCCACACCAGCAGAAACGTGGTGGGGATGGCGACCAGCGCCATGAGCAGGGGCACGACCGCCATGAACGAGCGGAACACGAGGATCAGGATGAACAGCGCGCCCAGTCCGCCGACCAGCGTTTCGGCCAGCACGCCCGGCGTGCCGCCGCCGGTGCTCCACGAGGCCAACGCGTCGCGGCCGGTGATCTGGACCCGCGCCCCGGCGATGGGGCGCCCCGCCAACGCCCGCTGGACCGCGGCGACAGACGGCGGGGCCTGGGCTCCCGGTTGGGCGCGTGGGTAGACCAGGGCGAAGGTGACGCGCCCGTCGGCCGAGACGAAGGCGCGGTCGCCGGTCGAGGCGTAGGAGACGACGCGGGCGCCGGGCAGCGCCGCCCCGACCGCCGCGAAGGCGGCGGCGAGTCGGCCCTTGACGCCGGGGCTCGCGACGGTGGCGCCGCGCGGCAGTGTGATGACGGGGACCAGCGGGGCCGCGGTTCCGCCCGTGCCGTAGGTGTGGAGGATCGCGGTATTCGTGTCGACGCCTTCGTACCCTACGGGCGGGTTAAACTGCTGCGAGAGGGCCTTAGTCGCCGACCCGGACGAGCGCAGGCCGACGAGGGCGACGACGATCCAGAACGCGGCGACGAGGAGCCGATGCCGCAAAATCCAGCGTGTGATGGTGTCCATACTGCTACCCTTCCCTTTCTACCTGTATACCTCGGGAGTCCGTATCACGCGGCCCCCTATGTCTCTATTGTGGGGGGCGGGCGATCGGCGCGGTAGTGTGCGGAGTCAGGAGGCGCGGGTGACATTTATCACCTCCGCGCGGCGCCGATGACGCGATGTGCCCCGCCTCGGGGTACCCTATAGGTATCAGGAGCGAAAGGGACGGGATAAACGGGTATGGCGATCACGACCGGGACCGAGGCGGCACAGGGAACGGGGGGAACGGGCGGCGCGGCGGCGCTGGAGGCGCGCGATATCCGCAAGAGCTTGCCGCTGGGGGCGGAGACGATCGAGATCCTGCGCGGGATCAGCTTCAGCGTCGCCGGGGGCGAGTTCACGGCCATCGTGGGCCCCTCGGGCAGCGGCAAGAGCACGCTGCTGGGGATCATCGCCGGGCTCGACGAGCCGACCAGCGGGCGGGTCTACATCGACGGAATTGACATAACTAATCTACCCGAGTCGCGTATGGCGCGCATCCGCAACCAGAAGATCGGGATGGTCTTCCAGGCCTTCAATCTTATCCCCACCCTGACCGCGCAGGAGAACGTCGAGGCTCCCCTCTACGTCGGGCGGCGTCCGGGCTCACCCGCCGCGCGCGCGCGCGAACTCCTCGCGCTCGTCGGGCTGGAGGCGCGCCTCGGCCACCGGCCCAACCAGCTCTCGGGCGGCGAGCAGCAGCGCGTGGCGATCGCCCGCGCGCTGGCGGCCGGGCC
>JAABUO010002217.1_pt1 | contig 23963 bp, 25 predicted proteins | sample 5559291 | NCBI WGS metagenome assembly JAABUO01 (sample SAMN10711878, study PRJNA513372) | rock metagenome | isolation source: Antarctica rocks | place: Antarctica: Victoria Land, Finger Mt sud
AGCCACGGCTTCCTTATTATTATCAACCGCGCCGGTCGCTCCCTCGCTCTCCACGACAACGGGCCGGGCGCGTTTGGCCACGCGCGCGAGACGATCCGCGATTTTACCGCCTGGGTGCGCGCGAATGTACCGGGCGCGAAGGTCGCGATCGCCAGCATCGCCAGTACCGACGGTTACGCCGATTATGCGTACGTCGGCACGATGGGCGGCTGGCAAGTGACCGACGCTGGCGGCATGAAGGCCACTGACGCGGCGATCTGATGTAACCTCATTCCCGGCCCCTTCTCCATGCTGCTATACTCGTTCTCGGAGTACGCATTATGTGTATCCACGATGTATCGTTCGTCGCCAGGGGCGTGCAATGGCGCAAAAGACGGTCCGGTTGCCTCGCGCCGAGCGGCGGCGGCAGATATTGACGGTCGCGGCGGTGGCATTCGCGGAACGCGGCTTCGGCGGCGTGACAATGGAGGAGATCGCCAGTCGTGTCGGCATCACGCGCCTCATCCTCTATCGCGCCTTCGCCTCCAAGGATGACCTCTATCGCGCCATTCTCACCGATACCGCCGCACGGTTAACTGCCGCGATGACCGAGGCGGTTGCCCTCCCCGCCGCGCCGAGCGGCGCGGCCCTGCGCGCCTATCTCGATACGGCCCGCCGGAACCCGGCGGCGTTTCTGCTCCTCTTTACCGGCGCGGCGGATAGCCCGCTCGGCAACGAGATTGATGCGGCGCGCCGCCAGGTGCGCGAGGAGATCGCGCGGCAGGCGCTCGCCCAGGCCGCAAAGGAGGGCGTCACCCCCGACCCTTTCTGGTCGCCCATGATCGCCGAGCTGACCCTCGCCATCGTCGAGCGTGGCACTCAATGGTGGCTGGGCGCCGCCCCCGCCCCCGCCGCAGACGACGCATTCGTCGAATACCTCCAGCGCGGCGTCGGCGGCATGCTGAATGGGATCGCAGCGGGTCACTTCAACCTCCGCTTTCCCGGTGGCCGCGCTCGCATATAAAAACGGACCGATGCTCTCCTCAGTTTGGCGGAGTGATGCGGGCTACCGAGCGGGAACGCGCCAGTCCTGCCGCGTCATTCGGCGCGCGCATATCGTGGAAGATTGGGGCGAGCGCGACCCCCACACTAATCAGCAAAAGCCCACCCGCGATACCGAGAAAGATCGCCCGTAGCCCGATTGGGCCGACGAGCAGCCCCGCGAGTCCACGCCCGAGCGGGATTGCCAGGAAGGCCATCGCGGTGCGCATTCCCTGCACCCGTCCCCGCAATGCCACCGGTACGCGCTCCTGCATGATGGTTGAGGCGAGCGGATTGGCCGGGCCGACGCCCAATCCATCAAAAAAGACGGCTGCCAGCAGTACTGGGAGCGGTGGCGCGAACGCAAATGCGGCATACATGGTTGCCATCGGAATACGAAAGAGCACGTAGATTCCCCGACGTGGCAAACGGTGTCCGACCGCTCCATACCAGAGCGAGCCGATCAGCGCCCCCGCGCCAAGTGCCGCGAAGATCAGGCCGACCGGGACCGCACTGCCGTAATGACGGATTGCGTAGACGGAAATAAGGAGCGTCAGCGGAGCATCAATGCAATTGCTGATGGCGGAAGTGAGCGACATCGCGCGGATGAGCCGGTCACCCCAGATATAGCGCAGCCCCTCCATCAGATCAGCGACGTAGCGCCCCGGTCTCTTTTCCTCCGCGTTCGTGGTCGCGACTGCGGGAACGAGCGCGCCGATCAGCGCGGCGGAGATGGCGAAGGTCGCCGCGTCGAGCCAGAGGACGTTGCTCGTTCCCGTTACGGCAATCAGTATGCCCGCGAGCGGTGGCCCAAACAGTGTGGCGAAGCGCGGCACGGATTGCATGAAACCATTGGCTCGCTCAAGGGGCATCGCCGCCAATGCCGCAAGCTCCGGCACGAGACTCTGCCGTGCGGTGTTCCCCGGCGTGTCAAAGAGATTGGCGAGGAAGGCGAGCGCGAGGAGTTGCCAGAACGCAAGCCCGACCGTGTGATAGAGGAGCGGCACGAGCGCGATCGTCGCGCCACTCGTCAGGTCCGCAAGAATGCTGGCGCGTTTGAAGCCGGTCCGGTCCACGAGCGCGCCACCAAAGAGGCCCGCGATGATAAAGGGCAGCGCCTCGAAAACGCCCGTCAGTCCCGTCTTCGCCGCGCTCCCCGTTGTCTGGAGGACGAACCACGGCAGCGCGATCAGCGTCAGCATGCTGCCGACCTGCGAGATCGTATTCGCCGTCAGCAGGCCGGTCATCGGCCGGTGTATCCTCGTTATTGTGCGCGTGCTGTTCATCGTTGCTCCATCTGTGTATCCGGCGCAGTGAGGTTGCGGAAAACCGGCGCCGCGAGCATCACGACGGTAACGAAGGCAAAGAGCACGCCGATACTGAGGAAGAGCCGTGGCAGGCCGATCGGATCAACGAGAACCGCCCCGATGCCCCGCCCAAGTGGGATGAGGGCAAACGACGATGCTGTGGTGATTCCTTGGACCCGCCCAAGCAGCGCGGACGGTACGTGTTCCTGCCGGATCGTGGTGGTCAGCGGATTAACCATGCCGACCGCAAGCCCATAGACAAACGTCACGGCGACGAGTGCGACGAACGGCAGGCTGAGGGCGAGCGCGCTGAAGGTGATCGCCCCACCGATCGGATAGAGGGCGAGGACGCCCAACCGGGGGAGGCGATGCCCAATGGCGGCGAACAGAAACGAACTGATGATGGCGCCCGCGCCGAGGGCGGCAAGGACGGTCCCGAAACTGACCGCTGTCCCGAAGGCGCGCTTCGTGTAGACGGCGAGCAGCAACGACCACGGCGCTTCGATGAGATTTGTGAAGAGGAAGAGCATGGTGAGGGCGCGCAGCATCGTGTGGCTGGCGAGGAATCGCCACCCCTCGGCGAGATCGGCGAAATACCGGCGGGGTTCCGCGCCGTGTGGAGTCGCGGTTGTGCGGCGGGGGATGAAGCCGCCGATCACCAGCGCGGAGAATACGAACGACGCGGCATCGAGCCAGAGCACATTACTCGTGCCGAACACCGCAATCAGAATACCCGCGAGTGGTGGCCCCAAGAGAATGGCGAAACGCGGAATGGACTCCACCAGCGCGTTCGCCCGCTCCAGCCGCATCCCGGCGAGGCTGGCGAGAGCGGGGACGAGGCTCTGCCGTGCGGTGTTCCCCGGCGTATTGAAGAGATTGGCGAGAAAGGTGAGCGCGAGCAATTGCCAGAACGCCAGCCCGGTGGTGTGAAAGAGAAGCGGGATGAGCGCGATGGTCCCGCCGCTCGTCAGGTCCGCCAGCACGCTCATGCGCTTGAAGCCGAGCCGGTCCACGAGCGTGCCGCCGAAGATGCCGCCGATGATGGAGGGGAGCGTCGCGAAAACTCCCGTCAGCCCGGTCTTCGTCGCGCTGTTCGTCGTTTGCAGCACGAACCACGGGATCGCGACACTGGTCAGCATGCTGCCAGTGAGCGAAATGATTCCGGCGATGGTCAGGGAGGCAATTGGAAGCCGTTCCGTCGGTATCGCGCGTGTGACAATCATCGTGCATTACTCCTCAATCATGATACCTGATGAGGAATATAAAACAAAATATTGATTTTGTCAATATCTCGGAAAATTTTATTGATAAAGCCTGCGACGTTTAATGAGCGAGCGGGCAGACAAAATGCCTGCCCGCTCGCTGCCGCTCACTGCTCGTTAGTATTTCGGCAGCGACGGGTCCACATCGTCGGACCAGGCGAGGATGCCGCCGGTGAGGTTCTTCAGTTTGCGGAAGCCCGCGTCCTTGAGGATGCCGAGCGCCTTCGCGGAGCGGACGCCGGAGCGGCACTGCAAGACGATCTCGTCCGCCGAATCGAGTTCGTGCATCCGCGCGGGCACATCACCGAGCGGGATGAAGCGGACATCGGGTTCCTTGATCGTGCCGAGCGCCCATTCATGTGGCTCACGCACGTCCACGATGACGAGATGCTCGCCCGCGTCCAGCCGCGTTTTCAACGCGTGCGGGGTGATCTCCCACTGGGCCTCCAGATTGACTTCCGGCCCCGGCGTGATGCCGCAGAACTCGTCGTAGTCAATCAGGTGGTGGATCGTCGCATGCTCGCCGCAAATCGGGCAATTGGGGTCCTTGCGCAGTTTGTACTCGCGGAACTGCATCTTCAATGCATCGAAGCGGAGCAAGCGGCCGACGAGCGGATCGCCGATGCCAATGATCAACTTCAGCGTCTCCGCCGCCTGCAAGGCGCCGACGATGCCGGGCAGCACGCCGAGTACGCCGCCCTCCGCGCAGGAGGGGACGAGACCGGGCGGGGGCGGTTCCGGGTAGAGGCAGCGGTAGCACGGCCCTTCCTTCGCGTAGAAGATCGAGACCTGCCCCTCGAAGCGGAAGATCGAGCCATAGACATTTGGCTTGCCCAGGAGCACGCAGGCATCATTGACGAGGTAGCGTGTCGGGAAGTTATCCGTCCCATCCACGATGATGTCGTAGTCCTTGAAAATGTCGAGCGCGTTCTCGCTGGACAAGCGCGTCTCGAAGGTCGTAATCGCGGTATACGGGTTGAGGGCGGTCAGCCGCCGCTTCGTCGCTTCCAGTTTCGGCATGCCGATGTCTTCGGTCGTGTACGTCACTTGCCGCTGGAGGTTCGAGGAATCCACGACATCGGCGTCCACAATGCCGATGTGGCCGACGCCCGCTGCCGTCAGGTATAAGCCGAGCGGCGCGCCGAGGCCACCCGCGCCAACGAGCAGAACGCGCGCCTGCTTCAATTTCTTCTGCCCTGCCAGCGTCACCTCCGGCATGATGAGGTGGCGGCTGTAGCGCCCGATCTCGTCCGCCGAGAGTTCCACATCCTCCGTATCTGCTCCCTCTCCTGCCTGGCGAGGGAGGGTTGGGGTAGGGGTTGCCACCCCCCCCGCGATCGAGGGCACAATCGTCACCGTATCGCCGGACGCAACAGGCGTCGCGTCCTTCTGGAGATAGCGGATATCCTCGTCGTTCAGATAGACGTTGACGAACGAGCGCAGTTGGCCGCTGTCATTGTAGAGATGCTTCTTCAGGTCCGCGTACTCCCCGGTCAGTTGGCCGAGCACGTCACCGACCGTGCCGCCCGCCAGTTGCACCTGCTCCTTGCCCCCGGCGAACTGCCTGAGCGCCGTCGGAATCAAAATCGTCACATTCTCTGCCATGTATTACCCCCTACTATCAAATCGGAAACCGGGTACGAACCGCAAAGACGCAAAGGGCGCGAAGGACGCAAAGAAGAGAACGGATTAATTTTCTTCCCTCTTTGCGCTCTTTGCGTCTTTGCCGTTCATACCCGGTTTCTCCCCTCTTTCTTAGCCGCGCTCGACGATCTGCTCTTCATTGTAGCCGGAACGGTCGGCTTTGAGCACCCAGGATGTGAGATCGAGGGCGATGCCTTTGTAGACGCCCTGGATGATATAGGAATAGGTCGGCCAGGCGAACTCGCGATCCGTCTCGGAGGGGCGTGGCTCGCTGTCCGGGTGCGAGTGATAGAAGCCAAGCAGTGCCATACCTGCCTCCCGCGCCCGTCGCTCCTCGCGCGCGATCACCTCTGGCCCGATCTGGAAACGCCGCCGCCGCTCGTCCACCTGCTCCCAGGCGTTCTCGACAGGCACCGTCTCGCGCACGATTTTCTCCTCGCCCTCCGTCACGCCGATCAGCAGCCCGCACACCTCGTCCGGGTAGCCATTCTCACTTTGCCGACAGACCGTCGCCCGCAACGTATTCGTCCACACCACACTCATGCCACCCCCGGACATATATTAACCGCGAAGGCGCGAAGGACGCGAAGCGGGAACGAGGGGAGAAGAAATACAGGTGACCTCTTCTCTCCTTCGCGTCTTTCGCGCCTTCGTGGTTCAAGCATCTTTTCCCTCATCCCAGAAGGGGAGCGAGAGGTATTTGGCCGCGCCATCGCAAAGGATAGTGACGACCGTACCCGCATCCAGCGTTGCCGCGACGCGGAGGGCGGCGACGATGTTCGCTGCGGCGGAGACGCCGACGAGCAGCCCCTCCTCGCGCGCCAGCCGCTTGACCATTGCGTAGGCATCCTCAGTGCTCACTTCCTCGATAGCGTCCGCGAGCAACGGATCGTAAATGCCGGGGACAATGGCGGAGGCGTAATGCTTCGTTCCCTCAAGTCCATGCATCGGGCTGTCCGGCTGCACCGCGATGAGGCGGACGTGCGGATTGTAGTCCCGCAGGCGGCGACCGGTGCCGGTGAAGGTGCCGCTCGTGCCCATGATCGCCACGAAGTGCGTCACCGCGCCGCCCGTCTGCTCCCAGATTTCCGGGCCGGTCGTGTCGTAATGGGCGCGCCAGTTAGCTGAGTTATTGAACTGGTCGGGGTAGAAATAGCGCTCCGGGTCGGCGGTGTGGCGGCGCTGCACCTCGTGAATCGCGCCATCGAACCCTTCCGCCGGGTCGGTCTCGACGAGCGTCGCGCCATACGCCGCGAGGATGCGCTTGCGCTCCTCGCTCGCGTTCGCGGGCATGCAGAGTTCGACCCGGTAGCCGAGCGTCGCGGCGATCATTGCGTAGGCGATGCCGGTGTTGCCGCTCGTCGCATCGAGGATCGTCTTCTCCGGCGTCAGCAGGCCGCGCGCGATGCCGTCCCGGATCATCGCGAGAGCAGGACGATCCTTGACGCTGCCGCCAGGGTTCTGCATCTCCGCCTTCGCCGCAACGGTAACGCCCGACGGCAGGTGCGCCGTGAGATGCGTCAGCCGGATCAGCGGCGTGTTACCAATCAGATCGAGCACGGTTGTCGTGTCCTGTGCCGTTATCTGCGCCATCATTCATCGTCCCTCCACGCATCCACGACGCGCATTGTCGCAGAAGTTACGTAACAAACGCAACAACACGTCACGTCCGCGTATTGGTCACAACGGTAGGAAAGGGTACGGCATTCCCGCATTGCTCATTACGCATTGCTCTCTTACTATGGGGGGGAACGGACGCAGAGCGAAGCACAGGGAAAGGCAAGCGATGTGCAAGCGGGTGATCTGGCGCCGGATGTGACGGTGATGATTGAGAACGAGCAGGTACGGCTGCGCGATTTCGTCGGCGAGAAACGGATCGTTCTCTACTTCTATCCAAAGGACAGCAGCCCCTCCTGCACGATAGAGGCGCGGGGTTTTAATGATCTCGTCGCGCAGTTCGCGGTGGCGGAGACGGAAGTGATCGGTGTCAGTACGGACGACGCGACCTCGCATGCCCGCTTCGCGCGGCAGGAGGGGTTGCGGTTCTCCCTCGGCACGGACCCGGACGGGGGACTCGCGAAGGTCTTCGGCGCGGCGAACCGCCTCGTCTTCGGCCTCGTCGCCAGGCGCGTCACTTTCCTGATTGAGAAAGATGGGCGGATTGCCCGCGTCTGGGATCGCGTCAACCCCCTGACGCACCCCCAGGATGTGCTGGACGCGGTGAGAAACCTACCCCCCAACCCCCTCCCGAAACGGGAAGGGGGTCAACATTCCAGCGCGTCGCGCGCGAAGTAAACCCATCGCCCCTCAGCGCGAGGGTGGGACTGGGTTCGGGACACCGCCGCCCCCACCCCCACCGGGCCGCGAAGGTGGCAGTGGGTTGGGTGCGGGCGGACCCGGTGGCGGTGGACCCGGCCGCGCTGGCGGCACCGGATTGGGGATGGCGACATCGGCCTCGAACGCGCCGATGCTGCACTGATTGGCGCGGCGGAAGGCGCCCCGCTGGTCCTTGCCGCTGGTCGGCGGCAAGGCGCAGGCGGCGGGATCGGCGGTATCAATCGCGACGATGCCGGGGAGGAGGGCCATCGTCTGGGTGGGGCCTCCGTTGTCCTTGAGGGTGTCAAGGTTCGGGTTGCCGTGCTGGACGGCGGTAGCAAAGCCGCAGGTGGTCGTCGGGTTGAACTCGAGGTTGTGGCCGCCATCGGTGATCGTGCCGGAGCAGTTGCCGGTCGTGCCGCCGGTGTTGGCAGAGAGGATAGTGTTGACGGCGCTCCGCGTGTTGATGCCGTCGTTGGCCAGCCCGCCCCCGGCGGGGGTGCCGTTCGCACCATTCGCACCAGGGGATACGCCCAGGCCACCAGTGCCGCCGCTGGCGCTATTGGCGGCGATGGTGGCATTGCCAATCGTCGCGGAACCGGTGTTGGACACCGCGCCGCCCGATCCTGTACCCCCGTTGCCGCCGTTGCCCTTGAAGCTGGCGCTATTGCCGCCATTGCCGCCAGTGACCTGATTCATCGTGAACGTGCTGTTCGACAGCGCGAGCGTACCGCCGCCGTTGGAGAAGCCGCCACCCGATGCGCCGCCGCCCGGACCGCCAATGCCGCCAATGCCGCCATTGTTGTTCGCGCCGCCGCCGCCGCCCGGACCGCCATTGCCACCATCGCCGCCGGTCGTGCTGTTCCCGGTGAAGTTGCTCACCGTGACTGAGAAGGAGGTCGTTGCTGAGATCGAGATTGCACCCCCGGATGCGGACCCGCCACCGCCACCGCTGCCGCCGTTGCCGCCCTTGCCACCGGTCGCGCTGTTCCCGCTGAAGCTGCTCCCCGTCACCGAGAAGGCCGACGCCGACGTGACCGCGATGGCGCCTCCGGTCGCGGCCCCGCCGCCCGTGCCGGGTGAACCGGGAGCACCGGGACTGCCCGTCACCTGGTTAGCCGTGAACTGGCTGTTCGTCGCGGTGAAGGAGCCGCCGCCGACGTACACGCCGCCGCCGCTACCGACCGCACTGTTGTTGCTCACGACGCTGTTATTCAGTGCAAGCGACCCGCTGACGCTGTAGATACCCCCGCCGCGGTAGGTCGAGGTGTTGTTGATCGCGGTGCTGTTATTTAGCACTACCGTCCCGAAGTTGGCGATGGCGCCCCCCCGAACGTGTCGTGGCCGTTGCTGAGCGTCAGGTTATTGAAGGTCGCACTCTCACCGCGGCCAAGGCCGACCCCGAGGCCGGTCGTGAAAATCCGGTCGCTGCTGCTGCCGTTGATCACCGTCGCGCTTGCGCCCGCGCCGTTGATCGTCACATTGGACGCGACACCGACTCGACCATTGGTCAACGCATAGGGTGTGAGGCTCCCGGGCAGGGTGATCGTCGTCAGATCGGCCGGGTCGAAATGCGTGTTGGCGAAGGCGATGGCATCACGCAGGGAGCAGGCATCCATGCCGGAGGTGGCGCAGGCGTTGCTGCTATCCACCGTCGTCGTTACGGTGACAGAGAAGTTCGTTGCCCCCACCGCCGTAACGCTGAGCGTGGCGAGGAGCGCTGCGAGCACGAGCGCGAACAGAGCGATCCGGGTGTGATGGTCAGCATGGCGATGCATTCGTGTCTCCCTTAGCAGCGGCGTCTTCGACGGAAGACCGCACGATCATTTGACCGGTGCAAATCGTTATCTTTTGTAATCTCAGTGTAGCAGGGAGATGAGAAATGTACAGACACTATTACTGGCACAATTGTCGGCACTAATCTACCGTACCCGATCCCCGACGGTGGCAAACGGCGCGGATGGTTGCCCGTGCCGCGGAACGCTCGTTTCCACCCGTTGGGCGGTGTATAATACGCGAAGAGAGTTTCGCGCGGAGGCACGGGGTGTCGCGGATTGGTGTATCCCTGTATCCGCTTTGTCGCACCGCTATGCGGAGCCGTCCCGATGCGGAGACGGCGGGGAGGACACCGTGGATCGCCCTGTGTACCCTGATATTGACTCGACCCCCGAAATGGTTAGCCGCGTCTATGACCGGATGAAAAAGAACCTGCCGATCATCCGCGAGCGGCTTGGACGGCCCCTGACCGTGATGGAGAAGATCGTCCTCACGCACCTCGATGACCCCGTCGGCCAAGAGCTGAAACCGGGCGAGAGTTATTTGATGGTCCGGCCAGACCGTGTCGCCTTGCAGGACGCGACGGCGCAGATGGCCCTGTTGCAGTTTGCCCAAGCGAACATCGCGCATGTCGCCGTGCCCTCGACTGTCCACTGCGATCACCTGATCCGCGCGCACATCGGCGCGGACCCGGACCTCGCGGGTGCAACCTCCGAGAACCGCGAGGTCTATGATTTTCTCTCGTCCGTCTCGCAAAAGTACGGCCTCGGCTTCTGGAAGCCGGGCAGCGGTATCATTCATCAGGTCGTGCTGGAGAATTACGCCTTCCCCGGTGGCCTGATGATCGGTACGGACTCGCACACGCCGAATGCGGGCGGCCTCGGCATGATCGCCAGCGGCGTCGGCGGCGCGGATGCGGTAGACGTGATGGCCGGATTCCCGTGGGAAGTGAAGTACCCGAAGAAAATCGGTGTCAAGTTGACGGGAGCGCTCAATGGCTGGACGGCGCCCAAGGATGTCATCCTCAAGTTGTGCAGCATTCTCACCGTCAAGGGCGGCACGAACGCAATCGTCGAGTTCTTCGGCGAGGGCTGCGCGACGATTTCCTGCACCGGCAAGGCGACAATCTGCAACATGGGCGCGGAACACGGCGCGACAACCTCCGTCTTCCCCTTCGACGAGCGGATGGAGTTGTATCTTCGGGGCACCGGGCGCGCCGCCCTCGCCGACCTCGCGAAGGCGAACCGCGACCTGCTCGTCGCCGATCCCGAAGTAGAGCAGGAACCGGAGAAATACTTCGACCGCGTGGTCGAGATTGATCTCAGCACCTTGGAGCCGATGATCGTCGGGCCGCACACCCCCGATCTCGCCCGCTCGCTCACCGAGATCGCGGCGGCGGTGGAGCGCGAAGGCTATCCGGACAAACTCTCCGCCGCATTAGTCGGCTCCTGCACGAACTCCTCGTACGAGGACATCTCGCGCGCCGCCGCCGTCGCCCAGCAAGCGATTGACCACGGCGCGACGATGCGAACGAACTTCATGATTACCCCCGGCTCCGAGCAGGTGCGCGCCACTCTCGCGCGGGACGGGCAACTCGATACGCTGGAGCAGATCGGCGGCAAGGTGCTCGCCAATGCCTGCGGCCCCTGCATCGGCCAGTGGCAGCGGGACGACTTCGCCACCCTGCCCCTCGTCACCGGCGCGAAGGCGAACACCGAGCAGCCGAAGCCGCGCAACTCGATCATCAACTCTTTCAACCGCAACTTCCCGCGCCGCAACGACGGCAACCCGGACACGCTTTCGTTCATCGCCAGCCCGGAGATCGTCATCGCCTACGGCCTTGCCGGTCGGCTCTCCTTCAACCCGATGACGGACGCGCTGGAAGCGCCAGACGGGAGCATGTGGCATCTGGAGCCGCCCGCTAAAGCGCCCGACCTCCCGGCGGAAGGCTTCGTGACAGATACGACAGGCTTCGTCCCGCCCGCGGCGGACGGCGGCGACATCGCGATCAAGGTGGACCCGAACAGCAAGCGGCTCCAACTTCTCCAGCCCTTCCCCGCGTGGGACGGCCACGATTACCTGAACGCGCCGGTACTCGTCAAGGTGAAGGGGAAATGCACGACGGATCACATCTCGCCCGCCGGGCCGTGGCTCCGCTTCCGCGGGCACCTCAACAACATCAGCGACAACATGTTCATCGGCGCGATCAATGCCTACACCGGCGAGGCGGGTACGACCCGCAACGACCTGACCGGCGAGGAAAACGTGCCGATCCCGCAGGTGGCGCGCGCATATAAGGCCGAAGGCATCCCCTGGGTCGTCGTCGGCGATGAGAACTACGGTGAGGGTTCGAGCCGGGAACACGCCGCGATGGAGCCGCGTTACCTCGGCGCGGTGGCGATCATCGTCAAATCGTTCGCGCGCATCCACGAATCGAATCTGAAGAAGCAGGGCGTGCTGCCATTGGCCTTCGAGAACCCGGACGACTACGACAAGATTCGCGAGGACGACCGCATTGATCTCTCCGAGATCGGCGACCTCGCCCCCAATGCGCCGGTAATGCTGCGCGTCCGCCACAGCGATGGCACGAGCGACTTCGCCGAACTGAAGCACACGATGAACGAGGAACAAATTGGCTGGTTCAAGGCCGGTTCCGCCCTCAACCTCCTCGCGCAGAAGACGAAGAAGTAGTCGGCGATCGGCGGGCGGCACGAGACAGCGGGTGTCCATGACGGGCGCTCTCTGTCTCGTGCTGTCCGGAGTCGTATGAGGAAAGCCTTCCCCGTACACCTGTCCGGCATTTCTCCGGTCTATCCAGCGGGGAAGGTTCCGGGGGTTGGGTTTATAACTCTTTCGCGATAGGGATGGCGTGATGGGTGCGTCGGGGCAGTGCTTAACATCTGCTCCAACTACATCAGTTTCCCCTGAGCATCTTCGGCGGATTCCTCCTCGCTCCGTCACGAAAATTGTATCGGATGAGCATAATGAGAGGACAACGGGTGGGCGAGCAGCAGGCAGCGGGTAAACTGGCGGGCAAAGTCGCCTTGATTACTGGGGCGGGGCGGGGAATCGGGCAGGCAATCGCGCTCGCCTTTGCTGAGGAGGGCGCGGACATTACCGTCCACTACCGCAATTCGGCGGCGGGGGCGGAGCGGACGGCGCGCGACATCCGCGCCCTCGGCCGCCGGGCCGAGACGGTGCAGGCGGACATCAGCATCGTCGCGCAGGGCCAGCAACTCGTCGCCGAGACGGTTGCGCGGTTCGGGCGGCTCGATATTCTCGTCAACAACGCGGGTACATTTGATACGACTGCCCTTTTCCATGTCACCGAAGAGGGTTTCGACCGGGTCCTCGCGACCGATTTCAAGGGGCCATTCTTTCTCGCGCAGGCCGCCGCGCGGCAGATGGTCGCGCAGGAGGGTGGGGCAATCATCAACCTCGCCTCCGGTGTCGCAAAAGACGCCGACCCCGGCTACTTCGTCGGCACGTCATACGCGGGGGCGAAGGCAGCGCTCTGGCGCGCGAGCCAGCGACTGGCGATGGAACTCGGCCCGCACGGTATTCGCGTCAATGTGATCGTCCCCGGCTTCATCCATTCCAAGGCGGGGCCGCTGCCGGAGTACGTCCGCACCCGGTTCGCGCCTCTTGCCGCCTTGAAGCGTACCGGCGTGGTGGACGATGTCGCGCGCGTCGCCCTCTTTCTCGCCTCTGACGACTCCCGTTTCATCACCGGCCAAACTCTCGTCGTGGACGGTGGCATCCACATGCATTGAGAAAACGTTTGAACCACGAAGACGCGAAGGACACGAAGAAGAGAAAAGAAGAAAGGAATTCGTCGGTTAAACTGAACCGTGCTTCGCTAGGTAGCACCACAGGGAACCGTGGATGGGCATCTTCAGTCGCTGTATGGTCGTTCCGTGTGCCGCATGAGCACGCTGGCGGCACCATTCGGGAGCGAGATTGCCATGTATTGCCCCGCCTCGCCCCGCGAATTGCGCGTGATGGGGTAAACGTACACCCCAACCTCCGCCCGATCCTGCGTCCACGGTTCCCTGTGGTGCTACCCTTCGCTACTTTCCACGATAATATTCTTCGTTCCGTCTTCGCGCCCTTCGCGCCTTCGTGGTTCAAACGTTCCATTTACATATGGTGCGTTTCCTGGTTCTGGTCATGATGCTCGTGGTGCTCGTCGCTCTGCGCCTCGGTGTGAGACTCGCCCTCCTGCGGCGCGCCGGTTGCGGCGTTCATCCGGCGCTGCAACTCTTCGCGCAGGCGGCGGATCTCCGAGACGGTGTTGTTGATGCGCTCGAACAGTTCAGTGTTCGAGGCAACGCCCGCCTGGAGGAGCCACGTCGCGCTCTCCGCGCGAGTCGCGAAGAGGCCAGCCTCGACAAGGCTGTCAATCGCGGCGAGTGTCCGGTCGTCCACCCGCAGGCTGAGGACGTTGGAGCGGCGATTATCGCCACCGGGGCCACCGTTCTGCCCTTCGCCATCGAAGAACTGCTTGAAGAAGCGCCGCCACTCCGGATCGCCGGGGCGGAATCCCTCGCGGAATGCCTCGCGCATCCGCCGCTTCATTTCCGGCCAGGGAATCTGCGGGCCACCTTCCGCCCACCGGGGGCCGAAGTCGCCGGGGCCGAAACCGGGGCCGTGTCGCTCGGATCGTGGTCCGTGTTCACCGTGCATTTCTCGTTCGTCGTACTGCATTGCCATCGCTCCTTGTGTGTCCCGCGCTGCAAATGTAATTTGTAACTTACCAGCGCGTCATCAGGTTACAACGTAATGTACGCGGTGTCAAGCCAGTGGGTTGCGCGCCCAATGGTACAATCCCGTCATGAGTCGCAGCGTGACATTGCCCGATCTCCCCGGGTTGCCGGATATTCTCGCGCCGGGTCTCCGCCTCGTCTTTATCGGCTCGAATCCGAGCATCCGCGCGAGCGAGACGGGCCACTACTACGCGCACCCCGGCAACCGTTTCTACCCCCTCCTCTTCGAGGCGGGATTGACGCCCCGGCGGCTAATGCCAGACGAGGATGTTCTTCTGCCGACCTTCGGCATCGGCATGACAGATTTGCACGAACGCCCCTCGCGACGCGCAGCCGAGGTACCGGACGCGGTCTATCGTGCCGGGCGGGACCGGATTGTCGCGCTGCTGGCGCGCTATCAACCACGCTGGCTCTGCTGCAACGGGGCACGCGTCTATCAGAACCTCACCGGCACTCCTGGCTCGGTGCGCTACGGCGCGCAAGAGGAAATGATTGCGGGCTGTCGCCTCTTCGTCGTTCCCAGCACCTCCGGCCTCAATAGCGCTCTGACCGTCGTGCGCCGCGATGCCTTCTTCGCGCTGGCAGCGACAGTGCATCAGCCTACGTAGAGCGGCTTCTCGTGGCATTGATCCGATGGAATCACATGGTGGCAGGCTTATGAATGTTAACGACTGAATCGGGTAAATTGCCTGGTGGTGGCAGGCTTCCAGCCTGTAGATCATTCAGGCTGGAAGCCTTGTATGTTAGATACTGCGCAGCGATGTGCAGTGTGGGAGCGACAGGCCGTTTGAAGTCGGGATCACTGAGATCGTGTGGCAGCAGAGGTCGTCGCGCTAAGCCCGTATCTGCAACGGCCATCCAACCTGATCGTTGCCGCAATGCGACAGGGACCCGCGCGTGCTATTCTTGCGCGGGATGATCGGTGCGAGAAATGTGAGGGGGTGCGATGGATTTCATCGAGGGTGGCACGGCGGTGCTCTATGCCATCATTCTCTACGCACTGTACTACGCTATCGTGGGCATGCAGATGTATAAGGCGCTGACTGCGGATGAGGAACCGCTCACACGCGCCTTCTGGTTCGTCGGGATCACCTTCGTCTCGCTGATGGTCTGGGCAATTGTCGGCGCGGTCGTCTATTGGGGCATTCTCATCTGGTTTCGCATCTGGCTCCAGCAACCGCACGCCTGGTTGCAGGAAATTCTCAGCGACACCGGCTGGTTCCCGTTCGGGCTGATCCTCAAGCATGGGCCAATCCCAACGGGCGGTGTGCGAGGCGCATTCATCCTCTTCGGGTATCCGGTCGTATTGCTGATCGCCGCCGGGATCGTGGCGCTCTGGCTGCGCGCACGTGGCGCCTGGGAATCAATGGCGGCCCGCCGGACGCACACTGCGCCCGGCAGACCGACGCAGACGAAGGAGACCGCGCGATGAAGCGCGCGTTGATGACCTGGGGCGGGTGGCAGGGGCACGGACCCCAGCAGTGCGTCCATCTGTTTGCACCGTTCCTGCAGGCGCAGGGATACGAAGTCATCATTTCCGATACGTTGGACACCTATACTGATGAGCCATTGATGCGCGCGCTCGACCTGATCGTCCCCGTCTGGACGCAGAGCGCGCTGACGCCGGAGCAACTCGCCGGGCTGCTCGGCGCGGTGGCGAGCGGCGTCGGCATCGCGGGTTGGCACGGGGGCATGGCCGATTCCTTCCGCGAGAGTGTGGAGTACCAGTTCATGGTCGGCGGGCAGTGGGTGGCACACCCAGGCAATATCATTGACTACACCGTACACATCACCAACCATGATGACCCGATCACAGCGGGGATTGGCGACTTCGTGATGCATTCCGAGCAGTATTATCTGCACGTAGACCCGTCGAACGAGGTACTGGCAACGACTACCTTCAGTGGCGACATCCTGCCCTGGATCGCGGGAACGGTGATGCCGGTCGTCTGGAAACGGCGATGGGGCACGGGGCGGGTCTTCTACAGCTCGCTTGGCCATGTCGCGAAAGACTTCACCGTGCCCGAAGCGCGGGAAATCGTTCAGCGCGGCATGCTCTGGGCGAGCAATTGAGAAGTAGTCAGTAGTCAGAGGATTCAGTTTCCCTTCTGACTACTGACTACCACGGGAGGTCGTATGGCAGAGCCAGTGAAAGTCGGCATCGTCGGGTGCGGGACGATCAGCGCGATCTATCTCAGGAACGCGCAGTGGCTGTCGGCCATTGAGATCGCCGCGTGCGCCGATCTCTTCCCGGAGCGAGCGGCGGCGCGGGCGGCGGAGTACGGCGTGCCGAAGGCGTGCGGCGTCGCGGAATTGCTCGCCGACCCGGCCATCGAGATCGTCCTGAACCTGACGATCCCGAACGCGCACGCGGAGATCGCGCTGGCGGCGCTGGTGGCCGGGAAATCAGTGTATAACGAGAAACCGCTGGCGATCAGCCGTGCGGACGGGCAGCGGATACTGGCGCTGGCGGCGGCGAAAGAGCTGTACGTCGGCTGCGCGCCGGACACCTTTCTCGGTGGCGGCATCCAGACGTGCCGGAAACTGATTGACGATGGCGCGATCGGGCAGCCTGTCGCCGCTGTCGCCTTCATGATGAACCACGGCCCGGAACACTGGCACCCGGACCCCGACTTCTATTACCAGGTCGGCGCTGGCCCGATGTTCGATATGGGACCGTACTACCTCACCGCGCTCGTCAATCTGCTCGGCCCGGTTCGCCGCGTGACTGGCTCGGCGCAGATCACCTCCCCGGAGCGTACCATCACGAGTGAGCCGAAATACGGAACAATGATTCGCGTTAACACGCCGACGCACGTCGCGGGGCTGATGGATTTCGCGAGCGGCGCGGTCGGCACGATCATCACGTCGTTCGATGTCTGGGGGAGCAATCTGCCGCGCATCGAAATCTACGGCACGGACGGCACCTTGAGCGTGCCGGACCCGAACACCTTTGGCGGGCCGGTGCGTCTTAATCGCGCGCGGCAGCAGGAATGGGAGAACGTCCCACTGACGCACGGGCACGCGGAGAACAGCCGGGGACTCGGCGTTGCAGATATGGCGGTGGCTATCCGTTCCGGTCGGCCACACCGGGCGAGTGGCGCGCTGGCCTATCACGTCCTCGACCTCATGCACGCCTTCCACGACGCCTCCCGCGCGGGGACGCACATTGACATCACCAGCACCTGCGACCGCCCCGCACCCTTGCCCCTCGGCCTCGCGCCCGGCGACGTTGGTGCGTAAGCCTTTTGATATACGGGGCACGGATCACGAAGCCGAAGGAGTAACCAGATGGTGACAAAAACCGAAGCGACGATTGCAGATCTTCACAATGCTCCGGACGACGGCAAATACGAGCTCGTGAACGGAAGGCTGATGCATATGTCTCCGACAGGCTTCCGCCCAGTCCGCGTCGCGGGACGCATTTTTGACGCGCTATTCGACTACGAAGAAGCGACGGGCAGTGGCATGGCAATCGGCGACAATCTTGGCTTCATTGTTCGTCAGCCCCGTCTGCGCTCCTTCAGTCCTGATGCCGCGTATATCGCCGGGACGCTTGAAGAGACGGATGATTTCGTCGAGGGTGCGCCGCTCTTTGCCGTCGAGGTGCGCTCGAAGGGTGATTATGGACCGGCGAGTGACACCGAGTATGCCGCGAAGCGCGCAGATTACTTCGCGGCAGGGACGCAGGTTGTCTGGGATGTCAGCCCGCACGAGCGGACGGTTGCCAGGTATCGCGTCGGCGCTCCTGAGACGCCGCATGTCTTTCTAATGGGTGAGATCGCGGACGCCGAACCCGCGCTGCCCGGTTGGCGGATGGCTTTGCGCGACATTTTCCACTCCTGACATGGCCGTTGGTATGAGGATTCTCTGCTTCCACCATGCGCGGATCAGGATCTCCCGATAGATCAGTGCCCAAGTCTCAGCCCGGCATCGGTCCGGCTTCGTCCTGAGTGGGGATATATGGCCGCTCTCCCGTCATCATACCGATGGCGCGCTCTTTGAGGACGATGGCGATTTCCTTCACCTGCTCGCGCGTCTCCTCGCCCGTTTTTGGCACAAGCAGGAGCGCCGCAATCACGCCAGCGACGATGCCGAGGACAAAGCCGAGTCGGAAGCCGCCGTGTGGCTTCGGCGCATCGTCATGTGGGAGAAACCTGCTGGGACCGACCACGAGCGGTGCGGACGGTTGCTGCTCGATATGCTCCATCGTCTCCTCCGACGATTAGATGGGCGGCTCGGTCCCACCGTCACGGTACGTGGCAGCCTTCGCCATCGCTCGCATTCGCGCCAGGTTCTTGGCAAGTCCGATGATCGGGGTGGCGACCTGCTCAGAGACGAATTCGGTCGTCCCCTTGACGCGCTGGGCGGTCTGGGTCAGTTCGCCCGCTGTCCGGGTCAGTTCTTCGAGGACGGGGATCAGTTTGTCCTTCATCAGGAGCGAGACATAGGCGAAGATGCCGACCATCGCCGCGAGTAGCACGATGGTGACGACGAAGAGCGCCGCAAGGAAGACGATTGCCATATCTCTCAGGCGGACCAAGCCGTCCCAGTGATAAAGGAAAAAGCCTGCAACGGTTAGTAAAGCAAGCACCCCACCCGCGATAAGAAACGGCAACGCTTTCTTCATCCCTCGCTCCTTCAACGTGTCACGTAGCGCCCGCACCCAGTCGCGAGCGATTTCCGATGGGCGACCCCATTAGTCCCCGGTTTCGGTGCGCGTGATAGCGCGAAATGTGAGCAGCCATGCCAGGAGAATCGCGCCGAGGCCGCCAATCAGCGCGGAACCGACCGGGACGTTGCCATATCGGAGCCACCCGCCACCTGCCAGCGCCGCCGCGACCTCGCCCATAAACACCCCGACCACTGCCGCGACGAGATAGACAGGTACTTGCCAAAGGTACCGTCCGAGCGTCGCGTGTGCGAGGAGGCCAAGGATCCCGGCGATCAGGATGCTCAGGAGCACCGACGGGGACATGACGACCTCCTCATTGTCATTCGCCAATGATCACGAGATCATGCATCGCGATCACGGCGATCGGAGATGCAGGTTGCATGCCAGCCAGTGCGTCCATATCCAGTAGCGTGCCGTCGCCCCGCTCGACGCGCTCGATGGTACCGCCGCCGAGCACCTCGTCGCCCCGGTAGAAAACCACCGCCTGACCTGGTGTTGCGGCGGGCTGACGAAGCCCGTTGGGGAAGATGAGCCGCGCCGTCCGCTCCGGCAGCGGCGTCAGGATCGCGGGTGCAGGCGTGCTTCGGTAGCGCACCATCGCCTCAACCGCGACCGGCTCCGTAGGCGTCTCGCCGATGAACATGACATCGTCCGCGACGAGTGCGTGCGCCGTAAGATCAGCCGCGCTGCCGATGACGACACGGTTCGCGTTGCTGTCCAAACCGACGACGTACCGCCGCTCGCCTTGCGCGATATGGAGGCCGCGCCGTTGCCCGACGGTATAATGCCCGATCCCCGCATGTCGCCCGACGACCGCGCCGCCTGCATCCACGATCTCGCCGGGCGTGAAGGCGCTCGGCTGCCGTTCCGCGACGATGCGGGCATAGTCGCCGTCCGGGACGAAGCAGATGTCCTGGCTCTCCGGCTTCTCTGCGACGGGGAGGCCATGCGCCCGGGCGATCGCCCGTACTTCCCGCTTCGTCAGCGTGCCGAGCGGCAGGAGCGTGCGCGCCAGTTGCTGCTGCGTGAAGGTGTAAAGGACGCTCGATTGGTCCTTTGTCTCATCCACAGCGCAGTGCAGGTGGGCGGCGCCATCCGCGCCCTGTCGGATGATCGCGTAGTGACCGGTGGCGAGGTAGTCCGCACCCATCGCGATGGCGCGGCCAAGCAGGGCAGCGAACTTCAGGTGCCGGTTGCAGTTCAGGCAAGGGTTCGGTGTGCGCCCGGCGGCATAGGCGGCGGCGAACGGCGCGATGACGTGCTGCTCGAACTGTCGCTCGAAGTTGAGCGGATAGAAGGGTACATGGAGCGTCTGGCAGATGGCGCGCGCATCCTCGACGCCCTCCAGTCCGCAGCAAGAGCCGGTACCGTGCGCGACCGCGCCCGTCTCGTCGCCGCTGTAGAGGCGCATCGTGATGCCGACGACATCGTATCCCGCGTCCCGCATCAGCAAGGCAGTCACGGCGCTATCTACGCCGCCGCTCATCGCCACGACGCACTTTTTCTTCTCGCCCGGCGCGAGGGGCGGAATGGCGGTGCGGGCGGCAATTGCTGCGATGTCGTCAGTACTGGTGAGCGTCGTATTCATGATCGTGCCGGTATCCCTTCGCAATTACTCATGATGTCGTGGATATTGTACGTTCTGGATAGCCGGGCGGCAAATATCCTATTGTTGGTTTGCCTGATCTCGGTTGTGAAGGAGCGGTTGATGGGAGGACGATGAATGCAAAACAGATACATCGCGTTGCTGCGGGGCATCAATGTGGGGGGTCATCGCGTGACGATGGATCGCTTGCGCGGACTATTTCGCGAACTCGGTCTCGACCATGTACGGTCGTATATCCAGACGGGGAACGTGTTCTTCGCGAGCGACGAGCGAGACATGGCACTGTTGCGAACGCGGATCGAGGTGCACCTGCACGCTTCCCTGGGGTATGCGGTGTCGGTCTGTCTGCGCACGGTCGAAGAGCTCGAACGGCTCTTGCTCCTCGATCCATTCACGGGAGTGACGGTGACGCCCGAGGCGCGTCTTGCGGTAACATTTCTGGCCGAACCAACCACCGCTACGCCGCCCGTTCCCTCGCGCACGCCAGATGGCGCCTATGAGTTAATTGGGGCGACGCCGTCCGAGCTCTTCGTCGTCTGGCATCTGAAAGATGGTCGCCCAGGGAATTCCTACGGTCTCCTGGGATCGAAGATGGCGGTGCCGACAACCACCCGGTTTTGGCATACGACCGCGAAAATACTCGCGGCAGCCCAAAGCGAATAACAGCCGCTGCGTGCGATGCGCGTTTGCTCCGATCATGCTATACATGAGACGCGGACGAATGTCGAGAAAGGAGCGCGCGGTGCCTGAGTTGCCCGGAACGATTGTCGAGGCTGGACAGTGGCTGCGGAGCGGGAAGATGACGGCAGTCGAACTGACGGAGGCGATGCTCGGCCGCTGCCACGCGGCGCAGGAGCGCCTCGGCGCATTCAACGTCATTAGTGATGAGACGGCAATGGCGGCGGCGCGAGCGGCGGACGCCGATTTCGCGCGTGGCATGGATCGCGGCCCACTCATGGGCATCCCGCTCGGCATCAAGGACCTGCTCGCTACGAGTGACGCGCCGACGACCGCGAACAGCCGCGTGCTCGATTCCGCGTGGGGGCAGCGGGCGGATGCGACGGTCGTGCGGAAGTTGCGGGCGGCGGGCGCGGTCCTGATGGGCAAACTCGTCCTGCATGAGTTCGCGATTGGCTGGCCCGACCCCGCGACGGGTTTCCCGATTGCCCGGAATCCCTGGGACCCGACGCGGACTCCGGGCGGATCGAGTTCCGGCACTGGCGCGGCGGTCTGTGCGGGGCTGGTACTCGGCGGGCTTGGCTCCGATACCGGCGGCTCGATTCGCGGCCCGGCGTCGTACTGCGGGATCAGCGGCCTCAAGCCGACCTTCGGGCGGGTCAGTAAGGAGGGGGCCGTGCCGCTGGGCTATAGCCTCGACACCGTCGGGCCAATGGCGCGCACCGCGCGGGACTGCGCGATCATCTTCGATGCCATCGCCGGATACGATCCCGCCGACCCCTGTACTGTCAACGTTCCCGTCCCCTCGATGACCGCGGGACTGGACGGCACGCTCGCCGGGGTGCGCGTCGGCATCCCGCGCGACTATTTCTTTACCGCGCCGGAGTTGGATGCTGAGGTGAAGGCGGCGGTGCTCGCGTCAGTGGACGCGATGCGCGACGCGGGCGCGATCATCGTCGAGGTAGACTTGCCATACTGTGAGAGTGCGGCGGCGGCGCAGCGCGTGACGATCAGCGCGGAAGCGTATGCGTATCACGAAGAGAACTTGCGCGAGCGACCGGAGTTGTACGGTATGCACACACGGTTGCGGCTCATGCACGGCATGCTCTACACGGCAGCGGATTTCGTGCAGGCGCAGCGCGTGCGCTCGGTGGTGCGCGATGCATGGACGGCGGCGATGCGCGCAGTGGATGTGTTGATCGTCCCAACCTCTACCGCCGTCGCGCCGACGTTCGACAGTTATGATGGCACAAAGGTGGATACGACGCCGATGTTCACCGGGGTCTGGAACCTCGTCGGCTTTCCCGCGTTCAGCGTCAACTGCGGATTCTCCGCAGCGGGCCTGCCGATTGGCATGCAGATCGTCGGCGCTCCCTTCACGGAGCCAATGCTCTTCCGCGTCGGCGATGCCTATCAACGGATCACTGATTGGCATATCCGCGTCCCGGACGCCAAACGCGCTGCAGGGGTGACAGTATGACGAAACAAGAGAAGGATGATGCCGCCGCGACCGTGGATCACCTGATCGCGGTTGCGGGCCTGACCGTCACAGCGGCGGAGCGCGAGTATTTTGTACGGGCCTATCCAGTCATCCGCGCTTCGCTTCAGCATCTGCGCATCCCCGAGGCACGCAATGCTGAACCGGCACTTATCTACCCGGCGGACAACCGGCGCTGACCTATTCCCAGCCCCTCCCTGTTCTCACCCCTCGTGTCCGGTATTGCCGGGCTTGAGAAAATCCGGCTGCGCCCAGGCGGGGTTCGGGTAGGTGTAGAAGCCCCGTCCGGTCTTCATACCGAGGTCGCCGCGCGTGACGCGGTCGGTGAGGATTTTCGGCGGCCGGTCGGACGGATCGTTGCTCTCGGAGGCGTAGTGCTCCTCGATGTCTTTGACAACATCGAGACCGATCTCATCCATCTTGCCGAACGGCCCCATCTCCGTGTGATACATTGTCATCCAGGCGCGATCCACGTCCTCGAACGAGGCAACGCCGCTGTCCACGACCTTCAGCGTTTCCTTCTTGATCGCGCGCCAGACGCGATTGAAGATGAAGCCGGTGCTCTCCTTCTGGACGTGGAGTGGCAGGAGATCAATCGTCCGCGCATAAGCGGTCAGCGCGTCAACCGTTTCCGTGCTCGTGTGCGTACCACGACCGATTTCGACCATCGGTATCTCCCAGACGGGATTATAGAAGTGCAGGTTCGCGACCTTGTCGGCGCGGGCCGTCGCGTCTTCGAGATAACTGACGCGGATAGAGGAACTATTCGTCGCGATGATCGCGCCCTCGCGGCACAGTTCGTCCAGTTGACTGAATAAAGCGCGCTTCATCTCGACGCGCTCCGGAATCGCCTCGATCACGAGGTCCGCATCGCGCACCGCATGCGCCAGATCGTTGGCGTAATGGAGACGCCCTTCGATAGCGCCCATCTCGATCCGCGCGAGCGTCCCTTGCGCGAGCCAGCCGCTCAGAATGTCGTGAATTGCCGTGCGCGCTCGGTCGAGCGCGGCGGGGTCGCTGTCAGAGAGAATGACGGAGATGCCGTGCTGCGCGGTTCGCAAGGCGATCATTCGCCCCATCGTTCCCGTGCCGACCACCGCAACGCGTTCGATCTGTGTCATGCTGCCATCCTCTCATCCTTTCGCGGGGCCAGACGATATGCATGGCGGTTCGTGCTCAGGCATGTTCGTTGCGACGCCGGGTGACGCGGATTTCTCCGGCAACACGATCAGTGTTATATGCGCCGCGTTCGCAATCAGAAAGAAAAACGTCAAGAACATGGAGACCGTATCGCGTCGTCACCCTGTACGCCGATTCGCTCAACATTCCCGCCGGAATGAGATACGGCCCGGCGGCGTCCTGAGTGCGGTAGTTACCTGGATGTGGGAGCGATCATCCGCGCAATTTCACGGCTT
>JAABUO010002218.1_pt1 | contig 23948 bp, 24 predicted proteins | sample 5559291 | NCBI WGS metagenome assembly JAABUO01 (sample SAMN10711878, study PRJNA513372) | rock metagenome | isolation source: Antarctica rocks | place: Antarctica: Victoria Land, Finger Mt sud
GCCGCATAACGGGGAAACTTCATCCCCCGATCGTACGCGAGGGATGAATCCGCGACCTCGATCACCAGCAGAACATCGGCGGGCGTGGGCAGCGCGGATGAGTAGTTCCGCAGGCGCAACACGGCGATATCCGGGAGTGGCATGCTGTCGTCGTCCAAGCGGATCGGATTTTGCACGTCAATGATCGCGGCATGTCCGATCTGTTTGACGAGCAGATTCGTCAGCGTTCGTACCGCGTAGGCATGTTGAACGCCAATCGGACTCTTTGCGTTAATCTCCCCACCGAGCAGTTCGATATTCTCGTCTTCAGACAGGATGCCGCTTTCTACCATGCGCTCGTATTCCGCTGCGGTGAAGGGGCGATGCAGTGTCGGTGCGGCCATTATTCCTGCGCTCCTCGTTAGTGCCGTACGATATGCGTCCCGATACCAAGGATTCTATCACGCGCTCGAACCATGAATGTGGACGACTAGCCAGCGATCCCATCGCCAGTTGAGGACGAAGGTGCGCCTGCCGAACGGCTCGTCTCGGAGATGAAACGTGACGATGGCGACCGCGCCGAACTGCTGCGAATGCATTTCGGACTGCGTGCGAACAACTTCGGTGCCACCCGCCGCGCGGACGGCGGCAATCGTCGCGGCGAACTGCGCACGCATACCGGCTTTATCGAGACGGGTCAGGCACGCGTTGGCGGGCCAGAAGGCCGTCGCGTCCTCCGCGATATGCGCCATCATCGCGTCGAGGTTCATGCGGCGGAAGGCGCGGCTGAACGCGAGCAGCGTCTCTTCGGGGGTCATCTCATCGGCGGGCATCGGCATTCCCTTTTCTCTGATCGTCGGCACATCACGTCGCCGAAGCATCACCGCTTTTGCCTCGCTACGCAATGGGGCGTTCGGAGTTCGGAGTTCGGGACTTGGAATTCCGACGAGGCCGCTCCGAACATCAAACATCGAACTCGTTGCCCGTTGCTCATTGCTCGGTTATCGTTTCGCGACGAATGCATTCGCCATGAAGGAAGGAGCCACACGCCGTGTCGCAGATCGAATATACTGAAATCGCCCTACCGGACTTCGGATCGCCGCATAGGGAACCGGAAATTCCCGTCGCCATCTACGAGGAGCGGCTACGGGAGACGCGGGAGCGGTCCGCCTACTCCGGCTATGACGCGCTCCTCGTCTATGGCGACCGCGAGCACTTCGCGAACATCGCCTATCTAACGGGATATGACCCGCGCTTCGAGGAAGGGCTACTGATCCTCGCGCCCGGTCGCCCGCCGGCCCTGCTCGTCGGGAACGAGGGGATGGCGTATGCCGCCCTCAGCCCCGTGCCGGTGGACCATGTGCTCTACCAGAGTTTCAGCCTGCCGGGGCAGCCGCGCGGCGCGAGCAAGCCGCTCGCGACGATCTTGCGCGAGGCCGGGGTCGTGCCGGGATCGAAGATCGGCATCGCGGGATGGAAGTATTTCTTGCCGGTCGAGACGGCGACACCCGCCGCGTGGATCGAAGCCCCGGCCTATCTTGTGGACACACTGCGGGAGATGCGCTGCACCGCGCTGAACGCGACCGCCCTTTTCATGGACCCGGCGCACGGCCTCCGCGCCATCAACGAGGTGGACCAACTCGCCCGCTTCGAGTATGCCGCGACGCTCAGTTCCGAGGCGATCAAGAATGTTCTGTTTCATGTGCAACCAGGGATGACCGAATACGACGCCGTGCGGCTGATGGGCCTCAACGGCTTCCCGCTCGCCTGCCACCCGATGTGCTCGGCGGGCGAGCGGGCGTCGGCCGGATTGCCCAGCCCGTCCAGCCGCGTGCTGCGCGAAGGCGATCCGGTGACGGTCGCGCTCGGCCTCTGGGGTGCGCTCAATGCCCGCGCGGGCTTTCTCGTGCGTGATGCGGACGGACTGCCGAGCGGCATCCGCGATTACGTGGACACACTCGTCGCGCCCTACTTCCGCGCCGTCGTCGAGTGGTACGAGGCAATCGGTATCGGCGTGACGGGTGGTGAACTGTTCGCGATCATTGACCGACACCTCGGCGATCCCTTCTTCGGCGTTGGCCTCAACCCCGGCCATTTGATTCACTTGGATGAGTGGCTGAACTCACCGATCTTCCGGGACTCGCGGCAGCAACTTCGCTCCGGCATGGCGTTGCAGGTAGATGTCATCCCCGCGACCCATTCGTCGTACTTCACAACGAACATCGAGGACGGCATCGCCCTCGCGGACGAACCACTTCGTGCATCCTTCGCGGCAAAATACCCGGAAGCATGGGAGCGCATCGAGGGACGGCGAATATTCATGAGGGATACACTCGGCATCCATCTTAATCCGGAAGTGCTGCCTTTCTCCAACATCCCCGCCTACCTGCCGCCCTTCTGGCTCTCGCCCCAGCGCGCAATGCGCGTTGCAGGATAGGTATGATGGATCGCCCAATCCCCTTGTCGTGGCTCGATCCGCGTGTCGCGATTCGCCCTTCCGTGATCGAGGGACGCGGCTTGCTTGCGCGCGAAGCGATCAATGCAGGCGAAGCCGTCGCAATTTTGGGCGGCCTCCGGATTACGGACGAGGAATTGCGCGAGATCGCGCAGCACGTACCGAGATACAACGCGGCCGCAATCGGCGAAGGCATACACCTGCTGCTCGATCTCGATGATCTGATCGGCTTCGGCAATCACTCCTGCAATCCCAATCTCTGGATGGTTGACGCAATTACCATCGTGGCACGGCGGGACATCGCGCCGGACGAAGAGCTAACCATAGACTATGCGACACACACCGTGAGCCCCTGGTGGCGTATGGCATGCGGGTGCGGCTCGCCGCTCTGTCGCCATAGCATCACCGGGAACGACTGGCTGCGAGCCGAGTTACAAGAACGCTACAAAGATCACTTCTCGCCCTTCATCAACGAGCGTATCCGGGTAATGCGGGCGGGAACGTGACGTAATCCCGGTGTTCGAGCGAATGGCGATCACCCGATTGCTTCAACAACCATCTCACCCGCAACAACGTCTTGCAGCGTGAGGCGGCTCGCGAGGTGTTCCGCGATGTATCCTGCCGCCATGCGGTTTGATGCCTCCGCTCCAGCTTCGTCGGCGAAGATGCTGACGGAGGCGAGGCTGCTGTTCCCGCCATCCACAACGTAAAAGGCAATGAAGCCCGGTGCGTCACGGATGATCGGCACGAACCCTTCGGTGACGATTCGCGCAATGACAGCGGTCGGTCCGCTCGTCGTGTAACGCCGCACACTCATGTACATAGTTGCCTCCTCTTGCTGGCTTGAATGCGGATCGGAACTATCAGATGATGCGCGTGGAATCCGCATCGCTTTTATAGCAGATAGGGAGGCAAGCGTGATGGACGCACAGACGGTTCCCGAAGCATGGGTAACATTGGCGACCGAGGAGCAGATGCGCGCGCGGATACCGCCTGACGCGCCCCGGCATCCGTACGACTTCGGTTTCCTCGCACCAATGTCCCGGCTGACGCAGGCACACCCGGTGATCGGGCCGAAGTTCTCCGCCCTCTTCGCGCAGATTATGTTCGCGCCGGGCGCATTGACGCGTCAGGAGCGGGAGATGATTGCGGGCATTGCCGCCGCCGCGCAGGATTGTTACTACTGAACGTCCTCCCACGCGGAGTTTCTGCGTGTCGAAGACGGTGATCCGGCACTTGTCGAGGCAATTAAGGAGCGGCGATGGCGCGATCTGCCCGATCTTACCGACCGCCAGCGCGCCCTTTGCACGGTCGCGGAGAAGATGAGCGCGACGCCGACCCGGATGGTGGAAGCGGACTGGCAGCACCTGCGCGATCTTGGCTTCGATGATCGCGCCTGCCTCGAAGTGGCGCACATCGTCGGCATCTTCAACTATCTCACGCGCCTCGCCGACGGCCTCGGCCTCCAACTCGACCCCGCCACCCGCGCCGCTGCCGAAGGTGGCCCCACTCTGGAACGGCCAAACACTTGAACCACGAAGGCGCGAAGAACGCGAAGAGGACACAAAGGCCAGGATACGAAATACAATAGAGATGGTACGCGTGAGATTGCTCGTACCTCGTATCTCTTCTTCCCTCCTTCGCGTTCTTCGCGCCTTCGCGGTTCAATTCTCTTTCAGGAGTAACACGTGAATGTTTCGACGGAGATGAGTGCGGAGCGGCAGGCGCGGGCGAAGGAGTACGCCGGAATTCGGCGGCGGCTGTATTTCGCGCGGACGGTGGCGACGTTCGTCGTGCTGGCGCTGCTCGTCGTCACGCCGCTCTCGAAGGCAGTGCGGACGGCGATTGAGCATCGCGCGACGAATCAATGGCTCGTCGTGCTCGTCTACGTGCTAATCTTCGGGCTGGCGTCCGAAATCGTCACCCTCCCGCTCGGCGTCTATAGCGGCTGGCATCTGCCCCGGCATTACGGCCTTTCGCATCAGTCATTCGCGAGTTGGATAGCGGACCTCGTAAAAGGCTCAGTGATTGGCGGCGCGCTCGGTTTGGGGATGGTCGAACTGCTCTACTGGGGTTTGCGGCGACTACCGGACTGGTGGTGGCTGGCAGGCGGCGCGGTCTATCTCCTCTTCAGCGTCGTACTGTCGAACCTCGCGCCGGTGCTCATCATGCCGCTCTTCAACACATTCACGCCAATTGAGGATGCGACGCTGCGGCAACGCATGCTGCATCTCGCGGAGCGGGCCGGGACGCGCGTGCGCGGCGTCTTCACGATGGATTTTAGCCGCCGCACGAGCGCTGCCAATGCCTTCGTCACCGGCATCGGCAGCACGCGCCGCATCGTCCTCGGTGATACGCTGATCGCCAACTATACGGTAGAGGAAGTCGAGGTCGTGATGGCGCATGAACTCGGCCACCATGTTCATGGTGACATCTGGCGCGGCATGGCCTTCGATACCGTCGTGACACTGATCGGGCTGTTCATCGCAAACGTGCTTCTCCACGCGGGCGTGGACGCCTTCGGCTACCGCAGTGTGAGCGATGTCGCCGCCTTTCCGCTCTTTGCGCTCATCCTCTCCGGCTTCGGGTTGGTGACGATGCCGCTCACGAACGCCTACAGCCGCGCCCGCGAGCGCGCCGCCGACGCCTATGCCCTCACGCTGACCGGCAATGCGCCCGCTTTCGTCACTGCCATGCAGCGACTGGCGAATCAGAACCTCGCGGAGATGGAGCCGCCCCGCTGGGTCGTCCTCCTCTTCTACAGCCACCCTCCCCTCGCCGACCGCATCCAGCGCGGCGCGGCATTCGCCCGTATCCCATAACATGCTCCCCCTTCCCTTGAAGGGAAAGGGGGTTGGGGGTTAGGAAAAATGCCCGACTTTATCCCCGGCTTGCAACTGAGCGAAGCGTTCTATCGAGAAGCGATCAAGCCGATCCTCGATGCGGCGTTTCCGGGCCTCGTCTATGCCGCCGCGCTGATCGGCTCCGGCTCCGATGTGCTCGGCTACGACACGCCGCGCTCCACCGATCACGGCTGGGGACCGCGTTGCTGGCTCTTTTTGCCCGATGCTGACGACGAAATGTATCGGACTGCGATTGATGAGACGCTGCGCCAACAATTGCCGGACACGTTTCGAGGCTATCCGACCCGTTTCTCGCGCGGCGCGGACAGCGTGCTGTTGCCGGAGTGTCCGGTTCAGCACTATGTTCTGATCGCGTCGCTGCCGCGCTTCTTCATGCAGCACCTCGGCTTCGACCCGATAGCGGAGATCACAACGGTGAATTGGCTCATTTGCCCACAACAGGCATTGATCGAAGTGACACGCGGGGCGGTCTTCCACGATGGCTTCGGCATGCTGACGGTGGCGCGAAAGCGACTCGCATATTACCCGGATGAAATCTGGCGTACGCTGCTCGCCGCCCAATGGCAACGGATTTCGCAGGAAGAGGCGTTCGTCGGACGAGGTGGCGAAGTCGGGGATGAACTGGGGTCGGCGGTCGTCGCGGCGCGGCTCGTGCGGGAGATCATGCGGCTCTGCTTCCTGATGGAGCGGCAATACGCGCCGTACAGCAAATGGCTCGGCACGGCGTTTGCGCACCTCACCTGCGGCCCCGCGCTCGTGCCAGTCCTGCGCGATGCGCTTCACGCGACAACATGGCAAGAACGCGAGCAGTCGCTCACCGTCACCTACGAAACCGTCGCGTATATGCACAATGCCCTCGGCATCACCGCGCCGCTCGATCCGCGCACCGGGCACTACCACGGTCGCCCATTCAAGGATGAGGACGGTCGTCCCTTCACGGTGATCCACGCGGAACGTTTCGCCGACGCAATCCGCGCGACCATTGTGGACGAGATGCTGCGCGATGTCGCGTCGTTCATCGGCGCAATTTATCAGTTCGTGGATAGCACCGATGTCACGACGTATCCAGATCGTATTGCCCGATTGCGCTCACTGTTTACTAATACCGTTTCCCCTTCCTACGCCGAGTGACGGAAGGGGGCCAGAGGGTGAGGAAGTCAGGCGCAGGACGCTGCATCGGCACGCCAGCGGTTATAGGCGGGGGCTTCTTCCGCTGCCAGTTGGCCGCGCACCGCCAGCCAGTTACGCGACCAGACGGCCGGATCGCGGACGACTGATTCCGGATGCGCCTCGGAGCGAGCGACGAATCCAGCCCGTGCGAAGGCGGGGCGACCCGTCGGCTGGCCGACGGGCTGGAAGCGCAGGTCGAAACTGATCCGCACTTGATCGGGCGTCACATTGTCGAGCGAACTGTGGACGGTGCTCTGCGTCATGAGCAGGACGCTTCCCGGCTTCATCGGCAGGGCAACCGGATCGCCAGGCGGCAGCAACGTGTCAGGGATCGCCAGCCCGCCCGGCCCGCCGGGGCAGTGATCGAAGAGTTCATGCCCGTGGCTGCGCGGGATCACTTGCATGCAACCGTTCGCGATTGTCGCCTCCGTAACAGGCATCCAGACGGTGAGGATGGACGATTCGTCCGCCTCCGGCATCAAGACGCCGTTGTCCTGATGCCAGGGAATCTTGGCGATCAAGCCATTCGCCGGGTCTGCGACGGCACGCTTGGGCAATTTCATGCGCGCGTGTTGCACCGGGCAGGAGAAGATTTCCGTCCCGATCACGCTTTCGACGAGATCGAGGAGGCGGGGATTAGAGAGCACGCGGAACATGGCAGGGCCGGTGTAGATCGGCGTATCGGGCAGCACGCCCTTCTGCGGCAGTGAGAAATCGAAGTGCTGCGAAAGCACGCGCTGGCTCTCCGCGCAGATTTCCGTGATCCGCTCCGCGAACGGGAGGTTGTCGTACCGGGAGGAGATCGTGCCTTCTCCGTAGAGTGTATCGGCGATGCCATTAAGGATGGTGCGGTACTCGTCCATCACCGGCGCGAAGTCCCGCGCGGGATCGAACACGTCCGCGACGACGAGGAATCCTTCGTCCGCGAACTGCTGGAGTTGCGCTTCGTTCAATCTGGGCATGGCGACCTCCTTGCTTTCTCTCGCACAGGGTGCGATCGCTACCGATCTTACTGTACCACGCACTGCCAAGCCGTGGCGGGATTGCGGCATCCACTCGCCTCTATTCGCGCGGCGACCTCTTGCTATCGCTAGCATATTTCGCTATCATTCTTACGTGAATACGAAGCAGCGCAAGACGCTCGCCCTCATCTTCGCAAAGCCTACAGCGACGGCGATTATCGTGGCGGGATATCGAGAGCCTGTTCGACGCGTTAGGCGCGACGATGAATCAGGGACGTGGCTCGCGTATTCGTGTCGAATTGAACGGGCATGAGGCGATCTTCCACACACCGCACCCGCGCCCGGTAGCAGAGCAAGGAAGAATTCGCGCCGTTCGAGAGTTTCTGGAGAAAGCAGGGATACAACCGTGAGTGGATTTACGTATAAGGGCTACGCCGGGGCGGTGGAGATTGACGCGAAGGCCGGTATTCTCTTCGGTCGCGTTCTCGACCTTGACGCGGTGCTCACCTTCGAGGCTGAAACCGTGCCGGAAGCTGAGCAGGCCTTTCGAGACACGGTTGACGATTATCTCGACTGGTGCATTGAGCGCGGCAAGAAGCCGGAGAAGCCATACTCCGGCACGCTCTACATCCGCACCAGCCCGGATGTGCATCGCCAAGCCGCCATCGCGGCGGCACAGGAGGGCAAAAGCCTCAACGCCTGGCTCGCCGAAGTCGTCGCACAGGCTGCCCATCACGCGGTGCAGACCGTGGAGGGAACGAGCACAAACGGTTAATCACATACCTCTATGTAATGCTCCGCGAGTAGCTCGGCAATCATACCGCGTGCGGGAAGACCATCAAGGCTGACACCCTCGCTCACGTCGCGCAATTCGATCTCTACTGGTTCTCCGTCCTCGGTGTAATCAATGAGACGCGATCCATCGAGATTCCGCGTGCGTTCGATCTGCATATCTTCGTGAAGGTAGATATACACAGCGTCAGCGTCCTTGCTGTACGTCACTCGCACCATCTACGCCAGCCCTTTGCGCAAATCATAGCGAAAGAAAAACGCCGCCCCTTTTTTTGGGGCGGCGTTTCGGTTCTATCTCCCTTACACGTCCTTGTTGAGCGTGAGCAGGAACTCCTCGTTCGTGTCGGTCTTGACGATCCGGCTGAGCATCAGTTCGATGCCCTCGGAGCCGCCGAGCATGGAGACCATGCGGCGCATCGTCCAGACCTGCCGCAGCGTATTGGACGAGAGGAGCAGCTCCTCACGCCGGGTGCCGCTCCGCTGCACATCAATCGAGGGATAAATACGCCGCTCGGCCAGTTTACGGTCGAGATGCAATTCCATGTTACCGGTGCCCTTGAACTCTTCGTAGATTACGTCGTCCATGCGGGAGCCGGTGTCTATCAGGCAGGTCGCGACAATCGTCAGGCTCCCGCCGCCCTCGATGTTGCGGGCCGCGCCGAAGAAGCGCTTCGGCGGGTAGAGGGCAACCGGGTCAATACCGCCGGAGAGCGTGCGCCCGGACGGCGGTACCGCGAGGTTGTACGCACGAGCGAGGCGGGTGATCGAGTCCAGCAGAATGACGACATCGCGCCCACCTTCAACGAGCCGCTTGGCCCGCTCCAGCGCCATCTCTGCCACCTTCGCATGATCCTCGACCGGCTCATCGAAGGTGCTGGAGACGACTTCGCCGTCCACCGAGCGACGCATGTCCGTCACTTCTTCCGGCCGCTCGCCGATCAGACAGACCATCAGGTGAACATCGGGATGGTTGGTCGTGATGCCGTTGGCGATCTGCTTGAGGAGCATCGTCTTGCCGGCCTTCGGCGGTGAGACGATCAAACCGCGCTGCCCGCGCCCGACCGGTGCGACGAGGTCCACGAGCCGCGTCGAAAGGACATCGGGGCGCGTTTCGAGTTCCAGTAGTTCCATTGGGAAGATCGGCGTGAGCGAGTCGAAATGCGGGCGGTTGCGTGCCTCATCGGGGCTGACGCCATTGATCGCCTCAACACGCAGCAGACTGAAGAACTTCTCACTCTCCTTCGGTGGCCGTACCTGACCGGAGACGAAGTCGCCCGTGCGCAGGCCGAACTTGCGGATCTGCGACTGCGAGACATAGACATCCTCGGGGCCGGGCAGGAAGCGTTCCTGCCGCAGGAAACCGTAGCCGTCCTCGACGATATCGAGGACGCCGGAGCCAAAGATGTTGCCCTGCTGCTCTGTCTGCGCTTGCAGGAGGCGATAGATGAGGTCCTGCCGCCGGAGGCGCGTCGGGTTCGCGAGACCCCAGTCGCTCGCCATCTCCAACAATTCTTCCTGGCTCTTCGCGTCGAAATCCGCGACGGTCAGGTCGTTGCTGTTCGGCGCAGTGGCAGGCTCAATCGCGAAAGCGGGTGAGCGCACGGTTTCATACGAGCGGCTGGACGCGCCGTTAATATTCGTATAGTCGCGCCCGCTCGCGCGGTATTCGCTGCCATTGCGGCGTTCGTTGCCCCGGTCAGCGCTGCGCGATTGCTGATTGTTCCGGTTGCCGTTTTGCCCCTGCAGATTCTGCCGCCCCTGCATGCCGCCGCGATCCGGGCGCATGTTCTGGCTCTGGCGCTGATCGTCACGCGGGGGACGGGCGTAGGGCTGACCGCTTTGCGGTCGCTGCGGCCGTTGCTCCTCACGCGGGGGCTGGATGTATTGCTGTGGTGGCCGGGCGGGCACTTCGCGCGCCGGGGCAAGGGCAGCGGGCGGCTCCGGCATCTCCGGTGGCTCGGTCGTTGTCATCAGGCCCGCGTCACCGAACATCGCCCGATCTGAGACGACCGGCGGCACCGCCCCGCCCGATCCATTCGCGCTCATCCTTGTGACGGCGACATCCGGCAATTGCGCCTGCATCGGTACGGTCGGCTCCGGCGTGTCGTCAATAGACGCGGATGTCCCGACGGGGGCAGCGGCAGCGCGCGCACGGCGGCGTGGTGCGGCGGCTTTTTCCACCGTCACAGACGACGCCGGAGTGGCGGCGGCTTCCTGGATCTTGGGAGCGCGGGGGCGGCGACGGCGATCAACTTTTTCGGGGACGAGGGGGGTGACAGATTCAGCCGTCTCCGGGCGCTCGTCCACCAGCGTAGTTCCTTGCATGTCGTCATTCATGAGTTATTGCTTTGTCCTTTGCTTGAAGTGGATGAATCAGATGCAACGCGAAGACGCGCGATGCAGCGAACGTGAAAAACCCGTGGGCCCAGGCGCAAGGCCGGTATGGCGTGACTCCGTTGGTATGCGTATCATGTGACGGCCCTCGTCATCACACGCATTACCACGCCACACACGGGAAATAAAGGGGCGACGCTCCACGGTCTTTCCGTGCCATTCGGGACACAGGCATTGCTCCGGTCACGCGCAATCCTAACGTGGGTCCGAGAGAACTCAATGCAGGGGAGACAGTGTACAGCGGCTAATCGGCTGCTCACGATGTGGGGCATCCCCACATCTACTGCGTTCCGCATTTTAGCACACCTGTCAAGCAAATAGCAACTGAGATGAGCAGGCAGTCAGCAATCAGCGGGCGACAGAGGCGGAAACAGACAGCAGCATGCCAGTATTCCCCATACGAATCGCGCATTTGCTGTAACGCAGGCGTGTCTCAAAACATTCCACCCTCTGTATGGTCGCGTGAGCTGATGCCGACGCTACCGATATGGCTCATCATACTCCGGCGGAGGCCATCGTGTCGGCGGGTTTCCGCGCGTCGCGTCGCGTAACCCATCTCGTTGTCGTACCACGCCGCGACGTTGACTGGCGTGCCGTCCAGCACCTCGACCAGCGGTAGATCAATCAGCGACGAGAGACGATCAATGATCTCGGGCAATCGTCTCTACGGGATATGTTGTGGCAATAACGAGGGTAGCAAGCGATGAGGACTGAGAAGAACCAAATCCCTTCTCAGTCCTCAATCCTCAGTCCTAATCTACCGGGCGGGGACCGGGATCGCTGAGGTCGGTGTTGTGCAGGTGGTTGATAACGCGGATCGTCAGGTCATTTTCACAACGAATCTGGCAGGAAAGGCGGATGTTCTCCGGCAGATCGTCCTCACGTGCCAGTCGCCCTTGCTCCGCTTCGCCCATCGGCCCGGCGTCGCCCGCGAGAAGTTCGACGCGGCACGTCGTGCAGCGCGCATTGCCGCCGCAGCGGTGCAAAATGTCAATTCCTGCGTCCTCGATGGCGAGGACGAGTTTCTTGTCCGCAGGCACATCGAATGTCTTGTCTCCCTCGGCCGTAATCGTCGGCATGCATCGTCCTTTCCCTATCCTCCATCAACCATCATCATCGGCCCACTGCGGAGGCCGCGAGAAGTTGTGACCCTAGCCGGAACCGTTGCGCTGTAACGGCGCACGGATTGCACCTATTCCCCGATGCTACCACAACATTCAACGAGCGTGAGTACACTATACTGCACCATCGGAGCAATTATGCACCGTTCTACGTGAAACGGCGAACAGCAGTGAATGATGAGCAGCAATGAGCAATGAGGTAGGAGCGCAGAGCCGTGCGCCCAATCCGCAGTATTCGCCCTTGCGTTCGGTCATTGTCACCGGTGGCCCCGTCGGAGATGATGCGTTCGTGCGCGGGCAGTGCGCGGCGGCGGATCTGCTGATCGCGGCGGATGCGGGCGCGCTCGTCCTCGAACGGCTCGGCATCGTGCCCGATCTTGCGGTCGGCGACTTCGACACGGCGGGGCCGGAAGTCGTCGCCCGGCTCGCCGCCAGCGGCATCCCGACCGAGACGCATCCGGTGGCGAAGGACTATACCGACACGCACCTCGCCATCGTCATCGCCATCGCCCGTGGCGCGACGGAAATCGTCGTCCTCGGCGCGCTCGGTGGCCCGCGCTACGACCATATGCTCGCGACGGCGCTCTCGCTCGCCGCGCCGATATTTGCGGGCGTCCGCATCTGCCTCGTGGACGCGCTGCACACGATGCTCGTCCTCCACCCCGGCGAGTCGGTCGCCCTCCACGGCGCGCCCCGTGAGTACGTCTCTCTCCTCGCCCTCACTGAGGAAGTGACGGGCGTCTCCGGCGACGGTCTCCTCTATCCCCTCCCCGCCACCTTCCGCCTCGGCGACAACATTGGCGTCTCCAACGAACTGGTGGCTCCCGACGCAATGGTTTCTGTCAGCGGCTACGGTATGCTGCTCGTCATTCACACGCACCAACGAGCCGCCACCAGCAGCGAGTAACGAGTGATAGGAGTTACGCAGGTCATTCACTCGCCGCGTTCCTCATTCGAGGAGCCGGGCGGCCTCCGTGTAGGCTTGCTCGAAGGCGTCGCGCGCGGCGAGGAACCGTTCGAGGGCTTGATGGACCTCTTCCCCGGCGTTGTCGCGCAGGAGTGCGATGCCCACCTGCCCTGCCGCCGTCCAGCGGGCGAGGGCGGCGAGGTATTCTTCCGCCGCGTCTGTCTCCGCGATCAGCGCCGTGCCCGCCGCTTCACAGCCCTCCGGTACGTCAAGCCCGCGCAGACGAGCGATCTCCGCGCGATAGGGCGCGCTGACATCGGCGACCGTGCGGCCCACATCCGTCGCCGTCTCCTCGCCCGCCACCCCGCGCTGGATGGCATCGGTGAGCGTGCGGATCCATCCCGCCTCCTCGCCGACGTAGGAACGCACTTCGCTGAGAAATGTGAACTGTTGCTGCGTCTGCGCGCTCGTTGGATACGCGCCATTCGATGCGGATGCCTGATCGTCGGACATTGCGGCTCTTTTCGATAGTCGTCAGTCGTCGGTCATTAGTCGGCAGTAGACAGCGATTCTACCCGATGCGCATGATAATCACCAGAGTACACGACGAACAGAGGAGATAGCAATGGCACGTTCAGATAGTGTACCGTGGCGGCATCAGGCAAAAAAGGCGTGCAACGCCGCGTAGGTTTCGTCCGGCGTTTCCTCAGCGAGATAATGGCCGCAGTCGAGCGCCTGGCCCCGCACATCGTCCGCCCAGTCGCGCCAGATCGCGAGAACATCGTACCACTCGGCGAGCACGTCCCGGCTCCACAACGCGAGCACCGGGCAGGCGATGCGCCGCGTGCCCCGGTCCGCCTCGTCGTACGCGAAATCCAGAGTGGCAGCGGCCCGATAATCCTCACACATGGCATGGATCGTTTCGGGATTGCGGACGCAGCGGAGATAGTCTTCAAGGGCGTCCGGTGGCATGTGATCCCGCGCCTGCGCCAGCAGGCGGAGGTAGAAGATGTCCGGGTCCGCCCCGATGAGCCGTTCAGGGAGGGGAGCGGGTTGCGCCAGAAAGAACCACATCCAGAATTCGAGGCCGAACTGCATGTCCGCACGGCGGAAGGCCTCGCCCGTCGGGATGATGTCGAGTACGGCGAGTTTGCGTACACGCTCGGGGTGATCGAGGGCCATGCGGTAGGCACACCGACCACCACGGTCATGACCAGCGACGAAGAACTGCTCGAAGCCGAGATGCCGCATCACCGCGACTTGATCCCGCGCCATCGCACGCTTCGAGTATGGCGCATGATCGAGAGTGGTCGGCGGCTTACTGCTGTCGCCGTAGCCCGTGAGATCGGCAGCGACCACCGTGAAGTTCCGCGCGAGGCGCGGGGCGATCTTGTGCCACATCACATGTGTCTGAGGGTGGCCGTGGAGCAACAATAGCGGCGGCCCGCTGCCGCCGTGTCGCACGCGGATAACCGCATTGCCGGTATCAATCATCGTCAGTTCGAACCCCTCGAACATCGGGAACACTCCTTCCCGCGACGTGGGGCGAGACTCATAACTGCTCGCAGGCTACTGAGTAGGCGCGTCCGACTGGACACGCCCAAGGGCGGAGTCATGGACGGTGATGACATCGCGACCAAACCCGACGATCTCCTCCATCGGCACAACATGCGTCGCAGCGCCGATGCCCAGGAAGCCTCCCTGCGGCGCGAGTTGGAGCGCGGTGATCGCACTAGACGCATCGTCGAAGACCACATCCTCGCCATCGCCGATTACCTCGCCACCAGCGGTGACGACGCGCTTCTTGAGATCGCCCAACGTCGCGGCAGTATTGTGCGGCGCGCCTTCCGCGATAGTAATGCCGCTCTTGTCCTGGATTGTCATGGCATCCCGCCCGAATGTGCGCACCTGCGCGAACGGGACAAACGATGGCTTATCACGGTTAAAAATACCACCGTCTCCACCCATCAAGAAGCCGAGCACGATCCGTTGCGTGAGATCGAGTTGGATATTGGAGATTAGCCCCAGTTTCTCGCCGTCCGTGACACTGACGACGGCGCGGCCAATAAGCGTGCGTGCGTTGATCGCAGTCATGGTCCCATATTCCTTCCCACAAGCATCCCAAAAGGGCGCGACAAAATCACGTTCATTTCGAGAGTGCATATTGCGTGCCAGTGCTGCCATGCATTCATCTAAAAAAATCGGTCAGCGCGCTACTCGATGACGATATCAAAGCCGCTAAGGAGCGACACCGCTTCCGGGAGCGAGAAGCGCGCCTTTGTGACAGTGTTCGTGGCTGGATTGACCGCGTAGCCCGTGGCGTGCCGGAAATCGGCTTTGGTGAGGTTCGTATGGTGGAACTTGCTGCCGGTGAAGTCAGTCGTTGTGCAGACTGCTTCGGTCAAGTCCGCATCGCGGAAATCCACCTCCCGCGCGATGCAGCCGACGAACCGGCCTCGGCGGAGCGTCAGGCCGAAAAAGGTCGCATAGTTAAGCAGACAGCCATCGAAATGGACGGAGAGGAAGAGTTTGGAAATTACTGCATCCCCCGCCTTTGTCCAGTCAACGCCGAGCAGTTTGGATGCATGAAAGCGGGTATCGGTGAACCGGCTGCCGTGTACGCGCGCGAGGGTGAGGTCGCACTCCGTGAACCGGCAATCGGTGAACGAGCAATGCGAGAATGCGCCCTCGGTGAAGACGCAACGGTCGAAGTGGCATGCCGTGAAATCAACGTGGGTGTATGTCTGCGCCGGTGCAGCGAGCGCCGTGAACGTTTCGCCTTCGTGCTGCTGTCCATCCTCGATTGTCGTCATCGCATCTCCGATTGTACGGTGAATGCGGTGGCGTAGGCTTCAGCCTGCGATCTCTCGCGCAAGCTAAAGCCTACGCCACCCTGTCAAAGGACGCCGCCGAGCAGGGGCAGGACGAGGTTCGCCCACTCACGGCGCAGGACATCGCGGAGTGGGTCGGTAGCGACAATGCGGATCAGCCGTCGGTGTTCTTCGTAGCGCCGAAAATCATCCGTTTGCGCGCCGACGACTTCGTGCCACGGCATCAGCGGCGAGAAGCCGATCGGCGGGCGGTCGAACTCCACCCAGACATCGGCGGACCATTTCTCCGGCTTCGGGATGTCAATCAGCACGTCGCTGTCGTGGACTTCCCTTCCGGTCATGTGCGCTGCCATCTCCGCCAACGTGATCTCAGCGGCGCGGCGGTCGCGCGGGCGGTAGTAAAGCGCGCCAAGCCGCTGGAAGAGATCACCCGCCCGCGCGGAGACTTCCACCGCCCGCTTGTGGATACGGCGGGAGTGGAGCGCAGCGACGAGCCGCCGGGTCGCGTCCGGCATCTCCGGCTGGCTGAGGAAGGCGAGCAGCGAGGCGTCGTCGTGCGTCGTCAATTCCTCCGGCGCAATCACACCCGCCTCCATCGCCTCCTGCACGGCGCGCAGGAGCATCGCCATGCAGGCGCGGTTCGTGTGGTGCCAGTAGACATTGTCGAACATCTCCTGCCGCGCGTTAATGAGCGAGTGCAAAGGGCTGATTCCCTTGTCATCCACGACGATGCGCGCCGCGCCGTTCACCTCGCGCACGCAGAGCGCGTCGAGCAGGCGGGGCGTATCCACGCGGCCATACGGCACATTGCAGGCACGGGCATCGCGCGGCAGATAATCGAGCTTGTCCATATCCAACGCGCCGGAAAGCAGGCCGCGAATCAAGCCGTCCTGTGGTGTCTGCGGTGGCCCCGGCGGGTCAATGAAATCCGCGACGCGCATCGGGTCAATGCCCCAGATGCGTGTCAGGACATCCGACACTTCCGCGCCGAGGATGATCCACCGCCCGACCTGCTCGTGCTTCAAAATCGGTGGGCCGAGTTCCTCGATGGCGTGCGAGAAGGGATAATGCCCGATGTCGTGCAGCAGCGCCGTCGCGGTCGCCGTATGTGCGTCCACGTCACTGAGCGTCACCGGGCCGCCATGTCGCCGCAATTGGGCGATTCCCTGCCGCATCAGATGCATAACGCCGAGCGAATGCTCGAAGCGCGTGTGCTTCGCCCCTGGCCAGACGCGCGAGACGAACCCTAACTGCTGGATGCGATCCAGCCGCAGGAACGCCTCCGTTGCCATCAGCGCGGATTCCGGAGCGTTGAGCGGGATACGGTCGTACAGCCCGTCCCGGATCGTCGTGATCGTCTCCCAGCGATCTTCCACCGCACACTCCCAGACACGACGTACCAACGACGATCACGGAGCGTACGATACCATGACGACAAGTGTTCAGCGCATTGCGGGACGCGGGAACAGCGAACCGCTTTCCAGGAGACAGGTCACAAGTTGGGCAGGCGCGGAGAGAAATGGCGAGTGACTGGTTGGTAGCGAGGAGACTTTCTGGCAGGGTAGCGCGGTGTACATCTTCGCCTGGGTTGCCGGGCCGAGGGCGCGATCCTGAGGGGTCTCAATCTAAATGCGCGGTATAGAGCGTTCCTCTGGGCGTTCTTCGGGGGATGTCGTGTCCTGCCCATAGTCGGACAAATTGGGTGCAACAACAATATGCCCGGCCTGCCTCAGCAAGGGCACAACCTTGTCTCGACACCACACGCCATGCCAGATACCATGAACGAGAAGATATGTGCTCATCTATCTGCTCCGTTTCCCTGTTCAAGTCCAGCCCACCCTCACTAATTATATATATGTATGATACACGCATATGATAAAGATGTAGGACGCATATGTCAAGTGGTAGGATGATGCCATGAATACGATGCCGAACCCTGACGCACGGATCAAAGGTGAAGACGCTGCGCTGTCTATACTCGACGAAGCCGGACAAGCATTGTTTCGGCTCGGTCGGATGTTCAGCAGGCAACCGATGCGGCAACGCGTGACGGAGCATTCCAGGCGCGCCCTCGAACTCTCGCGGATTCTTGTTGTACAGGCTGTTGAAGCGGGGGTGGCGGAACCCGATGAGGAGATGACGATCGGTGTAGTCGCGCGGCGGCTCGATATTGATCCCTCGACCGCAAGCCGCCTGGTATCGGAAAGCATCCGGGCTGGCTATCTCTCCGGTACTCCATCACCGGCCGATGCCCGCCGCACCCGGCTCGCACTCACCGACACAGGGCGCGCACTCGCGGCAGCGGCCCAACGCTATCAACGCGCCACTTTCGAACACATCACGCGGGAATGGCCCGAACGCGAGCGGCAAGAGTTTGCCCGGCTCTTTATCAAGTTCGCCGATGCCGTCACCGAATCCCGCGCCAGCCAGATTGTCGCCGCCCCACGCGTCTAAGACTGACCGGGAACTTATGATGATGGATAGAGAACGGCTCGGCCCGTCGTCCTTGTCTATGCCATCACTTTGCCCGCAAGAATCGGATAGATCGTGCTGCCGCACTCCTTTATGCTCGTAGCAGGCTGGAACGCCTCTACGACCATGAGTACTGCAAGGAGATACCGCTTGGCAATTCATCATCCATTCCGTTTCGGAGTCCTGGGCGAACACATCGGCACGCGGGAGGAATTGATTGGCACAGCCCACGCGGCGGAAGAGATGGGCTACGCAACCTTCCTGATCCGCGATCATTTCATCGAACCTCCGTTCGGACATCAATTGGCGCCGTTCGCGGCGCTCGCAACAGTTGCGGCGGTGACGGATCGGCTGCGGATCGGCACGCTCGTCTTCGCGAACGACTACCGGCCAGCGGTACTGCTCGCGAAGGAGGCGGCGACGCTCGATTTGCTTTCCGGCGGGCGGTTCGAATTAGGGATTGGTACGGGGTTCCTCAAGGCAGAGTACGATCAGGTCGACATCGCGTTTGATCCGCCCGGCACGCGCGTGGACCGCTTCGCGGAATCATTGACCGTGATCAAGGGGCTGTTCACCGACGCGCCGTTCACCTTCTCCGGCGAACACTACACACTGACCGAATTCGACAGTTTCCCCAAGCCAATGCAGCGGCCGCACCCGCCGCTCCTCGTCGGCGCGGGCGGGCGGCGAATGCTCTCCATCGCGGCGCGGGAAGCGGACATCATCGGCATCCTCACGACCTCCACGGCGAACGGCGTCCTCTCGCGCGATCCCGCGCCGCGTCTTGCCGCAGCAGTCGAGCGTCAACTCGGCTGGATCCGTGAAGCGGCGGGCGATCGTTTCGCCGACATCGAACTGAGCCTCGTCCCCAATATTATTATTGCCGACGACTACCGACGCGCGGCAGCGGAACACATTCGAGCGCGCGGCTGGAGCGGCGTCTCCGTTGATGATGTGCTCGCAATGCCGTCCGAACTTATCGGCTCCGTAGACCGGATTGTCGAGGAGATACAGGCGCGGCGAGAGCAGTATGGATTCTCGTATTACGTCATCTCCGCTGACAACATGAAAGCGGTGGCACCCATCGTCGCGCGTCGCGCGGGCAGATAACGACGGGCCGTTCCTAACGGGATATGTATAGGAATGGACGATCATTCCGTCGGCATCGGGATATTTGACGGCCACCAGGCATCGAAGATAAGGCGCGAGACGCGGCCATTTAAGGTCGCGCCATCATGCTCCGGTCGGTAGAGGTGGTCATTGCTACCTTCGGTCATCATGCAAAGAACGTAACGCACGTCGTTCGGCAACTCCACGATTCCCGCATCCACGCGCACGCCCTCCTCGCCGGAAAAACCGCTCTTGCTGCGGACGATCACCGGCCCCGGATGATTGTGGCCGCTGCGGGCATACGGGTTGAAGGGCAGATAGCGCCCGATCTGATCGTGGTATAGCTGCGTGACGAGAATGTCGCGTATCGCGGCGCACGCGGCGGGCGAGATGATTTCGTCCTGCGCGATCAACGTCAGGAGCCGCACGATGTCACGCGGCGTGCTCGTCGCATAGGCGCGGATATCGCCGGAGCCGAACGTTGCGGTTGTCTGTGCCATCCCCCATTCGCGCGCCGATTGCAGGACGCGGTCGAGGCCAAGCAGCCGTACGAGCACGGCGGTCGAAGTGTTGTCCGAGAGAGCCGTCATCAGGATTGCATGGTCGTGAACCGTGGCGACGAGAGCGGGCGAGAGGTCCTTAAGGATGCCGGAGCCGCCCTCTCGGTCGTCGGGATGAATGGGGAGCGGATCATCGAGGCGGACGACTCCGGCTTCCGCCTGCCGGTAGAGTTCGGCGAGTACGAACAATTTGATCGTGCTCGCGGTCGGCATCACCACATCCGGTCGGTAGCCAATCACAGCGCCGGTTGCCAGATTGCGGGCAACGAACGCTGCCTCACCCGAAAAGTCCGTAATCAGCCGCTCTGCTGCCTGCTCGACGGCCCGATCGTCGCTCATCAGATCTCCTTCCATGTCTCCCTCGTGAAGAAACGCATCAGGCGAAGCCGAGGCCGAAGAAGCCGAGCACAGTATTAATGAGGATCGCCAGTGAGAGGACGCTGACAATGATCGTCGTTGCCCAGGCGACGATATTGTACGCGACGCCATTGCGGTACTCCCCCATTAGGCCGCGATTGTTAACGAGTTTCAGCACTGAGACAAGCACGAACGGTAAGGCGAGCGCATTCATTAGTTGCGTAATCACCAGGACCTTGACGAGCGGCAGGCCGGGGACGAGCGTCACAAGCACACCGGCGGCGATCAGCCCGGTGAAGATGCCGAGGAAGACGGGCGCGTCCCGCCACCCCTGATTGACCCCCTTCTCGAAGCCGAACGCCTCCGACAGCCCGTACGCCGTCGCCAAAGGCAGCACGCCCGCCGCGAGCAGCGATGCACCGAGCAGCCCGACCCCGAAGAGGATGCCGGCGAACGACCCCGCTACTGGTTTGAGCGCCTGCGCCGCGTCCGCTGCACTTGTGATGTCGGTCTTCCCAGCAACGAAAAGCGTCGCCCCCGTTGCGACGATGATCAGGATTGCGGTGAGGTTCGCGAAGATGCTGCCAACATAGACATCGGCGCGCGTCACGGCGTAGTCACGCGGGCTGACACCCTTCTCCGCGACGGAGGATTGAATGTACATCTGCATGTACGGGCTGATCGTCGTACCGATGATCGTCACGACAGCGAAGAGGTACGCCGCGTTAAACTGGATATGCGGCGTGACCGTCTGATGCGCGACATCGCCCCAGTCCGGCCGGGCGAGGAAGGCGGCGATAGGGTACGATAAGAGCAGCAGCGCCATACCGAGGAAGACGCGCTCTACCCGCCGGTATGACCCCTTCGCGATCAGATACCAGACAACGAACCCCATCAGCGGCACGCTGATGTATTTCGAGACATGGAAGAGTTCGAAGGCCGCCGCTATTCCCGCGAACTCCGAGACGACGATACCGCCATTCGCGATCAGCAGCACGAGCATCACGAACGCCGTCCACCTGAGCGAGAACTCCTCGCGGATCAGATCGGTCAGCCCTTTGCCGGTAACCGCACCCATCCGCGCGCACATCTCCTGGACGATGGCAAGTGCGGGGATGAGGAGCACCATCGTCCAGATCAGGCCATAGCCGTACTGTGCCCCGGCGCTCGCATACGTGGCGATGCCGCCCGCGTCGTTGCCCGCGCTCGCCGTGACGATGCCAGGGCCGAGGAGCGAGAAAAAGACCAGTAGCCTTCCACGTGAAACGCGCGGGATGTTCGGGCGGCGTGGACGAATGTGGCGTAACCGCTCCGCCGCCGCAGGCACGGCGGTCGTCAATGCATCGCGAACCGTCCCTACCGGACGACCTTGTACTGAGACGTGTTTCTCCGCAGCGGGACCACCCGCATCGGTCTCCGGCCGCATTGGCTTCCACCTGCCATATCGTCGCTCCGCTCTCAGTAGTCGGTAGTCAGAATGGGATCGAATCTACTGACTACCGACTACCGACTACTAACCAAAAACTTTCAGCCGCTGGCGCCAGGAATCCGGCAGCAGCCGTTCCATCGCGTCATCTACCATGATAATGCCGAGAATGTCCCGATCCTCACCGACGACGGGGAGTGCGTACAGACCGTACTCGATCAACAGGCGCGCCGCGTCGTCAGCACGGTCGGCGGGCCGTGCGGTGATGACGTCGCGCTCCATCAAGTCGGCGAGCGGCATGCGTGGCGGCGCACTGACGAGTTGCCGCAACGTCACGACGCCCCGGAGATACTCGGGGAAATCGCCTGCAGGATCGTCCGGTGGGGGCGCGTCGCCGCGTTCGACGACATAGAAGTAATAAACCATGTCTGGCTGCTCATCCATCGCGCGCAGATGGGCGAGCGCTTCCTCAGCGACGATATTCACCGGCACGGAGACGTAATCGGTCGTCATCATGCCGCCGGCGGTGTCCTCATTGTATTCGAGCAGTTCGCGGACATCGTCGGATTCCTCCGACTCCATCAGCCCAAGCAATTCGTCCTGCTTCTCCTGCGGCATGTCCGCGAGGATGTCCGCCGCGTCGTCCGGCGCCATTTCTTCGAGGATATCCGCAGCGCGTTCGCTGTCCATTTGTTCGAGGATGTTCGCCTGCCGCTCGTCGTCCAGTTCTTCGAGCGTGTCCGCCGCCGTCTCATCGTCGAGCGCGGAGACGATCTCCGAGCCTTCGTGGTACGACAAATCCTCGATGATATTGGCGATCTCCGCCGGGTGGAGTTTCGCGAGCCGGTCGTGCGAGACTTTGAGGCGCACGGCCGGCGCATTCGCGGCGAGGTATTCGATGTCCGCCCAATCCACGAGGTCGCCAAGCGCCGCTCGATCCCGCCGCTTCCCGAAGCCGAGCCGGGCGATCAACGCCCGCGCCCCGACATCCGCCCCGATCACGCGATAGGAACCTTCGACGGGCGCGATCTGCAAGTCATTGACGCGCACGACCCGCTTGCCATTAACATCAATAATCTGCCGGTCCAACACATCGCGGTTGAGAAGAATTTCGCTATCTCGCCGCTCGAAGCGGCCGATGTTCAGTTTGGCGGAGGAAAGGATAACGCCGCCAGCCTCGATGCTGGCGATTCCGCCGATGGGAATGAAGAACTCGCGTCGCCCTTGCCGCGCGACGAGGCCGATGATTGGTGGGTATCCCTCCCCGATGCGCGCGATGAGGTCGCGCACGGACGCGATCCGCTCGCCGTCCCGGTCGCGGATGGGGGTACCGATGAGTTGTGACAGGTAGAGCATGACAGCTCCCTCTCCGGTCGCATGCCGCGCCATTGCCGCGCCATTCGCGCCATCGTGATCACTACCCTCGTGATACAGCAGAAACGAAACGACCGCGCCGGTCTGTGCTGGGCACCGTGCGGTCCGTCCGAGGCAGAGTGTAACACCGCCGATCCGCCGTGGCTACTTTATTCACGGCAGGGCGCGTTAATTCGCGTCAGCCGCTGCTCGATATGCCCGCAACGGATCGGTCCACCATAGTGCAAGACCGTGCCGATCTTCTGTCCAGATCGTCGCACCGACGCGAGCGAAAGGGCAACCGTCGGCCAATTATCGGAATCATGTGGAATACGAGTCCGGGCTCCCTGCTCGAACGAGTGGTTGACCGACTCCGCATGCGCCTCTCATTGAATCGAGCTACATGAAATGACGACTGAGGAGTTCTTCCTTCCCTTGTGACTATCCCATGTCACGCGGCGTCCCGAATGCGCGATAATCGCCACTGGCGGTTTGTGCTAAACAGATAGAGGAGGGGAAGATGAACGTCTACGTTTCGGTGGACATCGAGGGAATTACTGGCGTCGTCCATGCGGACATGATGATGCCAGGGCAGCGGGAGTACGACCGGGGCCGCAGGCTAATGACGCAGGACGCGAACGCTGCCATCAAGGGATTGGTCGAGGCGGGCGCGGAGTTCATCCTCGTCAATGACGGTCATGGCCCGATGCGCAACCTGCTCTTCGAGGAGATGCACCCAGCAGCGCACCTTCTCAGCGGCACTGGCGACGCCAAGGACCACTGCCAGATCGAGATGGCGGACAGCCGTTCGTTCGACGCCGCCGTCTTCGTCGGCTACCACGCAATGGCGCGCACACCGAAGGCGATTCATCCCCACACGATCGCCGGGGCAGTCGTCTCCGAACTGCGGATCAATGGGCGGCCGCATGGCGAGACGGGCATCAACGCCGCCGTCCTCGGCGCAATGGGCATCCCTGTTGTGCTGGTGACGGGCGACACGACGACCGTCGCGGAGGCCCATGCCTTCCTCGGTGCGGAGATCGAAACCGTCGCGGTGAAGGAAGCGTGTGGGCGCAATGCCGCGCTCTGCCGCCCACCGTCCGCAACGCGACCGGAGATTACGGCTGCCGCTGCCCGCGCGCTGGCGAAGCGCGACCGCGTCCTACCGTACACGCCGGACCAGCCTTTCCGCCTC
>JAABUO010002220.1_pt1 | contig 23937 bp, 35 predicted proteins | sample 5559291 | NCBI WGS metagenome assembly JAABUO01 (sample SAMN10711878, study PRJNA513372) | rock metagenome | isolation source: Antarctica rocks | place: Antarctica: Victoria Land, Finger Mt sud
AAAATCAGGGCTGATTGAGGAGGTGGAATCTGTCCCCGGACTCTCTAGAGCCCCAGCCTGATCCAGCATGCGTGGATTCCAGCCCTGACCTTGTGGAGCCCTTCCACTGGGCTGCTTGGCTGGCAACCATTTGCCTGTCTGACTTTGTGTCAGAGTGCCTGCAACATGTCAGGAATGGCGATTGTGCAGAATGTGTGTCATAGCGCCTGCAATGTGCTGTGACGGCTCACATGAGCACGTCTGTGCAGCGCCATTTGTGCCATGTCTTCACACTGCAATGGATGCTGATACTGGACGTGTGCCTGAACACTGCTTTTCAGTCTTGCACCACATATGCAGCAGACAATGCGGCTTTGCGAAGGCCACCTGATGTCAGGGTCAAGACCATGTCTGGGTGCCTTTGCAATGTGTCCCTGGTGCAAGCTGATAACATAACTTAGAACCTGCCAGCGCAAGCATACACATTGCTGCTGCAACTTTCATCACAATGACCAATGCATCAAACATAGGAAACAACAGAGCATGCCTGTAGCGAGGCCAGCCATTCTCATGGACCCAATCTGGCGCTGCTCCAGAGGTGATAGCTGCTTGGCGCCAGGCCGCTTCACATTGCTGCCGTTCAGTGCATCAAGCAATGCCATTGCCTCTGTCTGAGGGGGCACATCTGCACCACACCAGGACCACAAAGTTTGAGAAACACCATCAAACATGTGCTGCGCTGTCTACTGCAGATATGTGTCACAGCTGTTATAGACAGAGTGAACAGTCTACTTTGTGCATGAACTGAAGATCTACAAAGTGGAGCTATAGAATCTTTCTACGGCAGATTGGAGACATCTGCATTGAGCAGCAGGAGCAGTAGTCTTGATGCGATGCAGCCACATCGGTGTTTCCCATGTCTGTGGTGCATTGTCTTGTGTGAGACCATGTCAACAGACATGGAAAGCTGCCAACCAGAAGGTGCAAATCATACAGTTCATTACTGGGAACCATGCATATGCCCATTGCACCTTCTTAATCTTGCACACTTGTACAGCTATGCGCAAGCTTGTAATCTTTCTATGATCTTTCTCTGCTTTATGAACCCTACCTTGGACAGGAGTCAGCAGGGACTGCACACTCCCAGACATTTGGCGGCTTGCACCAACTGAATCCTGGCGCAACAGTCCCTGCTTCCTGGTTTGACCCCTGCCGGCCCCTCCCTCAGCTCTGGGGACCCCTCTCAGCAAGCCTTGCATGTTTTGCTGCTGGCCAGTTGGCTGTCTGGCCGAGAGGCTTCTGTGTACGCCACTACTTTTGTAGGGGCCAAGCATTGGCCCCTGATTGGACTCAGCGCCCTGCAATAAGAGCGTGCTTGATGCAAGCAACTGCATGTATCGTGTGTGGCCTTGGGCGCTGCACTGACACGGCGACAAAAGGTGCCCACACAAGCTGGACAAGACAGAATGGGCTCATGAACATACTAGACAAGAACTCAGGATAAAAAGGGCACTGCCACAAAGTGTGGTCTCAAGAATCGGCTCTGCGTGGATTGAACAATGACACGCCCACCAGCCAACAGAGGCTTCAGGCTTGAGACAAAAACACCGTACCTGACTGCCTTCCAAACAATGACACATCAATTGAACGATGACACACCCACCATTCAAGCTTCGGGCTTGAGAGACAAAATGCCGTACCTGATTGCCTTTCCAAGGGCTGACGCCACCTTCCTGAATGTCCAGCCTGGTCACTGCTGGGTCGATGAGGGCAGCAGTGGCTGCATCAGAAGCCAAGGTCCTGAGATGACCGGATGACCAGGTTTGGGCAGACCTCAGGCTGGCTGCAGGCAAAGCATGGCTTCCGGATGTGGCTGTGTCTTGGCTGTCAGCTGTGTTCCTGTGTGTCTGCCCAGACTGCAAGCAGTCCTGGCTGTGAGGTGGGGTAATGCAGAATTGCAACAGCTGCAAATGCTGACACGGTGGTGATCAAGTCGGAATGAGGCTTGAGTAAAGGTGAGCTTAGGTCTGAGGTCAAATAATGGTTGGTATATGTTGTATATGCTGTATTGTATGTATCTGTATGTATCTATATTTATAATGTGATATAGTATACATGTGAACCATACCATACAATAGCCCAGAGTCCGATCACTTTGAAATCATGCAGCTCAGGCAACAAACACATGAGGGCCTAAGCTTCCAAAACCAAAACAGCGACATGATAGAAGTTTAAGACCTTAGGTGCTAATTCTGCTATCACTGACTGAGATTGCAGATGGGATTTCTGTAAGTGGAACAAAGCAGGACCAACCTGGCTGCTACTGTTGGCACCGGAGGCGGTTCTCCTTGGGCCCCAGCCCTGGCTGTCAGAGGCTTGGGAGGGGTCACGTCTCAGGGTAGGCGCCCACACCGTCTTCACCTTGTCTGGCAATTGATTGCTGTCCTTTGAGTGTGCAATGCCTGAATCAGGAACCAAATCCAAAGTTGCCAACTCATTCAATGGCATTGGGCACTTGTCATTTAGGTGATTGGATCCTTGACCAGCAGGGCAACTGAAGGGCTTTGTTAGCCTAGACTGCGATGCATCTGCTCTCAGCCTGTACTCCTGCACAATGCTTGGTTGTGCAGTGTCAGCTGCAACGAATCTGCAACAAGCAAATGCGGCAAAAGTTGCAAGGTGATATGCAGGCGCAAGACAGCATCGAGAGATAGCATAAACGGAAATGCCCATGATCTACACATGCAAGAGTCGCAAAGGAGGCTGCATAGGAGGCTGCACAGGAGACTGCTGGGCAATGTTGCTTTTCTGCAGAACGTGCCAGGAATCTTGGCATGTAGGTATGATGCTGTCAGGTAAGTGATGTGTTTGCAATGTACCTGGAGGCCGCCAAGCAGTGCGTGTTGCAGCAGATTCTGCTGTAGGTGATGGCAGCCTGCAAGCCAACATGCACATCAAGTGCAACAAGTGACTGCATTGCTAGATGCCACAATCTTGAGCTGGACAAGGGGGGACAGCTGCACTTTCTTTGAAAGTATGTACGCCATGCAGCTCTCGTGAAACTCCCAAAATGTGATGATGCTGAAGCAGCTCTGTGCTTCTCAACAGGGGCAATGCAAGTCATGATCAGGAGCCATGCGTACATGTGTGCTGGACAAGCTGCTGCCATGCCTGCTGTTTGCATGCTGGTAGTACAGCATCAAGCAGGGCTATACATGCAGCCATAATAGCAGGTTTTGCTGTGTAGCATTTGTTTGCCCAGTAGAGCATAGCTCTATGGCAATTGCACAACCTATGCATGATCGTTGAGGGTAAAGCATGGCATGATGCGCTTGATCCTCAGGACACAAGATATGTGTGTGTTAAGACTAGTCATACCTGATCCTGTTCTTCTGCAGAGCTTCTTCCACCTGCCCAAATTGCCTCCCTTGCAACCATGGTGCATCCTTACTGCCCCTGTCAGAGACTGTAGATCGCCTTCGGGAAGGAGAAGCAGGGAGACTGCCCGTTCTGCCTCTGGTCCCTGCTGACCTGGACCCTGCTGACTCACTAGAGTGACTGGACACTGTGTCAACATCTATTGGAGGTGGCTTTCCGCCAGCCAGCTTCGTTGCCACCTTCTGCCGCTGAGCCTGCTGAGCATGCTGGTTGCTGTTCAAACTGCCAGGCCCCATGGACTGGTTCTCTGATCCCCAAGGCTGCTGCTCATGCATTCCGGCAATGAGACTGACCATGCGTTTGGGACTAGGCTGGTGCTGATGGGTGTAAACTGGGTCTTTGACCAGTGGAAAGGGATCAGCAGCAGTGCGATTTTGCCTGTGGCTGTGTTGCTGGTAAGTTTGGGGTCTATAGCTGCGGCTGGTGTCCCCACCAAAGTAGCCTCCAAATAGGTTGCCACAATGCTTGATCATTTCTGCTGTACCTTCCACCTGAGAGGTCGGTGTTTGTCAAATACATATCCTCTAACTGCCTTTTCTTGCTTGACATTGATGCTGAGAGACCGCTTTGTATGCAGAATTGATCACAGTTTACGGGTATGCTGTTTGCTGAGACGATAGGTATGCCAGTCTGTATAGTTTTGTGTGGTCATACAGCGCATTTCTGAACCCAGTTTGTAACATGCATCTTTGTGATACAGGCTACATCAGTGTTTCAAGGCATTTGCTTGGGTGGAAAGCAACTTGTTAGCCATGTTGGATGCGCTGTATGCGTTGCGCTGTGATGCTCTGTGATGACCTAGCAAGTCACAATGTGCAGGATGATGCTAGTGAAGATTCCGATGGCCAACAACAAGAAAAAGCCACAGTGGCAATTTGCATGCATACCGCGCTTTCCACCCAGGAGGCTACATCACCCGACCCTAGAGCTCTGTCATCCTGCCCTGGCCGAAACAGAAGAGGCCCTAGGGCTTGTCCCAGCATGATTGCGGACATGCCATTCTTCGTGTGGTGCTGTGCCAATGCTGCTAGCAAGCAGATCAAAGCCTTCAGAGCCCCTGCAGATGTACAACTGATGGATTGGGCACTGTCAAAGATGGTTTATGTAGATGCAAATGAAGTACCCATGCACCATGCACCCATGCACCATGATGCATTACTTGCTGCAACTCCGCTAATCCTCATGTAAGGCTGTGCAAAAGTGCATGCATGTGCAGAATGGTATATTGCTCTGTATAGCATCAAGTGTATAATGTGCAATGATACACCATGTGTGCTGACATTGCCTTGTGATGCTGCAGAGCTGGATCGTAAAGCATTATGCAAGTTCACACCCATAAATAAGCAAATGCATGGCATGCAGATGACTTTGTCAAGGTGTCATACCATGCTGCTGATCTGGAAGCTCCTCCAACAAGCACTTGACCACATACAGTTTGACATGACCTTCAGATGCTGCTCGGAGATGAGTCAGCAGGTCCCCACTGAGCTTTGAGGTCACCAATGGTTCACTCAAGTCTTTGAGGCATGTGACAATGAGTTCAGCCAGAAGACTGGATGTGAGACGGATGTTCTCTGGTATCTCTGCAGGGTTATACACATAAATCACGGTTGACAATGGACAAAATGCTGGGATGGCACATGAGACATGAGGCAATTGCAGGTGCGGCTTGCCATGCATGTAGACACATGATCAGCTCAGGCAGGTGAAACATGACTTGTCAAGCCTTTCTGTCAGCAGAAAGCTGTGCGTACTGCAATGCGTGAGCATGCAGAAATGTGTGCCAGAGGAGTCCTCAGACTTGCCTAGCACGCTGTCATCAAGAAATGCAGCTCTGAGGGCTTCCAGAGACTCTGTGTCACCCTCGCCTGGGTCCAGAAATATTGCTCGCGCTTTCTGGTGGTTCACTGCAGGCAGTCAAGGTGCGAGGTCGGCAAGAGATACTGCAGAGGTGTTGCATCGTATACTGCAGCTTTCAGAGCAGTCCTCAACTGTTTGTTGCTTTACCTGCTCCTGCAAGGTAGTTGACAGACCGCTTGAGCACCTCAAGAGTTTCCTGATCCGTAGCAGCGGCAAGCTCCTTGGCCTGACGATCAGCCTGCTTTCGCTGCAGCTCGAACAGACCATACTGAGAGCGTGACGGCTGCATGATGCGGCTGTTCACTCCGGCGACTCGTTCATCACTGCCTGAGAAATGTCAGGTCACGCTGGAGAAGATTACATCGAGAAGCTGACACAAGGCAGGAAGCATGCGGGGAACTCTTTAAACAAGCCGTCGCCTCCGTACAGACCTCTCCCTTCTAGGTCAGCGGCGACACGCAGCGCAAAAGCTGTTTCTTCCTCGCCGCATATTCAAACTCGCATCAGTGGTCTGTCCAGTTGTGTGTGCAGGTGGAAATGGTCTGGGATGTCTAGCTACCAGTTCTCTCATGGCCAGGATCATGTGGCTTTCGCTGATGACTACAACACGCATTGCATCTTGCAACTATTGTCAAGCGACAACAATCGCAAGTGTCTCACCCTTCAGGCTGAACTTCATGCAAGGCCAAAACAGCTGCTGTGACCACAGGACCAAATTGAACTTCAGTGAATGTGAACAAAGCATGCACATGCATCACGATGTCTACATGCTTGTGCCGTTGCTGAGCTTATTGCGTCTGCTTCCCCTTCCCGATGTAGCTTTGATGTCACCAACTGTCCCAAATGAATTCGTACCCGATACGTTACGGTGTGGAACTTACGGTTTTGTAACACGAAGCGCAGACTGGTCTTATTCAACTGCCTTGTTCTGTTTGTTTCGACGCGATCTGTGCACCTATCGGTCCCTCTAGAGCACTTGGAGTCCAGCGACGTGTGATACTTTGTTACCGCTTTTGCAAACAGCGGTACCCTTTCTTCTGGTGATCGTCTGTTTTGACCTAACCTGCTGATCTCGTGAACCGGGCACAGCTTGCCGCCCGACGCAGCAAGACAAAGCGTTTTGCGTGTTTGCAACAGCCGCAACGGACCCTATGCAAGGATTTTGAGTAGCATGCAGCGGCCCCTTCTGGTGGAGCGCACGCGTAGCTCTCTTCACAGATGCGCTCAGGCTTTCTGCTTGTACTGTGCTTGACACTTCGGCACGTCTTTTGCGCACAAAACGAGCTCACTTGCTCTGACCGGCCGTTGGGTGAGCAGTGTCCTTGGACCTTGCCAGCAGGCACTGCAAACGCAACACCAGCTGAGGTAGGAGCTCGGGCTGAAGCTTGGTGTCGTGAGTGCACTGCAGCATACCAAACGCGAGACTGACAGGATCAATGCCGTGTGGCCCTGCAGTGTTCAAGCAGTTTGCACCTGGCAGGCCCCTCAGCTGCAAAGGGTAAGCCAGCACAAAGCAGCAGTCAGACTGACATTTGGGTACACAAGGACGTATGTGGGCGCCTCATTGTCAGGTTCCATGGTTACAAGTCTGCTGAGGGTCACAAAGCAGACCTTACAATTGCCCTTGCTAGTGCTGGGGATGCCTGGAAATGGATAGATCGACAGAATGCAGCAGCGTCGTACCCTACAGACTTTGCCTTGCTGGAAGTTGCAGATGCAGACACAGCCAAAATCAAAGTGGGTAAACACACCACTTAGGGGTGCTTGAGATGCATGTTATGGTGTTTGTGCATAGTATGTCAATTTTGTCAGCTGCAAGAGCTGCAGCTAATCATGCGGGCAACATGATCAGCATAACATGCTTCCTGGGGTTTGCAGGAGCATCTGAGTTTATGGCCTGGCGTGAAGGATGTCCATCCAGAGCAGCAGGTCAAGCGGTCTCTGACGTGGGACAGCAGCAACAGTGACCTGTCCACACATTCTGATGGGCAACCTGCAGCACATGCTGAGACAGTACAGAAACGGCCTGGCAGGTGATTAGTAGCTGTGTGCTTTCTGATTGTGCTCAGCTGTTAAGTGACACAAACCTCATGCTGGTTTGTCACCTGCACTCACTCAGTGACGCTGGCACTGCTCACATCAAATCCCATGTTGTGTTGCCTGCTGTGTCCCTGCCTGCTGCATGGCATAATCATGTCATCATGTAAGTCTGCCATTGCCACCATGCAACATTTGCACAGGTAATCAGCAGATGTCACATGCCTCTGGTTGCAGACCGCTTGATGCAATCTGTTATCTGCAGGTTTCAGACACGCCCCACCATGCATAGCGACCATGACAATGCCACAGCTGATGCGACGATCCCCTGGCCAGACTCTCAGCTGTCTGAAGAGACTCAGAGGCGTCTGCTGCTCTCTCAGAACAGCGTCACTGCTCGCTTTGAGGCTCAGAAGCTATGGGATCAAGGCTACAATGGTGCCAAGGTGAAAGTCGGGGTCTTTGACACCGGTATCAGGGCAGATCACCCTCATGTCAAGAACATCAGGTGGGTTTGCCCTCTCTCTGCTGAAGCCAAACTTGATGTCATGGGGCGTTAACATTTCATGCAGCATGGATGTAACCTACAAACGCACCACTCAAAGTGCTTCTCATGATGCAAGATTCCTGCTCACATACAGCTCGCTACAGCCTGCATCTGTGTGTCATGCCACAACACAGGCGCAAGTCTGTGAAGATGGAGCAGCCATGGCACCAAATTCAGTGGTATGCTACAGTCACAGTTGATGCATCTGCTCAGACCCAAAACATATCCACAATGTAGAAACGCATTTTTACTGTCGCCAGGCGTTTCTGAGTTTAGATTCTGACTGTAGGATGGACGTTGCTGTAAAAATATAGACGTTTTGGGATTGAGAAGAGCTCATTGTCTGTGCAATGTGCTACAGGGAAAGGACCAACTGGACACATGAACCTACCCTAGAAGATGGCCTAGGTCATGGCACCTTTGTAGCAGGGGTTATTGGGGGTTCAGATGGGGCATGCCCAGGGTTTGCCCCTGAGGTGGAGCTGTACACATTTAGGGTCTTCACCAATGACCAGGCAAGTGTCTTTCTAACTTTGAAACGAACAATCAGTGCACTCACATTCAGCTTAATTTTGAAATAATGCTGCACAGTATAGCGCGGTCGGCTTCCGGTCCATGTAAAAGCAAGCATAGCACACAAACAGCACACAAGCAAGATTACTTAGGGATGCTGACAATTCTTATCTGCTGTCCCATGCCCTCCATGACTGCGTTGTCAGCATACAGCATGTACATGAACACTGCTGCTGTTCCTGTATTTCTCCAGGTATCAGTTGTATGGCATATCCTAGCAGTGATGGACAGCGACCAATTCACAAAAGCTGAGTGCAGGTGTCGTATACCTCCTGGTTTCTGGACGCCTTCAACTACGCCATGGCGACCGGGATGAATGTTGTCAACCTCAGTATTGGAGGGCCCGACTATCTGGATCAGCCCTTTGTGGAAAAGGTATGTGCGTGCACTGCGTTTGAGACATGCAGACAGGCCGTTTTGCAGCTTTGTGCATGTTGACATTAGATCAACCATTCATACCGAGGCTCTGAATTGCATAAACAACTGTAACTTAAATGGGCATGCACAGGTCATCAATTTTGTGTTGAAGTGCACAGCAGGTGTCGCTGCCAGTGATTCATTGGGTTTTGTGCATGTCTCACGTCGAGTATGTTCCCTGCTTCTGGGTCCAGTTGTCATCATGTCTTATGCACCTTCATGGTTGCTTAGATCAACCCTTTGAGAAGAATGTCAGCGTGCATGAGCAAAGCGGTTTCTGTGTGCCAGAGGTTGTCTGATTTTGGCAGGAGACTCATCTGCACTGTGTAGCAAGCATTCAACAAAGACGGTCTGGGCTCACCTGCATGCAGCCAAGTGATGCATACACTAGCCTTACGCAGCGTCACACTGGCTTTACACAGCGTCACACTGCAGGTGTGGGAAATCACTTCAACTGGCATCTTGATGGTGTCAGCGATAGGCAATGATGGGCCTCTGTATGGGACCTTGAACAACCCAGCTGATCAGAATGATGTCATTGGCGTCGGAGGCGTGGATTATGCCGACCAGATTGCATCCTTCTCTTCCAGAGGGATGTCCACATGGGAGTTGCCCATTGGCTATGGCCGTGCAAAGGTGTGTCACACCTTTTTCTTCTCACAGCATTCTATATATTGTCCACGCTGTCAACACTGCTCATTATATGGCCATCTTGCATGCACACTGATGTGCATGAGAAATGCCTGTCTGTAGTGATGTCTGATGCAGATAGTATGGATGGCCTGACAGCATGGATGGCTTGATGGCGTGGGTAACATGCATGCATAGGTGGTAATGCCTGCCAGTATATGTGAGTTGCATTCCAATATTTCAAATTCAATCTTCTTGAGGTCGAGCTGCCACGTGCTGTTCAGCAAGGAGCATTGCAGACTCTTGAGGGGGGAACTCCGAATGTTCAGCCAGCATCTGTTCCTTATGATCAGTTATGGTCTGACTGCACAGCAGAACTGCCGTTGAAACAGTAACAGAAGGGTCCTTGCCTTGGGCAATTCTTGCCAATTTGTTAAGCATCCTGATGATTAGTTAGAGACAACCTCAAGATTCACATGAGGTAGTGTTGAGTCCCTGATTGCAACGCAGTGATGCATACTCGCATCTTCAGTAAGTGGTCAGAAACTGAGATGTACGCCAGCCACCACATACAATCTTGCACGTGGTCAGGGTCACCCCACCCCGTGATTAACACTGACAATTGGGTTGGCCTATTGTTGCAGCCCGACGTGGTGGCATATGGGAGGGATGTGCTGGGCAGCAGAATTCAGGGGGGGTGCAGAAGCCTGTCAGGGACCAGCGTTGCCTCCCCTGTTGTGGCTGGGGCTGTGTGCCTGCTTGCCAGTGTCATTCCTGTTGCCAACAGGTAAAGACAGCAACATGATGGATCACGGCCACTGTGAGGAATACAGGCAACATCGTTGCTTGCTGGCTGGCATTTAACATCTTTGCTGGCTGGCTGTGTCTGTCTGTCTGTCTGTCCGTATGGGTCTGTCCGTCCGTCCGTCCGTCCGTCCGTCTGTCTGTCTGTCTGTCTGTCCGTCTTTTTGTCTGTCTGTTTGTTTTGCAATATGTCGTTCTGTGTTTGTGCATCAGTCTGAGTGTCATCCAGTTGGAGCCTGGCAGATTACATGAGTCCTTGACTAGCTTGAGCAAGTCTTGGTAAGATGGGACTGGTCAAGGCACCTCATCTGTCCCTATTGTTGGCTATGAAGTGCTCATTTGTCCCAGCAGCTCTAGAGCAAAGCAGCAACCCCACAACTCTTATGAGCAACTCGTGCCTTGGTACCAGTTCTTCATGACAAAACGAGTTATGGGATTGCTGCTTTGCTCTAGGGCTGCAAGGCCAAGTGAGCATTTCACACCCAGCAACAGCAGTAGCAGATAAGCTGCTTTGATCAGCGCCATGTTGTCAAGATTTGGCCGCAGCCAGTCAAGGATGCTACAATCCTGGTCCGTTTACGATGATAATTGATTTGCAGATGGGAGGTGCTGAACCCTGCTAGCATGAAGCAAGCCCTGGTGGAAGGCAGCGTTCCCATACCCGGCATCCCCATGTATGAGCAAGGCCAGGGCAAGCTGAACCTCATCAACTCCATGTCCATCCTGCAAAACTACAAGCCCAAGGCCTCCATTGTGCCAAAGGCCCTAGACTTTACAGATTGCCCCTACATGTGGCCCTTCTGTACCCAGCCAATCTATGCCAATGCGCTGCCGCTCATCTTCAATGCCACGGTGCTCAATGCCATGGCTCTCACAGGTGTGCTTATCATCTGTTCATCTATCCGTCTGGCACTCCGTTTGTTCATGAAATAGTTATTGGAAGTCATACCATACTGTCGTTCCAGCCTGCTAGTTTACTTTTCTGCCCTGATGTTTGCCCTCTCCCTTCCAATGTATTGTGTTATGTGATGCAACATGCTTCCAAGCATGGCACTGCAGACACCTAACCCTGATTACTAGATCTTAAACACAATCAATGCGAACAACAGCTTGTATGACTTGCAAAGGTCATGACATGCATGCGCAGTGCTGTCCATCTTTTGAACAGTCAGCGGTCATCTTCCTTCAAATTTGAAAAGAACAACACAGGCTTTGCCAGAGCATCTGCAGACGAAAGCTTACAGTCATCGAGACAAACACAACAGTGTATCTCAGATTCTCATCTGCTATGTTGTGCTTCTCTGCAGGCCAGTTTGAAAGCCCTCCGGTCTTCAAGAGCAGCAACGTCGCCGGCCAGTACCTCAGCGTGAAGTTCGAATACAGCAGCGTGCTGTGGCCCTGGTCAGGTTTCCTTGCCCTCTTCATCCGAGTCCTGCCAGAAGCCAGCTCTGTCGATGACATTGCCAGTGGAGAAGTGTCCTTCACCATTGTGTCACCGCCTGCTCCTGGTAGTACTGCAGTCAGGCGCTCCAGTGTCACTGTCCCAGTCACAGTGCGGATCATTCCTACCCCCCCTAGGTAAGCCCACCCTCTCGCCCTCAGGTCTGGGAAGTTTTGACAGCAGCTCGGACACTGGGCCCTAGTGGACCCTTGTTAGCACGCCTACTGGAGCTTTTGTGGGCTGTACAGCAGTGCTGTCTGTTGTCAAAAGGCGCTCACACGCCGCAGCTAGGCAGGATGACAGTGAAGCGCTGAGGTGTCACTGTGGCTGTCACTGTACGCAGCATTTATTTATCCATCTTGTAGGTGAATTGTCATCAGCTTGCCTGCTTTTGGCTGCAATCATGTGTGTTGTCATCACTGCAGAAATTAAAAAGGAGGAGGAAACATAGAAAAACAAACCTTGCTTGCAAACAGACGTCTGACAGTCATGTAGTCCGACCCTCTGCCGTCTACAGGATGGTCTTCAACACAACGCATGCTGCTCCTGCATGAACCACAACTCTAGCCTGAGTTGGTCCTCTGTGCAGGGCAAAGCGTGTGCTTTGGGACCAGTTTCATAGCATGCGGTATCCCCCAGCCTACATTCCGAGAGACAGTTTGGATGTCAGGAATGACATCCTGGACTGGCATGGTGACCATCCCCATACCAACTACCATAACATGTACGACGCCCTCAGAGCTGTCGGCTACTTTCTGGAGATTCTGGGCTCTCCTTTCACCTGCTTCGATGCTCGCCAGGTAGCGATAGTATATAAATCGGTGTTAATGCTTTCTGGCCCATGATGAGCTAGGTACATACCAGTCGATGTCATTTGCAAGACGCTGCTTCGCCTCCTTTGTTTCCTCCATTTTTCTTCTTTCATACTCATTCATTTCTCCTTCTTCATTTCCAATAAAGACAGAAAGGAAGCGCTGATTGTGTGGTGCCAGACTCATCAGCAATAGCAGCCAGCTTCCATGGCTGCTATGAGCTTTTGCAAGTCTGTCACAGCATCATGCACCTCCAAAGTATCTCCACAATGTCAAAAGCCTGATACTGCTCCCCAGACGTTGAGCTTAGGTTTCCACTACAAAAGGAGCCATTTTCCTCAAAAAACGTGACATTTCTGTACTCGAAGAGCTGCACTTATCTACAAATATGATGCAGCCTGTCAGGCTGTTGAGCAAGCCTCGATTGCTTTGCAACAGCGTTTCCCATCTTCCATCTTTGCATGCAGTACGGCACCTTGCTGATGGTCGACAGCGAAGAAGAGTACTACCCAGAGGAGATCAGTAAGCTGAAGGATGATGTGGAGAAGGAGGGCATGGGGCTGATTGTGTTTGGGGAATGGTACAATGTCGACACCATGATTAAAATGAAATTCTTCGATGACAACACGCGATGCTGGTGGACTCCCGTCACAGGTACATCCATCAGACTCTTACCCTACATCCACCAAACTCTGTTGCATATGATCATTCTACCTCTTGGAAAATAGATTTCTTTGGTGGAATTACAGGAAGCTGGTGAACTCCTGTCACAGGTGCAGCCACCAGACTCTCATCCAAACCGTGCAATCATCAGATAGTTTTGCATAGCTTGCATGTGCCAGTGTGCTTGATCATCATCATTGAAGATGCTACACGCTGTCTACTAGGGCTGCAAGCCTTGCCCAGGAATGCGCGCACTGAAAGAGATTTGAGTATGGTCATGTTACAGAACGGCTAAGGCTGTCTGGTGAACAGTTTTTCAAGGATGACATGGCCCATTCACGTCCACAACTGATGAGTAGAGAGTTTGTATGGACTCGCTCTGCACTTGCATCATTGAGGAATGACTTTCTTCATCAAAAGTTGTACAGCTAGCTTAACTTCCAGATCTGCCATAAGTTCCCCTACATTACAGTTGTTTGCTCATCCAAAAGCAAGCATGGTGTTGGGGCCTTGCAGCATTGGCCCTGCATCGCTTCTTTGTGCATATTCTCTGCTCTTGGGGATGTGAAATTGTCAGAAGTTCTTGAGAGTCCACTCCGTAGAAAAGTGTTTTCGTGAAGATCCAAACTCAAACATGCTTAGGCACTGAGATCAAAGCATTTTGAGATGGAGAGAGTTCTTATAGATAGGCACATGCAGCCTGAGCAGTCTTGTGCAAACCGTTTGTGTCCATTTGAGCACAAACCACAATATTCATGATCATGCATATGCTGATGAAGCAACTTTGTACAGGTGGTGCAAATGTGCCAGCACTGAATGACCTGTTGGCTCCCTTTGGCATTGCCTTTGGTGATGCCATCCTGGAAGGGCAAGTGCCCTTGGAGCCAGACAAGCCCTACTATGCCTCAGGGGCCAACATTGTGCGCTTCCCTGCTGGTGGCCACTTGCATGGCTGGCAATTAGCTGACAAAGCTACTGAAGGTGATTCTTACCATTTTCCCTCCAATGTTGCTGCACATGCCGGTAATTGTTGTGATGTTGCTGCAGCTTGGCCTGTGGACACTGTCATGACGCTGCAGCAGCTCTGCCTGTGAATATTGTCTCGAGTTTCCAGCCAATGGTGCATCCCTGCTGCTCCCTCATAGCATAACTTGTAACCGGGTGAAAAAGGCTGAAAATATATATATGGATCTTTTTTAGCTTGTAAATTGTAAAATGTTGATCACACAACATTGCTGCAAGCCTGTTTGCAGATTTAAACAAGAAGCTTGCAAGAACGGTTGCCATGGATCCTGTCAAGCTGAACATCTCCAAACACCCCTGCAGGCTGGTTGATGAACTCTGCCAAGCTGATCATTCAAAGGTTGATAAGCGGGGCTCAAGTCTCATGACTTTTGCGTTTCCAGACTAGGGAATTGAAGCGTGTGCTGCGCATATGTAAGTGCTGAACGGTGGGCTGGGCTGGGCTAAGCTGGGTTGGGCTGGGCTGGGATAAGCTGTGCCATTCAACCCACTGCCTCATAAACAATCTGATACTTGCAGACTCAGTGGGAATCTGTCGCAGGTGTAAGCCGGTCTGTGGGCAACCTTGGGGGTCCAGGAGCCATCCATGCAGTCCTGGGTCTTGCCACTCATCAGGTCAGTCACAGCCTCCGGTGCAAACAACACCATGCACTGGCAGCGCTGCATGTCTCAATGCACAGTTCCCACAGTTGTTTCTGATACTCACATAAGGCTGATCATTGCTTTTAGTGATGCTGCTTGTGCTTGACAAACATGCTTTGCAAGGAGACTGCGTATGTACTGCTTTTGCTGGCTATAACCTGGCATGCAGCAACCTGGGCCTTTCTTCTCAAGTGCTGCTACGGGATGCTTCTCATAGGGCGTCGTCAACAGATTCACAACTGAGGTGTGGTGCTGCGTTGCTGCAGTCTGGGCGGATAGCAGTGTATGGCGACTCCAACTGTTTGGACAGCAGCCACCAGAGGTCCTCCTGCTATAACCTGCTCATCAAGCTCATCCAGTACACTGCAGAGGTCAGTGCTGCTGCTTGTAGTCCTACAATGCAGTCCATCAACAAGTCATGCCATGTTCACAGATGTTCTGGCACACAAACATGTTAACAAGTCCTGCCATGTTCCCGGGTGTTCTGACGCACAATTATGTCAACAAGTCCTGCCATGTTCACAAGTGTTTTGACATACAAGTATGTTTGAACTAAAAGGAAATCGTGATTTTCAGACAATACTTGGTGCGCTGATCAGTGCATACAGGGGCTTTGACTGGAAGAGGATGCTCCGTGTGTCATGGTTATGCATGATACTGCATTTTAGCTGCAAATGTGATACTGCATTATAGCTGCAAACGTGAAGAAAGTGTTTGGCAATTGGCTGGTTTTCTCAGTGTGCGGCTCTGGACTCGTGACCCTCTGTTGTGCTGCTGCTCTTACATGGTATAGAGCTTTTCATGGGGCGGCTGGCCATGCTCCTATTTGCACAAGCTGCTGCAAAAGCATGTGTGGATGCTTTGCAGGGAGGCAAGGACAACACCCTGCTATCAATGGACACCCTCCTCGCCTCACCCCTGGGGTCTGATTCTGACCCCCTGCCTACCAGAAGAGTAGACATTGACCTGACCCCTGTCTCTCTTGTCCTGGGTACCCCCATGATGTGCTACCCCAACTCTCCAGAGGAGTTTCAGCTTCTGCATGGGAAGACTGGCAGATCCCATAGTACTGCTGTTGGGCAAAGCTTCAAGGGTGATGTTGTGGCGGCTGTGCAGCCCAACATTCAGGCTGAGCTGCAAGACACACTGGTGAGCTTTGGCAGCGTTTGCTTACCCTGAGGTTCTTGTGCAGGCCCTCTACTGGAAGTGTGCAGTTACAGTGTCACTCTTCCAACACACGTCCTAGCTGCTATGACACATTTGGCACAGGTCAGTAGATATTGGACGTCAACCTTGTACTTTTCAGCAAACAAGCAAAACTGGTCATGTACAGTCCTTGGTTGTGTCGATTCTTGGGCAGGAAATTAAGTCTGTGAATTGCCATTGGTTCTGTAGCACCAGATAATGAGAGAGGACACGGAGAAATTTGCTGCATTGTAAAGACTCTCAATGATGCTTGTGCAGAGTCAGGCAACTTCCAAAGCAGCATCTACCCAAGGCTCAACTGCAAGCGACAGCTCAGTACTGGGCAGTCAGGCAGGCATTGCAAAGCCTGGGGATGTCAGCACCGAGCGCAAACCTGGCTCACTGACCAATCAACAAGTGCCCAAGAACCTGACTGCTGCTGACACTGCCTCTGTCAAAGATGCTACTGGTGGGCTAGCTCACAAGGCTGCTGATGTCGCTGGTAAGGTGGCAGCTGGCACAGCGACTGGTGGCGTAGCTGGTGGTGCAGTTGCTGCAATCGGTGGCATGGATGACGCGATGCCCCAGGCCAAGCCAGATGATGTCAAGCAAGTGGCAGCTGTTGCTGGCACACTTCAAAATACTACTGACCTACTGCAGAACACTACTGATACTGTAGTCAATGCCACTGGACTGTCCTCTGTCAAGCAACAAGTAGAAAGAGTTTTGCAGGATGGGGAGCGGCTTCTGAACAAGACCTTGGGTGATAGTAATATGCATAGCAGCGGCAAAAGCATCATGGGATCATCTCAGTCTAATGCTATCCAGTCCAAATTGCTGGATAGTGCAAGAATGTCTCAGTTGTTTGGAGTCTTTGGTGCTTTCCTTGTGTTTGGTTTGTGGATGCGTAAAAGAAGGCGCAGGCCTCATGTGCATGCTGAGCCTGGTTTGTTAGGTCCAGGAGTCTCTGACCAGGGTATTGGCGGCTGGCTGAAACCCCTGCACAGCAGGCATCGCCTTGCAAACGATTGATTGAATATGGCTCCCGGATTTTACTAATGATTGTGCTTAAAAGCTAGGTTGCATGTGTCGTTAGGCTTGAACATAAGCACCTTGAAGTCAGTCCTGTATGTCCTCAGTGTGTGTGTGTCGGGGTGTTTATATCGCAACTAAACAAGCGATTGGCTTTCAACTAACTATCGTGGTATCAATATTCTGCAGGCTTTCAGGCACCAGTACACATTTGGATGATCGCCGCGGGCAATGACTGTATGCAACATCACGCGTTGTTCGAACCCATCATGACGCATCTGCCTCTGAGATTTACAACATAGCTTCACCTGGCTGCACGTACTGTCAACAAGATGTGGAACCGTGAGAATGTCTGAATTCAACAAGTATCAACATGGCCTATATCCCACATGGCTGCACATGTGGACTAGAGAGGCTGTACGTGTGGAATAGAGATAACAGTTTGTAAATGTCTGCAGGCAACTGCACGGAATGCCATCAACACATTGATCACCTGAGCCCCTTGCCATGCCCTTCAACATTAATGAATATCCACACGCATATCAAACCACTGATCCTGTCCGTGCACAACAAGTGATGGTTCTACAAGCGTAAAGCCTGCTGATACATACAATGGTATGAGCACTTCCTTGCAAATCAGCTGGACTGATTGTATTTGGGGGCTAGTCTGTTGCACATACTGCAAGTAGGCTTTGAGCATCCTCCTTGCAATGCCTTTGCGCTGGTGTTCAGCTGCCACACTCACTGAGTGTATGCACAGTGTTTGTCCCTCAGGGTCATGTCGAGACATACTCTCGTGTGTCAAGGCATCTGCTGTTGTCAAAGTGCCACAGGTGTATCCAACTAGAGTGTCAGCTTGATGTTGACTGCTGTTGGTGCTACCAGACGCCACAGCAACCATGAAGAGATCTGAGGCTGCATTCAGAGGGGCATATCAATGCGACACAAAGCAACAGAAAAAACAACGGCTGCTGTAAAGATTGCAACCGGCAACCCACAACATCAAGCCTTGAGGCACAAAGCCACCTGTGCACTGTCAAAATACCTTGACTTGCTCTGAAGTCCAAAGCTGCGGGAGAGGCTGCTTCGTCTGCAGGGTACCCTGCCGCCTACGCAAGGACAACAATGCATCAGAATGCTGTTGTCTCAAAGCGAAGTTTTCTTTCCCCACGGAAGCAGGACGGGGGGGTTACATATGAGTTGATCAGGTGCAAAGCATGCAGTGCACCGGCTCTCACGCCCGCAACGCCTGTCGCATCTGAAAGTGATGTGATGCTTCAGTTTGCAAGACGGCATGCTCACCTCCAGCTTCTTGATGCGGCTCAGGTCGGTTGGTTCGACCGGCCGAAAGAAGATTAGGTCTTCCGGAACCGCTTGGTAGCCTTCCATTTCTTTCTTTTGTTTTCTACGCTCTCGCCAATTCACAAGCTTTGCCCACACATACAGTATTTCCGCAATTGTCGCCATGCCAGATGGTCGTCAAATTGCTGGTCTCCATCAGGGTCGTCATGGAGAAGGTACGCAGCGCGCCTAAAATCTTACGGAGCACGATACGAATTTCGAAGCTTTGTGGTCTGCTTTGGTCAATCAAGTAGCATATCAGCAGCGCCTTCGAGAGGTTGATAGATATTTACCGGTTTCTGAGTACATCGTTGTATCATGTCGTCCATTGCATGCAGCGAGGTCCACTTTGTAGACATCAAGGTACACCAACTGCAAACGAACATGGGCAAGGTGATAACGGTCAACTACTGCTTCCGCTTGCTGTATGTCAGGGCGACTTCCGACACATTGCTTCAGGTGTTTGTCCTGGGACAGATTGCCACAGAAGTATTTCAGGATAATCCCACGACCTTCCTTCAGGTCAATAAGACAAATCTGATCTACAGAGGACGACCGCCAGTCTTGTCAGACTCAATTTGCTTTGTCTTTCCCTTCAGGATGTCAAGCGTGGCCGCTATCCTAAGCTGCAAAGTTGTGACCCAGACATCATGGCAGTCATCACCAAACTAGGACTGCAGGTTGAAAGCAGGACAGCAGGAACAGGGATTTCACTGCTAACTGCTGAGACAGTCAGAAGCGTGATGCTTGACAAACGCAAGGTCGGCTCACTTGCGTACCATTCACCAGTCTGCCTGCAACAACACCATGCAGCTGCCCTACACCAGCTGCAGCATGAAAACCGACCACGCACAAGACAGGAGTAAGTCTGCGTTCCGGCAGAAACCCTTGCCTTACCTCACACAGTTCATAAATGCCATCTGCAGAGAGGGCTACTACTGCCATTCCGCATTGCTCTATTGAAGCTGAATTCCCATGAGGCGGCAACTCTGATGGCTGACAGCAACTATGCCCAAGCTCTGCCTGTGGCAATGGATGCTGTCAAGGAAGGTCAAGACCTCTTCAAACCCCAACCTGACCTGCGTCTCTTCCCTCTCTTCCTTTTGGGAGCACAGGTCAGCATTGCTAGCCTGTTTGCATGGAACTTATACATGCCAATGTTAGATCAGATGTGCACATGCAAACACCCCAAGAGAAGTTGATGTTTGGATACACTTTGGGTTTTTCAGCATGCATCGCTTATCATCTAGCAACATGCAAATCTCCCTACAGCTCTGCCAACCTCACAGATGGTGAGAGAGCTGGTTGCACATCACTCAAGCACCAAGGTCAAGAGGCATTCCCTTGATCCAACACATGCTTGTAACCTCATCTTCCTGTTGCAAGCAATTGAAGTACTGCCCCATTCCCCTTCTACTGCTGCTGAAACTCGTCATAGATGAATGAGCATTGCATTAAACGTTTAATGCCGCACAGCGCTGCATTCATACCCTCAAGCAGCAAGCATGCCTTTGCAAGATTGGCCTGTGAGCAAAGCAGTTGAGGCAGCATCTGAAGCCTCACAGCATTGCATGCAGGCCAATTTGGGCATGAAGCGCTGCAAGCAATGTGAGGAGCTTTTGGCCCTTGCAGCTTGGCTGTTGTACAGTGAGCCAGAGCATGCTCTGCCCCTCATGAAAGCACAGCTTAACCGGCTGTATGGTCAGCTGCATGCCCTCATGGGCAGGTCAGCCCCTCTGAGCCTGATTTTACATGCCTTCACACATAATTATGCAGCAACACCAAGCCAAGTCATGGGGACGCATACTGCACACCTTTTTGCACAGCTGGTCAATGGCAACCATCATAATCAACATTCACGACTTTTTTTGGCCATCCATTGTGCGTCAGCAATGGGAGACCGTGCTGTGAAACGTTGATTAGCACTACTTGCACCAGTGAAAGCATATGGTTCTGCAACACATTGGACAACCACCGACAACTGCGCTTGCATTGTGTTCTGCAGAGACAGTGAGGCCTTGCAAGCCTTTGCGCAAGATGCTTATCAGTGCAGCCTAGCCTATGGACCTCTAGATGTGCGTACAAGTTTAGCGTATTACAACCTGGCCAAAGTCTTCCAGGGCATGAATGAGATGGACAAGAGTCTTATGTACTGTGATCAGGTATGCACGACGCGTGATGTAACCTATACAGAGCGGTGTACTCCGAACCAGAGCATGGCCTTGTGCGCTGACAACGCTTATCAGCATGCATGCATCCTGGGGAGCTTCAACTTTTTTTGGCATGTCCTTGCTGTGACAACATTCAGCATTGACTGTTATACCGCCACGCAGGTATGATCTGCTTGTGCAGGTATGGTCATGTTGGCAAAAACAATGATCAACACAGTCAATGGGGTGAAAATGATGTGCAGGTGCTCAGCATTTGGTCTCCTGCACTGCTAGATTTGATGGCCAGCAGAGTGGATCAATCAGGCCAGAGCCCAGCTGTCCAGCAGGTATTATAATGCCAGCGGCCACATGGGTATGACATGTCTGCCATTATAACTAAGCCCACTTGCAGCTTGTCATGGCCTGTTTGGCATCATGGGTATGCAGTCAACAGATTTATATATGACTCACAGTCAGCATGTTAAATAAATAAATGATAGTTGAGTTAATCTGTCTGCTGGAGTACTCAGTGAGCTGTCTGATTGCAGGCAGCAGTTCTTGGTGAACTACCATTACAGGCTGGTCAGCTAAAGGAGGCAGCTGAGATGCTGAAAGACATACGCAAAGTGCGCGTCACCAGTCTGGGTGATTCTCATGCAAGTGTGGCAGAGGCTGCATGTGTACTGTCGCTGCTATTCATCTGCTTGCAAGACGCTTTGCAAGCTGATCAATGTTTGCAAGATGCTCAGCAAATTTTGTCTCAGCCATCTATGGCAGGCAAGCTTACTAGAATGCTAGATGCAGCGCAGGCTGGACTACGGCTTGTTTCACCAGGCCTATAATTGTCAATCACCACCATCTCCACTTTGACTGCCTCAGGGTGCATTCCACAGCAGGAGTGTCGTTACTAGCATTATGCAGTTATGCCTACTTTACTCTAGGCGTTGTTTACATTCTATAGTTTATGTCTTGCAAGTCGGGCCTGATTCTTGAGGATGCTGAGCCTTTGTTTGTTTGATTTCCAGTTTCATTGCCCAACTTGAGCTGAGCAGGATCATGCAAATTGAACATGTCCAGGATAGAGTCTCGTGCCTTCCGTGCACCATCACCAACTTGTCCTGCAGGCACACATCATCAACACTATGAAGTTAGCTCGCACATGAATCTGTGATGTAACAAGCATCCTACATTTAGAAGAAAGAATGCCCAAGGCAGGCTTGCATTTCTGCAACAACGTAAGTCTGCAACAGTGAAAGAATTGAGATGGCTGCGTTACCTTTATCTGGGGCATTTGCATACAACAGCCACGATATACCAGCTGCCAGAAGTGCAAAGCTGGCTCGCAAGGCAATGTTGGTGAGCGTGATAGGTTCAGCATCGTCCATTTGATACAGAGGCCAGAATGCGTCCTTAAAACCCACCTCCTGCAATGCAGCTTAGGCGTTGGAAATTTACAAGAAGATTGATTGGCATCTCATGCCAACATCTTGACAGATGCTAGTGATGCCCTCTAACCTGACTTGCCCTCGGTCGCTTGATGCAGCAAATGAGGCAGTTTGATGTGCAATTTTAGCAAGCACAATTTTCCAACACGCCTGACAGATTCCTGTTTGACTCACCTCAGATAGGACATTTGGCAGTAGCCAAAAACTGCGGCCAAATGCCATCCATGTAGCTCCAGCAATTGCGCCTCTGAGCAGCAATGCACCCATAAGAGTCATCAAGATTCCCATGCTGAGGTAGACCACTACTAGCTTGACCTTGTAAGGCGCCAGTGGGAACAAACATGCTCCCACAACCACGACTGCGATGAGTACTGAGAATATCCACAAGTATGGTGAAGCAGGCCTGTCATACGCCCAAGCATAGAAGCCTTCTTCAGAAAACGTCTGCAGAACAACAGAGTTAATGGCACAGCGCAATTTTGAGCTCTCGGAAGGCAACTGTTTTTGGTTGTGAATTTAAAGCTACGCAATGGATGAATAGGCAGGCATGGCTGGCACCTGTGGATCAAAGCTTTGGTGTTGCTAACCATATGGCCGTCAGCATGCTGCAATGCAATTTGATCATGTTCAGATGTTATACACAAAGATCAATGTGCCCTTGTCATGCTGCTTGACAGCTGAAATTGGACTGCACTGAGCAGGATGCATGCAGCACTCGAAAAGTTTCTGCTGACCACATAGATGCGTTGACAGGCCATTAGCTAAGTCTTGACATGACCTGCAGGTCTCTATCTCTCACAGGCACCAGCTTTTTTGGCCATTTGGCCAGACGCTTTTTGCCAGGTTTTGCCTTTTTGTAGAGACGGTCAGTGCGAAAGATGAGGCGCCGCCGCAACAACAGCTGTATGAGGGTCTTGATCTGGGCATCAACATCACCTGAAAGGACGCAATTCTGGTGACACAATGGACGCTGTTGCGTTTGTGCAAGTAGGGGTTATGCGCTGCAGATCACTGTTAACTGACCTGATTTATCTGGTATCCAGCTGTCAAACTTCTCAGGGTGTTCCTTGAAATATACAGCAAAATCTTTGCCTCTGAAGAATTCGAAACGTCTGTCTTCCATAATTCCATTCCTCCAATCGAGACCGTGCTTGCTTCTCAGGCTGTCTGTGAGCACCTTCAGGCCTTCAGTCTGCTGCAGCACTCACGCCCTCATGTTCTTTTTGACGATGTTCTCAAGTCACCGCAGACCCAATATACTCGTGTGGAAGATGATTTACCTCGGCCATGCAAACACGTCGCGCTACGACCTCGCGCAATACGCCAAAAGAGATGTTGGATATTCAGAACAGCAGGAGACGCGTTGAGTTTCGATGTTTCACGCAAGCCCGGTTGAAGGATCGGAAACAAGTCAGCGCCACAAGCTGCAGAGCTTCCTGGGGCACTTGATGACTTCACTGTCTTGACCTGTCGTTGATGCTCTGTGACTGTTCGTGGATGCTGCTGCGCCTGCCCGGGTTGGCCAAAGCGCGAATGCATGATCTGAGGGCGTTATAGTTCCAGGGCAGAATTCAAGGGCGCAATTTGGCTCAGCGAACTTGATGACTAAGAGGGTATTTACACAGACACGTATCAACACTCCAATTGGGATGGAATTCTGGCACGCGACAAACGCTAATACGCTCTTTATACGTCGTTAATATGGAGTTAAAAGTGAATACACAGCAGCCGGCCTTTGACCGCGGGTCGCCGTTGCTAGGCCACTTGCAAAGGTGATCCGTTCCACGCTGCACTGTGTATGTTCTGGCGAGCAGCACCATAAGCCTGAAACATCTGAGACTGATACGCCACAGGTACCAGCGGCTGGTTGTCTGCCATGCTGGACGAGGCATGGTTATCCAGGGCCCGGGAACGTGGC
>JAABUO010002221.1_pt1 | contig 23933 bp, 28 predicted proteins | sample 5559291 | NCBI WGS metagenome assembly JAABUO01 (sample SAMN10711878, study PRJNA513372) | rock metagenome | isolation source: Antarctica rocks | place: Antarctica: Victoria Land, Finger Mt sud
GCTGAGTACACAAACATCCTGATACATTCTCCTTGCTATAGCAACAGCTGCCTGCTCAGTGTCCTTGATGACATGCTTGTTGAATGTGTGGCATATTGCTGCCACCACCACTTGGCTAACAGGGCCCAGATGCTTACAGTCATGGAACGCCTTCTGCATCAATACCCTCGGCGATCACTGCTAACAACTGTGCCCCGACAGAAAAGAGGAACAAAAGCTGCCAGTGCTTGCATTGACTTTGGGACATTACTTTTTAGCACTTCTCTTCTGCATGCTGACCCATGCAGTTGCTAGGACCTTGATGCTCATCATCATGCAGTCCCACTGTCAGCAGAAGCAGTCACAATGACTTGCTGTACAAGCTGGCAACTTCGCCATCTCAGCGTACCGCTGCAGTAAAGTTGTCTGCAAAACATTTGTTGCCTGGTGTTATGGGAAAGACCAAGACACTCCCTGAACACTATCTCACCAGAAAGCTGCGCCTTGTGACTTAACAAGCATTTGAGGATGTAGTCTCACAGATACGCTGTAGCTATCAAAGCCAACTCTACAAAAAAGTTGGTCTTGCATCGAGCAATGCTGCAGGCAATGCATTACACGGTATATGCTATGTGTGGTGCCAATGCTTCTTTTTTAGGTAGGACCATTTGGAATGTATCAACCTTGAGCTTGAACAGCCTGGGATGGCGCTTTTGCACCATGACACAAACATCAAGCTACGATATCAGGTGCAATAATTCCTAGGGTGGAAAGATGCAGGCCCATCTTTGCTGCATGACACTGGGCACTGTGAGAAAGATGCGGCATGCAAGGCGTATATGGGTGTATACTGTACCTGTGTGTACTTTGTTTAATTCAAAACGTGCTACCAACAGCACTGGAAATGGCCTCAGAGAGTCTTTCAAAGAATTATCTTTGCAAACAACTATAGCATCAAGACAGCCAGACGTGGATCATGCCGCAGCTTGTTGTCTAATTCATAGTAGCTCTGGAGGGCGGCCTCTTCATGCCTCTTCAGGCGCTTGTCCAAGATGTGTATTCTAAACATGCTGTCCTCACATGCCTGCTCGTACTCCTCCTCTTCTTCCCTGCTCATCTGGTCCCTGTCACGCTGGAAGTGGGCCTGCACAGCATTATGGCAATAGATGAAACGTGCTCAATGTGTTGTGTGATGCATGCATGTGTGTTTCACATCTGTGCGAGAGAACAGCAGAATAGGCTGCAGCATGCGGACAGTATACATTAAATCAGGAACTGACCACAACATAACAAAATTGGTCTTATCAAATCGGGGTGAGCTTGAGTTGCCGAGTGATGTGATGCTGTACCTGTCTCTTGACCAAGGTTGCAGTCTCTGAGTCATGGCGTGCTTGGATGATGTTTGCCCTCTCTACCAAGCGTTCCTTCAGAGCCTGTACCATCAAAACGGGTGCGTGGCATCGCTCAATCTCAGACAGAAGAGCCCGAAGCACAGCTGTATGTCTGGCCGCCCATCCATGTAAACTGACAACCCTCATGCACAGCTTCATGAATGAGGACCGACAGGAGTGAACAGCCGCAAGAATCCCCATATCCACTCCTCATATGTGAATTGACACAAAACTTGCAACATCACACATGTGATGATGACTGTGGCCCTGAGGTACGCAGCAACCTCATCACAAAGTAGTGCAGCAATGTGGACGCCACACAACAGAGAACGAGCAGTTTGAATGTGCAAAGGCAGGGTGGCAGCACTGACCTTGAGACTCCTCTCTCTGACCTCCATTGCTTCTTGGCGGTTCATAGTCCTGGTACCAGTCACAAGCGGCAGGAATTGTGTCAGGTAATCTACTGCCACCTCATTGGCTGCCTCCTCCTCTTCGTCGCTCTCCCCATGCTTCTGCCTCACCACATCATAGTAAGGTGTGGCTAAGCTGATGGCTCGTTCATCCTTTTCTCGCCCTGCTATCAAATCTCTCACCTCCCTCTCCCCCTCTCGCACTGCCTGCGTGTCACACGCTGCAGAGCTGAGAACTTATTGCTGGAGCTGCATTGCATGGACAAGCTGCGATGTCAACATGGTACAGCAAGCAAGGATGAGCTTGGCATCTGTTGGCAGAGGCAACTGTTCTGCTCTGTCAACAGCAGATGCTGGTCACAATCAACAGGCCAAAGCTGCTACCAGCTAGTAGACTGAATCACTTGCACCAAATGCATGATAAGGTCAGCAAGAAGAGGCCAAACATTGCACAAACCCAAGGGCAGCTCCCTTCAGAACCAGCACTACACCAAGAAACAGTATGCAAGCGAGGGCAAGCTCTGGGACACGGCACGAGGCAGGTTTCAAGGCACACCACAACAGGCGCGTTGGACTTGAAGATTGCAAAAGACGGCAGTCTGTTGAGATAGCACGAGCCCAAACAGCAAGGTTGAGATCAGCAGTTCTAGTCTCCACGCATGTCCAAGCATACTTCCACACAAGCCGATTTGCATTTTGCCCTGGATCAATGCACAACATTTCACAGTGCATTCGTGAGCAAGTAGAACTTTTCTCTAACGGCAGTGCAGCGTGAGGCGAACCTGCAGGCAGTCCCTTTCAGCAGTGAGCAGGGCCTGGTGCTCCTCAGCTAGCAGGGCCTGGGGCGGCTGGGGGGTGTGGGGCATGACCTGCACCAGGCGGGGGGGCCCGTCCCGGTAGTAGATCCTCTCATCTGCTGTCACCCTTTGTGAGCCATACTGGTATTGCAGCCTGTGCAACATGACAGGCAATAGTACCTTTGGCGGGAATGCCACCAGCCTAGGACTTTAAATAGGTGTAGGTGCTTTGCACACGCAGCCATTGCTCTCACTGTTTTGTACTGAGCCCGTTGGACATTCATGTGTAATGTATTCGGCATGACTGATGCAAGCGGCTGTGACCACTAGTACAAGCTGAGTGTATGTAACAATGCGCATCAGTGATAAAAACCTACCATGATAAATGCGAGATAAGACACACGTGAGTTACACATACACCCCCTAACAGGGCTGAACTGCTTAGCACCAAGCAGGTCCAACTTTGCAGCGGGGGTGGGGGGGTGAGGAGGGGTTAAGGGGTGTCAATCAGGCTGTGGGCTAACCTGATACGGCCATTGGCAATGTCAAAGACTCGTCTGGCCACATCTTGCTCAGCCGGCACCTCAGGGTTGCGGCTGAACTTCTGGGTCATTTTGACGATGGTCCGGGGTCCCTCCTCCTGAGGGGGTGGGGGTGCGCCCTTGGCACCCTTGGGGGCCAGCGCCTGCCTGTGTAAGCACACACAGGACTCATGCATTGAGATCAGACAGTTGTGGTGACATGGGGTCACAGCCTGCAGCTTTGCTGATGGACTTCTGACAAAGACTAAGAGTGTTCATTCAGCTTGAAAAGGTGTCAGTGGGCACAGAGACTTGCTGACCACACACATGAGTGTTTGATGAACAGACAAATAAATGAGTGCACGGGCAGACACACGCATGAATGGATGCATGACTGAGTGAATGAACAAAAGCATGAATGAAGGAAGGAATGAGTGTTGTGCGCTTTAGCAGCAGACTCACTGGCAGTCAGCAGCAGATGCACAGATGCGCTTATGTGCTCATCAAGACAAGGATGACCTCAGTGGTGGAGGCATGCAGTGGCAAGTGCCTACTTGAGATCAGAGTGCTGCCTCTCAACAGGGCCATATCGTATGCTCCTGTACATGAGGTGGTCATCCCTGCCCTCAAACCTCTCGATGGTCTTGCTGCCTATGGCCTCTGTACGCTCCACCAAGCTGTCCAGACGGGCCTACATTTGAACTCACACGCCTGAGTGGCATCGCTGACCAGTGTACAGAAGATGACTCACACACAGGGTATGTCCATCACATCCTGGCTTGCTGATTCAGTTCTTGCATCGCACATTATCCAGTCTGAGACAGTGGATGGATTTTACGTCGCGTGTTTTGGACGCCTCACTTTATACGACAGGTTTCACATGAATTTTCACACCTAAATGCTGTTTTACCCACCAGTCCTTTCCTGCATCACTTTACTTTCCCCACTCACCCAAAGGGGCAAGCCTGCCCTGGACAGTGAGGCCGCCCAACCATGTTTGATGAAGCTCCAGGCAGTGACTGTGACACAAGCAGGAGGCCATTGCCTAATAGCAGCTTGCTGGGTCGACCAGCCTTAGACAGCAGTCCTGAAGAACCCAGGAAGAGAGGTTGTTGCTGATTGTGTGTGCATCACCTGATGGTAGAACAGCAGGTCTCTGCGCAGGCCTTTGACAAGGGTGGCCTGCTTGAGGGCCCCCCGGGCCCCTGGGGCCAGCACCTCCCAGGTGGTCTCCTTCAGAGGCCAGCTGCGCCGCTCCTGCAGCTTGTCCTTGCGCTGCCGGAACACCTCTCTCACCTCTATTGCCACCATCCTTGCATCATCCTGCGTGTCACTATCACAAGTATGCCTCTGGTGTATCGGCAGTAGGGGGACTGAAGCTTGTGCTGTTGCTGCAGCATGTGCTTGTGCTTCCAGAACACCTGCCTCACCTCTGTTGCTGAAGCCTCTGCATGGGGATGCAACATGTGTGTCTCTGCTGCACAGAAAGCAGAGAGACTGGAGCATGCTGTTGCTGCAGCTTGTCCGTGATTGGTTGTGACATGCTGCTCCACTGACTTGCCTTCTCTATGGTCATTCAGGGGGCCGCTGCAGCTTGTGGCATTGCTTAGCATGCAGAAGCTGCCGACACGCTCACGAACAGAGGACAACACCCAACTTACAGCAGCAGCCTAGATATATAAAGGCAAGAGTGGCGTTTGTGACTGGTTGTTGCTGGAAGTCTTGCCACATGTCACTCACCATCCATGGCAACCACATGCAATACCATATGCAATCCAAGCAGCATGACGTTGATCAGCCCAGCACGGCACTGTAGAGCGCAGCACAGCACAGCACAGCACAGCACGGCATGGCACAGCACAGCACAGTACAGCAGCCCAACCTCATACAGCGTAAGCTTCTCCACCATACCATCCCATCGACAGCATTCCCCAAACAGAGCAAAGATCTCATGCTGACATCTGTGATACAGCAAGCTCTTGATGCCTCTAGGGCACCGCATGTCCAGGCTGTCCCGCCCAATCTGCAGCCTGGGGACCCAGCTGGGGGGCATGCCGGGGATCCCTGTGTCCAGGGGGGCCGCATCTTCCTGCTCGCTTCTGGCTATACTGGCCACTGACTCACCCCCATACACGCTGCCCATACGGGCTGGAGATGCTGCAATACAAGGCACAGTCAGAAGTCAGCTCAATAACAAGCCGTGCAGGATGGAACCCATATGAGTATCTTTTGAATTGCACACAAGCATCGTGCCGTGCTAGCAGCTGACTTGGCTCCCACATGCTGCTCATGCATCATTCTTGACGCTGCAACTGTAAAAGTATCAAAGCCTGACCAATGCGTGACAAGCTCCAATTATGCCTTGGCCTGCCCACGGTCAACACTCTGGCTGTGCTGCCATGACTGCACAGTAACTGAACCTGTCTGTGCCTTGTGCAATGATGGCTTGACCTAGTGCTGGACATGCACCAGCGCTATGTAGATGAGCGTACGCACGCTGGTATTGCTGCATCTAGAGGTTTGTTCTCTCAGGTTCAATTTGCAATGTTGGTGTGTGCGTCTACAGATCAGTTGCCCACTGCACTGGTTGCACCATGAAGCAAGCTGCACGCTTCATGAAAACAAGATGTAAAAATAGCATAGAGGAACATCAGCAGGCGCACATGCCATGTGCAATGCATGCATGGGCCTTGCAACTTACTGCGCTTCATGGTGGCAGAAGTTGGGGTGGGTAGACCCTGGGGCACTGGGGACTGGGCCCCTGAGCTAATACTGAGGGCATCTAAGGGAGGCCTGCTGGAAGTAGCCCCTGCCCCAGCAGCACCCAGAGGGCGCGCAGTTCTGCCCATTGCGCTGGCAGAACGTGTGGAGTTGCCTGTGAAGACCCTCCCACTGGTCATGCCATACTCCCCCTCTGCATCCCCTTCCAAATCTTCTGCCCTCAGTGCTTGCTGCACACACTTGAAAAGCATCACATCACTGCTATACACCTTGCTGTGCACAATTGAAAAGCATCGCAACATTGCTATACACCTTCTCTGCTGGCAGGCTGACAGCGCATGCTACCAGTGCATTCTAGCAGTGCATGTGCCTCAGCACATACATTGCATACCTGACACCTTCTTCTGCCTGATTACAAACATGTGTTGGTGCATTTTTGACAGTGGTGCAATAGAGCAAATGATGCAACAAGGTGGCCGACTGTGTATCAACTATATTGTTATGAAAGGTACAGCTGGGGATGCGACCTGTGTCATTATCTGTGAAGAACAGCAGCCAACATCATGGGACAGCTATAGTGTGGTACAGCACAGCTGTGGTAGCAGTTGTCCACGGTAATGCATATGTCATCATTATTTACCTGAGGCAAGGCAGTTGGCAGCATGTACTCCCACTTGGAAGCATCAGTGACATCCAGGGACAGATGTTGAGGGGCTGCACGGGAGTCTGAATGTGGTTCAGGCATCTGCATGCAGACCCAGTAGTTGCTGTGATTCCACATGCTCTCAATCCCCAGGAAGGGTGAACTGGGGATGGGGTAGCACCTTCCGGTGCTGGCGTCTATGAATATGTCCTCTGCCACCTGTAGTTGTGTCACACTCTTGTACATCCTGACTCCTATACATCGCATTGTCTAGTCTGTGCTGTGCCCATGCTGCATGGCATCCAGCATCGTTGTTTCGGCACTTGACTCCCTCAACACAGCAAGGCTGAAGCTGGATTATCCAGGTGACATCTGTTACATGTACAGGTATGCACACATGTAGTAAGCATGTCTGATACATTTATGTGGCAGAAACTTTAAAGAGTTTGACATGTACAAACTCCATCATTGCACTGAAGTGACATGGGTGTGGCAGCATGTTACCTCTCTTTTGCCGGCCAGCACCATGACCCAGGCATGCACCAGGTTGTTCTTCTTCGGACCTGAGTCAGCAGGGCCGGTGGATGCAGCCTCTGCAGCTGCTGTGGGTGCTGCCTCTGCAGCAGCTGCTGCAGCAGCTGCATCCTTGGCCTGCTGCTGTTTCTGCATTTATAGCCATGACGTCAGACTGGCGGACCAGCATAACGTAAATGTGCTTTCAAGCGCACAGCCTATTAGGGTGGAGCATGTTGATGCACACTGGAACTGCGGCAGGTACAGTAATGACAGGAACCACCTTGTTGCTGCTTTGGTCATGCTTGACCAGTTTATGCCAACAGCGCCATGACAAGCTGCAAGATCCCTGTCTGGAGGGACTGGCACCGCCTACCTTCCAATCAGCACAAAGTCATAAGCAGTCTGCCGGCAAGGTCATGCTGTTTAATTCAAGCATCAGTGGGAGTACAGCTGTCAGAAATGTAAAACCCACTTGTACATTTTGACCAAAAAGAGGAATTCGAAAGAAGAACCAAGAAAAAGGCTGCACAGAAGAAACAAACGAAAGTGTGAAGCAGCACCACACCTGCAGAAAGGTGCTCTCTGCTCTGTCATTTGACTTGATCTTGTACTTGGCCTCCTTGGGCTGTGCTGGGTGCTTGGCGCTGGCCACAGGCATCATCTTCTGAGGCTTCTTTACCACTTCAGGCTCCAGCATGGGGCAGGTAGCCCCAGTCTGGTCGCTGGTTGTGACAGCCACAGGTGCGTAGCCAGTCACTACATATGCATCAAAGCCGGCTCCCAGCAGCAGGGAGCACAGCACTGTGCTCATGTCAAAGCAGTCGCCACCCTACACACAGCTGCTGACTGTGAAGGACTGACTATTTGCAAGGATCTGACTCTTTGCAGGATGTATGGCTGTATATATAGGCACACATATTGTATTGAAGGCATATTATGACATACTGACCACAATATGTGGCATATGGCCACAATATAGGCATGTTATGGCGATTGACAGCGCAGGGGTGGCCAATGCCTAAGCATGGTCCCTCCTGGCAAACCTGTGCAGTCGCTGGTCAGGTATAGTCGGCTCAATGCAGAAAGCAAACACGCATTATGTCTGTACACAGCTATGTTGCAGGGCTGCAAGGCATCGATATGAAGTCCAGCAGTGTCTTATTGAATGATTCATCAACTGGGCAAGCAAAATCTTGCTGACGCATCAGGCAGAGGTTGAGTGGGTTACCTGCCAGGAGATGACCGATGAGGGGGAGGGCAAGAAGTCAGGGTAGTGCACGGGGTTGGCCAGGGGCTCATAGGCAAAGTAGCTGGCCACAAACTGCACAATCCCAGGCAGGTCATACAGGTCGGTGTGAGGCAGCAGAGTGGGCCTGAGGGTGGTGCACACCAGTTTGCGCACCCCTGCTTCATTCTTGGGGGTCAGGAACAGGGGCCTGCAACACAGCACACGCATATAAACAACTCAACAGCAGCCACGAGGCCTAGCAGAGGAAATGACTTCATGATTTGATCTCTACATGCCGCCACCAGCTGATTGGTTTCTTGCGGGTGAGCAAGAGGGTGCAGCAACAAGTTCGCAGCTCAGTAAGACGCCTGCAAGCTATCATGAGAGGGTGCTTTGTGCTTTGATCATTGATTCCATGACAGCAAGCATGTCTCAGAAGCAGAAGCTTGACGCTGTTTGGTCACTTGGACTGCGCCATTCATCGTGCAGATCATGCAACAATCCCTGGCCACAGTCCCAATGCCAAGTCTTCCCCAGACAAGTGATATGCTATGACCACTGTGTCCCTGATGCTGCCTTGGTATGAAACCAAAGCAGTAGTGTGGTTATGCTCACCTGCGGTAGGGGTACAGAGATCTGAAGACAGTGGCCCAGGAGTCCACATACTCCAGCATGGCAGCCTCTTTGGGGCTTGTCGTGGTGTAGCCCCGAGGCAGCTTGCTGAGCTGAGTCGTGAGGCAGTGCTCAATGTGCAGGGCCTTGGCGTTGCGCTTTCCTGCTTTCTCCTCCTCCAAAGGCTTCACCTGTACATGTTCTCACAGTTTCACTTAAGTTTCAGCACCTTGCACGTGTGCACACTGATCAGCTGTTTCATGTAGTGGTCATGGTCAGCTGCTTTGTCTTCTTGAGGCAGCTTGAGGAAGAAGTAAAGCGTCCATGCCCACAAGATGACAGAGCTAAGGCTGTTTCTTAGCAACCTGTAGGCGTCATCTTGACGAGTCAGCAAGCCTGCAGCTGCTGCCCTGCCCTAGCGCCACTTGAAAATTACAACCCTGTGATGTGGTCATCATGCAACGGAGAGGTGTGCAACCATAATAGGGACGCACAAACAACAACAAATCTTTCCTGGGTTCAGCAGCCTTGACTAAACACTCCCAGTGGGCACACAATGAGACATGTGACTGACCTTGACCAAGCAGTCCTAATGGGCACATGATGAGACATGTGACTGACCTTGACTAAGCAGTCCTAATGGGTACATGATAAGACATGAGACTGACCTTGAGGTCAGCGAGCTTGGCGATTTTCAAGACATCCCAGCCAACAGCTGCCTTCTCAATGTCATCAGCCCCCACAAGCTGACCCAATGTGGGGCTGCCCACCTGGTACATGCCCACTTGCCCCTTGTGCAGCACTGCATACCGGCACCGGTTGTAGTTCACCTCGCTCCCCACCTGAAACCACTCTGCTCGACTGCAGCCACCATGAAATAGTACATACACACCAGTAGCAGCACACTGCCATGAGCGCTGATAGGCTGATACACTATCAGGTGCAGTAAAACAGCTACAGTGCATCTTGAGGGTCCCTCTCTGCAAGCTGTCTTTTACAGCTGCGCTGCCCCAACTGGTGGCAGGCTGTGATTGCAGCAAAGGCTAGCAGCAGCAGCAGCAGCAGCAGCTGGCGTTGCCAGCCTTTAAGCCCCCTGCCTTCATTGACTGTACTGTGTATGTGCTGCTTTGGCCGCGCTAGACCAGCACATCGTGAAGTTGAAGTCATGCAGACTCTGGGGAAAGCTTGCTGCTGGTGGGCCAGGACAAAGTTTTCAAAGCGAGGTGGGAGGTTGAGCGGCGATGACCTTCATCAAAGCTTGGCAGCAGAACATGAGAGCATGCAGAGCTGACAGGTTAGGGGCAAATCACAGAGTGCATCAAGCAGCATCGACAGGAACTCCAGACGGAAGTCTGGCCGCTGTCTCAAGACAAGGAGGTAAATTAATCTGTGCTGGGATGTAAAATCAGGCTCCACTGCCTGTCTCACCTCAATGGGTGGATTCTCAGCACAGGAGCTGAGCATTGGCAATTCGAGGGCTCACCTGGCAGCAGTGAAGGGCTGGTCATAGGGCACAGGCAGGCAGAACATGGCATCTGACCAGGCCCCCAGCTCATCATAGCCCCCATACATGTACAGCTTGTCAGCATGCACTGCCATGAGATGACCATGGCGGGGTGGGGGGGTGTGGGCCCCCGGGGCAACATCTGTCCATTCCTTCCTGGCCAGGTCCAACACAAACATGTCTTCCAGGACAAAATTGTTGCGGCCACCATGCACAAAGAGCTGACTGCCTGCATGCCAACACATTCAAGCTTGTCATCATGCAGGTGTTGAGACACATTGCCTCAATCCAAAAGAGCTGCACAATCAGCTTCAAGCACAGCTCATCCTTTGATGAGTCCAACATCGCAGATGCACCAGCGCAAATCTGATATACTACACATGCAACAGCAACGGTGTTACAAGTAGCAATTCAGACAGTTGGACGGCAGCCAGCATGACCAATTCTGACTTTTGCACCATGCTTTGCAAGGTGTAATGCATTCGAGCTGAACAACACTTCAATGCTGACCTTGCAGTGCAATCCCAGGAGACTGTCGCGGGGATGGTGCTGTCCCGGTGAACGCCGGCTGCTGCCACTGCCAAGATGTGAGGTCCAGGATGTGCAGATCGTTCAAGCGGGCCCCAGCACCATACCCCCCAAAGATGATCATCTGACCCCCCATGAAGACCGCGGCGGCCCCCAGGCGGGGAGTGGGGGGCATGCCGTCTGTGGTGGGGCGGTGCCAGGTCCATGTTTTCACATCCAGAAAGTGCACATCATTCAGACGCTTCCTGTCTGCTCCACGACCGCCAAACACCACCAGCCTGGGAAGTGCATGCACAAATGAATGCACATACAGCTTGCAAAACACATGAGCTTTTACAATTTGAAGTGGTTAAGCTACCAGGCTGCCTAGTACAAGCCGTTTCTGTTTCTGTTTCAATTGAACTGATGCAAGCACCAGCAGCTGCTTGCTTACAATGCGCTCTTCTTCTGTTGAGCCACAAAGCCTTGTGGTAATTGGTGTTTGGCAATTGAAAAAGACATTGCGTACATTGCAGAATGTGGATAAAGCAGTGGTGGGTTTGCTACTTGTCATCTTGCCATAGACAACAGTCCATGGCCTGATGTGCATCTGTGAGAGGTTGTGCATGACTTCAGTATTCATGTATATCACCTGTTGTTGGTGTCATCGAAGACAACAGCATGGTCATCCCTGGGGACGGGCTTATCACCAGAGACGGCTTGCAGGTGCCACTCCATGCGGTCTGTGCTCATCCAGTACACGTCATTGGACTTGCATTCATCCTTCAGCACCAGGCCGCCAAAGACGTACAGCATGGAGCCATTCTGGCAGATGCTGTGGCCTGTGCGCACCCAGCACCTGTTGTCCACCAGGACTGTACTGCCATTATCCTGACTGATGCTTTGCACATTGTCCGCCTTGCACCGGTACTCCATGTAACTGCCCACCTGCACCAATGTGTCATCTGTCTACCTGAGTGTGCGAGACCACACCCCCACTCTTTGTAGTCACAGTTCCAGTGTAGCTGCCAGTCACCACAGCCTCGAGCACAGGCTGAAATCCAAATGTCTCGCTGTAGCTATGACATTGTGTGTTTGCAGTAGTACCTGATCATGCTCTGTGCATGACCGCATTGCTATATTGCAACATGGTTCCACTGGTGCCTGTCAGCACTGTCTGCGTTGCACTGACGTTTGAGCCAGCTGGACAACGTCGGATACCTGCGTGCCAATTGGCTTCATACGCTCAATTTGCTCAAGCCGCTCCCGCTCTTCCTCCTCGCGAAGGAAGGCCAGCAGGCGACTGAGCCCTTCCTCACTCTTGGCATGGTACAGCTCATCCAGATTGTTGTACCTGAGGCATGTGCCAACCCCTGAGCTTGGCTTGCACAGCTGACATGACTTGTTCAACGTCAAAGACACTGAACATGCAGAGATGCAGCTAGCTTCCAGACAAGGTGAGTTGAGGGACGTACGTGTGATGCCACATGAATGCAACAGGCTCACATTGTGTCCTACTGTTGCATGCCAGGTCGCAGACCTGGCATGCGGCCAAGGTGAAATGTGAATGAAGTGCCAATTGGGTTGAGCAGAAACAGCAGGTAAGCCTTTGTTCAAAATGCCATGCCAAGACTGTATGCATTGCTGACTCATTGATGGTAGGCAGGAATGTGACTGCCTGAGGCATTGATATCAGAGAGTTCCAAGGGCATTTGCATCTTTGCAGCTGCAAGTTGGGGTTGATCTGTTAACATGCTGGCTTATATGAAGACATACTGACCTCTGCAGCTTTGATATGGTACCAATGCAGGGCAATCATGGCAGACAGACACATCTGCACAGAGCACCATTTTGAAGTGGCCTTGTTGATCATTTGATCTTCCCAAGGGGATAGCACAATGTGAACGCAATGATGACAGGGGAGACAGGCATACCTGAGGTCCAACTCCTTGAGTGTCTTCAGACCTCCCATGCTAGCTGGCACGCGGCGCAGCATGTTGTTGGCCACATTCAGGCGCTGCAGCTTGCGGAACTGGCCCATGCTGTCGGGCAGGCTAAGCAAGTTGTTGGTGCTGAGATCCAACTTGACCAGCGTCTTGCAGGAGCCAATGTTGTCTGGCAGTGCATCAATGCGGTTGTTCTCCAGGCGCAGAACTTGCAGTGAGGCCATGCGGGCCAGACCCTCGCCAATCTCTGAGATTGTGTTGTTGGACAGGTCCAGCTCCCTGCATGAAGTTATTTATCAAATGGTAGGGCACAGTAACACATCAGAGCCCTCAAACGAAGGAACAGCTCAGGAGAGCTGGCTTGCCAGCAGTGCTGAACCTATGATAAGCCTTATTCTCACTCCTTCAATGGTGTGTGAGTTGATCACAGCTGCCAAACAAGGAGAAGGGCTGTTGCTATGTGTAGCCACTTGGGCTTCAGCTTGATCTGACAACAAGATGATGAACACACTGTATGTGCAGAGCCAGCACGGTGAAAGTTTGTGAGAGACTAAGTCTGGCATCAGGTAAGAGTTTGGCTGCTGCATACAAGGAGCTTGTGTATGTTCAAAGAAGCAATGTCCTGAGTGCTGCATAATCTTGCCTGACGTTACTGAGCCCAGATAAGACCTTGTCATCAACAACAGTGATCTGGTTGCCTGACAGCTCCAGAATTTCCAGCTTGTTCATTCTGACCAACACCTCTGGCAGCTTTGTCAAGTTGTTGTACTTGACACGCAACACGCGCAGATGCTGCAGCTCTGCCAGCTCGTCTGGCAAGTCTGTCAGTTTGTTGCTGCAGCAATACACTGTTGATGGTGAAGTGTACTCTTGTCAGCGCACAGTGTTCTGCTGCTGCCTTGCTGTAAGCATACCTAGAAAGCTCAAGCTCCATCACATGAGGATTGTGCTTGTTGACCTGTCCTACCAAACCCGGTGGCAACGCCACCAATCCAGCGTACCTGCGCACAGATAACTCTGAGAATGGCTCCGGCGTCGCAAACAAAAAGTAGAGACTGCTTCTTTGCATCACAGCGAAGGGTGCGCCTGTGCCACCGTGACGATTTCGCGAACTCACCCGACATTGAGCTTGTAGGTCTGCTTGCACTCGTTCAGTTTGTCTTGCAGCAGCGGCGCTGTGAGTTCCAACACAGCCATGGTTGCTGTGACACAAGAACGGGACTGAGGTGTGCAGCAGTATCACCCCGTCTCACACCAACGCAATTCTACGTATGTAAGTACATGCGTGCCACCGTATGTTTGCTCCGGGAACGACATCAGCCCTGAATTTTGACAAGTGGTGCAGAAGTTCTGGGAGAATACAGGTCCTTAGTCAGCATTTCGCACGTGTCATGACATAACAACCGGTAGCGTTTTGCAGACCCCGTTCCGACACTTGCGTCAACGGGCAAGAGGCGTTGTCGAGCAGGCAGTCATTGTGACGCATGCGTGCATGGGTCTGCTTGTCATTGATAGGTGCGTACTTTCATGGCGCCGGGCCTTTCGCTGTGGCTTTACCTCCTATAACATCTGTCACCTTGCGCAGGGCTATGTGTGTGTGAACGAGCGAATATCGTCGACCATGACAATACATTTGACCTCGGGAATGTTAGCCAGCACAAGATGGCTTCAGCAAACCGTGGCTCTGCAGACCAGGTGTGAATAATCCACACTTGATCCTAGGCAGGTTTGGTCGGGCGAAAGACTATTTGGAAAACATCAAGTGGCTGTGATTTGTGCAGTCACACGTCGTAGAGGAAGATGTGGCGGAAGACGTAGGAAGTGATGACGAGGATGCAGAGACTGAGTGGCTGTTGCAGCTTGAGGACCTATTGTTCTCAAGTGCTCCTTCAGAGCGAAATAAAGCGACAGGTGAGACAAAACATGTCTATGTAGTGTAGCTGTGCTTGGATGCCAGGCCGCAGTCCTGGGTTCTAGCAAAGCCGCAAGACACGTCTTCCTGCAATCTTGCAAACTCAAGCCAGTTGCAAGAGAGTACTACTTTGCCTTGCAGCAATCGAAGGCCTGCAGCTTCTTTATCTTGAATTGCTGGAGCAATTGCCAGCCAGCAGCCCCAAGCGCAGATTGCACCAGTTTGCAGCTCAAGACAGCAGCGCTTCTGAGGTAAGGACGTGTGAGGCTGCCCAAACTGGACTGAATTCTGAAATCGTTGCCAGCTGTGAACTTGTACTGCTTGAATTAAGCATGAAGCCCAAGCCTTCACACTAGCTGACGCATTTGCATAAGACTCAGCTTCCCAGGCATATTTGCTGCTTTTTACAGCACAGCATCAGTTCAAGTCTGTCATGCAAGCCTGGTGCAAACCAATTCCATTCAGTTTCCCTCCTTGGCCAACACAGGAAGATGACAATGTAGATCCCACAGAGCTGTTTGACACAGAGGAGCTAGCCAGTGCTGCTGATGCAAGCTTCATGCTGGCAGTATTGGCAGCAACTGGCATTGCTACTCCACATGTATCTCTCAATGACAGTTGGGCAGTCAAGGCATTGCATGCAGCTGCTCGGGCAGGTTCCCCAGAGGCTAACCTGGCCTTGGCTCATCGTTACTTTATGGGCGATGGTGTTCCTGGGAACTGTCAAGAAGGTCTCAGGTCTGGCCCTCGTTTCTCTTGCTGTGACACCTTCATGCCCCAAACCTGAACATTCATGCGTGAATCAAGGCTGTGACAATTGCCATAGCTGACAAGCAATATTTGGATGACTGCTTGCACGAGCCTCAAAGCGTATAGCACTGTACACATGCTGTTTTGCCCATGTGAAATGCCCAAGGCTATTGCACGTTGATTCAGCTGCAGCACAAGTGCCAAGCAGTGCTGTGCTTCCTGGCTGCAAAGCAATGTCAGCACAGGACAAGCTGAATCTCCATGGACTTTGCATCTGCCTTGGTACAATTCTCGCACTGGCAACAATATCGTATGACAGAAACAGCCCCTGCAGCGCCGCCTGATCTACATCTGTCCCTGAACTGCTTGGCAGTAACTGCATTGTGGAACTAGGCGTGCAATGCTTTTCCAGGCGTGCGCGCATAGTGGCAGACGAGTATGTGATTGCAACAGAGGGCAGCGCGTCCCCAGAGCTGCCTCTGGAGCCTGTATCCCTCAGGCTGAGGCATCGCCATGGCAGCTATGAGGATCAGCCTGGAGAGGACAGCTGGATCCAGCTGCAACTCGAGGCAGAAATGCTCAACTTGTAAGTGGCCCCAGACAGAAGCCATCACAGTTGCCATTGTGGTCATTGGACGGTCACAGCTGCTGTCCACAGCGGTAATGACTGATTGACATTGACATTGCAGACGTTCAGATGCTTAATGCCATGGCTGTGAGTCTTGCACATTGAGGGCATGTGCACTATGTGCTGCTGACGCCTGCCACAACATTGCAACAAGTCCGAACATGCTGACAATCTGGCATTCAATTGCAGCGGAGATGGGATTGAGAGGATGATGGGTTACAGGCAGCTTCTTGGACATGATCTGGAGGTCACCTCCTCCAATCATGATGCTTGCAATACCAGGCATTTATCACATTGTCATTTTGCGTGCAAAGCATCTTTGTGGTGATAACTCTGCAGACCCAATCAGTTGTGTATCTGGTGCGCACAAGCAACGGTGCGATGCTGCTGCTCACCACGTTCCCCATCTTCCTGTTCCTTGTCGCGCTTCACTGACCGCCTGTGCTGCACTGGTTTTGAACTGCTGTGCTGCTGAAGTGCTATATCTCAAGTGCTGCGCTGAGTGCCGTTCAAGTGTTGCACAAAGTGCACATGCCCACAAGAGGCAATGCATGCAGGCTGATCCTGCAGCAGCCCTGCAGCACTTCCAGGCGGCAGCAGCCCAAGGCGATGCATATGCAACATTCAACTTGGGGTACATGCACATGAAGGGCATAGGCACACAGGCCAATGCCACAGCAGCCAAGGCAAGCTTTGAGGTTGCAGCGCGTCAGGGCATACCCTCAGCATTCAACGGCCTGGGGGTGCTCTACTTTGAGGGGGCTGGAGGGGGGTCGGTAGATTATGCTGCAGCCAGGGAGGCATTTGTGAGTGGGTCAGAGTTGGGAGATCCTGATGCCATGTTCAACCTGGCAACCATGTATGCAGGTATGGCAACAAGCTTACAGTCTGAGCTTGCGTGGCAGCTCTTCTTTAGACTGTCACAAACAGCTTGTAGCCCATTGTGCTGCCTGCATTTTCAGCTGTCACAAAGCAGGATAGCTGGTGCCTGCAGCTGCCTACATGCTTAGTGTCAGCAAATCCAGGTTGAGTAGGCCTAGCAATGCCGATCTGCATTGCTATCGACATCAAACTGTTATAGTTGTAAAATTGCAGCTTGTTGGTCAAGGGCGTGGAAGTTGAATCTGTGCTTCATGCTCAAAGTCTGTCTTTTGGTGTTTGGGTCTTTGACCTCAAGGTGGCTTTGCCACAAATGGCTGCAGGTGGTCACGGTGTGGCCAAGAATCACAGCTTGGCACATAAGCATTACTTGGATGCCCATGACGCCGGCCATTGGAGAGCCCCCCACGCCCTAGCTATAGCCCACCAGAGGGGTCTGGGGGTGCGGCCCAACTGCACTGCAGCCAAGGAGTACATTCAGACCTTTATCAAGGAGCGCAGCTCTTGGTCAGACCAGATGGATGAGGCGCTGCTTGCAGTTGATGCAGGTGTGTTTGCCTTTCTGCTTTGCACATCTGTGATACATCTACCAGGTTGATCTGAGTTACCTTCACAAAGTAGAAGCGCCTGAAACCAGTCCTCAGGCGAAGCCATGAAGGAGGCATTTCTGATGCATTGTTGCAGCGCAACTTTTGATATAGGGCTTCTGTCAATTTCTGCTATGTGTGGCCGACTGCATCTCAATACTGCAGTGTCTTGAGGTGTTTGTATCAACAGCACTCCACAGGCAAGATCGCCTCAGGGAATCAGTGTAGCGCCAACAGCCACATGCATGCATTTTGCAGCTACTGTAGTTCATTTGGTCAATGTACAAGTTCCAGGAGATGCACAAGCTCTGTGGGATACAGAAACGCCCCATTCTTCATGAAAGCACGCATTGCAAACCTAATGCATTGCTGCTGTTTCAGCAGGTAGTGAATGGCTAGCATTGATGAGGTATGCTGTGGTGGCGGTACAAGGCAGTGCAGTTGCACAGTCCAACTTGGCATGGATCCTGGAGCGCAGCAGTGCATATGACAGGCAGCAAAGGAGTGAGATGTGCCTGAGGCTGCTGTCACAAGCAGCACAGGGCGGCTTGCCTGATGCTTGGGTGGATGCTGGCAACATACATTATGGCAATCAGCAGCCAGGTGTGAGACTTGAAAGAACCGGCATGAAACGCAATTGCGTCGGTTTGCGCTCTGAGTGAAACTTTGCTGTGTGCTACTTTGCCTGTTGGTCTATCTGCTCGGTACCTGTGCATTGACACTGGGCTGTTGCGGTGACTGCCCTGCAGTAGTGGAGTTGAGCATTCATGGCTCTTCAGATTGATACTGCTACGTAAAGTTATAATCAGCATGAGCATGAGGCTGATGCCCTCAGGGGTCTGCAACTGGATTCCAATATGATGATTCGATGCCAGCCTGAGCCTTTGTGATGGTCTACACAAGTATGATAGTGTTTATCATGGAAAATTTTGGGTGCCAATCAAGTTTCTGCATTTTGGTCCACATATGCACCACAGGGTGGGCCAAGACACTGAGCACTCATGTCCCTCGTAAGGTGTCTGCGACAAAAAGTTGCTGAGTTTGTGCAGCAAAGCAACAGGTAATCTGGTCGTCAGTGCGAAAGCAACTAATATTCCAGACTTGTGTCTGGCCATGAGCAACAGCTCTTCGTTGCACTTCAATGCAGGAGTGGCGGCAAGGTTACTCACACTAGCAGCTGAAGCCGGTAGCATCGAGGGCTTGTACAGTCTTGGCTGGATGCATGCTGTGGGGCAGGGCGTACCAAACAACAGAAGCCGTGCGGCAGAGCTGTACAGGCAAGCCATGGAACAGGCGCCAGATTGGCGGCATGCTGCACCCCCTTTTGTGGCCCTGCTGCTGCTACCCTGCCTGTCAGTACGGCAGTGGCTGCAGCCCATATCTTCTGCAGTGTTTGGCCTGCAAGCACCAGGTAAGCAGAGTGCGGAAGGTGCTGTTGTCAAGCAGACGCATCTGCAGGTTCCAGCGCTTTCGGGAAGCGTCCAGTGCAACATCTGTTTTGTTCTGCAAAACTCAACTGATCAAATGTAGATTCTACCTTGGCTTGTGTTTGTTTGTCAACTGAAAGGCAGCAAGTCTTGCATGATATGCTGACTGGACTGCAGGGCTTCACAAGATTTTCAAACACGCACAAGATCTCAAGCTTGCACACAGCGTGCTTCAACTTTCTTGGGATACATGGGTCCTAACAGCAGCTGCAGCATCCTTGGCATGGGTTATGTGGCGTCGGCATAAAAGACTGTTGCGAATGCAAAGCTCCAGTACTCATCATATACGTGCCAACAGCGAGACAGGTGTAGGATGAGACTTTGTGGCTGCCTGCAAAGTTGTCCCCTTCATGCTTTTTTGCAATATCCATAGCATGGCCGTCACGGCATTTTTCATAGCATGACCGTGATGGCACTTAGGTTCCTGTTTTCACTCATGAATCGTTTCTAAGACGAAGCGAGTCACAACCAAAAAAATATGCATGAAACTATTCAAATGCTCCTCCCGCGTTTTATTGAAAACAACCGAACATTATTCATGGTGATGTCAACATGGACACAGCATTGTTGTGGCGCATTTTCAGTTCCATACAGCCTCGAAAGCATCGTCAAATCTGCTGCAAAGGTTGCAGACTGCAGAAGATAATCCAGTCGTTGTACTTGCATTATGAGTGTTGTGATTCTGTGCAGTTTCCAGACATCTGAGGTTGTATAAGGCCATCCAGAATATTGTTGCGTGTATACGAGCAACATTGAGAATACCCACCAGTGGATTGAGGATCTGTACAGTACTTCCTTGATAAATTGGATCTCAGACACACGTTGCCAGGGATGCGTTGAACTGCAGAGCCTGGTAAAATGCCTGGATCATAGAGATAGTGTGTCAGTACTCACTGAACAATGAACACGTTTAAAGAAAGTTATTCTGACCAAAGCAGGACATTGTTGAAAACTGAGAATCACTGGTACCACTACGGTATCAAGAGATTGTGATCAGACTTGTTCCAGTAACTGAACTCATGTGAAGGATGAAAGCAGGGTTCTGCATCAACAACCGCATACAAGGTGATGGAACACCTGATGTGCATATCCAACATCAGACCACATGCAAGCGTGCACATCAAAACAGTGATGTTATGGCAGTTAGATAGTTGTCACAAGTGTTGGTAAAAGAAAAGCGCCCTAAACCCCTGGACCCAACTTGAAAGGGGACAGTGAATTTTCAAAGTCTTCAAGAACATCAATGATCACCCCAGCCTTGTCAAGCACCACCTTGACAAGGTCGTCTTACACAAGCCAGCTCACATTACTACTCTTGCTGACTGTCAAGTGTGCCACATTGCCCTTGCAAACCTCGTTGAGACTGAACGCCGCAAACTCCAGCTTTGGTAGATCCAGCAAAGCTTGAGCACAGTCTAGGTGGACAACAGCACCAACATGTCGTAAGCTCGGCAGGCATGCAACAAGCGTGAATGCAGGGTCCTGCAGTAAGTGCCTATCACGAAGCACGTACAGAGTTTTGAGACTGGGCAAGGCACCATCAAGGATGAAATCATTTGGGCAAGGTTCACATACTTGAAAATTCTAAAGATCTATCTCAAGCGTTTGCAAGCAAGGAAATTTGCTAAACATGGACAAATTGATTGCACCGTCATTGCTGTTGCTGTGATCTGGCTCTAAAACCAGGTCCTGCAAGCTCAAAGGCAAGGACTGCACAATGGAGATCAGATGAAACATGCCTGATAGCCGACATCTTGTCAGCATGGAGGTGCTGATGCCTTTGCATATTGGGGCACTCATGATGGTGAGGAGGGACTGAATGTGTGAGTAACGCCGGACCTGTTTCTTTGAGAACTTTATGACACAAATATGTATGCTCTGAAGCTGATTGAACATGCCTCGTGCACCCAGCTTCTTGCACATCTTCAGGTCACGCTTAGCCTCAGCCCAAGTCAGCACCCCATTTGCTGGCATCACCGTCACAGAATGAAGCTGCACTTGCTGACTTGCAGCCTGCCAAGCCCTGTTAACCATTGAGCAGCGCGCAATAGCCATGATACACCCCGAATGATTCAACACTTGCGCCAGCAGTACAGGACTTTCCAGAGCTGCAACACACGCCTGCAACAACAGCCTGGAGCCTCTGTGTGGTGAGGCCTGCAAAACAGATCTACCAAGACATCTTGGTCTAGTAACGCTGTGGATGCTGGACAGATCTGCCTTACGGTCAGCACAGTGTTCATGTTTGTGATGTCCTGCCGAACATTCAAACACAGCGTCTGTCCGACCATCTGTTTCTGCGTTTCTGAGTTTAGATTTCTGGTGTAGGGATGACGTTTCTGAATTAAAATAGACGTTGCGGGATTGAAAAGAGCTGACGTTCCTGGCACATGTTGCTATTCTGTGCCCGGAAAAGTCTGAATATTCTGACAGCCAGTCAGATGCTGTTGTACATGCCGTTGGCAGCTTCAATGCCGATTGCACAAATTGAAGGGACACAACGAAACACACTCCACAAGCGCACCTACTTTGACACCAGCTTTGCCTATCACGCTTGTTGTATGCAAGTCAACAAGGACAACTTCCAAAGTACTGGACGGCTCCACCGAAAATTGAACCCACTTTGCATTTGTGACATGCAAAGCTGCAAACTTCAGTTCTGGCAAAGCCAGCAGTGCGCGAGCATTAAAGCTGTTCAAAGCAGCACCAAAATGACGCAAGGTTGGCAGACTGGTGCCCAAGCTGAAACCGTCGCACACCACGAGTACACCCCTGTCAAGCAGATACATAGTCTGAAGGCTTCCTAACACACAGTCCAGAAGAAAGCTGGTACGTCCTCTGTCAGCTAGAGAACCTTTGGCGCGTATCTCCAAAGTCTGCAGGTTCACAAATCTGCTGAATACATGTAGATGGACGTAGCCAGGGCAAGTGCTGAAGTCAGGCTCTAATATCACATGTTTCACAGTAACTGGCAGGCACAGCACAGCAGGTATCAAGGGAAAGACCCCAGAAAGATGGCAACTTCTGAGTGGCCATGAGCTGCTAATATTGGCCATTTGTGGTCCTGAGCTCATGACTTTTACCACTGACAAGAAGAATGAGGTTGTTGAGCCCTGTCGAACAAAGTGTGGAGAATAAGCTCCCACAGCCAGGTAAATCTGCTGAAGCTGTCTAAACATGCCCCGCGCTTCACAAAGTTGAAACTTTTGCAGGACCGTGGCAGCATTGTCAGATGTCAGCTGACGATCCCCAGTGTCCATTGCTATAGACAACAGCTGAACAGCTTGACTAGCGGCATGCCATGACCTGCTGACTGCTGAGCACCTTGCAATATCCTTGAGGCTGTTTACATGTCTCAAGACTTGCGCCAGCATTTGCTCATCTTCTAGAGATGCAACCGAAGTCTGCACTACAAGAGCAAAATGCTGAATGATGGCAATACAGACACAGAGCAAGGCAACTGTCAGCATACGCTCACATGCATTATGCCCATAACACTGACAAAGAGCTGGCTGCAGCAACTTTCCAGGGGGCAGCACACCTTTCAAAGTCAACTACTTACACTATTGTCTTGCGGTTGTCCAGCTTAGGCTTTTCTCTTGCTTCTGACCATGCTGACCTCAGTGCAGTGCTGACCTCAGTGCAGTGCTGACCTCACTGCATGGACGCCGACCACAAAAATCAAGCCACACCGCAAACACCGGCGGCTGTGAACAAGGCTTGACCTCTTAGCACTGAAATCAGCTGCATAGACACTCGGTTGTGATGACCAAGTCTGCCGAGACCTTCAGCATCTCGTGTTGTGATGTGTAGAGAAGCTGTGCAATCTTGAGGCACAGAATTCAAAGCTCGAAAGAACATTATTATGCTTTTGACGTACGCGATTGGCGCATAGAGCACTTCACGTACTACACAATGTGCATGGTGTTGACTTTAGATTACTGTGCTTTGCAGAGTCAGCGCTACAACTGTACCTTGCATGTACACCGCTCGGACGCGAAACTACATCAGCTTCTTAAGGCTGCGTGAAAAGCACAAGAAGGTAGCGCTTGCAATCCTTGTGACTACCGGCCTGTTTGCTGCTTGTGTTCCCAAGTTTCTGGCATAGCTGGCCCAGAAAGCCAGATCAACAGCAAGTTGATCAGCAGTGAAACATGCCTTTAAATAACAACACAGCGAGGCTCCCATCTCCAGGTATCAGAGCATGCACACTCCTGATATGTAATTGATCTCAGCAACATATGTGTGGTCAGCAACATACGTGTGGTCATACATGTGTAGTTGGAGTGATGTCTGATGACACCAATATATTCATAATCATCTAATGAGTTTAAGCCCACTTATAGCGCCCGGTTACCGGGCGGTTGTAGAGTACACAGCAGACTACATGTGGGCACTGTGCCATCCCTGCAGCTGTGATCAAGTTGAAACACAATGTGACCTGAAGGACAAAAAGCACCTGTCTGGGCATAAAATCTGTGACCCAACTTGCAAAGAATAAAAGGAATATGCTGACCTGTTGGGCTACAGCTGCTGACTGAACATCTATCACTACAGACCTGGCACAAACAGGCTGCACCTTGAAGGGACAAAGTTAGCAATTCACATACTATCTAGTGTTGCTATCTTGAAGACCCATTGCTGACATGCTGCCCTGTAGCTGCTGGATTGAAGGTCTTGTTGGAGTCTTCTTTTTCAGCTGCATACGCCCACTAGCTGCAACACACATGGCAAGAGATAAGCCTGTGCAGGTATGACCCACTCTAACATTCCCAGAACATGCCAGCATTGAAGTAACAACAACATGATGACGGTTGCCGAGGCTTGGGCTGCATTGCACTGTGACGCGTTGCAGAGAAAAAGTGCAGCATCACAAGAAAAGGCAGCTAGGCAGCAGCCTGACTGTACGTGAACA
>JAABUO010002222.1_pt1 | contig 23930 bp, 20 predicted proteins | sample 5559291 | NCBI WGS metagenome assembly JAABUO01 (sample SAMN10711878, study PRJNA513372) | rock metagenome | isolation source: Antarctica rocks | place: Antarctica: Victoria Land, Finger Mt sud
CCGGGCGTGGTCGAGGAGCTGTACTTGGAGTCCGGCGCCAGGAAGCCGATGGTGTTGTAACCCCAGTAATTGCTCAGGCCCTTGTCGATGAGCGTGGCGTCGTTGGCGAAGTGGTGGACGGGCATCAACTCGATCGCGGTCACGCCGATGGAGTGCAGGTGCTCGATGATCAGCGGGTGCGCGACGCCGGCGTAGGTGCCGCGAAGCTCCTCCGGCAGGCCCGGGTGGCGCTCGGTGAGGCCCTTGATGTGCGCCTCGTAGATCACGGTGTCGGCGTACTGGCGCTTCGGGGGCCGGTCGACGCCCCAGTCGAAGAACGGGTTGATCACCACGGACTTCGGCATGTGCCCGGCCGAGTCGTCATCGTTGCGGCTGTCGGGGTCGCCGAAGTTGTAGCCGAACAGCGACTGCTCCCAGTCGAAGGTGCCGTGAATGGCCTTCGCGTACGGGTCGAGCAGCAGCTTGTTGGGGTTGCACCGCTGGCCGTTCTCGGGGTCATGGGGCCCATGCACGCGGTAGCCGTAGAGCTGACCGGGCTCGATACCTGGTACGAAGGCGTGCCAGACCAGGCCGTCGACCTCCGGAAGGTCGATCCGGGTCTCGGTGCCGTCGGCGTCGAACAGGCACAGCTCGACCCGGTCAGCGATGTCGCTGAAGAGGCCGAAGTTGGTGCCCGAGCCGTCGTAGGTTGCACCGAGCGGGTACGCGGTGCCTGGCCAGATCTGCATGAGTCTCCTTGATTGCCCGAAACGCTGAATCCCCAGCGTTCCAGATGCTCGCAACTGGCCGGACGAGCAGGCCCCCGATAAGTGGGGGGTTCGGAGGAGATATTACCGGCAGCGTCTGACGGCACCCGCCACCGCTGACACCGTGCTACCTCAGTGCTAGCCCACTCAGTGCTGGCCCACTCAGTGTTCGCTCGAGCCGTTGAGCTGGTCCGAGCCCGTGAGCTGCTCCGTCGCGGCGCTGAGGGGTGGCACGGTGGGCAGCGGCGGGACGGACGGCAGCGCCGTTGCGGGCTGGTCGTCGAGGCCCTCGTGCGCCAGCAACGAGTCGGGATCGCCGTCCGAGGCCCGCAGGTTGCCGGCCTCGGGCTGGGCCGCGGCGGGCGGCAGGTTGGAGTCGAACCAGCCCTCGGTGTCGATCTTCTCCCCGGGCGGGGTGTCGGCTGCCGCGTTCGGACCGCCGGTGCTGGTCGCCGACAGCCAGGACGGGGCACCTCCAGCAGTGCCGGCGGTGCCCCCAGCGCCGGCGGTGCCCCCAGTGCCTGCCGCCGCGCTGCCGGCCGCGCCCGCGAGGCCGGCCAGGCCTTCGAGCGCCTTGGAGAACTCGCTCGGCACGATCCACATCTTGTTGGCGTCGCCCTGGGCGATCTGGGGCAGCGTCTGCAGGTACTGGTAAGCCAGCAGCGCCGGGTCCGGCTTCGCGGCGTGAATCGCGTTGAAGGTCGTCTCGATCGCCTTGGCCTGCCCCTGGGCGCTGAGGTAACGGGCGGCGCGCTCGCCCTCCGCGCGCAGGATGCGGGACTGCCGGTCCGCCTCCGCGGCGAGGATCGTGGCCGTCTTCGCGCCCTCGGCCGACAGGATCTGCGCCGCCTTCTGACCCTCGGCGGTCTTGATGGCTGATTCCCGTTGCCCTTCAGCGGAAAGGATGATCGCACGCTTGTCGCGGTCGGCCCGCATCTGCTTCTCCATGGCGTCGCGGATGGAAGGCGGTGGCTCGATCGCCTTGATCTCGACCCGGGCGACCCGGATTCCCCACGGGCCGGTGGCTTCGTCCAGCACCCCGCGCAGCTGGGTGTTGATGCCGTCCCGGCTGGTCAGCGTCTGCTCCAGGTTCAGGGAGCCGACCACGTTGCGCAGCGTCGTGATGGTGAGCTGCTCGACGGCCTGGATGTAGTTCTGGATCTCATACGTGGCCGAGCGCGGGTCGGTGACCTGGAAGTAGATGACCGAGTCGATGCCCACCGTGAGGTTGTCGGAGGTGATCACCGGTTGCGGCGGGAAGCTGACGACCTGCTCGCGCATGTCGATCAGCGGCCGCATCCGGTCCACGAAAGGCACCAGCACGGCTACCCCCGGACCCTGGGTGCGGGTGTACCGGCCCAGCCGTTCGACCACCGACGCGCGCGCCTGCGGCACGATCCGAACGCTGCGCAGCAGCGTGATGACGACAAGCGCGGCGACGATCAACACCGCGATCAGTACAGCGTCCATGCTGACTCCTTCTCAGAGATCTGTGCGGTCTCACTGGCTCTCGGCGGTGCTGGGTCTGCGTCTCGGGTGCGGGATCGGGTTTTCACAGCGTGTGGGTCCAGACGAGCGCGGTCGCGCCGCTGATCTGCATCACCTGCACGCTGGCGCCCACCGGGATCACCTGGGTCTCGTCGTAGGACCGGGCCGACCACTCGCCGCCATTGAGCCGGACCCGGCCGCCCTTGGCGTCGACCGTGCTCAGCACGATGGCGTTCGTACCGACCAGCGCGCTGGTCCCGTCCAGAGTCGTGTCTGTCCCGGTGAGGTGGCGCTTGGCGACCGGCCGGACGAACAGCAACAGCGCCAGCGCGCCGGCGATAGCGACGGCGACCTGCGCCGCCGGTGGCAGTCCCGCCGCCGCGCCCACGCCGCCCGCCGCGGCGCCGCCCGCGCACATGATCAGCACCAGGTCCAGCGACAGCGTCTCAGCACCCGCCAACGCCGCGGCGAGGATGAGCCAGAGCAGCCAATCGTGCACGCCCCCATGGAACCACGCTATGGCGGTTCTGCCCGCTGAAAGGAGCCTTCTGTGACCGCTTCTCAACCGGGCTCGTCCAACCGGCTTCGTCGGGCTGCCCTTTCCCGCGTCCGGAGGGGCGCAATATGAACGGATGCTCTCATCCCTCGCCCCGGCGCGCCGCCGGCTCGTCGTCGGGATTGTGGCCCTCGTCCTGCTCGCCGCGCTGGTGGCAGTCGGGATCGCGGTCGCCGGCGGGTCCTCGCGCGACAAGGCCGGGACCGCGCCACCGGTCGCACGGAGCAGGCCGGGTCCGGTGCTCCTGCTTCCCGGCTACGGCGGGTCCACCACCGGACTGCGGGTACTGGCGGGACGGTTACGGACGTCCGGCCGGGGCGTCGAGGTGGTCAGCCTGCCGGACAACGCCCAGGGCGACCTGCGGGCGCAGGCGCGGGTGGTGGCGAGCGCGGCCAAGGCGGCAATGGCACGAGCGGGCGCCGCGTCCGTGGATGTCGTCGGGTACTCCGCGGGCGGCGTGGTCGCCCGGATCTGGCTCAAGGAAGACGGCGGGGCGGCGATCGCGCGACGCGTGGTCACCCTCGGCGCGCCACAGCACGGAACGGCGCTGGCCACGCTGGGATCGCTGTTCCAGGGGGAGTGCCCGACGGCGTGCCAGCAGTTGACGCCGACCAGCGACGTGCTCGCCGCGCTCAACGCGGGCAACGAGCTTCCGGCCGGCCCCGCCGTGATTTCGCTGTGGAGCAGCAGCGACGAGGTGGTGATCCCGCCGCGGTCGGCTGAGTTGAAGGGCGCGCTGAACATCGAGATTCAGCAGGTCTGCGCCGGTTCCACTGTGCGGCACGGCGCGTTGCCGACCGACCCGCTGGTGTCGGCGATGGTGGCCGTGGAGCTCGGTGGCAGCCGGCCGACCAGCCTCACCGCCAGGGACTGCGCCCGGTTGAGCAAGGGCTCCTGAGCCGACTGGTTGGGCTGTGCTGGCTCAGCTGGTGATGTCCTTGGTGGTGAAGTTTGCCCAGGCGGCGCCGAGCAGAACCACCACGTACACGCCCTGCAGCGCGACCCCGCGCACTACGTTGCGCCACAGGATCGGATTGCGGAACAGGTCGATGAACGAGAGCCAGTACCGGGTCGGCAGGTACGGCTGCAGCGCGTGGGAGGCGTCGATGGTGAGCAGCAGCGACGACGCGATCAGGATGGCCAGCGCGCCGAGGCTGGCCGACAGGGCGGAGTCGGTGAGGGTGGACAGGAACAGCGCGACCGCGGCGACCCCCAGCATCGAGAAGGCCACGTAGCCGACGGCGATCAGCGTCCGGACGGCGAGCTGGCCGGGTGTGAGCGCGCTCCCCGACACACTGGTCACCGCGACGCCCAGGGACTGGTTGCCCAGCAGCGCGCGCCCGACCAGGAACCCGGTGCCGGCGACCACCACGACGGAGACGCACACGAACACGAACACCGCGACGAGCTTCGCGGCGAGCAACCGGGTCCGCCCGACCGGGCGGATCAGCAGGTAGCGCAGCGTTCCGCCCTGGGCCTCGCCGGCAATGGAGTCACCGGCGACGACCGCCACCGCGACCGGCAGGAACAGCGGCAGCACGATGCCGAGCGCGGCCACCGCGAACAGCGAGCCGTTGGCCAGCACCGCCGACAGGAACGCCGGCCCCTGCCCGGGCCGCGGGCCGATGTGCGTGATCGCCAACAGCACCGCCACGAGCGTCGGCAACGCGTCCAGCAGCGCGATCGTCAGCCAGGTCCGGGGCCGGCGGAACAGCTTGAGTAGTTCGATCCTGATCATGAGGGCGCCACCCGATCCGCGCTCGGTCCGGTGAGCTCCAGAACGGTCTGTTCCAGACTTCGCCGTTCCAGGCCGAGCTCGCTGACCCGGACGCCGCGCTGCACCAGCCGGGCATTGAGCTCGGCCGGGTCCGGGGCGCGAATCAGCAGCCGGTCGCCGTCCTGGTGCTCGACGTGTCCGTCCAGCAAAGACCGGGCGGCGGCGATGTCGGGCGTGCGCACCACGATCCGTCCGGTGGGTGCCTGCAGGTCTGCCAGCTGTGATTGCACGATCAGCCGACCACGGTCGAGCACTCCGACCCGGGTGCACAGCTGTTCCACCTCGGCGAGCAGATGGCTGGACAGGAAGATCGTGGTGCCGTTGGCGTGCAGGTGCAGCAGCAGCTGGCGGATCTCCTGGATGCCCTGCGGGTCCAAGCCGTTGGTGGGCTCGTCCAGGATCAGCAGTTCGGGAGACCGCAACAGGGCCGCGGCCAGGCCGAGTCGCTGGCGCATGCCCAGCGAGTACGCCTTCACCGGGCGCCGTCCGACACCACCCAGGCCGACGTGCGCCAATGCCTCGTCGACCCTGGCGCCGCGGTTGCGGCGGCTGGCGCCGGGACCGCTGCCATCGAGCAGCAGCAGGTTGGTCCGGCCGGACAGGTGCCCGTACGAGCCGGGACCCTCCACCAGCGCGCCGACCTTGGGCAGCACCCGGCCGGCGGCCTTGGGCATCCGCTGGCCGAGCAGCTCGATCTGGCCGGACGTCGCCAGCACCAGGCCCAACAGCATCCGGACGGTGGTGGTCTTGCCGGAGCCGTTCGCGCCCAGGAAGCCGTAGATGTCACCGCGGCGCACATCCAGGTCGATGGAGTCGACCGCGACGAGCGAGCCGAACCGCTTCGTCAGGCCGCGGGTGGCGATGACGGAGGTACCGGCGGTCGAGACGGCGGCTGATGGGCTGAACAAGCCTTCGGACGCGGGCGCGCCGCCAGAACTGTGAGAGTCGCCGGGTGTGGCGCCGAGTGCTGAGGCTTCGGTGCTCATGGCAGTTCCGGGTGCGGCGGGAGCTCGGCCGCGGCAGTCGTCAGGATGGTCGATTGCACGGTGCCGACCAGCAGCCAGGCGCTGCCGAATCGCGCACTGTTGCTGAGCAGCAGGTTCAACGGACCCACCGAGACGTTGAAGTCGGCGTTGGAATCGACGGTGCTGTCCCCGGGGCTCGCGCTGCTGGTCGGCTTGGCGGCGCCGAGCTGCTGGCGAAGCAGGTACGCGGCACGTCCGGGCAGCGGTACCGCGACGAACTCGGTGACGCCCCGGCCGTATACGCCGACGCTGCCGAGCTTGGGCAGCGCGGTGTTGCGAGCGATGCCGGCCAGGTTCGCCGGTGGTACCACTCCGGCGAGCTGGTCGATTGCCGTGGCAAGGTCCTGCGAGGTGCCGCTGCTGATGCTCGCGTTCGCCGGCGGTGAGAAGGCGGTGACGGACGCCGACGGGGTGGCGAGTGACAGGTCCAGGAAGCTGCTGGATACCGCGGGGCTCAGGGCCTGCTTGCCCCGGACGACCACCCGGAGCGGCAGGCCGGTAGCGGGGTCGGCCCACACGTCGACGTGGTCGATGCTGGACGTCTGCGCGTCCGGCCGGATCCGCAGGCCGGCGGCGCTGTGCCCAGCGATGCGGTCCGAGCCGATCCGTGATGCCTCCCGGGGCAGTGCCTCGCTGAGTAACCGCCGCCCAAGCTCGGGCGGCGTGAGGTCGACCCCTGTCGGCAGCCGGACGCGGGGTGCCTGCGGTTGCTCGGTCCAGGTGGCGCTGTTCGACTCGTAGTTCCAGGTCCAGTAGCCCCGGGCGCTGCGCCGAACGTCGGTCTCGCCGGCGATACCCACCGAGTCCACGCGCCAGTCGTCGGTCGAGCGCCACCACACTCGTAGCTGGCTCTGGCCGCCGAACAGATCCGCGATGGAGCTGAACTGGTTGGTGACCGGCAGGCTCAACCCGCCGGTGGATTCGGCGTAGCCGCTGTACGGCGTGGATGCCGAGTGCTGGATGCGGGTGAGCAGTTGCGATGCGCTCAGCTCGGGGGTGTGCGACGGCAGCGCGCCGACTGCGGACGGCAACGCCACCAGGACCGCGATGCCGGCGAGGACGACGAGCCATCGCCGCGGGGAGGTCATTCCTCACGGTACGTCAGACGGCGGCGATGCTGCCCGCGTCGCCGACGAGCGTTCAGGCTCTCGGCTCGCAGGCAGCGATAACCTCGCAGGCGGCGGTAGTGCGGTTTCCCGATTCGCGATGTCCCGATGTCGCGCTGGCAGTGCGACGCTGGCAGGGCTGCGCGGTGTCGGGGATAGTGGCTGGATGGCACACCCGATGACCCACGAGCAGATCCGCGCGTTTCTCACCGAGGGGTACCGGACCGGCAAGGTCGCCACGGTGCGTGCGGACGGCCGTCCGCACGTGGCGCCGATCTGGTTCGTGCTCGACGGCGACGACATCGTCTTCATGACGGGGGCCGAGACGGTGAAGGGCAGGTCGCTGCGTCGCGATCCGCGGGTTGCGATGTCGGTGGACGTGGAGGAGCCACCGTACGGATTCGTGCTCGTCGAAGGGTCCGTGACGATCTCGACGGACCTGAACGAGATGCTGCCGCTGTCAATCGCCATCGCGCGACGGTATGTCGGTGACGAGCGCGCGGAGGAGTACGGCCGGCGCAATGTCGTCGCGGGCGAGTTGCTGATCCGACTGCGTCCGGACAAGACCGTCGCCGTGGCTGACCTGATGGGCTGACCGCAGCACATCAGGTGAAGCGCGGCCGTGGCGGGCGCAGCGGTCGTCCGGGCCAGTGCTCGGTACGGCGTCGACCCGCGTGTGCAGCGCACGGCTTGGCCCGCGCAGCGCACGGCACGGCATTGCCCGGCAGCATGCTCGTCCCGAGAGGATGGCTCATGGTGCTGCCGAGAATCGTGAGTTGCGCAGCGGTTTTCGTTCCGGGTCGATCCACTCCGGTGGGATGAACCACGGGATCCCAGCACGCATGTCGATCGTCCATTGCTGGCGTTCGTGCCGGTCGTGGTGGTAGTCGCACAGCAGGCACATGCCGTCGACGTCGGTCTGGCCGCCGTCCGCCCACGGAATCACGTGGTGCTTTTCGGTCCACTCCGGCGGTGCCTGGCAGCCGGGAAACGCGCAGCCGCCGTCCCGGGCGATCAGTGCCAGTGTCTGATGCTCTGTTGCCAGCCGCCGTGTTCGACCGAGCGCCAGTGGCTTACCGTTGCTGTTGTGCACGATCCACGCGATAGCCGCTTGGTCGGCGAGTCGTAATGCGCAGTCGACGCTGAGCGGCTGGCCGAAGGACGTGCTTGCCACCCCGGTTCGCGACTCCAGCTGGTCGGCCGTCATGGTGATGAGCACGGTCGCGGGAGTGCCGCCGGACTTCGGCAGTTCGCCGGACCGCAGCGCGAGCTTGAGCACGGACCGGAAGGCGTCGTGGCGGCGCTGTCCCGGCGTGCGCTCATCGCGGCCGCCGGCGTCGGTGGGTTGCGGCGCAGACAGCGAGCCCAACACCGCACTCGCGAGAGCACTGCACTCCGCATCGAGTTCTCCGCTGATGCGATGCATACCGTCGCCCAGAGGCGTTACGGTGACGTTTCTGCGACGTGTCTGGTCGTGCTCGTCGGTCAGAGTCCCATCCGGATCAAGGGTATTCAGCAGTCGGTGAGCCACACCGGTGAGCTGTCTCGCGTCGATCTTCGTTGCCCAGTCGGCGAGGAATCGCTCCGCCTCGGCAGCCTCCTCGACCGGCAAGCAGGCGGGAAGTTTGTGGAGCGTGCGCAGGATCACCGAGGCGTGCTCGTCGGTGATGCGTCCTGCGGTTCGGTGTTCGGCCGTTGCCGGGCACAGTGAGGCGAGAGCTTGCCCCGAGGGCGACAGTCGCACGCCCAGCTCGCGAGCGTGTCGCACTCTGCGACCGGCCTCGGCAGGAGACAGGTTCAGCACTCCGGACAGCACCGCGGCAGCGTTGCGCATCACCAGCCGCTCGGGAATGGCTCGGCTGTCCAAAGCCGCCACGACGTGCTGGTCGAAGCATTCGAGCCGGCGGCGCGCAGTCTCGACCGCGCGCATGGTGTCGAGCACTTCGGTGTCGGTCAGCGAATCCATCGGTGAACGCAGCAGATCGTCTACGACAGCGGTCAGTGCGGTCACCCTCGCGGCAACCGACCCATCCATCCCCGAAACGCCCATACGAGAAGGCTAGGACAGGGGTCTGACAAAACCGGGCCAAGCACAGCCGAGCCGATCAGAACCACTAGACGAAACCGGCCTCAGCAGTCAGGGCCTACAGGTGCCGGTGCACCGCGAAGATGTGCGCCGGTGCGTCGGGACTCAACCGGACGAAGTTGTGCTCGCTCCACGGATAGTTCGCCCCGCTGAGCAGATCGGCCGCGGTGAAGCTCTTGTCCGTCCCGATGCCCAGCTCGTCCAGTCGCAGGTGCACCCATCCCTCACGGGTGTTGTGCGGATCCATCGAGCACGCAACGAGAATCGTGTCACCGGTCGCGGAATCGTGCTTGGAGAACACCAGGATCGCGTCGTTCTCGCTGTAGTGGAAACGCAGGTTGCGCAGCAGGTGCAGCGCGGGGTGCGCGCGGCGGATCCCGTTCAGCCGCTTGAGAAACGGCGCCAGCGAGTCGCCGCGCCTGATCGCGCCCTCGTAGTCGCGCGGGCGCAGCTGGTACTTCTCGGAGTTCAGGTACTCCTCGCTGCCAGGGCGGACCGGCACGTTCTCGTACAGCTCGTAACCCGAGTAGATGCCGTACGCGGGCGCCATCATCGAGGCGAGCACGGCGCGGATCGTGAACGCGGCGCGCCCGCCGTGCACCAGGAATTCATTGAGGATGTCGGGTGTGCTCGGAAAGAAGTTGGGCCGCATGTAGTCGGCCGCCTCGACCAGCTCCTCGCCGTACTGCCCCAGCTCCGAGGCGGTGTTTCGCCAGGTGAAATAGGTGTAGCTCTGGGTGAAGCCGATCCGAGCCAGCTCGTGCATCATGGCCGGCCTGGTGAACGCCTCGGCCAGGAAGAGCACGTCGGGATGCTCCGCCTTGATGCTGCGGATGAGCCACTGCCAGAAGTTGAGCGGCTTGGTGTGCGGATTGTCGACCCGGAAGATCCTCACACCGCGCGAGATCCACAGCAGCGCGACCCGTAACACCTCGGCCGCCAGTCCGGCCGGGTCGTTGTCGAAGTTGAGGGGGTAGATGTCCTGGTATTTCTTCGGTGGGTTCTCGGCAAACGCAATCGTGCCGTCGGGCAACGTGGTGAACCACTCGGGGTGCTCGGTGACCCACGGATGGTCCGGCGCGCACTGCAGAGCGAAGTCGAGCGCCACCTCGAGGTCCAGTTCACGGGCTCGCGCCACGAAGGCCGCGAAGTCCGCCTCGGTGCCCAGCTCGGGGTGGATGACGTCGTGGCCACCCTCTGCCGAGCCGATCGCCCATGGCGAGCCGGTGTCCGTCGGCTTGGCGTTCAGGGTGTTGTTCGGTCCCTTGCGGTTGACCCGTCCGATGGGGTGGATCGGCGGCAGGTACGCCACGTCGAAGCCGAGGTCGGCGACGTAGTCCAGGTGCTTGGTCGCGTCGGCGAACGTGCCGTGCCGCGCCGGGCGCGCCGGATCGTCCGGGTCGCCGGCCAGCTCCGCGCCGATGGAGCGAGGAAAGAACTCGTACCAGGCGCCGTACAGTGCCCGCTGCCGATCGACCCAGATCTCGTGACTCGGGGACTCGGTGATCAGCTCGCGGACGGGGTAGTCATGGGCGAGCTCGCGCACCTCACTGCTCATCGCGCGGGTGGTGCGCAGGGGCAGGTCGACGGGCTCGCGGCGCAGATCCGCCGCGGTCTCCAGGGCGAGCTCGGAGCCTGCCTTCGAGCCGGCCAGCTTCGATACCTCGTCGAAGAGCCGGGCGCCGATCTCGAGATCGTTGGCGAGTTCTTCGGCACTCTGGCCGGCGTCCATCTTGACCTCGACCGCATGGTACCAGGTCGCCAGCGGATCGCGCCACGCCTCGACCACGTACGTCCAGGTGCCGGTGCTGTCGGCCACCACCTCGGCGCGCCAGCGGTCCGTGCCCCCGCCCAGCGGGCGCATCCGGTTGAAGCCGGCTGCCTTTCCGTCAGGTGAGCGCCACACGACAGACGCGGCCACGGCGTCGTGTCCCTCACCGAGGACGGTCGCCTCGACAGGGACCGGCTCGCCGACAACGGCCCTGGCGGGCAGCTCCCCGTGCGTGATCACCGGATGTACGAAATTGAGTCCTAAGCGTCCAGCCACGCCTCTACCGTATCGCCCCGGCGCCCGCCCGCAATCATCGCTGATGGGATTGTCCGTAAGCGCTACCGCCAGCCGCTATCGTGTGCGGAATGAAGGCACTACGACGACTGACCGTCCGCGCGGCCCTGCCCGCAGCACTGGCTCCGCTCGGCGAGATCGTGGCGAACCTGCGCTGGTCCTGGCACGCGGATTCCCTAGACCTCCTGGAGTCGATCGACCCCGAGCTGTGGGCCGAGTGCAACGGCGACCCCGCCCGGCTGCTGGGCGGCGTGAGCACGGAGCGCCTCGCCGCCCTCGCCAAGGACCGCAAGTTCCTGCGCCGGCTGCAGGACGTCTCCGATGACCTGCGCGACTACCTGGAGCAGCCGCGCTGGTACCAGCGCCAGCAAGAGCTCGAGGCCGCCAAGCCCGCGAACGAAGCCTCGTCGCTGCCGTCCTCGGTGGCGTACTTCTCACCCGAGTTCGGCATCGCCGAGGTGCTGCCGCAGTACTCCGGCGGCCTTGGAATTCTCGCCGGTGACCACCTCAAGGCAGCCTCGGACCTCGGCGCTCCCATCATCGGGGTGGGATTGCTCTACCGGGCCGGCTACTTCTCCCAGTCCCTGTCGCGCGAGGGATGGCAGCAGGAGCGCTATCCGTCGCTGGACCCCCAGGGCCTGCCGCTTACCCCGCTGCGCGACGTCGCCGGCAACCTTGCCCGGGTGCTGCTGGAACTGCCCGACCAGCGCACCCTGCACGCCCAGATCTGGGTGGCCTCTGTCGGCCGCGTTCCATTGCTGCTGCTGGACTCCGACGTCGAGGAGAACGACGCGGCGGCTCGCGGCGTGACCGACCGCTTGTACGGCGGTGGCCCTGAGCACCGCCTGCTGCAGGAGCTGCTGCTGGGTGTCGGCGGCGTCCGGGCGCTGCGCGTCTACTGCTCCATCACCGGTCATCCCGAGCCCGAGGTGTTCCACTCCAACGAGGGCCACGCGGGCTTCCTCGGCATCGAGCGGATCAGCGAGCTCAGCTCCGGCCCGGCCAAGCTGAGTTTCGCCGAGGCCCTGACGGCGGTACGCGCGGGCACGGTGTTCACCACCCACACCCCGGTTCCGGCCGGCATCGACCGCTTCGACCGCGACCTGGTGGCCGCCCACCTGGGCAAAGTTCCCGGCGTGCCGGTTGCCGAGATTCTGGCGCTGGGCGCCGAGGATGACCCGACCAAGTTCAACATGGCGCACATGGGCCTGCGGCTCGGCCAGCGCGCCAACGGCGTGGCCCAGTTGCATGGCCGGGTCAGCCGCTCGATGTTCAACAACCTCTGGCCCGGCTTCGACGCCGACGAGGTGCCGATCACCTCGATCACCAACGGCGTGCACGCCCCGACGTGGATGGCGCGTGAATTTCTCGACCTCGCCGAGCAGGCGGTCGGCTCCGAGGCGCTGGCAACCGGTGGCGGCTGGGCGGCCATCGACCAGGTCGAGGACACCGAGCTGTGGTCGACCAAGCGTGAGCTGCGTGGCCGGCTGGTCGGTGAGATCCGGCGCCGGATCCGGCAGAGCGGTGTCGAGCGCGGTTTCTCCGGTGTCGAGCTGGCGTGGACCGCCACGGCCTTCGATCCGGACGTGCTCACCATCGGATTCGCCCGGCGGGTGCCGTCCTACAAGCGACTCACCCTGATGCTGCGCGACCCGGCGCGGCTGAAGCGCCTGCTCACCGATCCTGACCGTCCGGTGCAGATCGTGGTGGCGGGCAAGTCGCACCCCGCCGACGACGGCGGCAAGGAGCTCATCGCGCAGCTCGTCCGGTTCACCGACGACCCGGAGGTCCGGGGCCGGATCGCCTTCCTGCCGGACTACGACATCGGCATGGCGCGCTACCTGTACTGGGGCAGCGACGTGTGGCTGAACAACCCGCTGCGCCCGCTCGAGGCCTGTGGCACGTCCGGGATGAAGGCGGCGCTCAACGGCGGCCTGAATCTGTCCATCAAGGACGGCTGGTGGGACGAGTGGTGCGAGGACGGCAAGAACGGCTGGGAGATCCCGTCCGCGGACGACTCGCTGACCGGTACCACCGACGACCACCGCGACGCCGTCGAGGCTGCCGCGATGTATGACCTGATCGAGCACCAGGTCTCGCAGCGGTTCTACAGCCGCGACGCCCGGGGGATTCCGACCCAGTGGATAGCGATGGTCCGCTACACCCTGAAGTCACTCGGACCGAAGGTGCTCGCGACCCGGATGGTCCAGGACTACATCCGCAAGCTGTACGCCCCGGCCGCGCGCTCGGCCGCCGTGCTGGTGGCCGATGACTTCGCGGCGGCGAAGGACCTGGCCGCGTGGAAGAGCTGGGTCGCCGGCGCCTGGAAGGACGTCGCCGTGCGGCACGTCGAATCCCACGTCGAGGGTGACCCGACCCTGGGCGGGTTCCTGCAGCTGCGGGCCGAGGTGGCGCTGTCCGGGCTGAAGTCCTCCGACGTCCAGGTGCAGGCGCTGTACGGGCCGGTGGACGCCGACAACCGGCTGACGTCGGTACAGATCGTGCCGCTGACCATGGCGGACGAGCGTGATCACACCGGCTTCTTCGCCGGCGACGTGCCGCTGAAGAAGGCGGGTCCGTTCGGTTACACCGTGCGGGTGTTGCCGCACAACGATCTGCTCGCCAATCCCGCCGAAACCGGCCTGGTCGCCACGGCGACGCAGGGCTAGCCGCCATGAAGGTATTGGTCACCGGCGCTCGCGGCAAGGTCGGGCGAGCGGCGGTCGCCGAGTTGCTCTCCGCCGGTCACGACGTGGTGAGCACCGATCTCGGCACGCCGACGTACGAGCGAGCCAAGCCCCGTTCGGCCCCCTACATTCGGGCGGATCTGACCGACGCGGGGGCGGCGTTCCAGCTCGTACGCGGGATGGACGCGGTCGTGCACTGCGCCGCGATTCCCGAGCCCACTCAGGACATTGCGCACACGGTGTTCGGCAACAACCTGCTGGCCGCGTTCAACATCGTCGAGTCGTGCGTCCGGATGGGTGTCTCCCGGCTGGTGAACGTCTCGTCCGAGACGGTGCCCGGAATGGCCTTCGCCGAGCGGCCCTTCGAGCCGGACTACTTTCCGATCGACGAGCAGCATCCGGTACGGCCGCAAGATCCGTATGCGCTGGCCAAGCACTTCGGCGAGCAGCTTTGCGACGCGGCAGTGCGCCGGTCGGACCTGCGCTGCGTGACGATCCGGCCGACCTGGGTGCAGGACGAGACGTCCTATGCGCGCAACCTCGGACCGATGATTCGGGCGGCGCGGTCCGGTAACCCGGAACCGAGCCTGAACGGCTGGTCCTACATCGACGCCTACGACCTGGCCATCGCGCTCCGGCTGGCGGCCGAGTCGGAGCTGTCCGGCCACGAGATCTTCTATATTTCATCACCGGATTCCGCCGGGGTGCCGGACACCGCGGCCGCGCTGCGCGCCTTGTACGGGAACCGGGTCGAGGTCCGCGAGCTGCCGTTCGCCGATGCCTGCGGGACGTCGATCACGAAGGCCCGGCGGCTGCTCGGCTGGAATCCGACCCGCAGCTGGCGCGACTACCTGACGGACGAGGGCGAGGCTCGGCCGATCGACCGTGGCTGAGGTTGGTCGACTGAGAATGAGCCCGTCGCCGAGTGGCCCCGTCGGCTGACGAGGAGCTTCGCCGGGGCGTGCACCGGCTGATCGGCGCGGTGGTCGAACTTCGGGTTCAGACCCGGACGGCCCGCAGCAGCAGCACCGACCGGGCATGTACCAGGAGCTGCGTTCCCGCCGCAACAGTGCTGACCGCCGTTCCACTCACTTCGGTAGTGTCGATGATGCTCTCGTACTGCTCGGCCCAGGGACGCCCGGGCAGCAGAAACCGCACCGGCTCGTCTCCGGAGTGCAGCACCAGCAGGTAGGACTCGTCGGTGATGACGTTGCCCCGGGGCCCGCGATGGCGCAGCCCCTGGCCGTCCAGGTACATGCCGATGGTGCGCAGTGCGGTGTCGAACCAGTCGCCGTCGTGGAGCTCGCGGCCTGAGGCGTGGAACCACGCGAGGTCCTTGCAGCCGTCGCCGCCCGGAAGCGGGCGGCCCTCGAAGAACGCCTGCCGGCGCAGCACCGGTGACTGCTTGCGCAAGGCGATCAGCCGGCGGGTGAGCGCCAGCAGGTCCGCCCCGGCCTCGGTGTCGCTCCAGTCGATCCACGAGATCTCGTTGTCCTGCACGTAGGCGTTGTTGTTGCCGCCCTGGGTGCGATAGCGCTCGTCACCGGCCACCAGCATCGGAACGCCGGTGGACACCAGCAGCGTGGTGAGCAGATTGCGAACCTGCCGTAGCCGCAGGGTATTCACCCCTTCGTCCGCCGTCTCGCCCTCGACCCCGAAGTTGATCGAGCGGTTGTCGTCCGTCCCGTCGCGGTTGTTCTCGCCGTTGGCCTCGTTGTGCTGGCGTTCGTAACTGGCCAGGTCGCGCAGGGTGAAACCGTCGTGCGCGGTGACGAAGTTGATCGAAGCGAACGGGGAGCGGCCGTCGTCGGCGTACAGGTCCGAGGAGCCCGTCAACCGGAAGGCGAGGTCGCGGACACCGCCGGCGCCGTGGGACCAGAAGTCCCTTACGGTGTCACGGTATTTGCCATTCCATTCGGTCCACAGCGGCGGGAACTCACCGACCTGGTAACCGCCGTCGCCGATGTCCCAGGGCTCGGCGATCAGCTTGACCTGGCTGATGACAGGGTCCTGGTGGATGGTGTCGAAGAAGGACGACAGCTTGTCGACGTCGTGCAGCGAGCGGGCCAATGCCGAGGCCAGATCGAAGCGAAAGCCGTCGACGTGCATCTCGGTGACCCAGTACCGCAGCGAATCCATCACCAGCTGCAGCACCGCCGGAGTACGGACGTCCAGGGTGTTGCCGCAGCCGGTGTAGTCCAGGTACTGGGAAGGATCGGTGGGGTCGACGCGGTAGTACGCCGCATTGTCGATTCCGCGGAACGACAGCGTCGGCCCGTCCGGCGTCGCCTCGCCGGTGTGGTTGTAGACGACGTCCAGGATCACCTCGATGCCGGCGGTGTGCATTGCCCGCACCATGGCCTTGAACTCGCGGACCTGGTTGCCGCCGAGCCGGCCGGTGTGGGTGGCGTAGGCCGCGTGCGGGGCGAAGAAGCCGATCGAGTTGTAGCCCCAGTAATTCTTGGCGCCGCGCCGCTGCAGGGCCGGCTCGGAGACGAACTGGTGGATCGGCAGCAGCTCGACCGCGGTCACCCCGAGATCCTTGAGGTACGAGATGACCGCCGGGTGCGCCAGGCCGGCATAAGTTCCGCGCAGGTCAGCCGGAATGTCCGGATGGCGCGCGGTGAAGCCCTTGACGTGCAGTTCGTAGATGATCGTGTCGTCCCAAGGCCGATTGGGACGGGGGTCGTTGCCCCACGGAAAGCTGTCCACCACCACGACGGAGCGAGGCACGTACGGCGCGGAATCCAGCTCGTTGTCGCCATATACCGCGTCGTTGTCAATGAAATCGCCCTCGATGGCCCGGGCGTACGGATCGATCAGCAGCTTGTGCCGGTTGTGCCGCAGGCCGGTGCGCGGGTTGTACGGGCCGTCCAGGCGGTAGCCGTAACGCTGGCCGGGGTTGATGCCGGGCAGGTAGCCGTGCCAGATGTGAAAACTCTGCTCGACGAGCCGGGCCCGGTGCTCGGCTCCGGTGCTGTCGAAGAGGCAGACCTCGGCCCGGGTCGCGGTGGGGGACCAGACGCTGAAGTTGGTGCCCTCGCCGTCCCAGCTCGCGCCGAGCGGAAACGGCTTGCCCGGCCAGGACGCCACCGCGCCGAACTCGTCCGGTGCCGAGTCGAGCCGGCGGGCGAGCACGTGCGAGAGATCAGCTGCCGATTCCATAGAGCGCCGACCTTACGCCCGGCTGACCGGGCCTCGGGCCGCAATCCGCGGACGTCGGGGCAGGGGCTGTGCGGCGCGCCCTGCTGAGGCACCGGGAACGGCATGGGGTTGGATAGGGCCGTGGCGGTTCCTGACTTCGACGTTGATCCCGATGCCGTCCTGCAGTTGCGGCAGGCGACCGTGCGGCGTGGCTCCAAGCTGCTGCTCGATTCGGTCGACTGGACGGTCGAAGAGGATGAGCGGTGGGCCGTACTCGGTCCGAACGGCGCGGGTAAGACGACGATGCTGCAACTGGCCGCGGCGACCATGCACCCGACTTCCGGGCAGGTGGCGATCTTCGGCGAGCGGCTGGGCGCGGTGGATGTCTTCGAGTTGCGTCCCCGGATCGGCTTGTCCTCCGCGGCTCTGGCGCAACGGATTCCCGGCGGTGAGCTAGTCGTGGACGTGGTCGTGTCGGCGGGCTACGCCGTGATCGGACGCTGGCGTGAGGCCTACGGCCGGCTGGACGTCGGGCGGGCACGCGCGTTGCTGACCCGCTTCGGGGTGGGTGAGCTGGCCGATCGTACGTACGGCACTCTGAGCGAGGGCGAGCGGAAGCGGGTTCAGATCGCCCGGGCGCTGATGACCGACCCGGAGTTGCTGCTGCTGGACGAGCCCGCCGCCGGGATGGATCTGGGTGGCCGGGAGGATCTGCTGCGCCGGCTGGGCATGTTCGCGGTGGACGCCGAGGCACCGGCGATGATCCTGGTGACCCACCACGTCGAAGAGATTCCGCCGGGGATGACGCATGCCCTGCTGCTGCGCGAGGGCCGGGTCGTGTCGCAGGGCCTGATCGGCGACGTACTGACCTCCGAGAACCTGTCCGAGGCGTTCGGGTTGACGCTGACGGTGGAGCGCGAAGCCGCCCGGTTCTTCGCCCGGGCAGTGTGACGGGCGCATGTGATAGCCCGGGCAGTGTGACGGGCGCATGTGATCGCCCGGGCAGTGTGACGGGCGCATGTGATAGCCCAGGCAGTGTGACGGGCGCATGTGACATTTCGGGCGGTATGACCGTCCGGCGAGTGGGTGTCGGTAGGCTCGCGGCCATGACAGAGTTTGTGCAGCTCGAGGTCGACGGCTCGGTCGCCACCATCCGGATCAATCGCGCGCCGGTCAACGCCCTGAACGAGCAGGTGCAGGAGGAGCTGCGCGAGGCCGCCACCGCCTGTACCCGCCGCGACGACATCCGGGTGGTCATCCTGTGGGGCGGCGAGAAGGTATTCGTCGCCGGCGCCGACGTCAAGGAGTTCCACACCATGTCCGCCCAGGACATGCAGCGTCGGGCGGCGGACCTGTCCTCGGCCCTGGACGCGGTGGCACACATCCCCAAGCCGGTGATCGCGGCGGTGACCGGCTACGCCCTCGGCGGCGGCTGCGAGCTGGCCCTGACGGCGGACTTCCGGATCAGCGCGGACAACGCCAAGTGGGGCCAGCCCGAGATCCTGCTCGGGGTCATTCCGGGCGCGGGTGGAACACAGCGGCTACCCCGGTTGATCGGCCCCGCCAAGGCGAAGGACCTGATCTACACCGGGCGGTTCGTCGCCGCCGACGAGGCGCTGGAGCTGGGCCTGGTGGACGCGGTGGTCGGCGCGGATGAGGTGTACCCGACGGCGCGGGCGATGGCCGCCAAGTTCGCCGCTGGGCCGGCACTGGCGCTGCGGGCCGCCAAGGCCGCCATCGACGGCGGCCTGGACACCGACCTCGGCAGCGGCCTGAAGCTCGAATCGCACTTGTTCGCCGGGCTGTTCGCGACCGAGGACAAGCAACGCGGGATGGCCTCGTTCATCGAGCAGGGCCCCGGCAAGGCCCAGTTCGTGGGTAACTGACCGTGTCGGCAACAGAGAACCTCCAGCCCCAGACAAACGCGAATCCGCAGACAAGCGCCAACCCGCACGCCAGCATCGAGCAGGTCGAGGCGGCCTGGCAGGACCCCAAGCTCGCCAATGTGCTTTACCACGACTGGGAAGCCGGAACCTACGACGAGAAGTGGTCGATCAGCTTCGACCAGCGCTGCATCGACTATGCCCGCGACCGCTTCACCCACGTGGCCGGCGATCAGGGCTGGCCGTACGGCAAGGCTCTGGAGCTGGGCTGTGGTACCGGCTTCTTCCTGCTGAACCTCAAGCTCGCGGGCGTGCTGGACGAGGGCCACGTCACCGACCTGAGCCCCGGCATGGTCGGGGTCGCCATCCGCAACGCCGAGGGTCTGGGCTTCGCCGTCGAGGGCCGGGTGGCCGACGCCGAGTCGATCCCGTACCCCGACAACAGCTTCGACCTGGTGGTCGGCCACGCGGTGCTGCACCACATCCCGGACGTGGAGCAGGCGCTGCGCGAGGTGCTGCGGGTGCTCAAGCCGGGTGGCCGGCTCGTGTTCGCCGGCGAGCCGACGACGTACGGCGACTACATCGCCCGGCGGCTGTCCCGGCTGACCTGGTGGGCCACCACGCGGGCCACCAGGCTGAACCGGCTCTCGGCGTGGGCGCGGCCGAAGGCGGAACTGGACGAGTCCTCCCGTGCCGCGGCGCTCGAAGCGGTGGTGGACCTGCACACCTTCGACCCCGCCGACCTGCGCAGGCAGGCGCTGCGGGCCGGCGCGGTCGACGTGCGCACCACCACCGATGAGCTGACAGCCGCCTGGTTCGGTTGGCCGGTGCGGACTTTCGAAGCGGCCGTTCCCAAGCACAAGCTCGGCATGCGCTGGGCAATGTTCGCCTTCCACAACTGGCAACGGCTGCACGGGCTGGACTCCAAGGTGCTGGCGCGGGTCGTCCCGGCGAAGCTGTTCTACAACGTCGAGATCACCGGAACTAAGCCCGAATGAGCACCTCGGTTCTGTTCGACCTGGACGGCACCCTCAGCGACTCCGCGCCCGGCATCCTCGGTTCACTGGAGTTGGCCTTCGACGAGCTGGGCCTGCCCTGGGTGGACGAGGTCACGGCCCGGTCGCTGCTCGGGCCGCCGTTCTGGCACTCGCTGCCGCCGCTGGTCGGTGCGAGCCGCGTGGACGAGGTCGTCGAGGTCTACCGACAGCATTACGTCGAGGACGGCGGGATGTTCAACACCCGGCGCTACGACGGTGTGATGGAGGTTCTCACCGCGCTCAGCGATGCCGGTTATCGGCTGGCCGTGGCGACCAGCAAGCCGGAAATCCACGCGGTGCGGATCCTCACCCACCTCGGCATCACCACCTTCTTCGAGCGGATCTGTGGCGACACCCTCGACGGCCAGCGCGGCTCGAAGGCGATGGTGGTCGGTGAGGTGCTGTCGCGGCTCGGGCGGCCGGACCCGGAGTCGGTGCTGATGGTCGGTGACCGCAGCCATGATGTGCTGGGCGCGGCCGCGCACGGCGTGCGTTGTGCAGGTGCGCTATGGGGATACGGCACCGTCGAGGAGTTGACCGCGGCCGGCGCGCTGCGGTTGTGCGAGCGCCCCGGCGAGGTGCTGGAGCTGCTCGGCGTCGGCCGCTGACCATGCTGACGCGATGGCGGGCGCGCAGCCGTGACCCGCGCCAGGCGCGGTTCCTCACGCTCGCGAGCCTGCGCTGGGTGCGCGCCAACCGCGCGTACACGCCCTGGTATCTGCTGCGGTACTGGCGGTTCTGGCGGTTCAAGGTGGCCAATCCGCACGTGATCACGACCGGTTTCGTGTTTCTGGGCAGGCAGGTCGAGGTCACCGCGCGTCCCGGCTTCGGGCGGCTGGTGCTCGGTCGCTGGGTGCACCTCGGTGACGGCACGTCGCTGCGTTGTCACGAGGGGACTTTGACCATAGCCGACAAGGTCGTCTTCGGTCGTAACAACGTGGTGAACTGCTACCTCGACGTCAGCGTCGGAGCGGCGAGCATCATCGCCGACATGGTGTACGTGGCCGACTTCGACCACGTATTCGCCGATGCGGACACGCCGATCAAGGACCAGGGCATCATGAAGTCACCGGTCCGGATCGGTGCGGACGTGTGGCTGGCGAACAAGGTCTCCGTGGTGCGCGGAACCTCGATCGGCGATGGTTCGGTGGTCGCCGCCAACGCGGTGGTGACCCGGGACCTGCCGCCGTACTCGATCGCTGGAGGCGTTCCGGCGCGGGTGATCCGCAACCGCCGCGACGACTCCGAGGCCGCCGCGCAGACCCGCGAGGCGCTTGCCGACATGGCCGCCAAGCTCGCCGCGGCGCGGGATGGGACCATCCAGCCATGACGGACTTCGAGCGGAGCGCCGGAACTGGGCGCGTGTGGTGTGACCAGGCGATGCGCAAGGTCGAGGCGGACGCCAACCGCTCGGCGGACACCCATCTGGTGAAGTACGAGTTGCCCTCGGACTGGGGCGTCGACCTGTATTTCAAGGACGAATCCACCCATCCGACAGGCTCACTGAAGCACCGGCTGGCACGCTCGCTGTTCCTGTACGCGCTCGCGAACGGCTGGCTCGCCGAGGGAACCACGGTGGTCGAGGCATCGTCCGGCTCGACCGCGATCAGCGAGGCGTACTTCGCCCGGATGCTCGGCCTGCCGTTCGTGGCGGTGATGCCCCGGAGCACGTCGGCGTTCAAGATCGAGCTGATCGAGCGCGAGGGCGGCCGGTGCCAGCTGGTGGGCGACCCGAACACGGTGTACGCCGAGGCGGCCCGGCTGGTGGCCGAGACCGGCGGGCACTACATGGATCAGTTCACCTTTGCCGAGCGGGCCACCGACTGGCGGGGCAACAACAACATCGCCGAGTCGATCTTCGCGCAGATGCGGCAGGAGCCGTGTCCGGTGCCGCGCTGGATCGTTACTGGCGCCGGAACCGGTGGCACGTCGGCCACCATCGGCCGCTATCTGCGATACCGGCAGCTTGCTACCAGACTCTGTGTGGTGGATGTCGAGAATTCCGCGTTCCTGCCGGGGTGGCGGGCCAACGACGACACCGTCCGGACGGGCCGGGGCTCCCGGATCGAGGGCATCGGCCGGCCGCGGGTGGAGCCGAGCTTCGTGGGAGACGTGGTGGACCGGATGATCGCGGTGCCCGACGCCGCGTCGCTGGCCGCCATGCGGTTACTGGAGGGATCGCTCGGCAAGCGGGTCGGCGCGTCCACCGGCACGAACTTCGTCGGAGCGCTGCGGATCGCGTGCCAGCTGAAGGCCAGGGGCGAACGGGCCAGCATCGTGACGCTGATCTGCGACAGTGGCGACCGGTACGCCCAGACGTACTACTCCGACGACTGGGTGCGGGCGCAGAGGCTCGACCTAGCACCGTACACCGAGCAACTGCGTGCCGTGCTGAGCAGTGGTTCCTGGATCGAGATTTAGGCTTGTTCTGCTGAGGTTTGTTCGTCGGCTCGCACCGTGGGCGGTTCAGTACCCGGGCGTACACCTGTGCGGTTCGCTCGCCGGCGCACCAGCAACACGCGCATTCGACGACGATGATCGCGCATGGCCGGCGTCGGGTGGGCAGCTACGGCAGCTCCATGGTCTCGGCGCGCTCGATCTCGGCGAGCGCGAAGCTCAGGTAACCGTCCAGTGGTTCGTCGGCCATCACCAGCAGATCGGCAATGAGCAGTGCGGCGTGCTCGGCGATGGCGGTGTGGTTCGGCTGCGGGCCATCGGTCGGGTCGGCGGCACCCAGTGCGCCCATGAGCACCAGGACGAGCAGGTTCGGGTCGAGGTCCGGGTACCACGGTGCCGCGTTCTTTGCGCAGCACTGGATGGCCTCTTGAGCGCCGGCACTGGACAGCCCACCGGGGTGCAGTTGTTCGAGCAACGTACGTACGACGGAGCCTTGGACGATCGCCAGCCGCTCGGGGTCCTTGGCGCTGCTGGCGGCGTGCAGCGGTTCGAGCTGGTGCGCCGCGGCGGCAGCGGTCGCCTCTGTCACGGATCGTCGAATGCCGCGCACGGCAGCGGAGCCGCTGGGTGGTGGAGTGCTCATCGGGTGCTCTCCGTTTCGTCGTCGGCGGGGCCAGACGGGTCCACCGACTCGTTCGTTGACCCCGATACGGTGATCGAGGCGAAGTGTGGCCCTAGCACTTCGCTCAGTGAGACGGCCCTGCGGAGACGACGAGCGCGTTCGTTGCTTCCAGAGATCACCGCCGCGTGATAAGTAGCAGCCTGCTCGGCCCACTGGGAGGGGAGCCTTCCGTCCGAGACGGCGTCGACAGCATCGTAGAAGGATCGGAGATCCTCGCCGAGAGCGTCCACGTTGAGAACCTGATCCGGCCCCTTCTTATAGATCTCGACCATGAGTGTCAGGAGGTCGTTCTTTTGAAAGGCGCGCGTCTTGTCTCCAAGATCACACCTCTCGATTAGTTCCGATGTCTTGCGGAGCAAACGGTCCACGTGGTCTCTGTCAGGAAATTCGTCATTGTACCGCCGCAAGTAAGCTTCATGCTCCCCGTCGCGATTGAAGTATCCGGCAACCACCGAGATAATTAGTGTGAGCGACCAACGGACGTCGTTCATTCGCCTTACATCCACAGTGCTAAACACGTCATGAGCTTCGAAGAATGGCCAGTTGCTGACCTCTTCGGCGTAGACCTTCAGGGCACCTGCAAACCGCGCGTTGTTCACCTCCATTGCATTCAGTGAGTAATTGGTTGAATTCATTCGATAGAAGACCTCTTGAACCTGATTTTCTGTCAGCCTGCCTAGGTCGCGTACAACGATCTCGTAGTCAAGGAAGGCCTGCTTTTGATCGTTGTCCAACTTGACGTACGGGGGAAGATCGCCGAGGCGGAGATCAGGCGAGTCGGAGAAATATTGGTGGAGAGTGGTGATGCGCTGCTGGCCGTCAACGACCAGTTGCTTGCCTTCTCCGGTCGTGAGGTCCACCTCGCCATCGCATAAAAATATTTCAGGAAACGGATAGCCCTCAAGCACGGTTCGCACAAACATCTGCTTGATCGGCGCCGTCCACACGAGCCGTCGCTGAAAGTAAGGTCGAGGCACAAGCGAGCCAGCGGTGAGCGCGGTCATCAGCTCGCGAACCTTCTTGTTGGTCGCGGTTGTCTTCATAAACTGAGTGCCTCCTGACACATCGATACTGCAAGAATTTGGTATTCCTCAAGCGCATCCATGCTGTGCCAGACCGCCAAAGTTACTGGGTATGGAGAGCCGCCAACTCGTTGAAGCTGTGCCTGAACATCGAACAGCATCCGACGCGTGGGAATTCCATCAGAATCAGGAACGACGTATGGCTTTATAACGCCATTCGAATGATCGT
>JAABUO010002225.1_pt1 | contig 23918 bp, 36 predicted proteins | sample 5559291 | NCBI WGS metagenome assembly JAABUO01 (sample SAMN10711878, study PRJNA513372) | rock metagenome | isolation source: Antarctica rocks | place: Antarctica: Victoria Land, Finger Mt sud
GCTTTCTGGATTCACAGCCGCTTGCACCTGAAGCACCCTCTTGCTGGCTGTGTGGCTCACACCCATCAGCCCTGGGCCACTGCCCTATGTTGCCTTCAAGACATGGAGTGAGTGCCCTCCTCGCTTTTCCTCTGCATTGCCATGCTATGTGTCAGTCTCATGCCCTGCCCTGTGCAATCAATCAGTGTGCTGCATTGCTTCGCTTTGGCTTCTAGATGTGCAATGTGTGGTATGACATGCAGGACGGTGAAGTTTCAGTGCGCTACTACTGTGACTTTTTTTTCCCCGATCATGCCCTTTGTGCAGGTTGCCCATGTGCCACCAGAACAACCTACGCTTCTATGACGACATTGCCTATGACAGGCAGTACAAAGGTCTCATCCTAGATGGCTATGAAGGTATGTTCAAATATCCTGGTGGTCATCTTGCTGCTGGGCTTTAAGTCTGTATGTATGCTGCTGGCTTCCAGTCCACACCAAGGAAGTGAGTGCACACTCCTTGAAACCTCACCTGCTGGTGCTGCTGACCATGTCAAGGATGTTTCCATCAGCTGGAATTTCTGGATTTTTCCAGACCACAACAGTTTTCTTTCTATCAGCTTGAATTTCCAATTTTTGGTACCACAACTGCTGCAAACCGGGTGCGTTAAACTGATACAAGCTTCATTTGTGATGCTGCAGGTGACCGTCTAGCAAAAGTCATGGATGGCAAGAGGACCTTGCTGCATGCCAATCATGGCATCATTGTCTGTACGGAGACTGTAGCCGAGGCCTTTGACTACCTGTACTACTTAGAAAAGGCTGGTGAAATCACAGTGAAAGCCATGTCCACTGGGCGACCTCTGCAGCTCATTCCTGACAATGTGTGCAAGATGTTCCACACTGACATGGAGCCTCCACACCTGGTCAAGGTCTGTTGTACTTACATTGCCATGCAGCACGCTTTGGTATATCGAGATGCTCAAAAACTCACTGTTGTCCTGTAGCCTTGCATGTCTCCACGACGCACTACATGCATGGTTGCAGCTGTGGTGTATGATCAAGATTACTTGGTGTGCCGCAGCATGTGTTACATCTGTCTTGTCCATACAGGAGTTTGCAAGGCTGCACTTGGAGTCTCACAAAAAGCAGTTTTTGAAGACCGTAGATGCTGACTATTGCCTATGAATGGGCATCACGCCACTGCATTAGCAACTGGTGCTGGCAGACATGTGCATAGCTCCTCAGCAAAACGGTACATAGCATGCACTTGCTGAGGCTGCATGCTGTCAGCTGTAATGAACTTAAGCCTCAGGCATGCTACAGCAAAGTGTTGCATGTACCTTTGCGGGCCCGGGCTCTCACACCAATGTGCCTATGAAGATCATATTTCTGCATGTGCAGCAATTGACACCTGCAGTGAATGATTACTGAAATGTAGCTCATGACCAGTGTGTATAGTTGAGTGGACTGGCCCATGGGATGCTTGAATCATCAGATATTTGGGCATGCGACAGCACTTCTACTGTCGACTCCGACTTTGCTTTGGAGTAAGTAGAGATCATGACATGCTGATATCATCGATGGCAGACTTTCCAATGAAGAGTAGCAGCAGAGTGTTGTTGCCAGGGCATGCGTCACATGATCATGTGATGCCTGCATGCTTGACAGATTGAGGAAGGGGGTTGTATATATATGAAATAGATAACAGCTCAGGTGACATAAGTTGGCTCTTGTGCGACTTGTGCTTTGAATTTGCATGACACATGCAAGCTTGAGCCCTTGATGGTGAACAAGGCAACTTGTACACCAGACGTGATGGTTATTGAGCTACTGCATGCCCACTCTGGCAGAGAAGAAACAACACTGTCAAGGACTGGCAAGCAAATGTTGCAACAGTCCTGAAGACAAAAACTTGTCACTGCACATACTCTGTGCAACATTATTTGGAGCTCCTCATGGAACAACTGCTGCAGCAGCAGCAGGTATACCAACCTGATCTTTGAGCTGCTGCAGCAGCAGCGCAAAACCTGTGAGGCGTGCTGCAATAACACGCCGTGTGCAATAACAACGCGAAGGACTCTCATGATCATAGTGCCTGATCGGAGAGCCTGATCAGGGTGCCTGACAACACAATGCTAGTAAAAACACCCAAATAAAACATGGGTGGGTGAGACTTGGCCTCCGCCCGAACTTTAAATTCGCATAGATTGATTTGGTAACCAAGGACGCACAGATGTGCAGAGCTTGATTCATCAGAGGCCTTGCTGATTTGCCCAAATGTTGACCAAAAGTCATTTTACAGCACTACCATGATATAGGAGTTGAAAATACGGCATTGCCATGCTTCACTGATGCTGTGGGATGAGCAAGATGGGCTGGGCTCCACTCGGGGCCTCTTCTTTAAACTCCGCTCTGGAACATCTTGCAAACATTAAGTAATGAATGACGAGAGCTAGCTTTTAATTATGTACAAGTAAGAGCCACGCTTGAAGACCCTTTATGGGAAAAGGCTTTCTTGCTACGGGTGTGCAACGCTGGACATCAAGATGACATACATGCGTCTGCTCAAGATATTCTGTATGACATGACAGTCACTCTGCAGCTGTCCATGTTTATGCTGATGTGCAGTGATGCACAACATCATACAACATTGCAGGATGCTTATTGTCACTTTTGCACCAGCTGCTTGTAAATGCTGCAGCATTTGCTGACAATGGCTGCATAGCTTGTGCAACCCAGATCAGTAGCACTGTCGATATGCATATAAACACCTGTCATACCTAGTTGTAGCGCACAAATGTACACTAGCAGTACCAGTAGTTTCCTGAGACATAAGTTCATTCTAATGTCATAGATGGAGAGATTATATGGAATGCAATTGAAGCTCAAGCTTGGTTGTGTCTGCAAAGCATCTACTGAAGCATGATCATCTAGTTAGTTGTCTAAAGGTATGACTCTATTGCGTAAAAGACCTGTCTAGGTATTTGCACTGGTCCACTTAGGATCTCAATCATCAAATAAAGCAAAGCATTCCATTCAGCCGCACACAAGAGAGGTGCACATCAAGATGTACTGTGTACTGACAAAAGTTGCGGGCAGTGTATCAGAGACTCACAATCAGAAATATTCACTGCAGAAGCTGGCAGGGTAAAGTTGCCATGCCCGAGTTTGTGCAACCTGTACAACAACTGCAGAGCATAACACTCTCTTCCATCTGAACTCAAGAAAAAGCTGGCAAAATCATTAGCCTGCTGAGAAATGACAGACGCAGCGTAGCTATTCTCATCTGCCCAGCGCAGCATGCCGTTCAAGTTGTTATCTGTAGTGTTGACCGTAAAAGGTATGTAATGCACAAAAGGTCTCATCAGGTAGTAGTACCACTCAGGTTCTGCATTGTCTGCCTTGAAAATGGGGATGTTCAAAGATAAGGCAAGTCTGCGACAACTGCCTGGCAACCAAACACTGTCCCTATTGTACAACATGATGACTGGCTGCTTGTCATAACAGCATCCCCTGTACCATTCTGCATTGATGCTTTAGCATCTGACTCTTGCCTGGCACCATGATCATACTGGGGAATATGGGGAAAAAGGATTTCCTCAGGATCAGAGCTGCTACACAAGGTCATGAGTGGTGCTGAAGCTGCAGCTGCGTCTTCACCTGCACTGAGGGAAAGTGCAGCTCTCTTTTTTACCAAGAAGGCCAGGTCTGGCAACATTGCCCTCTCACGCAGGTATCTCAGGTGCTGAAAAAGTGTCTGTACTTTGCGTGATAGATCAACTTCGGCATCGGCACCTCTGTCGATAAATAAGCTGTTATTGAAAAGGTACAAGTGGAGACCTGGGCCAGACCCGGTGACATCGCCCTCACGAGGCTTTGTGGCAGTAATTTTCGCTCCCAAATTGTAGTCAAGTAGGCCAGTGTAGACTCTCATGAAATCTACACAATGTTCCAGTGCGTAGTCTTTCAAAGTTGGGTAATTCTGGGTTTCTGGTGGTAGACTAGGTGGGAGGGCAGACGGTGTGCGGTCAGCAGCGGGACTTGCTGCCAGGGTAGCTCGCATATTGACCCTGACCTTGACATTGTTTGCTTTGGCGAAGGGTCCGCCATCTGTCGCATGCAGCAACACTGTCGGCAGAACGGAAATACTGCTGCTTGCGATGATCAGTAGCACAACAACTGCCGCTTTTGGGCGGTGGCCCTTGAGCTGTCTGAACGAACACTGGAAGATGCGTCTGCCCATTTCAACGCTAGGTCTGGGTCCTTCCTGTCATGCCGCGCTGGCCAACGCGTTCTGTACCGCTGCACCTGCGCAGACACGGCCTGACTGAGCGTGAGCCTGTTGCCAATAGTGCTTTCTCTTTTGCTGGCACACGATGGAAAATCAGCTCACCCTCCTTTGGATTCGCCAGCCTGAGATACGACCGACTATTGCGGCCCTCATCAACAACTACAGGTGAATGCCTGGCCGGGCTGAGCGCCGGTGCGGTTCAAGCATTTTCCTTTCATTGCGATCCATGTGTTCTTTCCATGCATTGCGCTAGTCGTTGTTCCTGTAATTTTGTTGTGTGAGCGCACCGTACTGTCATGAGACAGACGGCATGCATTTGTCAAGTTGACGACATCCCCGTTTGAATGCGTAACTACCGACGCAATGGCAGTTACATTCTGTCTCAAAAGTTACGCCGTAGTGGTGCTTTGGCCCAACTGTGTGCCTTAAGTTAAGGCAAGGCACCTTGAGTTGCGACTGCATTATGATCATTCCTGTACCAAATTGTTTATGCATGCGATTGGCTTACCCGACAATTAGCTACAGCAAGGGGATGTGTGACCTGCGCACGACCTGGTAACCAGCGACACGAGTCAAACTTCTTCGCACCCCCCACGGAATGACTTCACAAAAACACACAGAAAGTGTTGGGTTCATTGGACTGGGTAGCATGGGCATAGGTCAGCGAGCATCGATTGTCAAATGTTTGGCTTTCCTGTTTGCATGCTTGGAACAACCTGATCTGCTCCTGTGCCGATTACACTTGGTTCCAGCGAAGGTTGCAACACAGTTTGCCTCGTGTCATATGTAATAGTCAGGCCTATGCATGCAAACAGATGCACGGACCCTCGATTTCTGCAATACAGTCCTCAAGGTCCCCTGCCTTGCAGGTTTGGCTACTAACCTTTTGGAGAAGGTACGGCAGAATAATGATACTATGCACGTGCACAATCGTACAGCCGCAAAAGCAGACCCTCTCCTGAAGCAAGGAGCCACATGGGCGTCATCCCCTGCCAGCATAGGAAAGCAGTGCTCAATCACATTTTCATGCGTCTTCTCTGATACAGCCTTGAGAGAAGTCTTCACAGATTACTTGAGCGGTCATCCCAGACAGGACAGCTTGTACATTGACTGCAGTACAGTGTCTCCTGACACCATACGGGAACTTGATGCAAAGGCCAAAGCTGCAGGTGACCACCACCAAAGTTGCAATGACTTAAAGTAGCATCTTCTCCTCATGCTGCATCAAAGTTCAGTGCTGCAGAATTTTCATGGCATAGTTTGCCTCACTGCATTGATTGTGGCTCTGCACAGCATCAATGCATCCCAAAAAAATGTGCATGCTTTTGTGTTTCTGCCTGATACTTCTGACCATTTCCGCATCTCATTGATCTTCAGCTAAAATGAAGGCTGGGATGCAGGTCTGACATTCATATGTGCGCCTGTCTTTGGCCGGCCCCCAGCTGCAATGGAAGGGCAGGTGCTCTGGGCACCAGCAGGCCCCGCACATGCTCTGGACAGATTACAGCCATACTTGGACGCCATGGGGCGGGGGACCATGCGAATAGGCAATGAAGCATACATGGCCAGCGTCATGAAGCTATGTGGCAACTTCTTCATTGCTTCAGTCATCGAGACTACAGCAGAGGGCATGACACTTGCTGAAAAGAATGGAGTTTCAAGGTGGAATCCTGTTTGACAACTTGAGAATCAGAGATCTTTTTTGCAGCAGCTGAAGCATAACTTCATGTCAGTGACGGCCACGATCTGTGCCATTACTTACCTCACAGCGAGCTGCACACTTGAGCTAGCACAGCATTTCTGAACAAGAGGTGTTGTTGCAGACATCTGGTTTGGCATTGTGCTTGGCTGTTTGCAGTCAACACGGATTGCATGCAACGCTGAGTCATGTGTTGCTAGCATCTCTGAGAAGCAATTGACACCGTGGCCTCTGTAGAAAAATTGTATACAATCACAGGGACACTGTTCTGGAGTTCATCAGTAGCACATTCCCTGGACAGCTATATCCCATGTATGCTGAGAAGATAGCTCGCAACCGTTTTCACTTGAGCCCTGAAGTGCCTGGGGCAAGAGTAGAAGGTGAGAAAAGCAGGCTGGCATGACATGTGTTATCTCACATTTTTGGACCTTGCCCATCCTTTATTGCATCTGTACTGATGTATAGTTACCAGCACATACTTCCACCTCGTCAAGGCTACTCATGTCTTGCGCTGCATGCTTCGTCCCCGCCGGATTGATATGGCAAGCAAGCACCATGAAATAAGCTAGTTTTTTTCCATTCTGCATGGTATCCTCCTGCACAAACTTGCATTTTGCACTTGGCAGGTGGACTGAAGGATGTAGGCCTCATTCAGAGCCTGGCAAAAGAGTGTGGGGTACAGATGCCGCTTGGGAAGCTTATGTTAGATCACCTTAAAGAAGCTGGAGATCGTGGGTGGACTGACTTGGACTGGACAGCAGTCACTCGGGTCGTCAGGGAACCTGCGGGAATTCATGAGGAGGAGTGATCCTCTAAAGTATACACACATTGGGGCAAAGCAGCCAGCATGTGCAGAGTCTTGATTGCAATGCTGCAACACCAGGCACGTGGGTTTGTTGAAGTTTTACAGACAGGGACTGCAGCTGTGCCACTTATGTTGCAGTGCTAGACGGCCGCCAGGAGACACAAGAAAAGTTCTGCATAGCATTATACTGAGCCACGGTAGCACAGCCAGGTACCAAAGAATATCTTGCCTGATATGCAGATTTTCATAAGCTTCTGGCTGAGCACTTCAGACAAGATTGTGAAGCCTTCCACTGCCGTTCACACTTTTGTTTGCATTGTTTTCCAGGCACATTATTAGCAGCTGCAATTTGCATTAGCCATTTTGTTGTTCTCTCTGCTGATGAAAGGCCTCAATTTCTGTGATACCAGAGATAATACAGCAGGAGCTTTTGATCAGCTTACACTACTGTTCTCATTGCATAAATTGACAACCTGGTCTTGTGTTCTGATGACCTTTAGCTTTCTCTCGGTGTCAGAAGACAACATTGATGACAAAAGCTGCAACTGGTTTTCGCAATATTCATTAATTTGCAGGGCATAGTTGAATAGAATCGCCTTGACAAACGCCTCATGGCTGTACACGTCACGTTTTCTTCTGAGTAATGTCAACAGTTCAACTAGGTTGTTGACGCTATGAACAGAATGTAAAGTTGACGGTGTCATCTGCACTGATGGGTTTTCTTTTTTTTCCGTAACAGTTTACACCCTTATATGGCGCTGTTGCTGATGTCATGTATCAAAGTGTCCCACATATGCAAATCCAGATAGCAATTACATGCAAACTGGCAGGGCAATTTATATTTGTGCAAGATTTCCTAAGAAACGGCATCTAGCACACGAGCAAGCTACAACTTGGAGTGTAATGCTTGGACGCCAGACACCCCTGCAAGACATCCATCTTATATAAATCAGGAAGCCTTAATACGGTACCAGCAAAACAGAGCCACGCGTATCACTTCACCTGGACATATGCACAGGTACCATCTGTTCATATTACACTATGCTAGAACTTAAGCTGTGTGCAAGTTATACATAGATGTTTGTAGCTTTGCAACATCACGAGCAGTGCCATTGAGACTGTGCAGCAAATAAAAAACCAGTAGCATGTACAACATGGGACCAAATGGCAACCACATAAAACGGGCAGCATGCAACAGGGACTCCTCCTGAAAATGTGCAGCTGTTCTGAGCAGGTATGACCAAAGTATTGCAGTCAAAACTGCACAAAGGGTGCTAATAATCAACACAGTTTTGCAATGCCGTTGTGATGTGGTGTGGTTGCTGCTGGTAGTGTCAACGGTCATTAAAGCCACTGCACTGAGCAGCAAGCTTGCGCCACTGCATGCCTCTGCCAAAGCAATGACGCCACTGTTGACCGAGCCAGCGAAGAATGCGTGATGCCTCAGCCCCCAAGGGTCCCTCAACTGATGCCATGAAAGGTACAGACAACCTATTCCAAGGACCACAGCTAGGACAGCAAAAACTGTTGTCCATTGCTGTGACTGCCTTGCATGCTGTTGTTTCAAGCGGTGCACAACCTCCTTTTGCTCTTCCGCATCTAGATATGGCTCCTGCAAAAGCTCCTCGACCGAAACAGCCTGCCTTCTGCGCATCTCAATCATGCTGCGGGCTGGTGTCCTCTTCTGCTGCAAGGAGGGGGTTTTCGATTACGACGTCCCTGGACGGCGAATGTTCTAGAAAAGCCAACACTATGTATATAATTACTATAAAGTTTACGCCCAAAACAGCGACTGCACCGCTCAATAATAGATGCTGGTTGCTCGTGAGGTGCGGAAACAGAATATGGTAAAGCCCGTCAAAGGAGCCTTGCTCTGATGCATTGAAAAGGCTGAGAGGCAAAATCACCAGGGCAACGGAAAACACAAGCAGCTTCACAATGGCAGCCAAACTCTGGTCATCAGCTTGCGGCGACGAAGACATTGCATGAAGCTGAAAATTGATAAAGGGCCTGTGTGTGTGCTGACAGTCCTCGAAAAATAATTTGCAGCCAATCCCGATCTTCTGCTGGGGATTTAGTTTGGTCAAGAGGGATTACAATGCTTTCAACACGCTTCAAGATGCATTCACACTACGAGTGCCTGCGGCATGGCACGTGCTTGCCAGGTTTTGCTACATAGCTCGCAGATTAGATTGTACATATGCGATCAGGGCGCCATTGAGCGAGCACCTCGGTCGTTCGTGTGTCCAAGTCAGATGCCGTCTTGTTTTGAGTGTACACTTGACAGCTGAAGCAGGTAAAAAGTCGGGGACCCGACGAGCACCGGCGTTAAGTTTCCCATGTATCAAGAACAATAGCATAGTGATGGACTCGCAGTCTGGAAGTCCTTCAGGTACATATGCAGAAGCAAGTGGCAAAGCCAAATATCTTGTCACCTTTACTACCTTGCTAGGAGTCCCTTACTGGATTTCCAGAGTAAAGTTGTCCTGCCACAGCGAATCAGATTGGTACGTGCAGGTACTCCTCTGTCATCGTTCAGCCAGAAAAGTCCAGCCACCAAAGCAGGGGCTGGGTTCAAGTCTGTGGCCAGCGCAGTGATTCAATCTCAAGCTCGACGCGGCGGTGAGGACACAGCAGCAGCTGCAACTGCACTTGACAGCAGAGCAGCATCCCAGTCCCGCTTGTATGCTGGAACAGCGTCGTCTGAGGCAAAGCGGCGTGAAATGCTATTGCGGGCCCAGAAAGAGGCAGCTGCAGATGACGGCATGGTCCGCATCAGCCCGGAAGATTTGGCAGCTATGCGTGCTGAGATTGCTGCACTGCGTGAAAATGTGCAAAAACTGCAGCCTCTGGACCCTGAGAATGCACAGCTCAAGCGCAGTCTGCAAGCAATACAGTAAGCATCAATAGCTTGCCTGATTGACACTGCCAAGCCATGCTATATTGCTCACTTCATCTGCTGCATGTATGCAGTATTCAGCAGGTCTGCCAGCATCAGCATGTTCCAATGCCAAACATGGTACAGGGATTCAGCCTTATACTGAGAACTGGGCAAGTCATCATTTCGTGAATGACGACCATGCAAAGCACTGCTTCAGGAGGGATGGGAAGCAAGTCAAAGATGATTATGACAACTTGAAGGCCGAGGCCAAGGTGCTGAATCAGATCATTGAGAGGTTGCAAGGTGTTGAGGGAACCAACAGTCAGCTCCAGTCAGATGCTGAGCGCCACAAGTAAGCAACTCTCCTGCTCTTGTGCTGTCATGCACAGATCTTCTGCCAAAGGCTGAAATTACTATATTGCGACAAAGTACTGCCTTGATGAGGATCATCGTTAGCCAATGCCTAGCCACCACAGGTAAAAATAGGCTGCTTTCTTTGAATTTGCATAACAGCAACCTTGTCACAGGTCTGAGCTAGAGGAGGCAGAAAGGCGGTGCGAGAGTCTGAGGGCTGGAGCACAACAAGGCCAGGACAAGTCCATGAAAGAAGCTCAGCTTCAGGAGCAAAAGCTGGCAGACGCCAGGGCTGCTCAGGCCAAGCAGCAACAGGACGCCCTTGCAGCACAAGCCAAATTCCAACAAGACATTGCTGCTCTACAGCGCCAGCTCAATGCTGCTAGCACCAACCGGGACAGCTATCAGCAGCAGGGTGAGCAGCTGACGTCACGCCTGAACCAAACTACAGCATCCCTAGAGCGCTCTGAGCAGCATGGGCGTGAGGTTCAGCAGCAGCTGACGCGAGTCACCATGCAGTTTGAGCAGAGTCAGCTTGATATCCAGCAGCTGCAGCAGCACATGACAGATGTCACAGCTGAACGTGATGAGCAACAGCTCAAGGGGCGCATGCTGCAGCAGCAGCTGCATGACGCGCAGGCCCTTCACCAGCAGGCGCAGATGGACAACAGGCAGCTGCAGTCCCAGATATCTGTGCTCACCACTGAGCGTGATGAGCACCAGCAGAAGGCACGCTTGCTACAACAGCAGTTGAATGAGGCTCATGCTGCAAGTCAGCTTGCCCAGTCAGAAAGCAAGCAGCTGCGGCAGCAACTCTCTGACCTGACCCTGGAGCGTGATGAGGTCCAGCAGAAAAGCAGAATCCTGCAGCAGCAGCTTACTGACAGCCAGCTTGCTCATCAACAAAGTCAGGCAGAGGCTCGGCAGCTACAGCAGCAGCTGGCTGGCGAGTCTGCACAGCGCAGCAGCGCACAAGCACAAGCTCAGCAGCTGCGGCAGCAGCTGGCTGACTCAACAGCAGAGAAGGAACAGCTGCAACAGAAGGGGCGTGTCCTGCAGCAGCAGCTGTCAGATCAGGCAATAGCTCAGGCCAGCTGTCAAAGAGAGGCTGACAGCCTCAGGCAGCAGTTGCTGGACTGCCAAGGATCCTGCAGTGAAGCTGGTCATCAGACCAAGGTGCTGCAGCAGCAGCTGGCTGACATGAGCAGTGAGCGAGACAGCCTGCAGGTCAAGTCCAAGAGCCTCCAGCAGAGCTTGGCTGATGCCACTGCTGCCTGCAAGCAGGCTGAGCAGCAAACCAGGGGCCAGCAGCAGCAGCTGGTCACCATGACCGCACTGCGCGACACTGCCCAGCAGAGGGGAGATCAGATGGCAAAACAGCTCAGGGAGGTCACCAGTGAGCATGAAAAGTGCCAACAGCAGCTAGCCCTTGCTGAAGGGCAGGGCAGTAGGCTGTTGGCAGACCAGGCACAGTGGGTGAAGGAGAAGGCTGCGCTGCAGCAAAGCTTGGCTGAGCAGGGCGTGGCTGGGCGCAAGCTGGAGACGGATCTGCAGGCCGTACGGCACCAGCTGAATGGCTTGACTCAGGAGAAGGGCGTCTGGCAACAGGTGATACAACAGACTTGCTTTAGCTCCTGCAATTGGTCAATTGTCTGCTTCCCAAGCATACTGTAGTTCAGTGATTTTTGGGATTATGGTGGCAGTAGCAATCGGCATGTCAGGCAAGTGCACAGCCAGCGACTTTTCATGCTAAGATATAGCAATTGTCTTGTCTGCGGCAGACCTGAGTAGACAGCATGAATTATTCGACACTGGTTACTTACACGGATATTTAGCTATGGTCACCTTGCCTGCAAGTGCTAAAGTCTAATTTGGCATGAGGCATCTACCTGCATGTAGTGCCTGAGATGGGTATACTAGTTGGAAAGCTGAGGTGCTTCCGTGATAGTGTACAGGATGGTGCCCTGCAATAGTAGTCGCAAAGCTGAGCAGCAAAGCACAGCAGTGATTGTCTTGACATCACTCTGACTGCACGCAGAATGCGCATACCCTGTGCAACAAGACTGAGCAGACAAGCAAAGCAAGCCGTGCTCTGATATGATGCTGACTGCATGCAGGATAAGCGCATCTTGCAGCAACAGCTGTCGTCAGAGTCAGCAGCCCGCACAGCTGCAGAGCAGCAGGTCCAGGCACTTCAACGCCAGCTGTCTACTTCTACAGCAGACTGTACCAACTGCATAGAGGTATCATTAAGGACTACCCCCCTGAATTCTGGCAGAGATCCCAGCATAGACATGTACAGCTGACCAATGCAGGTGCTGTGCTTGGGCTTGACATGCAACCCTGTGGATGCATCACAGTCTCTGCAACACCATGACTTTGCCAATCTAGCTTGATACCTGATCAAGGCACAAGGTGTTACAGAGTGAGCTAGTGACATGATCCGAGCATCCTGAGCAAGTCTCTAAATATGGACTGACATGCTATGATAGCGTGTGGCCTCCGAGTATGGCGCTTATGCATTCGGGAATGCTGGGTGGCTGCACACAATATACCTGGGAATGCTGACAAACCCTCGGTCCTGCTGACGTGACCCCTGAAGCAGTCCTGGCCTGGTACAGGACAAGGAAGCTCTGCAACAGCAGGTTGCACTCCTGAAGCTTGCATCCCAAGACGACATGGCGGCTCTGCAAAAGCAGCTTGCCAATGTCGTTGCTGAGCGTGATGTGGCTCACGATCAGATCAAGGCTGCTGAGCAGCAAGCTGCAGCAGAGACTGCCCATCGTGTCAGGGTTGAGGGCTCTGCACATGATGTGCAGCAGCAACTGTCACGTCAGACTGCTGAGGCTGGCAAGGCTCAGCAGGCCTGCAAGAAGCTGCATGAACAGGTGGGTCAAGCACATGTCACTTGCAAATGCGGCAGACTGTTGCCTGACAGCAAGCCCACACAGCCTGCTGTTCCTTCATGATATCTGGTGTCTAGTTACTCAACAGCACAGCAGTAACAAGTGTACTCACATGTTTATTTTGTTACACCTAGTCCAGCACTGCGCGCAAAGCAGCCAGCGAGTCCAATGGTATGACGTTGTTATGCTGAACAGCGCATCAATGTGCAATATTCGAAAATGTCAGAAACACAAATCCCACACCTTGTTAAAATGCTACTAGCTCGCCACAGCATTGGGACGGGCATCACTGTCCCCTGTTCCACAGCACTAGGTTGCAGTATAGCTGTTGGCCAACAGTGCATGTGGTTGCTGCATGCTCAGCGGCAGACAGCAGCGCACACACAGGCTTGAGTTTGCGCACTGCTGCTGCCCTGCAGGTACAGCAGGAGGAGCTGGCACGTATGGCCGCAGAGCATGCACAGAAGGCAGCAGAACAGCGGCTGGCTGAAGCTGTGAGTGATGCGCAGCAGACAGAGCGCGATGACAATGCGGTGCAGCGGCGGTTGGCAGACCAGGCTGGTACCATCATGGGCCTGCAACACTCCCTGCAATCTGCTCAAGCAGACCTGCACAAGTTCCACTCTGCTCATGCCAGGTAGCCCTGTCTGCTGAGGCACTATGATGCACACCTCTACACCAAGTTTGTGCGGTAGTCACTGTACCATTCCAGCTACACAGGAAACGCCAGAAGTGACATGAGCTCCTGGTCTTGCTTAAGTGCCAAACTTTGTGTGTTGCTGTGATTGTTACCAGAGAAGCTGTAAACAGCAGAAGCTTTCTGGTTGTGAGCGTTTCACAGCATTAGCAGCTCCCAGTCATTGTGATCTGGTCCTTCAGTGTGAGGTGGCATCAGCGCTCAAAGCTCAATGCGTGCACTCAAGGCAGTTTATAAAGCGTGGTACATGGCCAGGGCATGTCACAGCATTACCTGCCTGGCATGTAGGTTATGATGCAACACACGTCAGAATGCCCACATGGATGCAGGTTCAAGGAGGAGGCTGAGGGAGCCGTCGCAGAACTGAAGGAACAGGTGGCAGGTGCGCATCAGGACCGGCATGCTCTGGAGCAACAAGCCAAAGACCAGGTATGCGTGTGACAAACACTTGAGATGCATTGGCTTGCCTCGCACATGAGCATTTCAGCATCACCTAAGACTCTGATCATGTTTTGTGTCAAACCAAGGGGTTTGGCGTGTGCTTAGTTGACCCATCAGAGACCACACAAGCAACATTGATTGCTATCAAAAGCTTTAGCACTCACAGCAAAACTTTTGGACAAATTCAGATTTTGTTCAGTATGACAATTGCATGACTGAAGTTCAACATCGGGAGCCACAGCAGGTCATGACGCAATGCTGTGCTGACTTGCTGTTGGCTGACAAATGCGCAGCGCAACCGCATGCAAGTGAGGCCACGCCACTGACATCCTCCAGGTGCATCCACTCATGTGACAGACAGTCTATGATCTGACCCTTGCTAGCAGCACATCATAGCACATCAGCTGAGTAGGCCTTGCTGATCCTCAGATGGTGGAGTTGGAGGAGACCTTCATCACACAGGTGCAGAGGGTGGCAGACACATACAAGCGGGAGATGCAAGAGCAGCACAGCATCAGATCGGACTTGGAGGTGCGGCTGCGAGCTGCACAGCTGGCAGTACACCAGGCTGACACCAGGTGTGAGGATGCACAGGCAGCTCTGCATGCCCTCCAGGTACACCGCTCTGCTCTTTTGCTCAAATCACGGTGCCCTCTAGCCACCCCGTTTCTGTGCATTAACACCTTATGAGAATAGAACTTTGCACGATGACTGAGGGTACTTTTGACACGTCTGTGTGTTGTACTCATGTCCTTCAATTCCTCAACGACAACCTTGTTGAGGATTGTCTGCCAGCCCTACGTGCAAGCCGGGTGGCATTCCTGAGTGTATCTTGGCAATGCAAGGATACACCTCATGCCCTGTTGGCAGTGAAATCTGGGCTCGAAATGCTTGCACAGGTTCCATAAATCTGGTGTGTCACGTCGAAGGCATGCAGGAAAGTTCAACAGCACACTTCGCCATGTGCTACTGTATTGTGCAGGCACATCCACCACCAGTGGAGGTGGGGACTGAGACAGATGGGCAGCTGCAAGAGGCGCAGGCCGCCCTGGAAGCCCAGCGCTCTCAAGCACATGCCCTCAAAAGAAGGATTCTGGAGCTGCAGGTCACCACTCTGCTGTGTCTGCCGATAGTGTGATTGCTGCATGACGGGCTCTGTGCATCTCCAAACATATTATTGCACTTTCACAGCTGTTGCATCTTCTTCGTTGTACCATGCCGGCAATCTGCTGGGTTGTCAAAGGTTTCAAGAAGTCTGACTTGCACCGGTCAGCTAGACAGCTCTTATAATCTGTGATCAAAGGTGCATGAACAGGCTTGACGTGGAACAGCTTCTTTGTCAGCAAAGAGGAGAAGGTAGAGGCCGTCATGCCTTCATTCACGCAGTCAGATGCAAATGCATAAATGGCATGTGCAGGAGCATTTGAGGCGAGCAAGCCAGGTGAGCAGTGCCCTGGAGAGCAGGCTGAGGCAGGAAGGCCGCACTGAGGCTCAAGCACATGCACAAGCCCAGATCCAAGCCCTGAAGCAGGGCAGGGCAGAAGCACAGGCTGCAGCACAAACCCAGATCCAGGCCCTTCTTCAGGAACGCGACGACCTGCAGGTATTTGTCTTGCAGGCAGTGATACTCGGCTGTTGGGATGCAAAAGTCACACATGCATGACCTGCCTGTAATACATCTTTCACCATTACACCTCTACCAGCCAGCTTGGCTCAACACTTGCTGTGCAGACTGCTAAGCATGACACTTAGCTGCTGCTGATGTGTGGAAGCCTTTGCCTGTTGTGGACCTGACATCCACACTATACACACAATCCATACGCTGGCGCAGCAGCATACTTCTCCAGACACACATATGCTTTGCATACACCCCACACAAAATCAGTGATGCTGTTCTTGGCAGCATAGCATGCTGCAATGAAATGTGCACAGGAGGAGCTACAGCGGCTGGCTGGTCAGCTGGCAGAGTGCAGCAGCCCCAGGGTGGAGGCACACCCCTACCTGGAGGCCCCCTTGCAATCCCGCAAAGCCACTCACCTGAAGCGGCCAGTGAGGCTGTGCAGGGTGCGCAAGGAATCCAGCTCTGCCTCTGAGACTGGGCGCAGGCCAGGTGAAGCAATGCAGCGCTTTATTGTGGCCGGCGACACCCAAGTGTAACTGTGTAGCAGCAGACACGTGTCTGCTCTGTCATGCTATGTCACACTTGTCAGTGACTCATCTTGACATTCACATCATGCACATGTGTGAATCACATGAGAGCATGTGACCCTCAGCGTGAGAACCCTACTAAGCCAGTCTCATGTCAGGCTTGCATCTTTGCAAAAATGTCAGAAAATGGGGTGTCGGTGGCACCTGATGTCACTGTGCTCACTGCCAGCCAACAGCTATTTGGTAGTGAAAAATTGAGGCCATTTGAGCACGTGTTGCTAAGTGAGAACAGCAGAATGGCAGCCAGCATATTGCATCGATGATGTGTGTCCTGTTTGGGCATATGGACATGGACCGACACAGACATGAGCCACTACTGCTGGACACACTAAGGGACTGCAACCACAAAACTCAATTGCTGGCCTTCATGCAGAGGGTCACACCGCCGACCATGTCTGGAGAGTTCCAGGAGTGGCGCCAACAAGCCTAGATGGACAGCTGGCGCTAAAACAGCCCACCAAGCTTCCTGCCAAGTCCTCCTCTGCCCATCATGCAAGAAGAACAAGCACAGCTCCAGCCAGATCTAGGAGGCAGCACAGGCAGAACAGTAACCAGGAGCCCTCACGTAGCAGCTCACAGGAGAGGGCTGAGCGTAAGGCAGAAGTAAGGGCGGCAAAGAGGGCCGCCAAGGAGGAGGCGTTGGAGAGGGAATGGAAGGTGCAGCAGGTGGCGGGAGAACTAGGGCGCCAAGCTGACTTGTTAGAAAGGCACCGGTATCTGGTGGCCAAGTATGGCGCCCCACATGCGCTAGCTCATCTTGATGTAGGCTCTCACACACGCCAGGTGATTCTGCCGCTGACCTGACACTCCAGCATTCACACTGGAAAGCCACATCTTGTGCTGGATCCTGCATTGCCCTATGGTGCACACTGCAAACAGCAAACCAAGGCATGCATTTCATGCACCCAGCCAATACCAATCATCACCACGTCATTGGTTTAGCACAGAAAACTTGATAGCTGAGCCCAGTTTATGAATTGCATGACAAGCCTGCACGGTGTTGACAACCTGACACAAGTTGTCACACTGTATGTATGTATGTATGTATCAGGGAGGTGAGATGCAGGAGGCAAGCACAAGCTCACCTTTGGGCAGTCCAAGGCTGCAGCCTGGCAGAGACCAGCCATCGCCTGTCTTTCAAGACAGAACTAGCCCAACAGGCAATGCTGCTTGCATGAGCCTGGCTGAACTCAGCCTCAGACAGAAGCCCAGACCTGCAGGTTGCAATGCATGGACTGCAAGATACACAGCAATTGTGATGGACACAGGAATGACATGTGCAGCACTATGACAGTGAATAATGCTGACTTGGCCGTGTTGCATGCCCTGTTGCAATGTGTGTTTGTTCCTGTGCATGTGATGCTCATCAGGATGACATTGTGCTTGCACATAACAGCCGCTCACTTGGGGACTCAAAGCATCATCTTGTTCCAAAGTCCTGACTGCAGTCAAGCACCGGCTTTGTCGATGTCAATTTGCACGCACATGTGAATGACACAGACTGGTTGGGGGTGTCTGCATGAAGCAATGCTGGGTTTGGCTGTGCAGGACATGCCTCGCAGAGGCTCACATCTGCACCAACTGGCACAAATCAGCAGTATCAGCAGCGGCAGCAGGGAGTGCAGCAGGGTGGGCAGGAAGTTCCTCCACAGGTTCATACCATCGCCTGCTGCAGGCTGCTTGTTTGACCATCGACTGACCTGTGCTATTTGTCAACGGAGCACCTTGCAAGGGCAAGCCAGCTGTGTTTCTGATAGCATATGTCTGTCAGTGGCAACGCCCATGTATTGCCTTGCCACATGGGTTGGTGCTTGCACAGTGCATTTAGTGCTTAGGGTTTCTAAGCTGTTTCCATAGGAGGCGTTACACAGCTTGAATACATACCTGGCTGATTGCATTACAATTACAGGGACCGCCGTACTGTTCACCTGGAGCAAGCCAATGCAATATTGCTGACACAGCTTCCAAATGCTTGTGCTGAATATTTGCAACCAATTAGCTGCTGCAGTCAAATAGGAGTCGACGAGAACGACGGGCCATCTGGTGCAGGTGAGGCACTTTGCAGCGCACTATGCTGGAGATGAGGGCCTTGCTCGCCCCTTCTCAGCTATGCCCTCTGACCGTAACTTGGCGTGGGGTGACCAGCCTTCCTCCTCAGACAGGCCAGCCATGAGACACAGGCCAGAGTCTGGCCAGCCAGCTGCTGTCCAGGCAGCTGCTACTAGGCAGGTCAGTCATGTTGCTTTTGCACATGCTTCCAGTGTGTGGTGGTGTTGGCATGGAATCCAATGTGTGCTTCACTTCCTGTGCCATGAGCCCTTTGTGCTGCAGCATGGCGCTTGCAAGTTGTATATGCCTCATGAACAACCTTCACTTCTAAATTTGTCCAGATTTGTACCACAGGAAAGCATTGTATGCCTTGGATTACAAGGAAGTGAGGGACATGCATGAGCTAGTTATGGTATGACACAGGCATGGCAAGCAGAGTCTCTTGGTGAGGCACACAATAAGCGCACATGGTCAGCCCCAGCGCAGAGCAATACACGGCAGTGGAACACGGTTGGAGATGCTGCTCAGCATGATGGCGGTATGGCAGCACCTCAAGGCATGGCATGGCCAGCATTGCAAGATGGCACTGACAGGCAGCAGCCAAATGCAGTGCCTTCAGCAGTGCAGCAGAGAGCTGCGCAGTACGCTGGGGATGAGGGCTTGGCTCGGCCCCCTACTAGACCCCCTTCTGACTGGCGCTCCAGGCAACATCAGCCTCATGCTGATGACACACCAACCACTGGCGAGCAGCCCAGTCAGAGTTTTGACAGGTTACAATCCGCCATTGTGCATGGTTCACAGATAGCTGCAGCTTACATCCTGTTGTTTGTCTGGAAGGCACTGATTGATGTGTGTATCTGGTGCATTGTGGCTACCTAAATTGACATAGCACATATGACGTCTGCTGTCGCATGCTCTGTCCCAGAAGGCTTTTAAGTGTGAATTTGATGTTTGCTGCCCCCTTAGGGTCACGGAGCAGGCTGTGTGGCGCTGCCTACAGCAAGCCGGCCTCCTAGATCAGGACTCTGGGCAAAGTGCTCATGGGACTGAGACCACTGTGCCCCATCACAGGTGCTCAATGCAGTTTGTTGCGGTTGTTATACGGCTGTGCAACAACAGCATAAATTCACTTGCTTATTGAAAAGCCAGAGCCTCACAGGCTAAGCTGCATCCTGCCATTTGCCTGAAGCATGTTTGCATTGCACTTATCCTGATATGTAAGTGAATCCAAGCGCATTGTGCTGTTCAGGCCTATGGCGAAAGACTCCAGACGGGCAGTCAAGAGAAATGTGGTCAGCAAGTCAACAAGGGTGAGATGGCTTTTGGCGCTTTTAGCCCTTTCCTGCTTAGCTTTGGTGGCCTTCATGTCATCAAAGGTCCCTGAACCTGATACAGTCTCCGGCTGTGTACCACATGATGTTGTTTTGCAGGAGAAAAAAGGATCGAAGTCAGCTTCCCATGACAGGTCCAGAGTTATCATTGTCTAATTGGAGGTAACATGACGCAATCACGTTATACAGCTTTTGAAGGCACTGGAGGTACATTAGGCAAGACTCAACTGATGGTTCTAGTCATCCTGAGAGTGCTGACAGCAATAGGATATTGTGACTTGCTGCTGTCAGTGGCAGTGAAATTGTGCAGCTTGCTGTTTTCAGCACCCTAGCATACTTATGCTTGAAGTGTAGTTCAAAGTGAGACATGATGTGCATCTGACCATGTCAAACGGATAAGCCTATGATGTCCTGCAAATAGCATGATATGACACCAATTGTCCTGACTGTTGTACAGCCACAAAATCCCTAACTAGGCACCTGGTTCAATCCAAAGGCAAATGGTTCATTCAGCTGGGTGCTTCATTCATTTCTTTTAGTACTCTACATGTATAAGAGCTCTGGCTCAGGCGCCGATGCCTGTGGACCCATAGCCTCCTGCTCCCCGAACAGTGTTGCTCAACTCCTGTACCGCCTCTACCTCAGGTGTTACTATCCGTTCTAATATCAGCTGTGCTATCCTGTCACCAACCTTGACTGCAACAGCCCAATGCATGACATAAATAATGCAAAATTGCATGCCTCAGCAAAGAAAAGGACTGGAATGTGCAGTATACCTTTGAAATCCTCAGGACCATGATTAAACAAGACAACCCCAACGGGTCCTCTGTAGTCCTCATCAATCACTCCCGCTGCAGTGTCTATAAAATGCTTGACTGCAAGCCCAGACCTGGGAGCAACTCGGGCATAAGTGTTTGGAGGGATTGCAATGGACAGATCAGTCGGGACGACAGCCTTTCCCCTTGCAGGTACTACACAGTCTTGTGCACTGCATGCATAATCAGCTCCGTCAGCTCATACTCGGCAAGTCAATTACGGGCGTCAAAAGTGTACGTGATCGTACTGCTTGCCTGGCCAGATCATAGCCGGCAGCCTTTGCGGAGCCTCTCTTTGGCAGCGTCGCGGCAGCACTGAGCAGCTTCACTTGGAGTGTGCTGATGGCCTCAGTCTTCTGAGATTTGAAGGCAGGCTCATCGACAGTGTTCTCATTGTGCAGCTCAGCAAATGCTGGCATTCTTGCCAGGGCCAAGATGGAAGGCTTGGCCGCACGTAATAAGGCTTTCGAGCAGGGAAGGATTGCTTGACGACAGATCACAGTCGTCGCCAGGGCTCGAAGTAGGATCTCGCTGGATGTAAGTCGTGCTCGTACCGACAACAGCTTGCGCGGGCTTGAGTCAAACGTTGCTTCACACGCGCGAGCTAAAACGGAGCTACAGATTTGAAGTTCAAGTCGACGTGCACATTAGCATGCTGGTTCCGGAGCAGCAACTAAAGAGTCATCAGACAGCCCTGAATGCAGGGGGTGGTGAGTCCTTGTTTGCACAGCATCCCATGCGAGTTTTCAAATTTGTTTCAAGCTGTCTTGCTGTCTTCCGAAATTGACCTTTGTCTTGCTCAGACTTGTTGGCTCTCTCTTGGCATATATATATATATATATATGCCGGCCGTCTGCGATTGATTTGCTTGATATGTTCGTCTGTTGCGTTGTCATGTTGACAACTACAGTCTGGTACTGGGAGCCGTTTGAGCGTGTATGTCATCAAGAATGCAAGTCGAGTCGTACCATGCATGTCACAATCATGAGCAAAGTGGGTAACATGTGCCGCAATTAGCTGTCCATGCCCTTACATTGTAATTGAGCGGGGTCTAACACCCATGAGGGCTCCAGTTTTGGCTCAACATGCGTTGGTGATGTGCCTGAGCGGGTGGCCAGTAGCCTGATGTCTCAGCTTTACCTGGTCAGCCTCGACTTAACAATTTGGCTGTTCACTGTTTGCCTCAGACACTGTGGATATAGCCTCCGAAAGGCATGGCAATTCAAACATTGCGAAGCTCAGCACCAAAAATTCATTCATTCTGCACTCCGATATAAATAAATGCTATGCTAATTCATGCTCATGATCAAGGCATTTCACCAGCCTGAAGCCCTGCAGACCAGGATCGTCAGTGCATTGCTTAAACTTATTCTTAATCCATGCTATTAAGGTATCGCTGTGAAAGCATCAGCGTTGAAGCAAGCAGAACCAAGACTAACACCACTACGATAGCGCAAGACAGCAGGTATACGGGATGTGTCCGCATGCGTCCAGCAAGACATTGTGTATGTCCAGAATCTCATGAATTGAGGTTGCGCTTATGAAAATACTTTATCCAATGACAGCTTTGCGAATTCTGAGATGCCTTGACAGCCCTGCCTAGCTAGCTCCAGCATTGTCAGGTATTCTTGAACATCTAGGCAGCCATGAACAGAAGATATCAACACTCCTTGGGATGTGACCACTTTGCGGCCTTGCTCTGTCAACTCTCCGGTTGCACAGAAAGCAAAGCATCCAAATGCCTGAGCTTCCTGCATCAACAATAGCCATTGCATCTGATCCTGCTCTGACAAAATGCATCCTTACATGCATCTGTCTGCCAACTTATGCGTGATATGTAGCAGAAAGCTGCTTGACAGAACAAGTGTCACTGTACAGCTGACAAGGGTTGCACATTGGCACACCTGCTCTTCTGAAGTGTCTGGATCTAGTAGCAGGCTGCCTGTGCTGTCTACTGCACAGCTCACTGAGGCTGCAGAAACACAGGAACCTGTTTTGTCTTTGTTGCAAGTTGGTGCCTGTTCATGCACGTCCACCTACCTGGCTGACTGGCTTAGCTGAACTAGCACTCAGTAGATATATGGATACAGTCAAGAGAAATGAACAGACTATCACGTAAATGCTAAAGCTTGCTAAACATGTTGTGAAGAATTCTGGGTGCTGGTTTGTCGCTGTTTAGTCAAGAGAAATGTACAGACTATCACATACATGATAAAGCTTACCAAACATGTTGTGAAGGAGCACACCAGCATCAACCAGAGCTGCACACGTTGCATTGAGCGCACAGGACAGTACAGATCCGCCATCACGTACAACCTGCACTAGCAACAGGTACAACTCTTCAGTCTGTCAGATGCAAACAGCTATAGGCTATACTGGTGGTACTGCATTGATGGTAGTGAAGTACAGCATTGGTAGGCTATTCTGTACCATATGTGGAAGCAGGGGATCAGCAGCAGCCAGACCTGAATGATGACTTGCACTGCTGTTCTGGGGTGCAATGATGCCGCAAACACGCCCTGAACTGCCTTTCTTATCAAGTTTTGATACTGATTTTCTGTTCCCCCTGCAAACAGGTACAATAAGGCGTGGCCTGAGAATGCCCTCCCCGAATCATATGGCCAAACTGGCATGTTTAGAAACACAAGACATCAAGTTCAGCATTCCAAAATGTCAGCTGCATTGACAGCAGGATAGGATCACCGCAACACGTGTGGCAGGGCACACAGATCACTGATTGCACAACCAGCAATGTTGCCACTATAGTGATCCAGGGCCCACGAGAAGCAGGCAGTGCCACCATGTAGGCAAAATCATCACCCGGTGCCCTTTTCAATGAAAGAAGATTGGAATCCTGGAGCATACCTGGTGCGTTGTATCTATACATGCCAGACTTTGGCTTGAATATAACTTCTACAACGGCTTGTTCTGAGTCCTCCTTTCTGCCCAAGGTGGTCCTTGGGCCATAAACAGCTGCTAGGACGCTTGTCTTGTCTTGACTCCATCGTGCTGAGCCATCCGCACGTTGCAGCAGACCTCGCTCACAAAGCAGGGTTCTGCATAGGGCGCGTTGAGGTTTGATAACTGCGTCAACGAGCAGCGCGGCCTTACTGTAAAACAGCCCAAACCTAATCTGCAGATTTGTTCTCCCGTCTGCTCTGCTGGCTGCAGAGCCCGGTTCTGGACCCGCTTCCATATCTTCTCTCAGTTCCGAAAGCTTGCGGGAGAAGCTCCGCCGACAAACGGAAAAGAATGACAGGGTCTATGGTCAAGATGCCTCTGGTAGAAGCTTCCGTGAGGCCGTTAAGCGCACCTTTCAGAGGCGGCTAGGCCGGCAGATGCACTGCAGTGGTATTGCAAACCTCTGTTGCTGGCCGCTGAGGCTGTTCCCGCAAGCGAAAAGCACGGATGAATAGTGAGTGTGTGCAAACATCAGAACAGCTGCTCTTGAATTTTGGGA